>Ga0180432_10000363_pt1 | contig 73582 bp, 61 predicted proteins | sample SS_ome_10_FD_132414 | JGI IMG/M metagenome (GOLD analysis project Ga0180432, IMG submission 132414) | Hypersaline lake sediment archaeal communities from the Salton Sea, California, USA - SS_1_MS_2 metaG | ecosystem: Environmental > Aquatic > Non-marine Saline and Alkaline > Hypersaline >...
CACAGCAGCAGCGTGTTCTGGAGGTAGGTTCCGAACGGGACGGCCTGGAGGGCCTCGGGGTAGTTGCCCCACTTGAGAGGCCGGGGCACGAGGTCGCGGAAGCCGATGTCCCGGTCGCCGGTGCGGATCTGCTCTTCGGTCTTCAGCGAGGTGGTGACCATCCAGACCAGGGGCATGGCGAACGGCAGGCACATGAGGACCAGGACGACGTGCGTGATCGCACGGCGCGCGGGCGAGAGCTTGAACACCACGCTCTGGTCGTCAGTCGCCACGGCGGGTCTCCCGGCGGCGCGTGCGCTCGATCGCGATCTCTCGCACCAGCTTGTCCATGGCCTGGCGCGGCGTGAGCGAGCCCCGCATGGCCGAGTCGTCCATCTGCTGGATGCGGTCGGCGAGGTAGTCCTGGTACGGCACGGGGGGCATCGGGTGGATGTTCTCGCTGGGCAGGAGGTCGATGAACGTCTGGAACTGCGGGTGGTCGTCGACGTACTTGCGGTAGACCTTCGCGTCGGCGACCGCGTGGTTCAGCGGCAGCCAGCCGCCCCAGGTGTAGAACTCGGCCGCCCGCTCGGGGTCGGCCAGCCCGGACCAGAACCTGATGAACTCCCAGGCGCCTTTGGGGCAGTCGGCCCCGGCGGGGACGATCATGAAGTTGCCGTTGGACCACCCGAAGTGTTTCCGTCCGCCCTCGGCGGGCGGCGGGATGGGAATCGTCCCGTAGGGCACGTCCGGGGCGTACTTGGCGAGCTGCTCGACCCGCCATTGCCCGTCGACGTGAATGGCGTAGTACCCGCGGATGAACGGCCAGTCGCCGGCGAAGCCCTGCCGGAAGCCCTCCTCGAGGCGCTTGACGTTCTCGAAGCCCAGTTCCTCGCGACAGGCCACCAGCCACGACAGCGCCCGAAGGTTCTGGGGCGTGTCGAGCATGATGCCCGCGGGGTTGGCCCAGTCCCACAGCCCCCCCCCGAACCCCGGGGCGTACGTGCGGAACCACTGGGGCATGAACCCGATGCGCTTCAGGCGCCCCTCGGCGTCGAACCGGTGCAGCGTGCGCCCCCACTCGACGAGCCCTTCAAGGGTCTTGGGGAACCTGGCCGGATCCAGGCCGGCCTCCTCAAGAAAATCCTCGCGGTAGTAGCATGCCCAGATGTTCAGCCCCGTCGTCACGCCGTAGAGATTACCCTTGTACATCCCGATCTTCTTGGCGATGGGGTAGGTGGTCTTCTTGAATCGCTCCCATTGGTCCGACGTCATCAGTCCGTTCTTCGGGTCGTTCAGGGCCACCAGGAGCTTGCTGTCGGCCCACTTGGGGATCACGTTGTTCCACTGGGCCATGCAGTCCGGCGGGTCGCCCCCGGCCACGGCCAGCAGGAACTTGCTGTTGGCCGCGTGACCGGGCACGGACAGGGCGATGACCTCGTAGGTGTCCTGGCTGTCGTTGAACCGGTCGACGATCCGCTGGACGACGTCGGCCCATTCGCCCCGCCACATGTGCCAGAAGCGCACCTGTTGGCGCTGGGGGAATTGGCGGCGGGTGGGATTGTGCAGGGCGAACGACAGGGCCAGCCCGACCACCGTGATGACGGCCATGCCTCCCACGGCGCGGAGCGCCTTGGAGTCGGCGCCGGTCTCGGGTCTATCCGCCATAGTGCACCCAGCGCTTGTGCGTCCTGAAGATGACGACCGTCAGCACGGTGATGATGAGGAAGAGGATCCACGCCATGGCGCTGGCGTAGCCCATGTCCAGGTAGCGCCACGCGCGGTTGAACAGGTACAGGGCGAAGAAGTGCGTGGTGTCCTCGGGCCCGCCGAGGCCCCTGGAGATGATGTAGGCCTGGGCGAAATACTGGAACGCGCGGATCACGCCCATGACGAGGTTGAAGAAGATGACCGGCGTGAGCATGGGCAGGGTGATGTGTCGCGTTCTGGCCCACGTGCCCGCCCCGTCGATCGTCGCCGCCTCGTACAGCGTCACGGGAATGTCCTTCAGCCCGGCCAGGTAGATGATCATGCTCCCCCCCACCGCCCACAGCGACATCGTCACCAGCGACCAGAACGTCCAGGTCGTGTCGTCCAGCCAGTTGGGCCCCTGCACGCCGAACAGGCGCAGGATCTGGTTGACCAGCCCGTGCTGCGGATTCAGCAGCCACATGAAGATCACCGTGGTGGCCACGATGGGCACGATGGCCGGCAGGTAGAAGATCGTCCGGTAGACGCTGATGCCCCTGACGCGGAGGTTCAGCAGCAGCGCCAGGCCCACCCCGGCGACGATGCCGACCGGCACGGCGACCAGGGCGTACTTCAGCGTGACCCACAGCGACTGCCAGAACAGCGGATCGTGGGCCAGGAGCTGCTTGTAGTTGGCCGTGCCCACCCACACCGGGGGCGTGATGACCTCATAGCGCGTGAACGACAGGTAGACGCTGACGAGGAACGGCCCGAGGACGAAGACGAGAAAGCCGATCAACCAGGGGGAGATAAACGCGTAACCTGTGAGGTGCTTCCTCTTCATACTCTGCGTTCCGGCGCGACGTGCCGCGCACGATTCTACTGAACCGCCCCATGACCACAAGTGCCCCCCGGTACTCTCTGTTTCGGCCCCCCCTGTCTTGCGCTACTTCAGCTCTCGTATCTTGATGTCCTTGAACTCGATCAGCAGTTCGTCGCGGGAGTGCAGTTGCAGGGCGATGTGGCCCTTGAGGCCGACGTTGTGCTTCCGGTGGGCCGCGTCGTCCAGGATGCCTTTGCCGTCGAAGTCCGACATCACCAGCCCGTTGAGGCGCGTGAGGATCCTGGTGCCCTGGCAGCGGATGGTGAGGTCGTTCCAGTCGCCGGCCCTCCAGAGCCAGGTCTTCGGGGCCTTGTCCTTTGAAATCCGCCAGTTCTTCATCGCCGGGCAGATCCACCGCCTGGTTCCGCGCGTCTCGTCGTAGATCAGCCCGGTCCGCCAGGGCCCCGGCGGGTGGATGTCCACCTGCGGCCCGTCCAGCCAGCCGGCCTTGTCGTCGTAGCGCGAGCGGACCTGCACGCCGGAGTTGCCCCGCGACGCGGGGGCGTGGCCGCGAACCTTCAACTTCAACTCGAAGTCCCCGTACTCGCGCTGCGTCATCAGCCAGACGTAGTCGTGCTTCTTCCGCCCCATCGAATCGCAGACGATCACGCCGTCCTTGACCTTCCAGAACGCCTTGGTCCTGTCGGGCGGCTTGCACTTGATCTGCCACCCGGCCAGGTCCTTCCCGTTGAACAGGGCCTTCCAGGGCCGTTCGGCCTCCTTGGCCGGAGGCTCGGCCGCCCCGGCCAGGCACCCCAGAACGATTCCGCCCAGGACGACGATCGTCAGTGCATGTCTTCTCATGAGTGCTGCTCCTGTCTCGGTTCAGTCCAGCGTACGGACCGAGGGCATCCGAGGCAACCGTCTTTCGATGCGAGCGCGGCCGTGGCGTGCCGAAACCTCGACGTGTACAGTCCCTGCGACGATCATCCGTGAGACGCGCCGATCGAAAGGGACGGCCATGCTCTTCAGTTGGATACCGCGCCGAGGTCGACGACGCGGTCATGCCAGTCGATAAGTAGAGATAGTGAAGGCCTTTGCGTGATTGGCGGGGGGTGCGGCTGCACGCACCCCGCAGGACGGAGCCTGCGGGCGTTACCGCGCCGAGGAGATGGGGTGCGGCCGAAAGCCGCGCTGTGTTCCTGTAGAGATTCTCGCCGTGCGTTTTCCTTCAAAAAGATGCGTTGACGCACCCGATGTGGGGAGGGTATAGTCAGGGGCTGGATTCATGGTAAGAGAACCGTCCCGCCTGAGGCGGGCGAGTGTGGAGCAGGCAAGATGGCGCACAAGAAGGGACAAGGGTCCACGCGGAACGGGCGCGACAGCAACGCCCAGTTTCGCGGGGTGAAGGTATTCGGCGGGCAGTCGGTGCGGACCGGCGGCATCATCATTCGCCAGTGCGGCACGCCGTTCAAGCCGGGCCGCGGCGTGGGCCGAGGAAGGGACGATACCCTCTTCGCCCTCCAGGACGGGCGCGTGGCGTTCCGCGGACGCTTCGTGGACGTGCTGCCCGCAGAGGCCTGACGCCCCTCGCCCACCGCAGGAGATCAGACCATGCCGGAGGATGGCCCCGCGCGGCGGCCATCCTCCGCTGCGTATCACGATGGACTCCTCACCGGTCAGCAAGGCGATGTTCGTAGACGAGGCCGACATCTTCGTGATCGCCGGGGATGGGGGCAACGGGTGTGTGGCGTTCCGGCGGGAGAAGTTCATACCTCGCGGCGGGCCCAGCGGGGGCGACGGCGGCCACGGGGGAAGCGTCTACATGATCGCCGACGCCTCGTACAACACGCTGCAGCACCTGGCCGGCAAGCATCACTGGCGGGCCGAACGCGGACAGCACGGCATGGGCAAGACATGCCACGGACGCAGCGGCAAGGACCTCCATGTCAAGGTCCCGCCCGGGACGATCGTCTACGACGCGGATCACGGCCTCGTGCTGCGCGACCTGAAGGCCGCCGGCGAGACCGTGTGCGTGGCGGCCGGGGGGCGAGGCGGACGCGGGAACGTGCACTTCAAGTCGGCAACTCACCAGGCTCCCCGCGAGGCCGAGCCCGGAGCCGAAGGACAGCAGCGCCGCCTGCACCTGGAGTTGAAGCTGATCGCCGACGTCGGGCTGGCCGGCCTGCCCAACGCCGGAAAGAGCACGCTGGTATCGCGCCTGTCGGCGGCCAGGCCGAAAATCGCCGACTATCCCTTCACCACGCTGAGCCCGTGCCTGGGCATCGTCGAGATGAGCGGGTATCGCCGGTTCGTCATCGCGGACATACCCGGCCTGATCGAAGGCGCCCACGACGGGGCGGGGCTGGGCGACGCGTTCCTTCGGCACATCGAGCGGACGCGGATACTCCTGCACGTGATCGATATCTGCCCACCCACCGGTGACCCGGTCAAGGCCTTCCGCACGATCGAGGCGGAACTGCGGCAGTACTCGGCGGCGCTGGGCGACAAGCCGACCATCGTCGCGGCCAACAAGATGGACCTGACCGACAGCGAATCGGCCCTGTCTCGGCTTCGGGAGGAACTGGACGTCGAGGTGGTCCCGATCAGCGCCGTGACCGGGCGCGGGCTGGAGCAATTGACCGAGCGCATCTGGGCCGTCCTGCACGAGCGGGACCAGTGAAGGCGGAACTGCGATGATGGACGAGATCCCGAAGGTGCTGACGTGCGACGTGGGCAACAGCACGATCCGCCTGGCGACGGTGGCGGGGGACGATGTCTCGGAGGTGGTCACCGTCCGCATCGGGGAACTGGGTTCGCTGGCCGGGCCGCTGCGGGCCCTGTGGGCCGGGCCGCCGGCGCCCGAGCAGATCGTCGCGGCCAGCGTGAACGCCTCGGCCCTGAAGGCCGTCGAGGCCGCCGCCGCCGAGGCCCTCCAATGCGACCTGCTCGTCATCGGGACAGACCTGCCCCTGCCGATCGATACCGACCTCGACAAGCCGAACGCGATCGGCGTCGATCGCCTGTGCTGCGCCGCGGCGGCGTACGACCGGCTGGGGACCGCGTGCGTGGTGGCGGATTTCGGCACGGCGATCACCATCGACTGCATCAGCGACGCGGGGCTGTTCCTGGGCGGGGCGATCCTGCCCGGGCTGGCCATGTCGGCCGACGCCCTGGGCGGCGGCACCGCCCAACTGCCCCGGGTGGACCTGGCCCGGCCCGACTGGACGTTCGGCAAGAACACCACCGCCGCCATCGTGGGCGGGCTGGTCTACGGCGCCCGCGGCGCGCTGCGGTATATCGTGGAGGCCTACGCGACGGAACTGGGGCACTGGCCGGCCGTGATCGCCACCGGGGGCGACGCCGAACTCGTTTGCGGCGGCGCGTCCACCCGAGAGATCGTCCGCGCGATCGTCCCGGACCTGGCCCTCCGCGGGGCGGCCATGGCCTACTACCGCTCGCTGCTGAGATAGCCGGGGTGCCATAGCCGGGTGCCACGGCTGCTTCGCAACCGTGGCACCGGCCAGGCAGCAATGGCATGGCCCTTCGCTTCGCGTGGACCATGGCACCTCGGTTTCTGGATTCGTGCTTCGCAGCCGTGGCACCCGATAGGGACCGATGACAGAGACGACCGCATCTTTGGAGACCCCGCCGGGGCGGGGCGGGATCGCGGTGATCGCGTTGGCCGGACCGGCCGCCGAGGAGATCCTCGCCGGCATCTTCCGCCCCTGGCCGTCGCACGCGTCCGCGGCACCGGGGGGCTTGCAGTTGGGGCATCTCGTCGAAGGCCAACGCCGCATCGACGAGGCCGTCGTCTGCCGGCACCCCGACCGGATCGAAATCAACATCCACGCCGGTCCGCAGGTGGCCAGGACGGCCATGGCGGCGCTCCAGCGCCTCGGCGCGACGCTGACGGCGGCCCCAACCGCCGCGCCCGACAGCTTCCCCCTGGCCCACCCGCAGTGGAACAACCCCGCCGTCGGGGCCGAGATGCTCGGCGCCCTGCCCCTGGCCCGAAGCCCGCTGGTCGCCGCGGCGATCACGCAGCAGTGGTCCGCGGGCCTGAGCCGACTGGCGGCGGAAATCCTCGCCCGACCTCCCGGCCGCGCGGGCCAGGACCCGGGCGACCGCGCTGCGTGCCAGGCCGCGGCGGCGGCGCTGGCCGTGGCGGATCGCCTGCTCCACCCGCCGGAGGTCGTGCTGGCCGGACCGCCCAACGCCGGAAAGAGCACGCTGGCCAACGCCCTGGTCGGGCGCGAGGTGAGCATCGTGCACGGGCGGGCCGGGACCACCCGAGACTGGGTCCGCGAACTGGCGCTGGTCGGCGGGGTGCCTCTCTGGGTGACGGACACGGCCGGGCTGTGGTCCGAGGCCGACGGCGTCGACGCCGAGGCGGTTCGGCGGGCGCACGCTCGCGCGTGCGAGGCGGACCTGGTTGTCCTGTTGGGCGCCGAGTCGGTGCCCGAGCTGCCCGCGTGGTGGTCCGCCCGGCGCGTGCTCCATGTCGCCGGGAAGTGCGACCTGTACCCCCCGGCAGCGGACGCCGACGTGGCCGTCTCGGCCCGCACGGGCCAGGGGCTCGCTGACCTCGCCCGGGCCATCCTCGCGGCGCTGGGGCTGGAGGGGGTCGCCCCGGAGGGGCCGATGGCGTTCACGCCTCGGCAGGCGGGGCGGCTGCGCGAAGCGGCGTCTGCGCTCGAGGCGGGCGATGCCGATACGGTGCGGGCGGCGCTGGAGGCGCTGCTTCGGGGGTAGAACGACGCGCGAAACCGCAGCGGGTTGGGCTGACGGTCAGCCGGGCGTCAATACGTTAACCAGTTCGTCCCAGGAGTGGACGGTCAGGCGGGGCTCGCCGCCGGGCGCGGGCGGCTTGCGGGCATGGACCTGCCCGGCGCGAACCACCTGCACCGTCAGCCAGCCCAGGGCGTTGGGGGCGACGAAATCCTTTCCCGGATTGTCGCCGACGTAGGCACAGTCGGCTGCGGGGGCGTCGAGGTCGCGGGCAACGGCCTCGAAGCCCGCCGGGGAAGGCTTCCAGCACTCGCGCCCGAGAGCTTCGGTGAAGACCACCGCGTCAAACAGGCCCGCCAGGCCGAGCGCGTCCAGCTTGAGCTGCTGGGCGGGCAGGAACCCGTCGGTAAGCAGCCCGAGTCTACAGCGGCCCTTGAGCCGCCGCAGCGTCTGCTTGGCGCCCTCGGCCGGGCGGATGTCGGGCCGATGCGACCGGTAGACCTCCACGAGGCGCGCGATATCGTCGCCGGCAAGGCCGAGCCCGTACGCCGCGCTCATCGCGTCGAAGGCCCCCTCGGCCCGCCCCTGGCAGAAGCGGTCCCACAGCCAGTCTTCGGCGGCCTCGCCGTCCCGGACCAGCCGGTCGCGCCCGAGCGACGCGCGAAGGTGCCGGGTCACGGCGCGGTAGCCGCTGCGGACGTAGTCCCGCTCGGGATAGAGCGTATCGTCGAGGTCGAAGACAACGGCCTGCACGTTGGTGTGGTGTCCGTTGGGCATGTCGGACCGGGCCCGGGGCGGGTTACCGGAACTGGGGGCTGTGGTATCCGGGCAGGTCGTCGAGGGTCTCGACGTGGACGAAGACGGCCTGGTCGTATCGGAGCATGAGCGTGCCGGGCGTGAAGGCCTTGATCTCGGCGGTGATGGGCAGCCCGAGCACGTCCTGGAGGAGGTAGAGCGGCAGGTTGGCCCCGGCGTGAATGGCCAGCGGCGCCCCGCCCCCGAACCGCGGGTTGATCTCGAAGAACCGCGGTTCGCCGTTCTCGGGCCAGCGGCACTGGCAGCAGAACACGCCCCAGATGTCGTCCAGCCGATCCACCAGCCGAAGCGTGCTGTCGATCAGCTCATCGCTCATCACGGTCACGCCCTTCTCGACCTCCCCGCTGCGGACGGTGAGCCTCTGGCGAGGCACCACGCAGCGCACCCGGCGGTCACGCGAGCGGTACACGTCGATGGTGTACTCTCGCCCGGGCACGTACTCCTGGATGAGCATCATCTGGCCGTACGTCGCCACGTGGGCGCGAAGGTCGTTCTCGTCCTGAAGCAGTCCGGCCCCGATGCCCCCCGAGCCGCGAATCGGCTTGACGAAGCACGGGTAGAACGGCCGGGCGCGGAACTCATCGAGCGTGAACGTCTCGATGGTGGCCAGCCCGCCGGCGCTCAGCAGGGCGTTGGTGCGGGCCTTGTCGCGACAGAGGGTGATCGTCTGCTCCGAGCCGACCATCACCGTGCAGCCCAACGCCGAAAACTCGTCGCGGCGGCGGGCCAGGAGACGAAGATCCACGTCCGTCAGCGGCACCAGGAGCTTGATCTGCTCGGTCCGGATGATGTCCAGCAGTTTCGGCACGTACTCGACGTGTCCGGCCGACGGCACCAGCACGCCCCGGTCGGCGGCGTGAAAGGCCGGCGAGGCCCGCGTGATGTCCGTGGCGATCAACTGGCCGGTCAGCCCGAGTTCGCCCATCGCCGAACGGAACGCCTCCAGCAGCGCCACGCGGCGGCCGACACATGTGAAAAGTATGTTGAACGGCTCGGCGCTAATGGTCTTCGTACTCCTTGTGTCGGCTGTAGCGTTCTTCGTAGACGTCGCGGCGCCTGCGGAAGAGATTGCCGACGGTGCGGCAGAGGATCCGCGCGTCCATCAGAAAACTTCGATTATCCACGTAGTGCAGGTCCATGTCAATCTTGTCTTCGATAGGCAGCGACCCGCGCCCGCAGGCCTGGGCGTACCCGGTGATGCCCGGCTTGACGTCGAGCCGGCGACGCTGGTCGGCGTTCCACTGCTCGGCCTGCCGTTCGTACAGGGGCCGGGGCCCGACGAGGCTCATCGTGCCGGCCAGGACGTTGAACAGTTGCGGCAGTTCGTCGAGGCTGGTTTCCCTGAGGAAGCGTCCGAACCGCGTGAGCCTCGGGTCGTCGGCCCCGTGCGGCGAGTGGGCGTAGGGGTCGACGTCGCAGCGCATGGTGCGGAACTTCCACAGGGTGAAGGGCTTGCCGCCGCGCCCGGCGCGGCGCTGGCGGAAGAGGGCCGGCCCGCGCGAACTGACGCGGATCACCGCCGCTATCAGGAGCATGGGAATCCCGAGTATCACCAGCCCCATCATGCTGCCCACAATATCGACAAGCCGCTTTGCCATGGCTGAATCAGGGGTGCCGTGGCAGGAGGCGGCTGTCAGGCCGCCGACGGCCACGGCACCCGGTGTCCGCTTCCCGCCACCACACCCGATGTCATCTGATTATATCGACCGGACGCAGTGGCTCGCGAGAGCACAGTTCGCTACAATCCGCGCTTCGCCCCGACGTTGCATTGAAGGGAACCCGACGTGAAGGCCGCGTACCTCACCGCATTGCGGACCGTGGAGATTCGCCAAACCCACGAGCCCGAGCTGCGAGGCCACGGCGACGTGCTGATCCGCGTGGCGACGGTCGGGGTGTGCGGCAGCGACATGCACTACTACCGCACCGGGCGGATCGGCGACCAGGTCGTGCAGTACCCGTGGATCGTCGGGCACGAGTGCGCCGGAACGATCGAGGCCGTCGGCCCCGGCGCCGGCAAACTGAACGTCGGCGACCGCGTGGCGATAGACCCCCTGATCGTGTGCGGGCGGTGCGACCAATGCCTCGCCGGGCGGGCACACACTTGCCGAAACCAGGCCTTCCTCGGCTGCCCGGGACAGGTCGCCGGGTCGCTGGCCGAACGCATCGTCATGCCCGCGGCGTGCTGCTATCCCGTGCCGCCGACCATGACCATGACCCAGGCGACACTCATCGAGCCGTTTGCGATCGGCTTCTACGCCGCGCGGCGCCTGGCGGGCGACGTGGACGGCCTGACGGCGGCGGTGCTGGGGTCGGGCCCGATCGGGCTGTGCGTGATGCTGGCGCTCAAGCAGGGCGGCGCGGGCAGCGTCACCATGACGGACATCCGCGACTACCGCCTGGACATGGCCCGCACCATGGGGGCCGACTGGACCGGCAACCCCAACGCCGAGAACGTCGCCGACCGGATCCTCCAGGCCGAGCCGCTCGGCGTGGACCTGGCCTTCGAGTGCGCCGGCGAGCAGGACACGCTCGACCAGTGCGTCGAGGTCCTCAAGCCCGGAGGCACGCTCCTGGTGGTGGGCATTCCCGAACGGGACCGCATCAGCTTCCTGATGGACCGGATCCGGCGAAAGGAGCTGCGCATCCTGAACGTGCGTCGGCAGAACGACTGCGTCGCGGCGGCGATCGAACTGGTCGCCGCGGGGGCCGTCGACCTCGACCCGATGGTCACCCACAACTACACGCTCGACCAGACCAACGAAGCCTTCGACGTGGTGGCCGACTACCGCGACAACGCCGTCAAGGCGATGATCCACCTGGAGGGGTGACGGGGCGATTCGCGCGCGTGTCTCTTGTTGCGCGTTAAGCGGGCGAGCTTGCTCGCACGCTCGAGGATCACCAGTCAACCAGTCAACCGGTCAAGGACCCACCACGTTGGGGGCGGTCTCCTGCTTGGGCGCGGTGCCGGCCAGACGCCCTCGGGACCGGTCGCCCTTGGGCGGGACCTTGAAGACGACCGGTTCGGCCTTGCCTTGGCGCGACACGTAGGCGCTGAGCTGGGGGAAGTACTCGAGGTTGACCTTCTCCCACTTCTCCCGCGGGACGCGGAGGCGGTGCAGGATGCGTTCCTGGTTGGGCAGGCGGTCCCACCCGCCGAAGTGGTTCTTGAAGTACCACAGCTCGACCCGCCAGATCACCTCCGAGCCCTTGCGCGAGTAGAAGTCGCGCGTGCGCATCAACTCGACCAGCATCGTGGCGCGGACGCCCCGGCCCTTGACGTACAGCACCCGCCGGATCTCCATGAAGTCCTTCATCGCCGCGATGAACTCGACGAGCTTCTTGACGTCCTGCGGCCCGAAGGTGTGCGCCCGCTCCGGCGGCAGGCCGAGCTGCTTGCGCCGCCCCGCCGCCAGGCGAAGCAGCCGCGAGCCCACGAAGTCCAGGTCGATCCCCTCGATCTGACGACCGTCGGCGGCGCGGAAGCAGATGTCGTAGCGCGCATCTCCGGGCAGGGCCTTGAACAGGAACTTGCCCGTTTTCGGATCGAAGCTGTGCGGGCGGTATGCCTTCGATGTGACCCGGCTGACGGCCTTCAGGCCGGTGACGTTGGCGGGCGGGGTTATCACGCCGCTGACGTCGCCCGACTTGGGAGCCCCGACGGCCGGCTCGTCCTCGGTGAGCGTGATCCGGTCGGCGGCGGCGAGGACCGTCAGGAGTGAAACGGCTGTCGCAAGCGCTGTGCGCATCGGCGTTCTCCGTAGCGAGCGCTATTGTAGTCGAACCCGCCCCGTGAAAGGAAGGCCCCTCGGGTACCGGCAAGCCGAACCTGACGGTCCGGCACGGGCTCACTGAAGTGACCCGTCCGATAGCGCGCCGAGAAGAACGCGTCACAATCGGGAGTCACACATCCGCATGCCGCATGCCGCATTGAGATCACTCGGCCCCGTCCCAGCAGTAGGTGCAGAGCTTCTCTTTGGGCAGCCCGATCGACGCGACCAGGTCGTCCAGCTTCTGGTACTTCAGCGTGGTCAGGTTCAGTCGGCAGCGGATCCTCTCGACCATCGCGCAGTACTTCTCGCTGCACGGATCGGCGTACTCGTGCAGGTCCCTGTCGCCTTTCCCGTCGAGTTCCTTGGCGGCCCGCCGGGCGGCCAGGTCCAGTTCGCTTCGGCTGCGCGAGAAGTTCAGAAACTTGCACCCGAACACGAGCGGCGGACAGGCCGGACGCATGTGCACCTCCTTCGCGCCGTAGTTGTACAGCCGCTGTATCGTGTCCTTCAACTGCGTGCCGCGCACGATCGAGTCCTCGCAGAAGAGCATGCCCTGGCCGGCGATCAGCTCGCGGACCGGGATGAGCTTCATTCTCGCCACCAGGTCGCGCTGGGACTGGTTCTGCGGCATGAAGCTCCTCGGCCAGGTCGGCGTGTACTTGACGAACGGCCGGCGATAGGGAATGCCGGCCTCGTTGGCGTAGCCGATGGCGTGCCCGGTGCCGGAGTCCGGAATGCCTGCGACCATGTCGATCTCCACGTCGTCGCTCCGCGCCAGGGCCGCCCCGCAGCGGTTCCGCACCGCCTCGACGTTGATCTGTTCGTACGTCGAGGCCGGATACCCGTAGTAGACCCACAGGAACGAGCAGATCTGCATGCGGTCCAGCGGGGGCTTTTTCTGTTCGACGCCGTCGGCGGTGATCAGGACGATTTCCCCGGGCCCGAGGTCGCGGTCGACCTCGTAGTCCATATTCGGCAGCGCGCAGGTTTCGAGGGTGACAGCGTTGGCCCCGTCGCGCCTGACGAGGATGACCGGCGTGCGCCCGAGCCTGTCGCGAACGGCGTAGATGCCCTCGCGTGTCAGCAGCAGCATCGAGCAGGAGCCTTCGATCGCCTCCTGCGCCGCCCGGATGCCGTCGGCGAACGTCGCCTCCTGGTTGATCAGCGTGCCCACCAACTCGGTGGGGTTGACCTCCCCCCCGGTCATCTCCGAGAAGTGCGTCTTCTTGTCGAACGCCCTGGCCGCCAGTTCCTCGGCGTTGTCCACCTTCCCGACGGTGACGATGGCGTAGGTGCCGAGGTGCGAGCCTATGATCAGCGGCTGGTCTTCGTAGTCGCTGATAACGCCGATGCCCTGGCGGCCTCGGAGCTTGTCGATGTCGTCCTCGAATTTCGAGCGGAACTGGGCGTTCTCGATATTGTGGATATGCCGGACGAAGCCGTCCTGGTTCAGCGTGGCCAGCCCCCCGCGCCGCGTCCCCAGGTGCGAATGGTAGTCCGTGCCGTAGAAGATATCCGAAACGCAGTCCTCGTTCGATGCCACGCCAAAGAAACCGCCCATTGTCCTTGTCCTGTTCCCAGAGGGTCCTGTCCGTGCCCGTCGGCCGCCTTGCCGATCCGCGGGGGGGGAATCATAGCATCTCGGCGCTGAGCGTGCACGGGTCTGTTGAGAACGGGGTGATTCGAGGGTCCGGACTGGATCGTGTCAGACTGGCTCACTGAGGTGACCGGTCCCCCGGCACACCGAGGGGAATGCACCGCAGTCGGAATCCGCAAGCCGCAATCCGAAATCCGCAATGGAATCAGCTGTACGTTCGCCCGCTTTGGCCGGTGCGGAACTTCCTCCGGGCGCGGGCGATCAGCTTGTTGCCCCACCGGGTGGGGTATCGGCCCGTGACGCACCCGGTGCACAGGTGGGCGCCGTCGACCTGCAGGCACGGGCCGAGATCGTCCACCGACAGGTACCGCAGGCTGTCGATGCCGAGCGCGTCGGCCATCCGGGCGTGCGTCTCGTCGCTGACGGTGCCGGTGTATCGCCGGGACACGAACGCCGGGGCGAACAACTCGCCCAGCGTCGAGAAGTCGATGCCGTAGAAGCACGGCGCCACGATAGGCGGGCAGGCCACGCGCACGTGGACCTCCCGGGCCCGCCCGAGCGTGCGAATCTGCTTGACCAGGACCCGCAGCGTCGTCGACCGGACGATCGAGTCCTCCACCAGGAACACCCGCTTGCCCGACAGCACGCCCGGAAGGGCCGTGTACTTGCTCTTGGCGCTCTGCCGGCGGGACGCATCGGGCTGGATAAACGTCCGTCCCGCGTAGCGGTTGCGCATGAGCCCCTCGACTGACGGCATGCCGAGCTGAAAGGCGTAGGCGTCTCCGGCGGCCCGGGCCGTGTCCGGAACGGGCACGACGATGCAGTCGTCGCCGATGGGCTGGTCCTCCCTCTGCGCCAGCCTCACCCCGCTGCGGGCCCGAGCCAGGTACACGCTGGACGAGTCGATCTCGCTGGCGACGTTCGAAAAGTAGACCCACTCGAAGAAGCAGTGCGCGTGCCTCGGCGTCGGCGCGAAACGCTCCACGCGCAGCCGACCGTCCTCGATAACCACCATGTGTCCCCGCGCCAGGGTGTTGACCGCGGTGAAGCCCATGTTCGTCAGCGCCACCGACTCGCTGGCCGCACCGAACAGCCGGCCCTGTACGCTCCAGCACAGCGGGCGCAGCCCCAGCGGGTCGCGCGCGGCGAACATGCGTCCGGCCGCGTCCAGGAACACGATGTTGTACGCCCCGTCGAAGTTCCTGGCCAGGGACCCCATCACTCTGGGCAGCGGGGTCGGCTTGTCGCCTCGCAGCCTGTACGCCAGCGAGTGCATCAGGATCTCCGTGTCCGTATCGAGCGAGAAGTGGTAGTCGCGCTTCGACAGCAGGCGATCCCGCAGCTCGACGTAGTTGGCCAACTGCCCGTTGAAGGCGAAGCTGAACCACTTCCACCGGCGCCCGTGGTGGCGCTCGAAGGGCTGGGCGTACCGCGTGTCGTCGCGACCGCAGGTGGCGTAGCGCGTGTGCCCGATGGCCGCCCGCCCGGCGTACTTGTCGAGGATCGCCGCGTGCTTGGCCGGGTGCGACATCCTGAACGCCTCGGCGACCGTGCCGACGTCCTTGAACGTGTCGAGGATCTGCGCGCGGTCGGGGTTGTACGTGCTGATCCCCGCGGCCAACTGCCCGCGGTTCTGGACGTTCAGGAGCATCCCCGGCAGCAGGGGCACGACGTTCTGCTTTCGAACGGATGCGCTGGCCTTTCCCCCGCGGCCGTGCGGCTCGCGCAGCCAGCATAACGCGGCGATCCCGCACTCGTGGTGGATGTCTTCGCTCACACGGAGTCTCCATACGCCAATCGAGCCTGCCCCGTGCCGCCGCACGGGTGATGGTCTGTCCCTATCCCGCCTGGATGATACATGAATCCCCGTCGCGGCGAAAGGTCTGTCATCATCACGGATCCATCGCCGGCGTCACGGCGCATCGACGAAGATTCCGCCGTCGGACGTGCTGAGGGTCTTTCCGTCCTCTCGGCCGCTGCCCTTTCGTCCGTAGTCGTCCTTTCCGGCGCGGTCATAGAACACGGCCACGCTCGTTCGCGAGACGGCCCCGAGTCCGCCGCCGGTGATGTAGCGGTCGTTTCCGCCCATGTCGGCAAAGACGGCCCATGACTTGATGTCGGCCCGTCCCAGCCCGCTGGAGCGTTTCAGCGCGTAGGTATCGTCGCCGTCGCCCCCGTCGATGCACACGAACGCGCTGCGGTCCCACGCGCACCCGCCGTTGTACGTCGGGCCCGTGCTGGTGTACGTATCGGCCCCGGCGTAGTCCACGAACAGCCCCATGCCATAGTGTGCCCCGGCGGCGTGCCCGTAGCGTGCGGCGGCGTGGGTGTCCGTTCCGGCCAGGTCGAGCTTCAACCCGACCCCGAAGAAGTACCCGCAGCCCTGGGAGAAGTTCGAACTGTCGTACTTGTCGTCGCCTGCGAGGTCTATGACCATGCCCATCCCGCCGGCCAGTGAGTACTCGTGGTCGGCGGCGTTGTTCGACAGGATCCGCCGGCCCATCCCCGTGCCGAGCCCGTAGGCGGTGTACTGGAATTCCGGGTCGCCCGGCTTGGCGTCGGGCGCGTCGGTGCGGTTGTAGTTGCTCGAATCGTGGCGGCCGCACTGGTATGCATCGTCGCCGGCCACGTCGATCACGGCCCCGACGCCGGCGGGGGCGCCGAAGCCGACCGCATAGCGATGGCTGGTGTGCTTGTCGTTTCCGGCCAGGTCCAGCAGCAGCCCCACGCCCGCATAGCCCGCTCCCTGCGTCAGGCGAGATCCGACGTACGTGTCGTCCCCGTCGGCGTCGGCGAGGATGCCGATGCCGCCCAGCCCCACCCCGCCGCTGCACGCGGCCAGGATGTACGTGTCGTCGCCCCCCCGGTCGACGACCAGCCCCACGCCCAGCCGACCGGTCGCCAGGCCGTACGCCTTGCACCCGTACCGGTCGTCCCCGCCCAGGTCGATCGCCACGGCGATGCCGTGGGCGGCGTCGGACGGCGAGCCGATCATCTCGCCGTAGTTGTCCTTTCCGCCGGCGTCGGCCAGGAACGCCAGCGGCTTGGTTATCCGATAGACGTTGGGCCCGGCCGCCCCGATAACCAGCAGCCCGTGGGCGGTGGTCTCGGCGTGGAGGACCTTCCCGGTGACGCCGGGCACCTTCCCCGCTTGCGGCTTCGCAGCGTTACACGCGCGTGCAAACGACGCCAGAAACGCCTCGTCGTTCAGCGCCGCCAGGACCTTCGCCGACGCCGCCAGCTTCGACCAGTCGCACTGCACGAACGAGAACCCGCAGAACGCGCGGTCGTTGTTACACAGGACGCGGATGTTCTTGTTGGCCAGCTTGATCTGCGGGGTCAGGGCCCGCGTGCCAAGCGCCGGGTGCTTGAGCATGAACTGCCGGTGCCTGTCGGGCATCTTGGCCAGGGCGGCGGCGCGGAGCCTGGCGGCCTCGTCGAGCACGGCCTTGACGTACCGCACGTGATCGGCCAGGGTCGCCAGTTTGCCCCGGGCCGGGGCGGCGGCTTCGTCGGCCTTTCGCCCGCCCGCGGCGACCAGGAGGTCCACCATGGGCCCCAGGACGTTGCCCCCCCGCCCGGCCTGCCGGGCCACGTGAAGACCGTACGACTCCAGCGTCACGAACCCCGCCCACGGGTCCGCCGAGGCCTTCAGCCGTACGGGCAGCTTGAACTCCGCGGGAAACCGCTGGGCCGCGGCCAGCAGCTTGCGGACCTCGGCTTCCTGCGTCGCGGCGCGGGCGGCGACGATGCCCCTGACCGCATCCCTGACCCGCCCGACCAGCGCCCCGGTCGGCGGCGCGGGGGCCGGATGCCCCTTGGGCCGTCCGGCCTCCAACGGCCGCACCAACGCGGCTATGCCCAGCATGCCCGCAACAAGAAGAGCCAGTCGTCTCATGTCCGTGCTCCGCATCCGTCCCACGCACGTGTATCCTGTCCAGCGCCGCTAGTAGAATCATCCCAGGCGCGCATAGCAAGCGAGCGGCGGGACAACATCATGCCCCGCCGCTCGCACGACCAGTGGCGCCCCCGCTTGCGGCGTCGCGAGCCGGGCCCGGTCAAGGGCGGCTCATTTCACCAGGTACGCCCGCCCGCGAAGCGTCACCAGCAGTTCCTCGTTGTCCCGCTGGCTGGAGAGGACCTGGTTCTCCGCGACGGTGTTCTTGCGGACGAGGTCGAAGTAGGCCTTGCTGAACCGGGTGACGACGGTGATCTTGTCCTTGTCCTTCTTGAGGTCCAGGTTGGAGGCCCTGGCGGCGACCCAGGTCTTTCCTCGCCGGTACAGCGACGTGTTGCCCACGTTTCGCACGCCGCGAACGTACTCGACCTTGTCGGACTCGTAGCTTTCCTTCCTGGCGTTTCCGTACATGACCACGCCGCCGTCCTTGCCCCATCGCCCCCCGCCGGTCCCGCCGGGCACCGACGCCGACGGCGCCTTTGCGGCCTGGTTCAGGCTCTGGCGCATCTTGGCGCCGCGCTGGGCGCTTTCGCCGGCGGCGTCGGCGGCAAAGCCCTTGGCCATGCGCGCCGCGTGACGGCGCACCTCGGCCGGCTTGCTCAGCGGCGTCGTCTCGTCGGCAAGGAAACTCGTGTACGGCGTCATGATCCCGTACGTCTTGCTCAGGCGGATCAACTCGTCGATCACCTCCTGGCTCTTGCCGTGCAGTTGGATCTGGTCCATGAGATACCCGACGCGGCGGATGGCCCAGATCTGCTCGACGAAGGCGAACCGCAGGTCCTTGCCCACCGGGCGGACCGAGACGTTGTACTCGAAGGCCCGCTGCTTGCCCTGGTAGACGCCCTTGATGATGAGCGTGGACTATTTCAGCCCGCCCTCGGCCGTCGGCAGCCTGGCCGCGTCCTTGCACTCGTACCGCCCGGCGACCACGATCTGGTCCCCGTCGAACAGGTCGCCCAGGTCACGCGGGTACATGTCCTTCAGCCGGACACCCTTCAGCTCCATCTTCAGGTTCGTCATCACGGGGTTCTTGATCTTGTTGTAGAGGGAGGAGACCTTGGCCTCGATGGGCTCCTTGGGCTTGACGTAGTCGCTGCGCCCGCGGTTCTGGCGGACGAGCCTGTCCAGCAGGCGAACGTTCGGGCTGTAGCCCACGCCGAACGCGAAGACCCGCGCCTTGGCGGCGTTGGCCTTGGCGGTGTCCTCGAGGATGTCCTTCTCGTTGGTGTTGCCTGTGGTCGGCTCCCCGTCGGTCAGGAAGATCACGTAGGCCGGACGCTTGGATTTCTTGGCCTTGGCGATAATCCCCATCGCCTTGCCGAGCGCCTCGTGGATGTTGGTTCCGCCGGTGGCCTCGATGCGGTCGAGCATGTCCAGCGCGTCGGCGACCTTGGGCTTCTTGGCCTCGACGAGCTGGCTGTAGAAGCACTCGACCGCGTCGTTGTACGCCACCACGTTGAAGCGGTCCTCGCCGTTGAGATTATTCAGGACGTAGGCCAGGGCCTCCTTGGCCTGCTTGAGCTTCTGCCCGCTCATCGACCCGCTGTGGTCGAAGACGATCACGACGTCCTTGGCCACGAAGTTCTGCGCCGCGGCCCGCGGGTTCGGACTGACCAGGAGCATGAAGTGCCCGTTGGTGCCGGCGGCGGCCTGGTGGGTCAGCAGCGTGGCGCCGACCTTCTCGTTGCCGGCCTTGTAGAAGCACTGGAAGTCGCTGGTGGGAAGCGTCTTCTTGGCCTGGTAGGTCGCGATCACCTGCCGTGCGTTCTTGCGCTCGACGTGAAGGTCGTGCGTCGGCGAGTACACCGGCCCGATGTCGGCCTTGCTCTTGATGTCCACCGTCACGCGCACCGAGTCGATGGCCTTGGCCGAAAACTTCTCGGTGTTCAGCGGGTACCAGACCTCGACCAGGTCGCGGTCCTTCTTACAGACGTTCTTGTACGTGACGATCACCTTGCATGGCTTTCCCGGCACGAGCGGAAAGGCCCGGGTCTTGTACAGGCCGAACCCCACGTACTCCAGCAGGGCCGGGTCCTTCTTGCGGCGAACGATGCCCTCGTAGATCCTGCGGGCCTCGTCGGCCTTCAGCAGCCGGGCCGCAAACTCCTTGCCGTCCACCACCATCGTCATCGAGTCGATCGCCGCGCCCGGGGGAACGGGGAACAGGTACTCGACCTCGATCATGCCGCGGCCTGTGTTGACGAACTCCTGGTCGATCGCCACCGCGGCGACCTGGTCGCGGACCTTCACGTTGACGTGATGGTACTTGACGGCCCAGGACCCTCGTACGCGGATATCCGGGCGGATCGGGACGATCATCCCGTCGCCCAGGGCCGGACCCGCCAGTGCCAGAACAACCCCCGCCGCCGCCAGTACCTTGGCTGTCTTCATCATGGTCGACTCTCCCAGTGGTCAAGGTTATTGTACGCTCTACCGTTCTGACGCCCCAATGCCCGCACGGGTTCCCAAGAGATGAAATGCAATACCGGGCAATCGGCAGTCCTGCCAGCCTGTCAGCATCACTTCAACAGCGTGGTATACCCGGCCTGCTCGAAGTGGTGATCGCCCGTCAGCGCGTCGTGAAGTCCCTGGCCATCCATGACGACAAACGAGATGCAGTCGGTCAGCGACCACTCCTTGTCAGGCCGGCTGTTGAACAGGTCGATGCCGCGCTGAAACAGATCGTGTGAGGGAGGCATGATTGTCACGTTCGGGTCCGTAACAAGGCGTTCCAGCAGAGCAGTGAAGACGCCTCGCTGCTGCGGCGCCGCCAGTGCGTCGGCCACCTCCGTGAGCACCCAGGCCGTGGTGACCGTGCGACCCTTCAACGAGCGGGACACGTCGACCGCGCGTTCGTGTGCGGCATCGTCCTTGCTGACCAGAGCCAGGTAGTAGAACGTGTCAGCGAACGCAGCCGTCATTTCTTCCGCCGTCCGTGCAGGTAATGGTCGTGGTTCTTCGCCAGATCGGCGGGTAGTCCCTTGGCGGCGCCGATCACCGACTCAAGTCGCTCGTACAGCGTGGCGGCCGTCCCATCGGCGGCATCATTGTCGCCCGGTGTGCGTACGCTGACCGTGACTTCGGCCCCCTCAGGCAGCTTCACTTTGTGGTCAAGAACGACCACCCCGTTTCTCACGTGCCCATTGTACGTCATTGTAAGGCCCTTTCGTATCGGCACCGACTCGACAGTTACATTGTACTTCATATGTGACTGCGGCATCCAGTACCTTGATCTCCCGTGCGTGCGATCCCTCCGCAGCCCCCCAAACCCACGGATCTCAATCCGTGAGGCCGTCTCGCCGTCCGCATTACTGCCCGTACCACAGGGCCGGCACGGTCGGGCCGCGCTTGTGTCTGGGCGTCGAGGCGAACTTCAGCTCGATCACCGTCACGCCGACGAGTTTGTCGGGGCTGGTCCTCGGCAGGTTCTTCAGGACGATCCGCGGGCCGGTCTGCTCGAAGTCGACCTTCCTGCCCGAGACGAGCATGCGGGCGGAGGTGAGCTTCGTCGAGAACCCGCCGATCGGGATCTGCCGCCCGGGCCAGCAGTGCACCCAGAGGTACATCGTGTTGCCCTTGCGCGTGAACCGCCCGCAGGCCGTCGCGGCATGGTAACTCGTCCTGTCGCCAGGTCCGTAGACGCACTTGCCGTTCTTCGCCAGCCACTTGCCGGTGGTCGTGAGCGGCTCGACGGCCTCAGGCGGGACCGACCCGTCCGGGGCCGGACCGATGTTCAGCAGCAGGTTCCCGCGGCCCATCGTCACCCTCCGCAGCATGCCCACGATGTCGCGGGCGCGGTAGCTGTCGATCGCGGCCGACGGCATGTAGCCCCACGACACCTTGTTGAACGTCATGCAGGCTTCCCAGCCCCGCCCCGCATCGGCGGCCGATATCCGCTCCTCCGGCGTCGAAAAGTCCTCGTCCAGGCGGGACCGGTTGTTGATGATAATATGCGGCTGGAGGGACCGAACCATCTGGTTCATGGAGAGCGACTCCCACCCCTCGGGGCTCTCCATCGGGCGGGGCACATCGTACCAGAGGATGTCGATCTTGCCGTAGTGGGTCATGAGTTCGCGAACGCAGCCCTGAATGAAGTCCAGGAACCGCCGCCGGGCCGCAGGGTCCACCGCGCAGCGCGCTCCGTCCGGATGGTTCCAGTCCATCAGCGAGTGGTAGAAGCCGATCTTGAGTCCGAACTCTCGGCAGGCGTCGACGTACTCTGCGACCAGGTCGCGTCCGGGCCCGCGGGCGACGGCGTTGAAGTCCGTCTGCTTGGTGTCCCAGAGGCAGTAGCCCTCGTGGTGCTTGGTGGTCATGACCATGTATTTCATACCGGCGGCCTTGGCCAGCCGGGCCCACTCGCGCGCCGGGCGTTCCTTCGGGCGGAACTTCCTGGTGAGTTTCTCGTACTCTTTCTTCTCGATGCCTTCGAGGCACATGGCCCATTCGTGCCGCCCGAGCAGGGAGTACAGCCCCCAGTGGACGAACATGCCGAACCGCGCCTGGTGCCACCACTTCATCCGCGGGCCCCGCGTCCGCGCGACGGACGCCTCGTACAACTGCTTCCGCTTGAGTTTCATGCGCTGCTCCCTTCGTAGAACCGTCATGTCAGCCCTACATTTACGTGCCCGCAGCCGCAGAGGCAAGGACCGTCTGGTCAACGGGCGCAAAGCCCTCGCCCTCGGTCCCGAGGGGTATCTGCGACCAAGCATCCCACCTGCGCAGCCCGGCCCGCCGCCACCGCGACATTCTCACATTCTCAAGAACGTGAGAATGTCAGCGGCACGTGCGTCATGCTCGCAACGATCCAAGCTGCCGCGCAGCCTCATTCCAACATTCTTGACAGGGCAGGGGACGGCAATGCCGTGACGATACGGCTATGGAGCGCGGCCCGATCATCTGGCTGCCCCGGCCAGCGGCGGGTATACTACCTCAGACCCCCGGAAGGCACCGGCCAATGAGACTTGCCGAAAACCGGATCAAACAGGGCCTCCTTCATCCCGAGCAGTTGGTGCGGGATGCGGCCTTGCGGTACTTCTCTGAGTCCTTCAGTAGAGACCCGTCCGTCATGCCGCTGGCGATCCAGGCCGTGGAGACACACGGGTGGGACGATGCGTTCGAGTCTGCCTCGGGTCTCAGGAACCTCGTCCAAACCGAGCAGACCTTTGGGTGGCTCACCGACCGGATGGAGCAGGTTGGCTATCCGGAAACGCCGCAGGCCAAGGAGGTATGCCTGCGGCTGTCTGCGATCATCACGAACTCCGCCACCACCTTGCTGGCCAGACATCGGCAAGCAGTTCAGTCGCTCCAGGGACTGTATCCCGAGCACCGCCGCATCATTGCCAACCGTTTGCGGCTGCTGACTCGTGACGGCCAGACCTGCTGGCGTGACCTGGAGGCATGGTGCCAGAGGCACAGGCGTATCCGCCACATCGACAAGGCCGACGTTCCCGCTGCCCGGCGGCTCGTGGAGGCCATCGCCCGTGACGGCCAGCCCCATGCGGACCGGGTTCTGTCCATCCTCTCGCAGAAGATCGAGGACTACCAGGACAACCCGATGGTGTGGATGGAGTGCTTCGCAGCCCACTTGGCCGGGGAACTTCGCCTGGAGGCGGCTGCTCTCTTGCTGGCGGCCAAGCTCAGGGAGGACGGCGGGGACATGCTCAACGAGGAGTGCATGTACTCCCTGACCAAGATCGGCACGGATACCGCCGTGGCGGCAATCTGCGACGACTGGGCCGACGCCCCGGAGCATTTCAAGCTGTACGCATCCTCCGCGTTGCAGAACATCCACACCGACGCCAAGGTCGCCCGATGCCTGGCGATGCATTTGCAGGAAGAGGGGTACTTGCGGGTCAGAGTGCTTCGGGCCGTCTTGGCCAGCTTCGCCACCGAGGGCATTGAGCCGGCACGGCAGTTGATCCTTGATGCAGGATGGGGCCTGCATCGAGAGCTCGTGGCGACGGCCGTCCTGGCAGGGGTCGGCTTCCCGGAACTCGAGCAATGGCTGGCTGAGGAAAAGGCGGATGCCGACAGCCGCAAACAGCGCCGGAGAGAGATGTTTGCCCCGGCTCCGCGCAAGGGCAAAGGGCAGTTCCCTTCTATCGCCCGATTGACCGAACCGCCCCCGCCTCCCCTCGTCACGAAGAAGCGCGTCGGCAGGAACGACCCCTGCCCCTGCGGCAGCGGGAAGAAGTACAAGAAGTGCTGCATGGGCAAGGAATAAGGCGGCACGCCGACATGGAGAATCATCATGACCGAAGAGCCCGCATGCCTTGAGAATCGCTGGTCCTTCGCACAGGCCGTGCCCACCTACGACCCGCTTGAGTACTTCAACCCGAAGGAGTCGTACCGGCTTGAAGAGGCCGTTTACAACTTCGTCGCAGCCATTGAAGATGCAGAATACCTGGCATGGGAGGCGGTCGTCTGCCAGGAGCTTGGCCTTCCGCTGACAGCCAGGCAGCAACGGAAGCTCGACGGCCTCATCGACTTCAACGACGACACCAGCGAAGACCGTATCCTCTACATCAACGGACTGCCCCGGCCCAGCCGCCTCTGGTATGACGTTCTCAGGACCATCGTGCCGCACCTGCTCCTCGACCGGTTTCGGACCGCCGACGTGAACTACAGCGTTATCGCGGAAGGTTGGCCCGACATCACCGCCGCCTTGAAGCAGCACGGGGCCGCCCTGTCGCTGCCTGAAGGCGTGCACGATCCTCTCGGAGTCATCGCCGAGCCGCTGCGCCACCGGTTGTGGCTCCAATCCGCCTTCGACATGCTCTCCGGGTTGGGACAGGACAAAGAACTCACGCTGGCCAACGAGGAACAGCAAGACCGGATCGACTGGTTCCTCGATAAGCTGCGGGAATGCCGGCAAAGTGTGGAGTTTTTCGGCTGGACGCTGGACTCGATGTTGGAGATTCTGATTTTGCCTTCTCAGGACAGGCCGATATTCATTCGGCTGATGCTGCAGAAGCTTGGCCTGCCCTCAACGAAGGCGCGAATTTCAGACTGCCTGTAGGTCACGATCTCCAGCAGCAGGAGCGGGACATGGCAAAGCGTAAGGACAATGAGCGCGCAACGAAGGACATTGCACATACGGACAGGTCCTTTCGTCCGGCGTGGCCGTCGCTGCGCTCCTGCCACGGCACCCGAATTATCGGACAGCCTCAATTGGTTAACTGGAACAACATTACAGGCATTGAACTGCGTTTGCCGCGGCGCCTTGCCTCGTTGCGAGCGCCCGTGACATTCTCACATTCTTAAGAATGTGAGAATGTCACCGGGCCGGGATGAGGGCGATTCGGCTGATTGCGGCGCCCTTCATGGTCATTTTCAGGACGATCCGTCCGTCGGCTGATTGCGCGGGGGTTATGTTGAACTGGCCCCAGACGCCGCGCCCGCTGGGGCCCATGAAGAAGTGGCGCCGGGCGTCGAGGGTGAAGGCCGCGGCGCCTGGCATGCGGCGGTTGCCCCGCCCGGCCGGGGTCGAGAAGTTTACGAGTAATCGTCCGGCGAAGGCCTTGGGGCACGTGATCGTCAACTCAACGGCCCCGCCGCCCCAGGCGTCGCCGGCCTGGCCGCGGAACGTCGGGCCGCGCACCGTATAGGCAAATCCGTTTTTCCGCACGATGACGTTATCGGCTTGCGGCTGCCATGCCTTGCGCTTTGCCCCGGGCGCGAGTTTGGCACCGGCGCGAATATCCAGGACGGCGTGGGTCAGGTCAGTCGGTGCGGGCACTGCCGTCACGCCGCGCGGGGAGTTGGCCTCGTCGAATCGCCCCGTCTTGCCGCGCATCACCCGCGTGGTGCCGGTCTTGTCGACCACCATCCGCCCCACCGATACGAAGCCGCGCTTGCGGACGGCCTCGGTTATGCTCACCCGCTGGCGCGGGCGGTTCCGCCCGACCTGCCACAGTTTGGGCCCCTCGCAGACGATGTTGATTTCCTTCAGTTCGAGCGTCATCTTGCCCGGCGAGACGGTGGCGACCATGTAGTTGACACGCGAGTTGTACCCGAACAGTCCGCCGTGGGCTATCTCCTGCACGCCGTCGCGCTGGTTGCAGGTCATATCGTGTACCTCCCCGCAGAGGTAGAGGTCGGCGCCTCGCCTGCTCATCGTCTGCCAGAGCGGCGAGCCCCGGCCGCCCTCGAGCATCAGCCCGCTCGAACTCCACCGCCGAACCGGCCCGACGATTGGCGTGTGACCCATGACCACCACGTGCTGGATACCCTTGCGGCCGGCCAGCGTCTTGTCCACCCACGCCAACTGCCTGCCGGTTACCTTCGCGGCGATGCCGAGTTTCTCATCGGGCTCGAAGACGTCGACGGCGACGAACAGGACACCCTTGTGCACCATGGACCATGCGGTTCCCTTCATGTGCTCGGGTCCGTTTAGCGGCATCTTGATGTGGTCGCAGAAGGCCTTCTTGAACTGGCCGATCGCCTTGTGCTTCTCGCTGCCCGGCGGCCAGGGGTCGTCACCCATTTCGTGGTCGCCCAGGCAGGCGTAGTACTTCAGCCCGTGATCGGCCATCCGCTTCTTCCAGGCCGGGTAGTAAACGTTCGCCCAGTGCGCCACGCCCTTGTCGCCATAGGTCCATCGTCCCATCACGAGGTCGCCTGCGACGAGCAGGAAGTCCGGGTCCTCCGCCTTGACGGCCTTGAGGACGTAGTCCAGGGCCTCTTCCCAGCCCTTTTGCGGATAGGCCAGGTCCACGTTGAGAAAGTCCGGCATGGAGACGAACTTCCACGTTTTGGTCGGCTCGTCGGCGAGCGCAGCGGCGGCGAGGCAGCAGAGCAAGACCCCAGAGGCCACCGCGAGAGGCGAGATTGTTCTCATGCGACTTCCTTTCAATACGTCGACCCGCGGTGCGAGGCGGCCGTCATGAAGACGATTCTCTCGTCCTCGTCGATTGCGTAGAAGAACCGCCACGAGCCGATGCGATACCGCCAGGTGGGCGAATCGTAGTCTCTCAGCTTGCGGACGTTGGCGCCGAAGTGCGGCCGGGCTCTCAGTTGGGGATGGACGACCTGCCGCAGCTTCTCCAGAACGCGGCGCTGCCTGGAGCGGGCGATGGCGGCGATGTCGTCGCCGAACGGATCGGTCTCGAAGATCCGATACTCACTCAACGAACCGCCCCTTGCGGCGGGCGGCCGCTTGAGAGCCCTTCTTCAAGCGGGCCTGCAGCTTTTCGTCGGCGCGGATCTCGGCCATTTCGTGAACGTCGACGAACTGGTCTTCCCGAATTTGTGCCAGCGCCGCGGTTGTGATGAGGTTCGACAGCGGCCTGCTCTGCGCCCTGGCCGCGTCCCGGAGAATCTCGTACGTTTCGTCGTCCAGCCTCAATGTTACCGTCTTGGACACATGACACCTCTGTATTCGTTTGTATTCATCTGTATTCTAGCGCGCCCAAGGGGTCAGGCAAGGGGGATTCCTCGCCGAGGCCCCTACCGGGCGAAGCTGAACGAGTAGAGTTTTGCCTTGCGGAGGATGAACTGGAGGGTGACTCGTCTTCCGTCGGCCAGCGTGCCGCCGGCGAGCGTTACGGGGGCGTCGGTGACGGTCTTGGTGATCGGCTTTCCGGTGGCCAGGGGGCGGCTGTCTTCTGGGCGTTCGGCGTTGATGACGGTGACGGCGACCGACCCGCCGGGGCTCACGTCGGCGCTGATGCGCAGCGCGGTGCCGGTGCAGGTGACGGTGCGGGTGGTGATGACGGCCTTGGCGTCGGCCTCGGCCGGCTCGTACCCCGCAAAGCCGTCCGGGCGGAGCGTGGCCAGGCAGAAGAAACCGTTGCGCCAACTCGTATGCAGCCCGTCGCTGCCGCCGTAGTAGAGGCGGATCTCATTGGTCAGGAAGACGGGCACGGCGGCGGCGTAGGCGCAGCCCCAGTCGTAGGCGCCTTTGGTCGCGGCGTTGGCGATCAGCGGCTTGCCCTTCTGCACCCGATGCCACGTGACCGTATCCGGCGACCAGGTCAGTTCGCAGTGGACGCGGTCGGCCTTCTGGTTGTGGATCATGACCAGCCCGAGGTAGACCCCGCCGTGGAAGAAGGTGGGCATGGCGTAGGTCTGGACGTTGCGATCGTCGCCCTGGAGGACGACCTTGGCGGGGGTCCACTTGAGGAAATCGCTGGTGGTGGTCCGGGCGACCTGGCGCCGGCGGGGCTTGCCGCCCCACGTCCGCGTGATGCCCACGTACTTGCCCAGCGTGGGCGCCCAGAAGGCATTGTTGTGCGTGTCGCCGGCCACCCTGATCTCGGGACACCGGACGGCCTTGCCCCAGTGGATCCCGTCGGGAGAGAAGGCCACCGAGATCCCCCGCCCCTTGAAGAACATCTTGTACCGCCGCTTGGGGTCGGTCTCGCGCAGGTCCTTGAACACGCCCGTCCCGTGCGGGCCGCGCACCACGATGTTGCTCTTGGCCCCCTTCCACATCACCACGTCCATGAGCGGCTTGGTCCAGGTCAGCCCGTCCTTGCTGGTGGCGTAGCAGACGCCCATTTCGCGGCCGCGGGGGCGGTAGCGCCGATTGGCCCGCTCGGCGGGCGGGGTCTGCTCGACGGCGCGGTCGATGATGAACGGGCTGTACCAGCACTTGTAGAGTTTGTCCTGGGCGTCGTAGATGACGTTGGCGTAGAGGTTGTCGAACCGCGGCTCCCAGGGCTTGTCCTCGGCAAACAGGGGGTTGGCGGCATGCTTGGTCACGGTGCCGAGGGTCAGCCTGGCGGCGTCGGCCTTTTCGATAATCCGCGAATCCAGCAGCAGGAACCGCGTCCGCGGCGGTCCGGCCGCCCGGGCCGAAGAGGCACACGCCAACACCGTCACGGCGACAACTGTCACTCGCCACATGTCGAAGCTCCTTCTGGCCGGGCGGCGGTTCATTTCGAATGGAACAGGACCTTCGGATCGATCGTGCGTTTCTCGGCGCCCGGATAGGACCAGCCCACCGCCAGGGCCTTGTCCCCGGTGCCCTGGAAGTACTCGACCGTGATCGGGTGATGTCCGAGGCCCAGCAGTATGCTGCCTGTCTTCTCCTGGACCGAGTGCATGCCGGAGTTGTCCACAATCAGCTTGTCGCCTATCCACAGCTTGCTGCCGTCATCGGAGGACAAGTGGAAGGTGTACTGCCCCCTGCGCGGCGCCTTGACGTAGCCGGTGAACCGCATGGCGAAGTTCTCCGAGACCTTGGCGACGTCCAGCGTGATGGCTTTGGCCGCGCCGCTGCGCTTGGGCTTGATCCTGTCGAAATCGGGCATCGCCTGGAGATTGTCGACGTGGTAGACCTCGTACCGCAGCCCGGGGCGAACCGATTTCGGTTTGACGCCGGCCCGCACGTCCGTGCTGAGGGGCTTGCCCGCGACGTACCTGGTCTTGCCCGTCACGTTGCCCTTGTCGTCGAACGTGGTCTCCTGCCCGTGCTTCTTGTCGTCCTTGTAGGTGCACTGGATGGCGGGTTTGCCGTTGGGGTGATAGTAGACCCACCTGCCGTTCTTCTTGTCGGCCTTGAATGCGCCCGTGCGCGTCTGCCGGCCCTCGGTGTTCCAGTATTTCCACGAACTGTTGCGCAGGCCATTCCTGAAGGAGCCTTCGCTTCGCTGCTTTCCGTTGTCGTACCAGAATCGCCAGGAACTGTGCGCCTTGCCGTCGGAGAACTTACCCTCGCTGGACTGCCTTCCGTTGGCGTACCAGAATCGCCAGGTCCCGTTCCGCAGCCCGTCCTGGTATTCGCCCTGGGAGGCGTTCTTCCCGTTGTCGTGCCAGCCCTGCCAGTTGCCGTCGCGCTTGCCCTCTTTGTACTTGCCTCGCAGTTTGTCCTTGCCGTTCTCGTGCCACGCGGTCCACTCCCCGGTCAGGTCCCCGCTTTCGCAGGTTCCCTCGGAGGCCTTGGCCCCGCTGGGATACCAGGTGACGACCTTGCCTTCCCGCAGCCCGTCAACGTAGGTCTCTTCCCGGCTGGGCTGCCCGTTCGGGTGCCAGAACGTCCATTGGCCCGTCCGGGCGGCTTTGGTGTATTGGCCCTCGGCGGCCTTTTGCCCGTTGTCGTGCCACTCGGTCCACAGCCCGGTCTTCCTGCCGTCGTCGTACGCACCGGCCGACGAGGGCTTGCCGTTGATGTGATAGAACGTCCACTTGCCGGCGTATCGGCCGTTGAGGAAGCTGCCCTGGCCGGACTTGACGCCGTTGTCATACCACTCGGTCCAGGGCCCGTCCTTCTGTCCGGCCTTGTAGTTGCCCTGGGTGCTTCGCTGCCCGTTTTCGTGGAAGTAGGTCCACTTTCCTTCGGCGTGCCCGTCGACGAAATGCCCTTCGGAGAGTCTCTGCCCGCTGAGGTAGCCTCGCAGCCACAGCCCGGTGCGCTTGCCCTGTGTGTAGTGGCCTTCCCACCTGATCTTGCCGTTATCGTACCATTCGGGCCACTTGCCCTCGCGAAGGCCCTTGACGTACGCGCCCTGCGACCAGAGCTTGCCGTTGGGGTGCCAGTAGACCCATTGTCCGACGTACTTGCCATAGGCGCAGAGGCCCTCGGACTTCTTCTGCCCGTTGGGGTGGAAGTAGACCCACTTGCCGGTCTCGAGTCCGGCGCGGTAGGCGCCCTCGTACCACTTCTGCCCGCTCTGGTACCAGTAGCGCCACGGGCCTTCCTTCAGCCCGTTGAGGTACTGGCCCTCGGACCACTTCTTCCCGTTGTTGTGCCAGAACGTCCACCGCCCGGCGCGGCGGCCGGACTTGACCTGCCCTTCGGCCTTGACCTTCCCGTCAGGCCAGCGCTCGGTCGCCTTGCCGTCCTTCGGCGTATCGCCGGTCACAACACCGGCGTGCAGCCCCAGCACGGCCGCGGCGCCCGCAATCAAGAGCGTGTATCGACCCATTCTCACCGTGTTTCGTCCTTTCCGCACAGCACCCCCGACGGCGGCTATGTTACCCCACCGCCCGGGGCGTTTCACCCTGCGATCTTAAACCACGATATTGCCGCAAGGTGCCCCGGATGGTTGCGGGAAGAGCCCGTATTACGCGCGGGAGTTTGTCGGCGGGCGATCTTTGCCGTTAGCACCATCGTGTCGCGTCCATGGATACCCCCTGGTGGGACCTTCTCGTTACCCACATCTTCCGCGTAGGCCCAGGTGCGTAGTTCTCAGTGATGTATAGTCTTACATGCCCAAGCACCTCTTCGGCCGAACCAGGCCGACAGCCCGGAGGGCTGGGGTTCGAAAGCCCTGGGCAGAGCGAAGCACCGCCCGGGATCGCGGGCGCGTAGGACGCGAAAGGGCGCAACAGTTTCGCACGATATTGCGCCCCAGTATGCAGGGGCTTAAGGCGTTGACCGCCGGTCTCCGTAGCGGTAGTCTCTTGGTCGAACGTCTTCACATGCAACGGGCACGCGGGAGCCACACGGTCCATACTCGGCAGGTGCGGGTGAGGATCAAGTGACATTTCGGCCTTGATTCGGCCGTGCGGCGGCTTCGGTCCAACATCTTATCCATTCGGTAGACGAGCATGATCAAGGTTCAATGTAGCGTATGCGCCGAGTCGTTGAGCGTACCCGACTCGTTGTCCGCCGAGACGGTAGTCTGCCCTCAGTGCAAGAGCGTGATCCAGGTTCCCGCCAGTCGCCCCACACCAGGTATACCCGTCGTCCAAGGCAGCCATGCCCACAGGCGCCGGGGAGGCACCGTATGCCCGCGTTCGGGGGAGACCATCACCAAGGTTGTCCGCTTCAAAGGCGGCGGGAGTAGAGGCCAGACGTACCTGACCGAGCATTACGTCTGTCAGTCGCGAACAGCGTGGGGACGGGAGAACTTCGCATCGATCCCGTTGCGGCAGGTTACCGGGGTGTTCTTCAAGTACACGGCTCCGGTGATTCTGGTCGTGCTGGCAGTCCTGGCCGGCATTCTCGCTTTGGTGCTGTTTGTAGCGCCCTCCTCGCCTCGTTCCAGCGCACCCGAGATTGGAGTCGCTTTGCTCGTGGCGGCCTTTGTCCTGTTCGTGATCTATCTGCTGTCCAGGCAACAAGCGATCATTATTCCCTCACCTTCAGACAGGGTCATTCTCAGCATTCGTGCAGCTGACAAATCGGTCCTTGCCTCATTCCTGAGACAACTCATGAGGCATGATCTGATCGGCACTGGGCCGGAGTAATGAACCGCCACCAGCCAGTCAGGCCCCCGCTATGCCACGCAGTGTCTCACCGTTGCGCGGCGCGACGCCTTCTGCCTACCCCGTTCGCGCGGCCGCAGGTCCGAAGGCGGGCCACCTCGCGCGGGGTCAGTTCGCGGTGGCTGCCGATCTTCAGCCCGCGGTCGGTCACCGGGCCGATGGCCGTGCGCTTGAGCCGGCGAACCTTGTTGCCCAACCGGGCGAGCATCCGCCGGATCTCCCGGTTGCGCCCCTCGGTCAGTCCGACCTCGAGCGAGGTCGTTTTCGGCCGCCGGCGGAGCACCTTTATCCGCGGGCCGCGGGTCCGCTTGCCGTCGATGTAGAGGCCCTTCTTGAGCCTGTCGATCTGATCGCCCGTCACTCGCCCGTCGACCTCGACGACGTACGTCTTCATCACGCCGTGGCTGGGGTGGGTCAGGTATTCGGTCAGCTCGCCGTCGTTGGTCAGGATCAGCAGCCCGGTGCTTTCCTTGTCCAGCCGGCCCACGCAGTAGATGCGTCCGGGCGCCTGCGGCACGAGGTCGACGGCCCGCGGGCGCCCGGACGGATCGACCTGGGTGCAGAGCACGCCTCGGGGCTTGTTGAGCAGGTAGTAGACCCTCCGGCGGTCGTGGCCGAGGCGCAGCGTGCTGCCGTCGATGCGTATGTCGTCGACCTGCGGGTCGACGAAGCACGGCAGCTTGGCGACCTTGCGCCCGTTGACGGAGATTCTGCCCTCGGCGACCATCTCTTCGACGGCCCTCCGCGAGGCGAACCCGAAACTGGCGAGCACCTTCTGGATGCGCTGCTTGCCCATTTCCTTGTCGGTCGGGTGCTCGGCGGTCGGCTTCTTCGTCCGGCGGGAGGACGTGGGTCTGGCCCCGGTGCGCCGCGGGCCGGCAGCCTTGGCGCGACGGGGCTTGGGCCCAGGCGCCGCACCTTTGCGGCCGCCGGCGGGCTTCTTCGGCGTCTTGCCCCGGCGTTGCGCGCTCATAAGTCTCTCAACTCCCCGCCGCGGGAAGCTCGATTACTATCGCCGAGAAGTCGCCCGGAACGCTGACCCGGCAGCGGCACAGTCCGGCGGGCAGGAGAATCGTATCGCCCGGGCGGCCCTCGACGACCTGTTCGACGGGACCGTCGTGGCTGAAACTGCAGGGCGCACCCCGCAGGACCATAACGGCAGTGCACAGCCCGTCGCCGCCGACGGTCAGCGTCTGCGGCCGGCTGCTCTGGCAGAGACTCACGCGGAACTGCGGCGTATCGACGAGGACGGGTGGATTGGCACCAGGCGGGTCTTCGTCGCCGCGGTCGAAGTGAATGCACTGCATGGACCGCTCGACGTGGATCTCGCGTCCGCGGCCCCAGTCGGTCACGCGATACGTCGTGTCCGAAGGCGTCTGGACCTCGGCCACCAGCACGCCCGCGCCCAGCGCGTGGACCGTGCCGGCCGGCACGTGATGAAAGTCCCCGGCGGCCGCGTCATAGCGTTTCACCACGTCGGCCGCCGTGTCATTCTCGATCGCCGCGCGGAACGCCTCGGCCGTCACACCGTCGGCGACGCCCTTGTAGATCGTTCCGCCGCGGCTCTCGACGACATACCAGCATTCGGTTTTGAGTGCGGCCGGCGGGCCGATCCGGGCGACCGCGTCGGCGTCCGGATGCACCTGGAGCGACAGGACGTCGTTGGCGTCGAGGAACTTCAGCAGGAGGGGGAAGCGCCCCTCGACCGTTTCACCCGGGCCGAGCAGGTCATCGCCGAGCGCGCGGGTGATCTCCGTGAGCGTCGTGCCCGCGTCGGGCCCATTGCCCAGCACGCTGGTGCCCTCGACAATGTCGGCCAGCTCCCAACTCTCCCCGATGAGCTTTCCGCCCGGCAGGTCCCGACCGAACAGCCGCTCCAGGTTCCGACCGCCCCAGATCTTCTCCACGTAGATCGGCGTAAACGTGTAGGGATAGAGTTCCATGGCTGCTTTCCTTGCCGTTGCCGGCCCATTGTAAGCCCCCTGGCCGTCCCGGGCCAGTACCGGCAGCACAATCCGAGCCCCATGCGACACTGAAGAACGGCTTGTTGACCCGGGCGGCCGCGATACAATAGCCGCAAGGGCCAACGGCAGCGATCGGCCGGAGCCTTTCCGGGAGACCCCCCAACAAGGGGCCAACTGCAGCTTGCGCGTACTGCCCGTGGCCAGCCGTCTGCGACAGAAGTCTGCGGGCGATTCGAAAGGGAAGGTGTGGCGATGAGAACGGTGCTGCCTAAGAGCGTGATGATTCTCGCGGCTGCGGCGGTAGTCCTGGCCGGACAGCCGGCACAGGCCCGGCCGCCACGGAAACTGCCGCCCGGCAAGGCCGCGATGGTCCAGGCGCATCAAAGGGGAAAAGCGTTAGTCAAGGCAGGTCGATACACAGAGGCCGTCGCCCAGTACAACAAGGCGCTTGCCCTGGCCTCCAAAGTCTCTCGGCGGGGAGATCTGGACACGGGGGTCCTTCTGAACGACCTGGCGGTGGCGTACAGGCTCATGGGCCAATACGCCAAGGCCGAGCCGCTGCAATTGCGGAGCCTGAGTATCTTCGAAACCAAGCGAGGCAGGACCCATCCGGATGTGGCCATCGTTCTGGAGAATCTGGCGGCGCTGTACCGGGCCATGACCCGCTACGCCAAGGTCGAGCCGCTGGTCCAGCGATGCCTGAAGATCAGGGAGGCCAAGCTCGGAAGGGATCATCCGCTTGTGGCGCGAAGCCTCGGCCATCTGGGGGCGCTCTACATGGACATGGCCCGCTACCCCGAGGCCGAATCGCAGTATGCGCGATGCCTGAAGATCAGGCGAGCCAGACTGGGCGCGAATCACCCGGATGTCGGCACCAGTCTCAGCGACCTGGCAAGCGCGTACAGGGCCATGGGCCAATACGCCAAGGCCGAGCCGCTGTATCTGCAAGGCCTCAAGGTCTGGGAAGGTACGCTCGGGCCGAACCACCTGATTGTTGCAACCGGCTTGAACAATCTGGCGGCGCTGTATCAGTCCACGGGCCAGTACGCCAAGGCTGAACCGTTGTATCTGCGGAGTCTCAAGATCAGGGAGGCCAGACTCGGGCCGAGCCACCCGGATGTTGCCGGCAGTCTCACCAACCTCGCTGCACTGTACGAGTCCATGGGCCAGTATGCCAAGGCCGAGGCGCTCCAACTGCGGAGCCTGAAGATCAAGACCGCCAAACTCGGCGCGGACCACCTGGATGTTGCCAACAGCCTGGACCACGTGGCTGTGCTGTACAGGTCCAGGGGGCAGTACACCAAGGCCGAGCCGCTCTTTCGCCGGGGCCTGAAGATCCGGGAAGCCAAGCTCGGCCCGGACCATCCGCATGTGGCGACCAGTCTCAGCAATCTGGCGCTGCTGTATCGATCCATGGGCCAATACGCCAAGGCCGAGCCGCTCTTTCGCCGGAGCCTGAAGATCAGGGAAGCCCGGCTCGGACCGGACCATCCGGATGCTGCAACCAGTCTCAACAACCTGGCGGGGCTGTATCAGTTCATGGGCCAATACGCCAAGGCCGAACCGCTGTTTCGCCGAAGCCTGAAGATCAGGGAAGCCCGGCTCGGACCGGACCATCCGGCTGTTGCGAGAATCCTCGAGAGCCTGGCGATCATGCGAGTGATGATGTCTCGGCCGGACGATGCCGTGGCCCTCTTCGACCGAGCCCGGCGGATCACCCGCCGGCACGTCACCCGCGTGCTGCCGGGGCTCTCACAGGCCGAACAGACGAGCTTCCTCGGAATCCATGAAGCGTCATTCCACGCGGCACTTGCTTCAGCGGCCTTCCCGGGGATGGGCGATCCGGCCTGGAACAAGGCCTCGGCTGAATGGGTGCTTAACGGAAAGGCGGCGGCATCCGAAGCCATGGCCCACCGGACCCGCCTGGGCAGGCACAGCGCCAATCCGGCCACTGCGGCCGTGGCCAGGGAACTGGCGGCGGTTCGCGCGGACCTGGCGCGATTGACGGTAAGCGGCCCGGACGAGAACGACCGGGGCGATCACCGCAAGAGGATCGACCTGCTGACGGCAAAGGAGTTGACGTTGTCCAAGAGGCTTGGGCAGCTCACCGGCCAAGCCACGCCCCAGGACCCGTGGGTGACTCTCCAGGACGTGCGCCGTGCGCTTCCGGTCAACAGCGTGCTGATCGAACTGGCGAGGTTCACGATGAACTTCCAGGCCAAAGGGGCCGAGAAGCGCTGGCAGGAGGCTTACTACGCCGCCTGGGTCATTCCCGCGCAGGGCAAGCCGACCGTCATCCTTCTGCACCGGGCCAAGACCATCGACGAGGCTGTCGCCGAATACCGGGCTGCCGTACGATTACCCACGGCGCCGCGCGTGGGTGGGCCGAGGGCGGCGCGCATGTCCCTCACGGGCGCCGGCCGCGTACTGGCCGCGCTGATACTGCGACCGCTGCGAGAACCTCTGGCCCGGGCAAGGCAGGTCATCATCTCTCCCGACGGGGCACTATGGCTGGTGCCCTGGGGTGCCTTGCCGACAGACGACGGGAAGTTCCTGATCGAAGACAAGCAGATCAGCTATGTCGTGAGCGGTCGGGACCTGGCGGCCGACACCGACAAGACAAGGTCGTCCGGCGGTGTGGTCTTCGCGAACCCGGACTACAACCTGGGCATGTCCGAAGCGCTGGCCGAAACAAGGCGGATCATCCAGGGCAAGCAGGTTGCGACGGCTTCCGAGCGCGGCGGAACGAAGCGGTCGATCACGCTGGCCAGCCTGCGCTGGGGGCCCCTGCCGGGAACGGCCGCCGAGGCAAGGGCCGTCGCGCCGAAACTCCAGAGCTACCTGGGCACGAAGCCGGCCATGTACACCGGAAAACGCGCGCTCGAAGGCGTGTTCAAAACGGTCAAGAGCCCCCGAGTGCTCCTGATGAGCACACACGGGTTCTTCCTGCCGGACCAGGACTACTCCCGCATGCCGCAGCCGACAGGCGGCGCGTGGCACGGTACGTTCCTGCCGAGCAAGCCGAAGCCGCCGCAAAGACCGTCCAGGCCGGCGACAATCGAGAACCCGCTGCTTCGCTGCGGGCTTGCCCTGGCCGGGGCCAACAACTGCCGCATGGCCACCGATGCCGATGACGGCATCCTGACCGGGCTGGAAATCGTCTCGGCGGACCTTCGCGGCACGAACCTGGTCGTGCTGAGCGCCTGCCAGACGGGCATGGGCAAGGTGTTGAACGGCGAGGGCGTGGCCGGGCTCCGGCAGGCGTTCCAACTGGCCGGGGCCAGAACCGTAGTTTCCACGCTGTGGTCGATCCCCGACAGGGCGACCGCCGAGTTGATGACGGCGTTTTTCGAGAACATTCGTCAACGCCGGCCCAAGGCCGCCGCCTTGCGAAACGCGCAACTGGCGATGATCCGCAAACTCCGCAACACGCCCGCCAAGGCCCACCCGTTCTACTGGGCAGCCTTCACCCTGACCGGGCAGTGGCGATGACTCCAGGGGGATGACTCGTGCTCAGCCGCCTCCCGGAAAGCGCGATGCGTTTGGCGCACCGAGCTTGATCTGGATCCTGCGTCAGGAGGACCCGCCAAACACGTGCCCCGGGGCCGCGACTGCCCGCCCGATCAGGCCCTTCGGCGTCTGCGGAGGTATCCGCCGAGGCCCGCGACAGCCAGGCCCAGCGCGCACATCGTGGCCGGCTCGGGGACCGGGGAGCCGAAAACCTGCACTTCGCCCAGAGACAGGTACATGCCCCCGGTGCCGCCGGTCTTCTGGATGCGGACGTACTGGCCCAGCAGGTCGTCGCCAATCAACTGGTGCATGTCGATACCGATGAATGCCGGGCTGCCCATGGCGTTGCCCACGTTGAGCGGCCCCGTCGAGAACACGGTGTTCAGGTCCTGGTCCAGGACGTCGACCACCAGGTCGCTGAGCCGATCGCCGCAGCAATCGTCGCGGTTGTGCAGGAGGATCGAGTCGACGTGGTACAGTCCGCCCAAGGCGACCACCAGCGTGGGCTGCTGATCCCCGCCGGCCGTGTGGGTGATGGATCCCAGGTTGCCGTCGGTCGCTTCCGATCCGTAGGCGCTGAAGCTGCCGTGGTTGGTCGACTGCATCGTGTCCTTGCCCAGCGCCACGTCGACCGCCCGGGCGTCGAACTCCATGAAGTTCATGTAGTCGCCCGTGTGTTCGATGCGGACCCTGCGGGCGGTGACTTGACCGTCCAGGGTGATGGTGTCGGTCAGTTGGCCGGTGGGGATGTCAACGGTCCGGGTCGCGACGGTGGCCCCGGCGTGGTCGAGGAACTTCACCGTCGCGCCGTCGATCCGCTCCGGGAGTCCCGACCGGGCATGGACCGTGATGTCGGTCAGCGGCATGGTGCCGCCCAGGTCGACCTCCCACCATCCCCCCGCCCCGGAGGCGCTGTGAACCCAACTGTTAGGGTTAGGGTTGTTGTCGATGCCGTTCGCAGCGGAACCGCCAAAGCCCTGTTGTGAGGCCGTGGCCGTCTTGCCGCCGCTGACCACGTCGACCGGGGCGTCGGTCCCTCCGACAGGCTGCGACTCGTCCATCGTGAACTCGGTCAGGACGAAGTTGCCGTTGGACCCGGATCGCCCGGGCCCGTTATGCGGCAGGGATGCATCCTTGGGCGTCTCCAGGCGAACGCCGGTGATGTTCTTCATGTCCGTGACGGCCCAGACGGTGTAGACGTCGTTGTTGGGATTGGTCCCGCTGGCGAGGATGCGGTTGTCAGGCTGGATGGTCAGCGTCGAGCCGCCCGAAGAGTGCGCCAGAATCGGTGTGAGTTGGGTCCAGATAGCCGGGCTGCCGATCTGTCCGCCATTGTCGGCGTCATCGGCGAACTGGCTTCGGTCGGCCTGCGTGATCGAAAGGCGGAGATTCCCGATCCCGTGCTGGTTCCACGATCGGTGATCCAGCGTGAACGTCAGCAGGGTGCCGGTGTCGTACCCGGCAACGTCCGAGACGGTTTCGAACGCGGCGTCGTTGGCCGGCCGAACGCCGCTGATGTCGTCGCCCCAACCGCTGTGCCAACTCGTGCCGTACAGCCCGTCGATCGCGTAGTCGACCGACAGATTGGTCTGGGAATGCAGTGCCGTGCCCGTCTGCAGCGGCACGCTGGCCCCCTGGGACATCCCGACCCCCGAGGCAAGGACCAGGCATACACCGACCGTCACGAAAGCTGTGTGTGTTCTTGCTGCCATGATTCCGATTCCTCTCTGCACTTCAACTGCCCTTTCTTCGCTGCGGCGAGCGCGGCCATGCCGATACCACCGCATCGTTGTGTACCGAGATGATGGTCAGACAACCTCTCTTGGTTCCGGAGCCTGACCTCTCTTATGCATGTGTAAGGATAGCAGATGAGTGCTGTTCTTTCAAGACCTGTGAAAGAAAGAAAGGACGTCGACAATGCCCAGGCCCCGTCTGCCGGATCAGTCCGGGCGGGCGGTGCAGCCGTAACAGGCGACCAGACCCTCACTTCTGGGCCGCGGCGGCCTTGGTGGTCGCGCCGGGGGAGACGGCCTTGCCGAAGGGGTGGCGGGCCTTGGTGATGGCCTCGGCGTACTTGAACCGCGGGGAGTCCCGGTCGTCGTGGCAGCGCCGGCAGATGGGCAGGACGTTGCACTCGTTGCACGTGCCGCCGAGTTTGGCGATCAGGCGGGGCTTGGTCGGATCGTCGGCGTGGGCCTTGCCGGGCCCGTGGCAGCCCTCGCACCCGACGCCCGACATCGCGTGGGCCAGCGGGTCGTCGGGCACATTGGCGGGGAACCCGCCGGGGCGGCCGAAACCGGTGACGTGGCAGCGGAGGCACTCGGGGTCCTTCAGCCCGACCTTCCCGCGCTTGTGCTTCGGCACGTACAGGCCCACCGGGGCGGCGTCCTTCAGCGACCGTGTCGCCGAGGCGTGCTTCTTGCCGGCGACCGCCTTGTAGGACACGGGGTGGCACTTTCCGCAGGCGGCCGAGCCGATGTACGGCGTGTCCGGGCTGAAGACCTCGCGGTTGGCGTTGAAGCAGAGGGTCTTGAGCCGCTTGGCGCGTTCGGCGCGGGGCAGCTTCATGAGTTCGGCGGCACGGTTGTGGACGATGTTGGGGCGGGCGGCCTTGAAGTCGAACCGCGGGGAGTGCTTGGCGTCGTGACAGGATCGGCAGACCGCCGGCTCGACGGGCGGGTTGGGCTTGCCGGTGAAGGCCTTGCAGCCGTTGCGCCCGTGGCAGGACTCGCACTGCACGTCGGCCAGGTGCGGCGTGTCGTAGTCCGAGACGAACCCCCCCTTGGCCCGGTATCCCACGACGTGGCATCGGATGCACTTGGGGTCGTGCTCCTTTCCGATGCGAACGAGGGTTTCCCAGGCGCAGGCGTGGCGTGTGAGGGTCCAGTCGGTGTGCTCGGTGGGGTGGCAGACTTTGCAGGACCGCGCGCCGCCGAACCTCTCGGCGTTGAGCATCGGTCGGGTCTTCTCGCCCAGCAGCGTGGTGATTTCCATGTGCAGGACTTCGTTGAGTCCGGGCTGGAAACTCTGGTGGTGGTAGCGCACCGTGCCGTCGGGCCCGACGATGAAGGTGTTGGGCAGGCCCCCGCGATGGCGGAACGCGCTGCGGATCTTCCAGTCCGTGTCGCTGCCGACCGGGAAGGCGTAGCCCCGTTCGGCCACGTGCGCCTTCAGCGCCGCCCCCGCGGCATCCGTGCTCACGCCGAGGATTTCCAGGGACCTCTTGGTCGGCCGGGCCGATGCGCTGTAGAGCAGCCGCAGCCCGTTCAGGTACGCCATCTGCGCCTTGCACTTCTTGCACTTTCGCATCATGAAGGCGACGACGACGACGTTCCCGCGATAGTCCTTCAGGCGGTGGGTCTTGCCCTTGAGGTCCACCAGCGTGATCTCCGGGGCCTTGGGGTGGTCCCCGGCCAGCGGGTCCACGCCGCTCGGCGAGGCGATGCCGAGCTGGAACAGCACGGTCCGGTAGAGGTAGTCGGCCTGGTCGGCGGCCTTGCGTGCCTCGGCCGCCTGCAGGGCCATTCCATCGGCCGGGCGCGCCCACTGCGGGAACAGGAAGATCGAGGTGATCCATTGGCGATCGGCGATCTTGGCGACCTGGATGTAGCGTTTGGACAGCACCCCGGTGAAGTCGGCAATGCACGGGAAGGTGGCGCCCATTTTCCTGAGGTAGCCCCGGGCGGCGGAAACCAGTTGCGGATAGGTGACCTTGGCCGGGGCGATCTGCTTGGGGGGCACGAACCAGAGGGCGGGCGGGACCATCACGCCGATGACCTCGATGTTGTGTTCGAAGCGTTCGGTGTGGAGTCGTTCGGCGGCCTGGATGGCCCACGGGGCGCCCTTGCCGGTCGGGTCGAACAGCACGATGGCGATCCGCCGGCGCTGGTTGACCTCGATGAAGTTGAACCGCTGCCCGTCCACCGTCGGGGCCTTGAAGGCCAGGATGCTCGGCTTGCCCCCGGGGCCGCGCGCCGGGCGGGAGGTCGGGCCCGACGCCGGCTCGCCGCTGCCCGTGGCGCAGATCAGTCCCAGGGCGACAGCCAGCATCGGCACGGCCAGTCGGCCGGCCCAGGTCAACGCGTTGTTCTTCACGGCGTGCCTCGTCAGAGAAAACCACAGGGCCCGCACCGGAGGCCCTGACATATCATCAGCTTAGCCCCGCCTCGCCCTGCGATCAAGCCGGACCATGCTATGTCTTTCGACCCCCCGGCGGGCCGACGTTAGCCCGGTTTCCATCATTTCCCCGGGCGGTCCGGAGCCGGAGGCGGCCGGGAACGACGTTGCACAACATGGACGCGAGGTCGCGCGGCCGGATATCATGCGCCCCCGGGCCCTGGCGTGCCACGGATCACCGAAGCACGCAGGCCCCGGAAAGGTGGATCCTATGCGATCGGTGACGGTACCGACGTGGGCGGGGGCGCTCTGGTGGGTGGTGTTGTCGGCGGCGCCGGCGGGGGCGATCGAAGTCAAGGTCACGCCCAATTCCTCCCGCCTGATGCCTTACCAGGTGTTCGAACTCACGTTTCAGCACGGCGGGCGATACGCCCGGCCGACCTGGGACGTGACCATCGACGTGACGTTCACCTCGCCCGCCGGGCAGAAGATAACCGTCGGGGGATTCTTCCACGGCTCGTCGAAGCCGCAGAAGCCGACGGTGCGGCAGTGGACCGACTCCCGCAAGCGGCGCAGGAGCGGCGCGACCTGGCCGTGCGACCCGGCCGACCTGTGGAAGGCGCGTTACGCCCCGAGCGAGGTGGGCAACTGGACGTATGAGTACGTTTTCCGCAACAAGGCGGGGGCTGCGGCGAAGGGTCGCGGCCGTTTCAGTGTCGTCAAGGGGCGGGTGCAACTGCGGGGCGGGCTTCGCATCAATCCGAAGAACCGCCTTCGTTTCGTTTTCGACGACGGCACGCCGTTCTTCCCGATCGGGTTCCAGGACGGCATTTTCGACAACAATCACAACGGCTCTGCGATGGACGCCTCGTCGATGGAAGGCCCGTTCCGCCCGGACCCGGAAGGCCGCCGGCCCAAGCCCCCGCCGGGGGCTCTATACGCCCGCGGGCCGTCAATGAATCCCCAGAACTGGGACGTCCACTTCGGCCGACATGCCAGGGCGGGGTTCAATCTCTGGCGGTTCAGCCCGCACAACTTCTCGATCCCCGTTTTCGATATCCACTATGACACCACTGACCCCACGCCGGGGCGCATCCGCTGGGAGCAGGCCCGCATGGTGGACGAGATGCTCCGGATGACGCGGAAGTACGGCGTGCGGAACTTCTACGGCATCTTCGGCTTTGCCAAGGCGTTCAACAACTCACCCGAAGACGCCGCCGGCATGGCCAAGGTCAAGGCGATTGTCAAGTACTCCGTAGACCGCTGGGGCGCAATGGTCGACTTCTGGGAGATCCTCAACGAGCAGAAGGCCGCCGCGCGATGGTATGAGATCGTGGTCCCGTACCTCAGGTCGATCGACCCGTATAATCGCCCGGTCGCGACAAGCTGGCAGAGGCCGGAACTCGACGTGATCGATATCAACGCCCCCCACTGGTACGGGCGCGAGGGCGAACTGTCCAGTGACCGCGTAACCGCCGGCCGCGCCGCTCGCGACAGGAAGCACGGCAAGCCCGTGGTCTATGGGGAGCAGGGCAACGGCGGCGGGAAGATGGCACTGACGCCCCAGGGCATCGGCGGCGTGTGGGACGCCGGCTCGGCGCGGCGGATGCGCGTGCGGGCCTGGACGGCGCTGTTCAACGAGATCGCCCTGATCTTCTGGGAAACCTCCTACGCCAAGGACGGGCATCACATGAACCTCTGGATCGGCCCGCAGGAACGACAGTACATCCGGGCGATCCAGGACTTCGCCAACAGGCTCGACGCGGGCGTTCGCATGGCAGAAGTCACGCTGGGCGGGACCCGCGCCGGGAACGTCCGCGCCTACGCTCTGCGCTCCGAGACGCGGGCGGCGGTCTACCTGCACCACGGCGCCTGCGCCCACTGTGCGGCCAAGGGCGGCCCGCATCGCTGGGACCACGACCGCGGGCAGGTCCGAGGGCTGAAGCTCACCGTCGACGTGCCGCGCGCGGCCAAGGGGTACTGGTACGATCCACGGAACGCCGCGATCGTCAAGCGGTTCGATGCGCCCAAAGGCGCCTGCACGCTGGCGGTGCCGCCCTTTGCGGTGGACCTGGCGCTGCTGATTACCGAGGCGGCGCCGCCGGACGTCGACCGCGACGGCAAGCCCAACGACGTCGACAGCGACGACGACAACGACGGCGTGCCCGACGCCAGGGACGCCTTCCCGCTGGAGCGCGAGGAGTGGGCCGACGCCGACGCCGACAGGATAGGCGACAACATGGACGCCGACGTCGACGCCGACGGCAGCGCCGACGACCGCAACCGCAACGGGCGGCCTGACAACGCCGAGGCGGACATCGACGGCGACGGCGTCCAGGGCGCCAATGCCATTCCGTGGGACGCCTTTCCCCGCGACCCGAAGGAATGGCGCGACACCGACGGGGACGGCACGGGCGACAACGCCGACACCGATGATGACGGCGACGGCTGGACCGACGCCGAGGAGGCCAAGGCCGGCACCGACCCGCTGGACGCGGTGAGCTTCCCCGCGTGAGAGGCCGGCCGTGGTGCCGTGTTCCTGCGCGAAGCGGAGGGACATGACATGGCCGCGTTCGAGCATGCCCCCACGCTGCGCGTGGGGGCATGGCACCGGAGCCGGTCTCTTGCCGACGCCACGCGTGGCGGCTAGAATGCCGCATGTCGGGCCCCAAGCAAAGGAAACCAACGATGCCTGAAGAGAAACCGGTTATCACGTACGACGACTTCGTCAAGCTGGACCTGCGGGTGGCGACGGTCGTCGAGGCGGCCGACCATCCCAACGCCGACAAGCTGATCGTCCTGACGATCGACATCGGGGGCGAGCATCGGCAGATCATCGCCGGCATCAAGGGCTACTACCAGGCGGCCGACCTGGTGGGCAAGCAGGTGGTGGTGGTGGCGAACCTCGCGCCTCGGAAGATGCGCGGCCTGGACAGCGAGGGCATGCTGCTGGCGGCGACCGTGCCGGGCGAACAGGAGCACAGCTACCTCGACGTGGTGGTGGTGACGCCCGACCGCCCCGTCCCGCCGGGCGCGGCGGTGTCGTAGGCAGTGCCGATCCGGACGGCATTGCCTGCTGGTTTCATACGAGATCAGCGTATAATTGGGTGGCAGCGTATGCCCGAAGCGTTTGCGATCATCGGTGACATCACGGACGTTCAGACTGTTGCCGTGGGTCGCCGGATTCGCGAGATTCAGCGACTGAAGGACTGCTACGGCACCGGGCGATGGCGCAAGCTGAAGGGCAACGCATTGGTGCGGCTGAGCGATGGTACCGTATGCCGCGCTGAGGTCCATTGGTATGAGGCAAGCGGCATAGGTAAGAAGGAATTCAAGGTCAAGAGTATTCTGTCGTAGGTGAAAGTGAAACATGAGTGCCCCTGATAGTCATGTTGCTTTGTGCGTCGACAACACGGGATATCCGGCATCTCTCGAATTGCGGAAGGTGTACGAGATTCTCCCCGACGAGGAGGCTAACCGGGTCGGTCAGATACGCATAGTCGACGAGTCCGGGGAAGACTACCTCTATCCCGAAGATCTCTTCGAGGTTGTCTGCCTCCCGCAACGGGTCAGCGAGACCGTATTCCGTGCAAACAAGGCCGGATAGAGCGTTCGACCCGGCCCCTCCAGGCGGGCCGGCGTGCGAGCACCGTTTCTCAGCATACCGCAGTGCCTTGAACGATCCCAGGAGATACCGATGCCCATAACCCCGTGCCGCGACAAGTGGAAGGGCACCATGACAGACCGCCAGCGGTTCAACGACCAGATGCACCACCGCCCGGTGGACCGCTGCTTCAACATGGAGTTCGGCTACTGGCGGGAGAACTTCTCGCAGTGGGACATCTTCGTCGACAACGGCATCACGACGAACGCCCAGGCCGACGTGTTCTTCAACTTCGACCGCATCACCGGCATCTCCGGGCGGGACTGGATGTACCCGGCGTTCGCCGAGGAGGTCGTCGAGCAGACCGCCACGACGAAGATCATCCGCAACGCCGACGGCCTGCTGGCCGAGGTGCCCCTCGACGGGCACGACACCATCCCGCACTACATCAAGGCCACCATCGTCACGCCGGACGACTGGGAGCGCGTCAAGGCCGAGCGCTTCGACGTGGACCATCCGGACCGCGTGGTGGACGTGGCGGGCATAAAGCAGCGCCATCCGCCGGACCGCGACTACCCGCTGGGCGTGCACTGCGGGTCGATGATCGGGCGGATTCGCAACATGCTGACGTTCGAGGGCCTGGCCTACGCGTGCTACGACTATCCCGACATGGTCGAGGACATGGTCGAGACCGCCTGCGTGCTGAACGAGCACTTCCTCGACCAGGTCCTGGGCGAGATCGACTTCGACTTCGCCTCCGGGTGGGAGGACATCTGCTTCAAGAACGGGCCGATCGTCTCGCTGGACTTCTACAGGAACGTCATCACGCCGCGCTATCGGCGGCAGGGCGACCGCCTGGCCGAGGCGGGCATCGATCTCTGGTACACCGACTGCGACGGGGACGTGCGCCCGATCCTCCCGTGCCTGATGGACGGCGGGATCAACTGCCTGTTCCCCTTCGAGGTCAACAGTTGCTGCCATCCGGGTGCGCTGCTTGACGAGTACGGCCCGGAGCTGCGGATCATGGGCGGGGTGGACAAGATCGAACTGGCCAAGGGGCCCGAGGCGATTCAGGCCTACCTCGAATCGCTCGTGCCGTACGTCGAGCGCGTGGGGTTCATCCCCTTCTGCGACCACCGCTGCCCCCCCGACGTCAAGCCGGAGTACTACCTGTACTACCTCGACCTGAAGGAAGAGATGTTCGGAATGACGTAGGACGGACGTGGTGAACCAGTTGACCCGTCAACCACCTGCTGTTCATGCCTCAGCGACTTTGCGCTGCACGAGCACGCCTTCCAGCCCGTGGTAGGTCACCAGCACCGCCCCCACCGCGGCGTAGTGGGCGAACAGGCCGTTCATCACCTCACGCTCGCCCGGCCACGGGTAGGCGAAGATCACGTCGAAGTCGTCTATGTCCAGCCCGATCTGCTCGTAGGCGTCGGCCCCGCCCATCGACAGCCACGCCATCTCGCCGCCGGCGGTGTCGGCGAACCTCTCGGCCCCGGTCGGAATCAGGTTCCCGCACACGAACTCGACGGACAGGCCGAAATCCTCCGCGAGTCCCTCGGCCTCGGCGACCAGGTCGCGGTTGATCTCGATGCCGCAGGCTTCGAACCCGAGCATGGCCGCCAGTGAGGCCACAACACCCATCCCGCTGCCCCATTCGCACAAGGCGTGCCCCGGCGCGACGGCGTGCGTCTCGAGGGCTTCCAGCACGGCGTACACCATCGCGTAGTCGCTGGGCACGAAGGCGTGGACGCCTTGGCAGGAAGAGCGTTCGATCCGCCGATCCGCCTCGGCCAGGAACGCCGCCACGTTCTCCGGCAGCGGAGCCGCGTCGACAGGCACGTCCAGTCTCACCAGAGGCATCCGAGTATCGTAGCAGGGGATAACGGTTGCCGACAGGCAATGCAGTGCCATGATCCGAGGCGCGTGCGCGTTCGAAGAGATTGCCACACCGGCTTCGTCTCGGTATGCTGTGTTTGTGGAGATGACGAATGAAGTTCAGTGAGCTTGTCCGTCTGCTTGAGGAGAATGGATTCGGGATTGTGAAGCACAAAGGGTCGATCCGATACTACGCTAAGCCGGGTTGGCCGCGGCTCATTTGAGTGGACTACCATGGCCCGAAGGAAGTCCCCACTGGCACGTGCCAGAGCATCCTGAAAGCGGCAGGGCTGAAGTAGCCTGCGGGAGATGACGAAATGATTGAACTGCCCTACTCCCTGGTGATCGAGGCAACCAGTGAACCCGACTACTTCGGCTTCTTCTCCCCCGATCTGGAGGGCTTCACTGGAATCGGACACTCTGTTGAAGATTGCCTATACAAAGCCAAGTGGGGAATGAAGGAACATGTCGATCTCCTTCGCGAACAGGGGCTCGCGGTACCCGAGGTGAACCCCGACCCCACGATCGTGATCCAGAACGCCAAGAAGGCGGCTGTCGCGTGAGCGTCCAGCATCCCCGGGGGCCTGCCGCACATTGTGGCATGGCCCGCTTCGCGAAGGGCCATGGCACCACAGGGCGCTTGCGTATGCAAGCGAAGCGCACGAGCCCCGTCGGACAAAGCGCTTGACTTTCGCGGGGCGACGAGGGCATCTTGGGAGCGTGGACTGCAGTGAGAACCAGCCGGCCGAAGGCCCCATCGACGCGTATCTTCGGCAGATGGTGCAGAGGGGCGCGTCGGATCTTTTTCTCCGCGCCGCGGCGCCGCCGGTCTGCCGCGTCGACGGGCGCATCGTGCGCACCGACATGCCCGTCCCCGACGCCGAGACCGTGCAGCGATGCATGCAGGGCGTCCTGACTCCCCTGGCCGCCGAGCGGTTCGCCCGGTCGCCCGACCTGGACGTGGCGTACACCTGCCAGGCGCTCGGCCGGTTCCGGATCAACCTGTTTCTGCACCAGGGCCGGCCCGGGCTGATCGCGCGGGCCATCCCGTCAGGCCAACTGGACTTCGAGACGCTGAACCTGCCGACGTCCCTCCGCGAGATGGCCGACGCCCCGGCCGGGCTGGTCCTGGTGGTCGGGCCGACCGGCTGCGGCAAGAGCACGACGCTTGCGGCGATGGTTCACCACATCAACGCCACGCGGAACGGGCACATCGTCACCATCGAAGACCCCATCGAGTTCGTCCACGACGAGATCGAGTGCCTCATCCACCAGCGCCAGGTCGGCAGCGACACCGCGTCGTTCTCCACGGCGCTTCGTCACGTGGTTCGCCAGAGCCCGGACGTGATCATGATCGGGGAGATGCGCGACGCCGAGACGATGCAGACGGCCCTTTCGGCTGGGCTGACCGGGCACCTGGTGCTGACGACGCTTCACACGGCCGGGGCCGTCCAGTGCGTCGACCGCATGCTGGGCTACTTCCCGCCCGAGGCGCGCAGGCAGGTCCAGGCGGACCTGGCCGCCACGCTGGTGGGCGTCGCGGCCATGCGCCTGCTGCCGAGGGCCGACGGGCAAGGCAGGCTCCCGGCCGTCGAGGTGCTTCGCGGCACGCCGACGGTCCGCCGACTGCTCGCCGAGGGCAAGATGGCCGAACTGCACGACGTGATGAAGCGCGGCGGGGACGACGGCATGGTCACCATGAACCAGTCCCTCGTGGGCCTCTGCACCCGCGGACGGGTCGACCGCGACGTCGCCGAAATGCACGCGCCGAACGCCAGCGAGTTCAACCTGAACGTGCAGGGCATGTTCACCGGGATCGACTCGATTGACCTCCGTACGGCCGACAGCGCCGCAAGAGAGGAGCCATGATGGCACAGGCCGACCCATCACCCCCGGCGATGCTGGACGTGGACTCGCCCGACCAACTGAGCATGAAGGCGCTGTTCGACTACGCCGACGAGTACGACGCGAGCGACCTCCTGATCACGGCCGGGGCCCCGCCGATCGTACGGCTGGACGGCAGGCTTTTCCCGGCGGTGCGGGAGGCGCTGACGGCGGCGCAGACGCGCCGGCTGATCTGGTCGCTGCTGAACGAGACGCAGCAGGAGCGGCTGGAGCGGCAGCGGGAGCTGGACTTCTCGCTGGCGGTGACCGGGGCGCTTCGGTTCCGCGCCAACGTGTACTACCAGAAGGGCACCGTCGCCGGGGCCTTCAGGCTGATCCCGCGAGACATCCCCGACATCACCCAACTCGGGCTGCCCAGGGTCGTGCACGACCTGCCCCTCAGGCCCAACGGGCTTATCCTGGTCACCGGGCCGACCGGAAGCGGGAAGAGCACGACGATGGCCGCGATGATCGGCCTGATCAACCGCACCCGACGCTGCCATGTCGTCACCATCGAGGACCCCATCGAGTTCGTCCACACGAACAGGCTGGCCGTCATCGACCAGCGCGAGGTCTACGCCGACACGCTGTCGTTCGCCAACGCCCTGAAGTACGTGCTTCGGCAGGACCCGGACGTGATTCTGGTCGGTGAGATGCGCGACCAGGAGACGATCGCGGCGGCCCTGACGGCGGCCGAAACCGGGCACCTGGTCATCGCCACCCTCCACACCAACGACGCGGTCCAGAGCATCGACCGGATCGTCGACGTCTTCCCGCCTCACCACCACGCGCAGATCCGCCTGCAGTTGGCCTTCTCGCTTCTGGCCGTGATCTCGCAGCAGTTGCTCCCGCGGCGGGACGGGCTGGGAAGGGTCCTGGCCACCGAGATCCTCCTCAAGAACAGCGCCGTGGCCAACCACATTCGCGAGGGCAAGACGCACCAGACGCGTTCGATCATGGAGACGGCCCGGAAGGAAGGTATGGTCACGATGGACCAGCGCCTGAAGGAGTTGTTCGAGTCGGGCAAGATCGCGTTCGACGAGGCCGCCCGCCGCGTCACCACACCGTCGTTCCTCAAGAGCTTCACCGCGCCGCCGCGCACACCGTCGACGGGCGCGTGAAAGGCCCCAGACCAGGAGACACGATGAAAAGCACCGCCGCCGTCGCAATGGCTCTGGGCCTCGTCCTGTCGTGTGCCACCCGCGACGTGTCGGCACGGCGCGGCGCGGGGTCGCAGGCCCGGGCCATCGAGGCCCTCGACGCCCTCGAGGCCCACGCCCAGTCCAAGCGCAAGCTGACCGCCGAGCAGGCCAAGCAGGCCGCCACAACCGTGCTTCGCGCCGCGTCGCGACTGCCTCGCGACGAAAAGGCCCTTCGGTCCCGCCTGGCCACGCTGCGGGCCGGGTACGCCGACGCCTGGCCCGGCGCGAAGCGGCCCCTCGGACCCAGGCACGCCCTCCAGAGGATGCTCCTGACGCTCCAGTTGACCGAACTGCGCAAGGCGCCCCCCGAGCAAACGCCCGCCCATCCCGCCGCGGCCGAGTTTCCGGGCGCCGTCGACCCGAAGGCCAAGCGCGTCTCGCGCACCGTCCGGATCGACACCGCCCGGTGGGGCTGGCACAGTACGGGTCTGTACGCGGCCCCAGGCGAGGCGATCGCGGTGACGGTCCCGGCCGCCGCGGCAGACAAGCGGCTGGCCCTGCGGATCGGGGCGCACAAGGACAGCCTGTGGCACCTGTCCTCCTGGCGGCGCTGCCCGGAGATCTGCCGGACCTGGCCCATCCGTTCGAGCACGACCCGCGGCGCCAGCGCGTTCGGCGGCCCGGTCTACATCGAGGTGCCCCCCAAGTGCCCGCTGAAGACGATCCCGGTAACGATCTCCGGCGCGGTCCCCGCCCCGCTCTACGTGCTCGGTGAAACCTCCCTGGCCTCCTGGCGAAAGACGCTCCGCACCGCGCCGGCGCCGTGGGCGGAACTGGCCGGCAGGCGCGTGGTCCTGACCGTCCCGTCCCGCGCCGTCCGCACGCTGGACGATCCCGAGACGCTCATGACGTTCTGGGATGCCGTCCTGGACGCCTGTGCCGACCTGGCCGCCTGGCCGCGCGAGCGGACCCGCCTGGAACGGTTCGTGACCGACGTCCAGATCAGCGCCGGGTACATGCACTCGGGCTACCCCCTCATGACCCACCTGGACATGCCCGACGTGATGGTCAGCAAGCAGCGCCTCCTGTCCAACCGCCACGGGGGCATATGGGGGCTGTTCCACGAGGCCGGCCACAACCACCAGTCCCGCGACTGGACGTTCTCCGGGACGGTTGAGGTCACGGTGAACCTCTTCACGCTGTACGTTTACGAGACCGTCTGCGGGCGCACGGCCGTCCAGGCGCGCCCCGGAGTCTTCTCGCCCCGCGCGCAGACGAAGAAGATCAAGGCCTACCTCGCCACCGGTCGGGACTTCCGGAAATGGCAGCGCGATCCCTTCCTGGCGCTGCTGATGTACGCCCAGTTGCGCGACGCGTTCGGGTGGGAGGCCTACAAGAAGGTCTTCGCCGAGTACCGCAAGCTGCCCCGCGACCAGAGACCGCGCACGGACGACCAGCGGCGGGACCAGTGGATGGTTCGTTTCTCCCGGGCGGTGGGGCGGAATCTCGGCCCGTTTTTCCAGGCCTGGGGCGTGCCCACCTCCAAGCAGGCCCGCCAGTCCATCGCCAACCTGCCCACCTGGATGCCGAAAAACTTCCCACCGAAGTAGGATACCAATGAACCCAGTAACGTTGTTGATCGTCGGGGCCGGAGCGCGGGGAACGGGGTATGCCACCTTCGCACGCCAGCACCCCGACCGGGCCAGGGTCGTCGGCGTCGCCGAGCCGCGGGACCACTACCGCAGCGCCATGGCCGAGGCGTACGACGTCCCGCCCGAGAACGTCTTTACCGACTGGACCCAGGCCGCCGAGCGGGACAGGCTGGCCGACGCGGTCATCATCGGCACCCCGGACGCCGTCCATGCCGACCCGGCGATCGCCTTTGCGAACAAGGGCTACCACATGCTGCTGGAAAAGCCGATGGCCCCCACCGAGAGCGACTGCCGGCGGATCGTTTCGGCGGTCCTGGACAGCGGCATCCTCTTCGCCGTCGGGCACGTCATGCGGTACACCGCCTACACGCAGCAGCTCAAGGCCCTGCTGGACGCCGGGCGCATCGGGCAACTTGTCAGCGTGCAGCACTTCGAGCCGGTCGGATACTGGCACCAGGCCCATTCGTTCGTCCGGGGCAACTGGGGCAACGAGGCCCGCTCGTCGTGCATGCTGCTGGCCAAGAGCTGCCACGACCTCGACTGGCTGAGCTACATGCTGGGCGTGCCCTGCCGGCGGGTCTCGTCGTTCGGCTCGCTGACGCACTTTGTTCGGGCCAACCAGCCGGCCGGCGCCGCCGATCGGTGCCTCGACTGTTCCGTCGAGCCGACCTGCCCCTACTCGGCGAAGAAGATCTACCTCGGCCGGCTCGCCAGGGGCCATACCGGCTGGCCCGTGGACGTGCTCACGCCGGACCTGACCGAGGGCGGCATCACCGAGGCCCTGCGGACCGGGCCCTACGGGCGGTGCGTCTACGCCTGCGACAACGACGTGGTCGATCACCAGGTGGTGAACATGGCGTTCGCCGGCGGGCAGACGGCGGCGTTCACGATGACGGCGTTCAACGAGGCCGGCCACCGCAAGACGCGGCTGTTCGGCACGGCCGGCGAGATCACCGGCGACGGGCGGAAGCTGCACGTGTTCGACTTCCTGACCGACGAGACGGAGGTGATAGACACGGCCTCGCCCGACGCAGGCATCCTCGGCGGGCACGGGGGGGGCGATTACGGATTGATGGACAGTTTCATCGCGGCCGTGGCCTCCGGGGACGCGGCGCCGATCCTCTCGGGCCCGTCCGAAACCCTCGAGAGCCACCTGATGGTCTTCGCCGCCGAACGCGCCAGGCTCAACGGGACCGTCGAGGAGGTCACGTAGACGTCGTGACGCTCCGGGGCGAGTCTCTGTGACAGCAACGTCAGTCGCTGCTGCCGTTGACCTCGAAGTCATGGGCGCGTGCAACGGCCCTGAGGATGTGCTCAGCGACACCCACAGCCTCGGCTGCTTCGGCGTCGGAAACGTGAGCCATGTCGCCGTAGTCGCCTGTTTCACGAAGTGCCACGAGCATGGAGTAGCTTGCACCGAGGTCCTTGGACCATCGTCCGGCTTTCACCAGGTCCCTGTGCACGGCGGCCTCAACCGCTGAATGCCGCGTGAAGGTCTGTCCCGTCATTGCGAAGTGAGCGCTGACGGCATGGAATGCCGCATAGTAGGCGCGATTGGCGGCGGCATCCGCATCGAGCGACAGCACAGTCCGAGCGACCAGGAGGGCTTTTTGCGCACGTTCCCAAAGTCCGGCTGCCAGGTCCTTCACGCCATGATTCCTTCCTGCCTGGCCTGGCGATACAGCGGACATGCCCCGTCTTCGTATTCGGCAATGTCCACCGGCTTGGGGTGAATGGGCCGTTCCAGGTCGAGCATCAGGGGATAGAGTGCACGTATGGAAGCCCACAGATCCTCGCGATGCTTCACCGGAGAACTCAACAGGACCAGCAGGTCGACGTCGCTGTCCGGCCTGGCCGCGCCGCGTGCTTCCGATCCGTAGAGGACCAGCCCGCGGAGCCGGTCCGCAAACGCGCAGCGAAGGGCATCTTTGGCACGACACATCAGTTCGTCACGACTCATGGCACAGCGTCTCCCTTGCCATCGACACGTCTGACGCCGGACACCACAGCGCCCCTGTCCGCCATTATACGTATCGTCGGTCGGCATCGCGACCAGCAGTGTTTCCGATGTCGTTGGCACAGCCTCTTCGGCGAACGCCCAGGGCGCCGTTGTGTCCTTCGATGCGACGGTATCGGGCGCCGCAGCGCTTGACCACGTTTGACCTGCCGGACCAGAAGCCATGACATGCTTATACTCCTGAGAATGTTGAAATGTCGTCCCGGGCTTGACCGCGCGGCCGCGCCTGGGGATAGTGGCTCGCGATGAAGGCTTTCGCCGTACAGCTCGCCATCGCCTGGGAAGACAGGGACGCCAACTTTGCCGCCGTCGAACGGGCGGTCGAACAGGCAGCCCCCCAGCCCGGCGATCTGGTTGCCCTGCCGGAAATGTTCGCCACCGGGTTCAGCATGGATGTCGCCCGGGTCGCCGAGAACGCCGACGGGCCGACACGGCGTTTCTGCTCGCGAGTGGCCGGCGACAGGCAGGTCTACCTCGTTGCAGGGCTCTCGGCGACGGGCGGGGGCGGGCGCGGGCGGAACCTGGCGGTCGTCCACGGACCCGACGGGCGCCTCATCGCGTCGTACGCCAAGCTGCATCCCTTCTCGCATGCCGGCGAAACCGACTTCTACGAGCCGGGAAACTCGCTGGTCACGGCGGCCCTGGGCCCGTGGCTGGCCTGCCCGCTGGTCTGCTACGACTTGCGCTTTCCCGAGCCGTTCCGCATCGCCGCGAGGTGCGGCGCCGAGCTGTTCGTGGTCATCGCGAACTGGCCCGCCGAACGCGCCGAGCACTGGCGCGCCCTGCTGATCGCCCGCGCGATCGAGAACCAGGCGTGCGTGATCGGCGTTAACCGCATCGGCAGCGATCCGAAGCACGCCTACGCCGGCGGGAGCATGATTGTCGACCCCCAGGGCCGCATCCTGGCCGAGGCCGACGCCCACGCGCCGTTCATCCAGGCCGATCTCGACCTGCCGGCCCTGCGGGCCTGGCGCGAGGCCTTCGGCGCCCTGGCCGACATCCGCGACGAGTACCCCGAGCCTGAGGGTTGAGCGACTCACCTCCTGCGGCGCCTATCGACTCCAGTTCTCGACAGTCAGGTCCGCAATCCCTCCGAAGTGGCGGATGTTGTTCGTCACGAGGGTGTAGCCGAGGTGGATCGCCGTGGCAGCGATCATAACGTCCAGATCATCACGTCTGACACCCGCCTGCTCCATGTCGGCTTTCAGCGTGCCAAACGTCTCCATGATCGCCGGCGAGACGTCGATGATCCGGAGAATCTCACCCATGTGTCTGACCCTCGCCGCGTTTCTCACCGGACGAGAGGACTTCATCGCCCCATGGAACAGCTCCCCATAAGTGACAACGGACAGGGCCATGGGATCAGCCGCATGGGCCTCGAAGTTGCCGACCACCCTCTCGTTGCCCCGGAGCAGGAAGACCAACGTATCGGAATCAAGCAAATACATCGTGGTTCTTCCTGGACGCTCGTCTCGAGCGGCGGGCTTTCCGCAAGTCAGAGGCTATCTTCCGGGCAGAGCGCTGGTCCTCCCACGATCCGGCGAGTTCGAGGAGCTGTCTGGTTACCTCTCTCGGGTCGCTTGCCGGACGGGCCAGAAACTCGCGAATCATCGTCACGACCTCCTGGCTGATCGAGCGATTGTCCATCGCTGCTCGGGCACCGAGTGCCCGATACAGCCTGTCATCAATGTTCTTCACCTGTAGCGTGGCCATGCTCGTGCTCCACAGTGTTCGTCCCCTGCTATTATATCGTCCTTTTCATGAAATAGCAATCCTCTTTCATGAAACCTTCACTCCACCGGGTCGTAGCCGCCTTTGCAGAGGGGGTTGCATCGGCAGATGCGCCACAGGCCCTTCAGCGCCCCGACCAGCGCGCCGCGTTTCTCGACGGCCTCGATGAAGTAGGTGCTGCACGTGGGCTGGAAGCGGCACTGGCGCCCGATCAGGGGCGAGAGGCATCCCTGGTAGAGCCGCACGAAGGCTATCAACACCCGCCCGGGCAGGCTGACGGCGGGGCGCTCGGGCCCGAGAAGGTCGTTCGGTTCGTCATGCACGGGTCAACCCCTGCGGCCCTTTTCGGCCTTGTCGACGGCGCGGCGCGCCAGGGACCGCAGCGAGGCGCCGAGCCCTTCGAGCGTCAGTTCGGCGTCCGTCCTGGGCAGGGCGAAGTAGTCCCACCCGGGCGGCATGTCGGCCCGGGACAGTCTGAACGCCTCGCGGCAGAGGCGCTTGATGCGGTTCCTCCGCACCGCCGGGCCGTGACGCTTCGAGACGCCCACGCCGAACCTCGCAAAGCCCAGGTCGTTCGGGACCACGAGGAGGGCCATCTGCCCGTTGCCGACGCGTACACCCTCGTCGAACATGCGCGAAATGTCAGCGCGGCGCTTGAGACGAAGGTTCTTGCCGAATGTCTGGTCCATGGTTGGATGGTTAACTGGTCAATCAATCAACCCGTTGACCCGATCTAGCTGGCTACGTATTCCCGCAGCGCCTCGGCCAGGGCGTTGAGCGTCCAGGCGCGTTTCCGGTCGTCGCACTCGAGCAGCGTGATGCGGAACCCGTCGCGCTTGCAGCAGAACCCGCTGAGCGGGACCACACAGATGCCCGTGGCGCCCATGAGGTAGTAGACGAACCGCTGGTCGTTGGGCCCGTTGACCACGAGGCTTTCGACCCGCTGCCTGACGGGTTCGCTGTCGATCCTGAGCGACTGGCCCGGGTGCAGCACGCCGTCCTCGAACACCACCGTCATGTAGAACGCCCCGCAGGGGCGGTTGACCAGCACGCCGGCGATACCGGACAGGGCGGCGTAGGCCTCGTTGGCCCGGGCCTCGAACATGCCGGCCCGCTGTGCCAGGTGGGCCGGGTACCGCTCGTCGCCGATCACGCGCGGGATCGTCAGTTGCGGCGCCGTGGTCGAGCAGACCTCCAGCCTCTTCGAGGCCAGAAGCGAATCGACGTAGCGGTCGAACGTGGCGTCGCGGTCGCGATTGAGCACCTCGATCCACCCGCAGCGCGCGCCGGGCCAGGGAAACTCCTTGGATATGCCCCGCATGGCGATGGCCGGCACGTCCCCGACCACCTCCGACAGGTGCAGGGGCTTTCGCCCGTTGTAGACGATGTGCGTGTAGATTTCGTCGGCGATCAGGAACAGGTCGTTCTCGCGGGCGATCTCGACGATCTGGTCGAGCACCGCACGCGGGTAGACCGCCCCGGTGGGATTGTCCGGGTTGATCAGCAGAATCCCGGCGATCGAGTCGTTGTACCGGACCTTCATGCGCAGGTCGTCCAGGTCCGGCATCCATTTGTTGTACGGGTCGAGTTCGTAGGTCAGGTGGTCGTACCCGCTGTGGGCTCCCTCGGCCGACGAGTGCGTGCTGTAGGCCGGCGTCGGGCCTATGATCCTCGCCTCGCGACGCAGAAAGCCGTAGACCTTGGCCACCGCGTCCCCGATGCCGTTGAAGAAGATAATGTCGTCCGGGGTGACCTGGACGCCCCCGCGGCCGTTGACGACGTCGGCGAGAAACTCGCGCGTTTCCGGCACGCCGGCGGTGTCGCAGTAGCCCCAGGAGGTGTCCTGGTCCACGACCTCGTGCATGATCTGGCGGATCCACGGGGCCACCTGCTCGCCCTTCTGGATCGGGTCGCCGATGTTCTCCCACGTGATCTCCACCCCCAGGTCGCGAATCCCGTGGGCCACCTTGACGATCTCCCGGATCGCATAGGTCAGTTCGCCGGCGCCCTCGTGTACTATGTTCCTGCGCATGGTTACGGCCTCTCACAGCAGGTCTTCCCGCTCGGCCGACTTCCTTATCGACCACAGCCCCGGCGGACCTGCAGCAGCATTCTAGCACGCCGGATGAACGTGGCAAAGACGCGATGTTCAGCGGCGCAGCTTCAGCCGAACGCCTTTCTTCGTGATCCGCACCTTGCCCAGCGTGACCAGGGCCCACGTGTCGGCCTTCACCTGGCCGCCTTGGAGCAGCTCGCCGCCGGCCGCGGATGTGCTCGTCCACGTGAGCGCCTGGCCCGCGGCGGGCCTGAAGCGCTGGAGCCTCCGCGGGGTGACGTCGGCGGTGCACGCGTCGGCCGGGGCCTTGGGCATCAGCGCCACGGTCATCTCCCACGCGTCCGGGGTGTCGACGATCGAGTCGCTCTTCCAGTGGAGCCAGCGGTTGGCGTACCCGGCGGGGTCGCCGTCGTAGGGGTCTTTCCGCAGGCGGCCGTCGCGGCCCTTGACCTGGGCGGGGCGGGCCAGCTTCCTGCCCGTGCCGGGGTCCTGGTCCAGGCTGCATCGGGTAAAGGCCGGCAGCGACTGATCGGTGCGGACGTCCAGCCCCAGCGAACTGCCCGACGCGCCGGGGCCGGGCAGCACGGCCCGGACGCCGTGCCCGCCGAGCGCCCAGTGGAACACGTGCGGCTGCCTGGCCGACTGGAGCGCGCGGAAGTACGCCAGCGCCTGGGGCCACCCTATGCCCCCGTCGTCCTTGCCGTTGCCGAAGCAGATCAGCGGCATGCTGACGGCCGGGTGGTCGCGGACCCACGCGGCATCGTCGAAGTGCTCGAAGGCCGTCGCTCCGCTCTCGTGCTTGAGCTTCCAGGCCAGCCGGCCGTAGCACAGCTCGTACGACCCGAGGAAGTGCGGCGTCTTGGCCGGGACGTGCACGCCCACCCATGACGAGACCCACGCCACGCGGTCCGCGCGGTGCGTGCCGTACACCGGCGCGCCCGATCCGCCCATCGAGTTTCCCCCGGCGATGGTCCGCGTGCGGTCCACCCGGTAGGTCGCGCAGACCCACTCGAAGAACGCGTCGTACCGCTTCTGCGTGTACGACCGAACCTGCCCCGCGGCCCAGGACTTCCAGGTGCCCACGGCCTCGTGGTACCCCGTCCACCAGTCGTAGGGGATCTGGTTGGTCGAGATCATCAGCGTCGTGGCCGGCGGCCGCTGGTACCACCAGCCGTACCCGCCGTTCAGGCTCCCCCCCCAGCAGTGGAACGCCATGCACACCGGGGCCGGCCAGGTGACCTTGTCCGGGACGGCCACGAGATAGTCGAACGGCCGGCTGGGCAGGTTGGCCCTCGGCGGGGCCTCCCAGCGAACGTAGTAGTTCAGCGTGGGCTTGCGTCGGTACATGAACTGGTCGGGCTTTTCGGTGCGCTGGAGGACCAGCTCGCCCGGGCCGACCGTCTCGTCCACCGGCCCGATGGTGTTGCCCTTGCCGAGGGCGGCCAGGTCCTCCGCGCCGTCGACGGCGACGCTGACGGCATACCACGCCTTGCCCGCCCGGACGGGGTTGTGTGCGTAGATTCCCGTGCCCGCCGCGACCGGCCCGGCCCGGTCATCGACCGCGTACCGCAGGGCCGCGGCGTCCTTCTTCGGATACACGCCGTAGTACTCGCCGTTCCAGCACGTCAGCGGGCCGATCTCGTCGATCAGGCGGGCCTGGCCGATGCTGTCGGCCGTGATCGGCCGGGACGAACGGTAGATCCGATACGTGATCTTCCGCTTTGCGGCGGCGAGGGCCTTGCGGGCGGCGCGGAGTTCGGCGATCGTGACCTTCTCGGCTGTGATCGGCGAGGCGACCTCCTTGAACGTCAGGATCGTCTGCCCGCCGCGGTGCCGGGCGGTCAGGGCCGTCACGGCGGGAAGCTTGCCCCTGGCGGCGCCGGCACACGTCACCTCCAGCCGCGCCGTCTTGCCGTCCCAGCCCGGAAGCGACGCGACGGTCAACACGAGCTTGGGCCCAGCCTTCAGCGCTGCGCGAACCGCCTCGGTGGCGTCGAAGCTCACGAACCGCGGGCCCATCAGGGGCACGTCCTTGCCGGCGGACGTGACGGAGACCTTCTCCAGCACCCGCTTGTCGTGTCCGCGGAAGACCGGCCGCTTCGGACGAAACACCGCCCGGTACACCTCGGCATTCCCGACGGCCGAGATGTCCACCGTCACCGCCTTTCCGGCGATCGTCATCGTCCCGTGCTGCGCCGCCTCGGCGTCAGGCCCGAACGTTGCCGTGCTCGCCCCGCACAGCGTCGCCGCCGGCAGGAGAACCGCCGGCACAAGCGCCGCCATGATCCGCCCGGTACGCCGAAGGGACCCGCACGTATCAGTCATCTGATGTGTCCTCTCTGCTGCGTCAGCCGACGTCGGCCAGGTCGACAGGCCTGCCCTCTCGGGCGGACAGTTCGGCCGCCAGGAGTATTCGCGTGTTGAGCAGGCCGTCGGCGCCGCTTGTCAGGGGCGCCTTGGCGTCCCGGATGCACTCGACGAAGTGGTACATCGGCTCGACGCAGAAGCCCACCTGCCGGCCGTGCACTTCGGGCGTCACGAACATGTCCGGATACGAGGCGTCCGGGTACCCGCCGGGCGTTGCGGACGTGTACTTGGCCACCGCCCGGTGGTGCGTGCCGTCGAAGTACAGCACGCCCTGCGAGCCGATGATCTCCCACCGGTGGTCGATCAGCGCCGGCGCCGACTGGGGCAGCGTCCAGCAGTTCTCCACCACCGCCGTCGCGCCCCCGGCAAAGTCCAGAACGGTCAGAACCATGTCGGCCGTGTTGATCCCCATCGCCGTCAGGACGCCCTCTTTGCGTCGGCACGTGACGCGGGCCGGGGCCTCGTCCAGCAGCCAGCAGATCGTGTCCATCGCGTGGCTGCCGAGGAAGTGCAGCACGGAGGAGTCCTGCGCCCACGGGAGCATCGTCGTCGGGACGTGGATCGTGTCGCTCAGGCGGTAGTAGATGTGCCCGATCGCCCCGAGTTCACCCCGGCGGACGGCCTGCCAGGCCTCGTGGACCGGCGGGTTCCACCGGTTGTGCCAGTCCACCATGACCCGGACGTCGTTGGCCCGGGCGGCGTCGATGATCTGGCGGCAGTCGTCAACGGACGTGGCCAGGGGCTTTTCGATCAGCATGTGGGCGCCGGCGTTCGCGGCGGCCAGGGCCGGCGCCACGTGGGCCCCGTCAGGCGTGGCGATGGACACCGCGTCGAGGCCCTCGGCAAGAAGGGCCTCGATCGACCCGGTCGACATCGCCGCGCCGAACCGCTCGGCCCGTTCCGCCGCACGACCCTCGTCCAGGTCGCAGACGCCCACGAGGTCGGCCGAGGCGTGCTGCGCGTAGGCCCGGACGTGCATCGCGCCCCACACGCCGGCCCCGACAACTCCAACGCGCACCGTCTGGGCTGCCATGGCGTATCTCCCGACCCGTTGCCCCCGGCAACAGTTACCGCCCCAGCGGGCGGAGTTGGACCTTGCGAAACTCGATCGCGTCGCCCTCGGTCTGCAAGGCGACGTGCCCCGGCGTGCGGGGGCAGTCGGCGGCGGTGTTCTGCTGCACGCCGTTGACCTTGACGTCGACCGTCCCGTTCAGCACCCGGATCGTCATGCGGTTCCACTGCCCCACGGGCTTCTCGCTGCTGTCGGCCGTCTTTACGACGTGGCTGCGCGCCGGCTGCCCCCGGACCGTGACCGCGAGGTTCCCGATGATCCAGAAGTCCCCGGCCTTGCCGGACAGGAGTTGGGCCTCGATGCACGCCGGCCGCTGCCCGCCCGGCTTGGCCATCAGGAACCACACGCCGCTGTCTCCGGGGCCCTCGGGCCAGCGCCATTCGACGATGAGTTCGTAGTTCGTGCGCGGCTGTTTGTGGTAGAGATAGCCCCGGCCGGTTCCGGTGCACCGCAGCACGCCGTTCTTGACCTGCCAATGCGTCTTGGGGTTCGCGTCCCGGCCATTGTCGACGGCCTTCCAGCTCGACAGGTTCGCGCCGTTGAACAGTTGGACAACGCTGGGGGCCTTGATGGGGATGCGCAGCTTGGCCTTCTGCCCGGGCCCGCGCGCCCAGGTCAGCCACTTTGCCGCGGCCGCCTTTCGGTCTCCGGGCTTGGCAAAGGCATCGTAGTCGAACGTCTTGCCGACGAGCCATTGCAGCGCCTGGGAACTGGCCCACCGTATCGCGTGGTCCTCCGAGGCCAGCAGCTTGGCCAGCGACACCAGGCCCGCCCGGTTGCCGCGATTGATCAACAGGCGCCCGGCCGTCAGCCTGACGTCGTCGTCCGGGTCCTTCAGCAGCGCCAGGAGGTCCTTGCCGGCCTTGTCCGCCAGCAGGTGGTCCAGTGCCGCGGCCGCCGCCGATCGCCGCCACGCCGCCTTGCTGCCCAGCGCCCGGCGCAGCATGCCGGCGTCCGCCGGGACGACGGTCGCCGACAGGGCCCCGGTCACGGCAGGCAGCCGGTCGGACGGCGGGCAGTGCGCCCCGGCGGCCAGCACCTCGGCGGCCAGGCCCGTGATCTTCCGCCCGGCAACGACGGCCAGTGCGGCCGCCAGCGTGCGCTGGCCCTGGCCCTGGCCCCGCTCGAGCAGCGCCTTGGCCCGGGTGCGGACCTCGAGGTCATTGCTGCGGGCGGCCTCTTCCAGCGCCGCACGCGGGAAGAGCGGCAAGGCGGCCAGCGCCTTGGACGCCGCCTGGCGAACCTCGAACTCCTCCGATCCCAGGTCCTTGACCAACCGGGCTACACGCTTGGCGTGCGCCGCGTTCGGGAGGAAATCCTTGAGATACGCTCCGATCCCGGCCGCGTCCGGCTTGAGGCCCGCGGCGATCAACACCGCCACGTCGGGATCCGTCTGTGCGTCCTGCCCGGCAGCCGCCGCGGCGGGCGCCACGGAGGCGGCAACTACCGCCAGAACACAGCCCAGCCATGACGGCGCGCCCGCCCCGCCGCCTGTTCTCGTTGCGCCTGACCGGCCCGAACACATCATTCTCGCCGCTCCTGATCCGGGAACACTTTCCTGGCGGGCGTGCGCCCGTCCTGACAGGCATGTTACCCTCACGGGCCGACGTGCCGCAAGCCGCCAGGGGCCTTTACTGCGGCGCCGTCGTGGCGGGGACGGCCGGGGCCCCGACCCGAGCCCTGTCGCGCCGGGGCAGGCACACGATGCCGCCCGTCCCGGGTTTCGGCCGATCGCCGCCGGGCTTGGGCAGCTTCTGGATCTCCTCCGGAGAGAGCTTCAGCGCGGCGCGGTAGAGATAGGGTATCTCGTTGATGACCTGCAGGACGATCACGGACCGCCCGTCGGGTGAGAACCAGAGCCTGGTGAGCCCGCCCTTGGGGAAGCTCGCGGGCAGGTCGGCGCGGTCGGCCTCCGTTCGACCGGTCTTCGTATTAAGCATCAGCACGGTGTTGCGTCCGATCGCCGCGGCGACCGGGAGGCTGGGATGAAAGGCGAAATCATTGATCTTCTCCGGCGCCTGGCCCAGGTCGTAGACCAGAGGGATCTCGTCGAGGTCCGCCGGATTCCAGCCCTGGTACCTGCTGGTGGCCCATCCGCTGACGGCCACCAGTTGCTTGCCGTCCGGGGAGATCCGAAGCCCCCGCCCGCTGCCTCCGGACTTCTCCTTCATCTTCAACCCCATCGGGTCGGACGGATTGGCCAGGCTGTATCGCAGCAGCAGGTTCAGCCTGCCGTACCGCGGCAGTACATGCCAGCGCCTGGGGTTCATCAGCAGTTCTGAGCCGCTCCGGTAGAGGTCGTCGTAGCCGGTGTAGAGGAATTTCCCGCTGCGGTCGACGGCCAGCTTCGACCCGATGAGCGACTCGTTCTGCCGGCCCTTGCCGGTGATCTCGTTGAAGACGAGGAAGTGGGAGCTGGGGATGCGGCCGACCGCGTCGTGCGTGCTGACGTAGCTGACGGACTTGAGCGGATGCAGGGCCAGGGACAGGGGGCTGCCTCGGGGTATCCGCAGCGTCCTGAAGACCTTGCCGGTGGTCTCGTGGATGACGTCGACGGTGTTGGCGGTTCGGCTGACGGCGACGATGGATTTCCGGCGCCGGCCGACCAGGTCATAGGTATTCGGCAGCGTGACCGTTTTGGCGAGGGAGAACCCGTCCGGGCCGAGCACGAGCAGGTTCCGTCCGCCGACGAGGAGCAGCGTGCCGCGGTCGCCGTTGTCAACGAAGGGCAGACACTCCCCGCCGGTGATCTCCTGCCGCTTGGCGTCAACCTTCGCGAGTCCGGCGCCCGTTTTCGGCGTGGCGCCCGTTCCGGCGGCGATCTGCGGCCCTTCGACCCGCAGGTCGAAGCGGTGCAGCACCGACTTGCCCGAGGCGGTGCTGACCGAGACGACCACGTTCGCCGTACCGCCGATCGGCTTGGCCTTGGGCGTCCATCGCAGTACCCCCTCGGGCGAGACCGTCATGCCCTTGGGCGCCAGGTCGAGCTTGAACTTCGGCTTGGGGTCCTTGGCGATGGCGCGCACGGCGTAGGTGAAGGGCTTGCCGACACGGAGCGTGCCCCGAGGTACCGAGAGGACCGCCAGGTAGTCCACGCCCGAGGCCCGCAGCTCCCGTTCGAGGTCGACCCGGTGGACCACGATGGCGTCGTTGGTCTGCGGCAGGACGACCAGCACGCCGACGTCGGGAGCGTAGAAGACGCGCTTGTCCAGGTACAGCTTGCCCCGGGCGGCTGAGGAGCGCGACGGGCTCTGGATCGCGATGTTCTTAAGTGTGACCAGGGGCGCTCCCCCGCCGGCGGCGCTGTGGATCGTCACCCCGGGGGCCGAGGAGGGCTGCCTGTGCCTGGTCCTGGGAGAGCTTGCGTAGCTGACGGTGACAAACAGCGTGCCTTGGACGGCGGGAATCGGCCGGCCGCCGTCTCTTGGCCGCCATTTCGGCTTCAGGGCCGCGGTATGCGCTCCCATGTAGCTGTAGATCAGGTCACCGGAGGCGTTGGGTCTGAGGTACCCGGCCGACTTGTGCTCGTAGTGGGCAACAACCTTCCTTCCGGTCAGGACGAGGGTATGCATTCCGGTGGGCGAACCGCCGGTCCGCCACGTCGCGAACACCGTGCCGTCCGCTGACGCCCGCACGTGCGTGAAGCGGCTGAAGTCCACCCGGTACCACTTTGGCATGGTGTACTCGATGGGCTTGAGGGTTTTCAGGTCGAGCAGCGTCGCGCGGGACCCGCGCCCGCGGCCGCGCACGCTGTACTGGCCCTGCCCCAGCAGCACCGGACCCTGCGAGGCGTGCCCCATGGCCACCAGGACCTGCGCGTGCTGACCCGACCACGTGTCCTTAACCGTCAGCCGCTTGGTCACCGTCGCCAGGTCGTACCGCTGCAGAATGCCCAGGTCCGGCTTGACGATGACCACGTCATCCCGGCCGGCGGTGAACAGCGTGCTGCCCCCGCCGGTGGAGATGTACCCGGCGATCTTCGACCGGCTGATATCGAAGACGGCGAGTTTCGACTTCAGGGGCAGGTGCAGCAGCAGGTACCGCCCCCCGCCGGCCAGGCACACGTCGTCGAAGGTCGTGTGCAGCGCGATGCGCTTTTGCTTCTCGGTCATCGTGGTCGGCAGGACGGTGGTCGGTTTGCTTGGGCCCGGCCGCACGCCCGACCCGGTGCCCGGCCGCACGCCCGCAACGGCGTCCGGCCCTTCCACCCGCAGGAGGAAACCGTGCGTGACGGCCTTGCCGGAGGTGTTCGTCACGGAGACGGCCACGTTCACCATGCCGCCGGGGGGCTTGGCACGTGGAGTCCACCGCAGCGTGCCATCCGACGAGACGGTCATGCCCTCGGGCCCGTCCTCCACTTTGAATTTCGGCTTGCCGGGCTTGGAAGCCACGCGCAGCGTATACGTGAACGGCCGCCCCACGTCGACGGAGCCGGGCGGGGTCGAGAGAACCACCAGGTGGTCCTTGGCCGACGCCCGCAACTCCTCGGCCAGATCGACCCGCCGTAACACGACGGCGTCATCGGTATGGGGCAGGGTGACCAGCACGCCGGCGGAGGGGATGTAAAATATCCGCTTGTCGATGGGAAGCTTGACCCGGGCGAGTCGGGGGCTGGAGGTGCCGCTGGAAAGCTGAACGTCCGTGAGTTGGACGATGGGTTCGGGCTTGTGGCCCGCGGCGTACACGGTGACGCCGGCCCCGGGGGACGGTGATGTCGGCCTGCCTGAGCGCCCGTACTTGACGCCCACGAAGAGCGGGCCGTGCACGGCGGGAATCAGCAGGCCGCTATCCCGCGGCTGCGGCCAGCGCAGCTTCAGCTCGTTCGAGTACACGCCGTTGTACGTGTAGATCAGGTCGCCCGAATGGTCCGGCCGCTGGTACCCGACCGTCCTGTGTTCGTAGTGCGGGACGAGGGTCTTTCCGGACACGAGCAGGGTCTGCATGCCGCTGGGCGACGTGCGGGTACGCCACGACGTGAACACCCGCCCGTTGCCCGACGCACGCACGCACGTCGTCCGTTCGAACTCCACCCTGTACGACGTCGGCAGATCGTCCCCGACGGGTTTGAGGGTCTTCAGGTCGAGCAGGGTGGCTCGAGACCGATACCGTCGGCTGCCGGACCTGTACTGTCCCAGGCCGACCAGCACCGGCCCCTGCGAGGCGTGCCCCATGGCCACCAGGGTCAGCGGATGCTCGCCGGCCCAGGTCGCCTTGACCGTGTGCTGCCGTTGCAACCCCGACAGGTCGTACCGCTGAAGGATGCCGTCACTCGGCTTGACGATCACCACGTGGTCCTGTCCGGCGGTGAAGAGGGTCTGCCCGCCCCCGGTGGGGATCGCCCCGACGACCCGGGCCTTGCTGACGTCGAAGACGGCAAGCTTGGATTCGCTGGGAAGATGCAGCACCAGATAGCGCCCGCCCCCGCCAAGGCAGGCGTCGTCGAACTTGGCCGGCAGCGCGATGCGCACCTGCTTGGCGGATAGCGTCGGCGGCCGAATCGCGCCCGCCTCGGCGGCGTGGACCGATCCCCACCCCGCGCCGCACGCCAGGAACCCGATCACAACGACAGCCCGACAGAACCCCACCGTCTCCCAGCGCGAAATCATCATAATGTCTCCTGCTGTTGAGAATCTGCTCGCTGCCGAGATGAACGCCCCGGGCGCCACCCGCCAGCTCACCCATAGCCATCATGCTAAGACCTCCGGCCTTCCCATACAAGGGGCGCCGCCGGCAGGGTAATCGCACCTTATCCCCGGTCCGCGTTGTCGGCATCGCAGGCGGCCGAAAATCCGCGCTGCCAGGATCTCTGAGCCTACCTCGCTGCCAGGATGATGGGCAGGGCAAAGAGAAAGAGGACAACAAAGAGCATTATCGCTTCAAGGGCATTGCCTTGTTTGGGCCTCATGCCATACCTGAACACGGCAAGTCCCAATCCAAACGCCAGAACAAGGCCGGCCGACCTGGCAACAACGAATCCCGGGCCCGGCCGGCGAACCACAGGCTTCGAACCGCGCCAAGCGTGAAGTCAGGGGTTGAAGACCGCCGCAGGCGTGTTACCATCATCTGCACCGGACAGGAGACACTTCATGCGACGACTTCGAATCGTTCTGTGCCTGGCCGCCTGTGGCGTGCTGGGAGCGTGCGGGCGGGGTGAATCGGCCAATCCCGACGGCGGCGCCGCGGCGGGGCGCCTTTCGGACGAGGCGGCCATCGCCTTCGACTACTTCGCCAACTCCTGGAACGTGATCGCCCTGAAGGACTACCGCCACGGGGCGCGCGTCACGCCGGCCAACGAGATCCTCCTGGCCGGGCGCCGCGGCCGCTCGCAGAGCATGCAGTACGGCAGCCGGCTTCGGCTGCGGCTCGGGCGGCAGTTGACCCCGCTGAGCCGCCGCCAGACCAAGAGGCTCCTGGACGGCTGGATGCCCGTCATTCTCTTGAGCGACACGGACGGGCGCGTGCGATACGACGTCGCGCTCTGGGCCACCCCCCTGCCAAACGTCAAGGACTGGCTAAAGGCCTTCGACTGGCCCACCGAGGGGGAGAACTTCCTGGTATGGGTGACGGTCAAGGCGACGAACACCGGCTCGGCGGCGGCCGAGGCGAAAGTGCAGCTCGAGCAGATCGGTCCGTCGGCCGCGGAGCATCCGGCGCTGTCGTGGAAGCTGGCGCCGGGCAAGACCGCCCGCGGCGTCTGGCGCGTGCCGTTCGACGCGGTCAAGGACGCCTCGCCGTGGGCCGAGGCGGATCCGGACCTGTGGCTGAAGCGCACGGTGGATTACTGGAAGGGCGTGATGGCCCCCGCGGCCCACATCGAGGTCCCCTGCCGAAAGGCCAGCGAGGCCCTGCTGGCGGCGCACGTGTGCCAATTGATCGCCAACGATCGCGGCGAGGTGCACGGGGGCGAGGGGTTCTACGACGTGTTCTACATCCGTGACGGGGCGTACCAGGTGCTGGAGCTGGCCGAGGCGGGCCTGGCCGAGGCCGCCCGAAAGGCCCTGGGGCCCTACCTGGCCCGCCAGAGGCCCGACGGGCGGTTCGAGTCGCAGCGCGGGCAGTTCGACGCCAACGGGCAGGCCGTCTGGCTCCTGTGGCACTACGTCAAGCTCACCGATGACCGGGCCTTCCTGGCCAAGGTCTACCCGCAGATGCTCCGGGCCGTCCGCTGGACCATGCAGGCCCGGCGCAAGGCCCCGCCCGGCTCCCCGTTCGCCGGCGTGCTGCCGAATGCCCTGGCCGACGGGGAGTGCCTCTGGAACGGCAAGTTCCACATCGTCGGGTACGACTTCTGGAACCTGCGCGGGATGCTCTGCACCGCCGACGCCGCTCGCATGCTCGGCAAGACCGACCAGGCCGCCGAGCTGACCGCCGAGGCCAACGCCTACCGCGCGGCGATAGACGCGGCGTGGAAGCGGACCGGCCTGAAGCACTTCCCGCCGAGCTGGGAGAAGGCCGGCACGCACTGGGGCAACACCGAGACGCTCTGGCCGACCGAGCTGTTCGCCCGCGACGATCCCCGCGTGGCCGCGCTGAGCCGGCACGTCCGACACGACTTCGGCGGCGGGTTCATCGAGGGGACGATCCAGTGGCGCGGCCGCCCCGGGGCCATCCACCCGTACATGGGGGCCTACACGACGATGACCGACCTGGTCCGCGGGCGGCACGAGCAGGTGGTCGAGGACTTCACCTGGTACCTGCTGCATTCGACGGCGTCGCACGCGTTCCCCGAGGGCATCTACTACAAGCGGCGGTTCGCCTGGAGCAATACGATCCCCCACGTCACCGGGGCCTGCAACTACGCGATCATGCTGCGGCACATGCTGGTCCACGAGGCCGGAGACGAGCTGCACCTGCTCCGCGCCGTGCCGGACTGGTGGCTGGGCGCCGGCCGCACCATCCGGATCGAGCGCCTGCCCACGTGGTTCGGCACGGTGGGCCTGACGGTCCGCGGCACGGCCGAGGGGGTCAAGGTCGCACTCGACAGGCCTCGCCGGCGACCGCCCAAACGCATCGTGCTGCACCTGCCCACGTCGCGCCCGCTGGTCGGGGCGCTGGACGGCGTGGACGTCGCCGCCCGGCAGCCGCAGAAAAAGCGATGGGACTTCCCCACCGTGGTGGCCCTCTACAAGGCCGCCCAGCCCAAGCCCAACGCCCTGAGCCTGACCACCGGCAAGCCGACCACGTGCTCGTTCGCGCTGCCGCCGCATCCGGCCCGCCTGGCCAACGACGGCCACTCCGACAACACCGACGCCTACTGGGCCACCGACGTGACGAAGCAAACCGACCCCAAGGCCTGGTGGCAGGTGGACCTGGTCGCCCCGGCCACCGTCGGGCGCGTCGTGGTTGTGGGCTACTACGGCGACAAGCGTTTCTACGGCTTCACGGTCGAGACGTCCACCGACGGCCGCACGTGGCAGATGGCCGCCGACCGGCGCGACAACAAGGCCCCGTCCACCGCCGCCGGCACCACCTGCCGGTTCGCCCCGCGCAAGGTGCGCTACATCCGCATCACGCAGACGCACAACTCGGCCAACACCGGCCGCCACCTCGTCGAGGTGATGGCCTTCGAGAAGTAGCTCGTTTTCTCCCATGGGGTCAGGGCGTGGGGCGTAGGGTACGCGATCGGCTCCGGTGGCACCCTCAAGCGTAGCTTGTGGGTGTTCTGCGTGAGACGACGGTGTCTTCGCATCGCACCCACAAGCTGCGCTTGAGGGTGGCACCCGGCGGAAGCCCAGAGAACGTTTGGCCACAGGCCGCGGCGAGCGTACAATCGCCCCGGAGACGCACGGACCTGACAACTATGGGAGACTCACCATGACCCACGTGCACGATGCATGTCAGCCGGACGGGTGCGGGTGCTGCCTCAGCCGCAGGGGCTTCGTCAAGGGCTGCGGGGCGGCGCTGGCGTTGGCGGCCGGGGCCGACCGGGCTCCGGGCGAAGACAAACCGGCCGGGAAGGGCGTCCGCGTGGCGGTCGTCTTCCTGTCCAATAGCCGCGGGCGAGAAATGTGGCCTTATCCCAACTTCGATTGCGCCCCGCGGCACAAGGCCATTCTGGCCGCGCTGCGCAAGGGCTGCGCCAACGTCGCGTTCGTCCCGGTGGTGGCCAAGAGCCCCGCCGACGCGAAGAAGGCGATCGCCCTGAAGGACACGGTCGACGGGTACATCGTCTACTGCGTGACGCTGTCGTTCGGCCTGCGGCGCGTGCTGGACCAGGTCGCCGCGCTCCGCAAGCCGACGATCGTCGCCGACGAGGTGCTCGGGGGCACGGCGATCTTCCTGATCGGCCACAGCCTCGCCGCCCGGCGGAAGCTCCCGGTCGTGGGCGTCTCGAGCCGGCGCGACGCGGACCTGGTCGCCGCCGCCGGGGCGTTTGCCGAACTCGCCAAACCCGGCGCCACGCCCGCCGCGTTCGTCAAGCGGTGCGGCGAACTGTACCGCGGGACGTTCCCCGCCGCCGACACGACGGCACCCAAAGCGGACAGACCCGCCCTGACCGACATCGGCCGGTGCGTCAAGCGGTTCCGGGCCTCGCACATTCTCATCGTCGGGCGGGGCAAGCCCGGATCGGTCCACAACTGCCTCGGCGCCAAGGCCACCTGCCTGGGGTTCGGCGAACTCAAGGCCCTCTACGACAAGGCCGACCCCACCGCCGCCGCCCGGTGGGCCGACCGCTGGACCAAACAGGCCAAGAAGGTCGTCGAGCCCAAACCCGACGTCATCCGCCATGCCGGGGCGATGTACCTGGCCACGCTCGAGCTGATGAAACGCCACAAGGCCGACACCGTCACGATGAACTGCCTGGGCGGGTTCGCCAGCGGCAAGCTGCCCAGCTACCCGTGCCTCGGGTTCATGCAACTGCTGGACGACGGCCGCCAGGGCGTCTGCGAGGCCATGACCGACGACTCGCTGAGCATGCTGATGGCCCGGATCCTGACCGGGCGCCCGGGCTACGTCTCGGACCCGGCCATCGATACCTCAAAGGGCGAGGTCATCTACGCCCACTGCGTGGCCACGACGAAGGTCTTCGGCCCCGAAGGCGCCCAGAACCCCTACGACGTGCGGTCGCTGCACAACCGCGACCCGCGAGGCGTCTGCACACAGTCCTTCCTGCCCGAAGGGTACATGACCACCTCCTTCCGCACCAACTACGGCCGCAAGGAACTGGTCATCCACCAGGCCCGGTCATCCGGCAACGTGATCAGCGACTACGGCTGCCGCACCAAGCTCCGCGCCCGCGTGGTCGGCGACATCGAGAAGCTCATGCGCCACTGGGACCGCTTCGGCTGGCACCGCGTCACCACCTACGGCGACGTCAAGGCCCCCCTCATCGCCTTCGGCAAAGCCCTCGGGCTGAAGACGATCGTCGAGGAAACGTGAGACGGCGGAACGGCAGGGCGTAGGGCGTAGGGGTCAGGGCGCAGGGCGCGCGTCACATGCGGAGAAGACGCCCGCGGGTCCCACCCGCGGGCTGCCTGCAAACACGGATCACACTGGACGGCAGGCGGCTTCGTCTCAGGACTTCGCCGTCCCAAGGGGGTCAGGGGATGGGGCGTGGGGCGCAGGGCGTCCTTGTCACGAGGGACATGCACTCATATACTGCCAGGTACATGAAAACGCCTTGCCTGTACATCGAGACGTCCGTGTTTGGCTTCTGCTTCGACGAGGAACCGCACAATCGGAACAAGCGCGAGGCTACGACTGTTCTCTTCGAGCAGATTCGGCAAGGCCTGCTGCGGGGATGTGTCTCGGAACTGGTGCTGAGAGAGTTGCAGGAAACCGGCGACCCGGAACTGCGAGAGCAGTTGCACGAGTTGACGACTGAACTGGACGAGCTACCCATCAGGATGGAGTCCGACGTGGAGGTCTTGAGTCGGCTGTACATGGATCGCGGTGCGATCCCGCCAGGCAAGATCGATGATGCCGTACACGTGGCGATTGTCGTCACGAATCCGGAAGTCGACGTGCTGGTCAGTTGGAACTGCCGGCACATCGTGAACACGAACGTGAAGAAGAAAGTGCGTGCTCTGACAGAGGAAGCCGGCTACACCTTCGACTTCGAGGTCGCCACGCCGGAGGAGGTGATCCTGTATGAAGTATAAGGACAGGCAACTGGTGGACTGGCAGCAGCAAGTCTGGGACGCCAAGGAGAAGGTCTACCAGGAGACGAAGGGCAAGAGCTTTCAAGAGTATCTCGCAAACATCCGTCAGGGGGCGAAGGCCTTTCGTACAGAGGGCGGGCAAAGCAGCGCGAAACGACAGGGCGCAGGGGATAGGGGTTAGGGCGCAAGGCGCGCGGTCGCTTCGTCCTCCTCCTCCTCGTCGTCCTCGTCCTCGGCCGTTCGGTCGCCTTGCAGCGTACAACCGACAACGAGGACGACGACGAGGACGACGAGGGCGAGTACCCGCGTCACGTCCGCGAGAAACGCCCCCGGGTTCCACCCGTGGGTCGCCTGCAAACAGGCATCACACTGGACGACAGAACGGCAGGGCGTAGGGCGTAGGGGTTAGGGTGTAGGGCGTTCGGCGTAGGCGGCGGCGACTTGTCCTGTCCCAACGCAAGACCCTACGACCAATCGTCGCGAACGGCAGCCACAGAAGCGTAACCGTCCCGATTAACCCAGCGTCAACACGGACGTTCTCATCGCTCCGAGGCCTTCCTTCACCCCCCATTATCCACCAAACCGACCTCCCTTTTCCAGCGCGGGCGCACGGCGTAGGGCGAACGGTGTAGGGCGTAGGGGGCGGCGACGGCCCCTTTGGACTGCGGGCCGCCCGAGGCGGAGCGACGATCACCCATATTCAGATACCTGTCCCTCCGACTCGTCCCTCCAACTCAGCGCCCGTCAGGAGGAAGAGATAGCTGTGACCGCCTGTGATCATAGATTGGCTGATCATGGGGCCGGTAGCGCGCATTCCCGTCGATCACATCATCAATCCGTCTGGCAGCAACGTTCAAGTACTTACGCACGGTATCTGCGCCAAGGAATCGACGTTTGTGAAGAGCGGCCGCAACTCCTGCGGAACCTACGCCGCAGAAAGGATCGAAAACAAGTGAATGCGGTTGCGTGAGAGCCAGAATGAGTCGCTCGGCCAAACCAACTGGGAACTGGCAGGGATGGATCGTTTTCTCCTTGTGGTTTCCGACGACATTCGGTATGTCCCAGACGTCCTCCGGATTCTTACCTTTCGGATGTCCTGTATAACGTCCGTCTGCTGTGCGTTTACCCGGGTATTTGCTGGGGATACGGACGCTATCTAGATTAAACACGTAATCGTCAGACATTGTATACCATAGAACCACTTCGTAACGCCCACTGAACCTCCTCCTGCAGTGCAGGCCATGCCCAAATCGCCATACGATTCGGTTACGCAGGATAAGGTTGCGCTCCTTGAACAAAGGGTGCAGTAGTATATCCAGAGGTTCGATAGTCCCATTCTGGACATAATTCCCCACCTGCCAACACAGACTTCCAGATGGTTTCAGGCGGGGTATCACCGCGGCAATCACATCCTCTTGAAAGCTCAGGTATTCCCCGAAATTCCTTTCAGTCTCATACTCCTTTCCGAGGTTATACGGTGGGGAAGTCAATACAAGGTCAAACTTCCTCTCTTTAGGAAGTTCGTTCAATAGCTGCTGACAGTCACCATGCCATAGAGCATACTTGGTTCTGCCTAAAGAGACCCCTGGGCCTATGATAGCAGCCATCTGTTTCTGTCGGGATACACTCATTCAGCGTTACCTGATCCGACATGCTTGAATACATTGGCACATTTCCATGGGGCGTTCCGCATCCACTGGCTTGTTCTGTCGGCCTCAGCTTGCACCTTTGGCACTTCTTTTCCGATGTCGCTCATCAACGCAACGCCAAGAGACAATATGTGCAGCGCAAGCGAAAGCGGGAAACTGCCGTGATCTGGATTGCCCAAGTAATGGAGATTCAAGACCTCTTCTGCCAAGTTCTCAAGGTCGTCTTTGCGACACAGGTTGTCAAGATCGTCGTATATCCATCCGGTTGTCCGGTAGTGTACGCGGTGCCTCACAGCCGAAAAGGCTGTGATG
>Ga0180432_10000364_pt1 | contig 73556 bp, 64 predicted proteins | sample SS_ome_10_FD_132414 | JGI IMG/M metagenome (GOLD analysis project Ga0180432, IMG submission 132414) | Hypersaline lake sediment archaeal communities from the Salton Sea, California, USA - SS_1_MS_2 metaG | ecosystem: Environmental > Aquatic > Non-marine Saline and Alkaline > Hypersaline >...
GAGGCCCACTTCGTGTCATTCTGAACGGAGTGAAGAATCTACGTCCCGTCAACGCGTCTTGCTCGGTCAACGTGAGACCCTTCGCTTCGCTCAGGGTGACAGCGAGTCTACTCATGATGTACGGCGCAGCCTCGTCGTGCCATTCTCATCCTTCGTGGTGCTGCTGGCAGGCGGCATTCCCGCGAAAGCTCGAAGACGTCTCCTGAGGCGATCGAGGAGTCGCCGCAGGAGACCTCTATCGATCGCCTCAGGAGAGGGGAATCTGGAAGCCACGAGCAAGGCCATTCTCGACCAATCATATGGCGTTCCGTGATCGTTTGGCACCCTTCCCCCAACCTAGGAAGCCCGGCCGAAAAGCGCGAATTCGCGCGGACGGTGACGATTCCCAGGTACGGTTTCTTGGCCAAAACGGCCACAGAATGGGGTTTCCGGTCGCACTTGTAGGGGGGTGGGGTATGCAGTCAGGTTGTCTCTTCGAACAGGGCCCGGGCCACGAGTTCGCTTATGTCCATGGCCTTGACGTTGTCTTCCATTTCCTTTGCCTTGAGCCCGTCTTCGAACATGCTGAGACACCAGGGACAGGCGGACGCCACACACTCCACGCCGGCTTCCAGCATCTGCTCCGTGCGCCTCACGTTGAGACGCTGGTCCGCTGGCTCCTCCATCCACATGTGCCCGGCCCCTCCGCCGCAGCAGAAACCACGCTTCCTCGACCGGACCACCTCCACCCTGTTGACTCCCTTGATGGCATCCAGCACCTGCCGAGGATCCTCGTAGATGTCGTTGTGCCGGCCCAGGTAGCACGAGTCGTGATAGGCCAGCTTCACGGCATCGATCCCGCCGACCTTCAGCGTGCCGTTCCGGATCAACTCGGCGATCATCTCCGAGTGATGCACTACCTCGAAATCGCCCCCGAACTGGGGATATTCGTTCTTGAGGATGTTGAAGCAGTGCGGGCAGGCGGTCACGATCTTCTTGACGCCGTATCCCTTCATCGTCTCGATGTTCTTGAGACAGAGGGTTTGGAAGAGATATTCGTCTCCCATCCTGCGGGCCGGATCTCCGCAGCAGCCCTCCTCAATGCCCAGCACTCCAAACTTGATCCCCGCTGCCTGCATAATCCTGGCCGTGGCCTGGGCCACCTTCTGGTTGCGCTCTTCAAGGGCAGCGGTGCAGCCGACCCAGTAGAGCACGTCGACGTCCGAGTCCTCCGCAAGGACCTTCACCCCGAGACCCTCGTACCAGTCGGTGCGCTGGGCGGTGGTGCCCCGCCAGGGATGGCCGCGGGACTGCAGGCTCATCAGCGCCTGCTGGGCCGACTCGGGGAACGCCGCCCTCTCCAGGGCCAGGTTGCGGCGCATCTCCACGATCTTGTCGATGTGCTCGATGTAGACGGGGCAGGCTTCCATGCATGCCCGGCAGGTGGTGCAGTCCCAGATGACCTCTTCCGTTATGACATCGCTGAGCATATCCCGCCGCTCCTCTTGCGGCTTGGTCACGAAGGGGTAGGGATATGCCTCGTACAAGTGGTCCTTGAGGTCCTGGATAAGCTGTTTGGGAGTCAGCGCCTTGCCGCTGAGGTAGGCAGGGCAGTTGTCCTGGCAGCGCCCGCACTTGGTGCAGGCATCCAGGTCCAACAGGTGCTTCCAGGTGAAGTGCTCAATCTGAGACGCCCCCCACAGCTCAGCATTCTCCAGGTCCACGGGCACCAGGGCACCTTTGGGCTTCAGAGACCGGAGGAACGTGTTAAGTGGTGCCAGCCACAGGTGTTGTATGCGGGAGCGGTTCAGCACCACGTAGGCGGCGAAGATGAATGCCGGGACGGCATGCATGACCGTCCGGTGCCACACAAGTATCTGGTCCTTGTACTCGGCGGTGAAGGTTGGGAATATCTTCGAGACGCCGTAGCTGACTGGTGCCCAGGTGTCCCAGTCTGTGGGGCCTGGATCGGCGACTGCGATGCGGTAGCCCTTCACCAGGAAACCTGTCAGCAGGATGACGAAGACGAACCCGAAAACAACGAGGTCGTCAGGCTTGTTGTCCAGCCGAGACGGCTTGACGATGTACCTTCGGTATATGGCCATCAGGCCGCCCACGATCAGGAGTACTGCGCCGATCTCGGATATGAAGGAGAAATAGAGGAAGACCTCCTGGGGCGGATCGCTGATACCGATGGGATAGGACAGAAGGCGGACGAACTTGCTCACGATTATCAGCACAGCCCCCCAGAGAATGAGGAGGTGCATCAGTCCGGGGAAGTTCTCACCCTTCCGGATCAGACGGAGGTGGACAAAGGCTACCTCAAGGGTGGTCTTGATACGCGTGAGAATCTTGTTGGTTCGGCTGTCGGGCTGGCCCAGCTTCCACAGCCTGTAACGCCTGTAGAGACTGAGAGCGAACAGCGCCATCAGGATAGGACTGAGGGCCAGGACACATACAACTACCGGCTTGTATATCTCCTGGAGGAAGTACATTTGCTCAGTCCAGAACATCTCTTGCCTACCAGACCTCTCTGCTACACATACTCTCGTTAAGTTGTGAAATCATTCACCGCCTACCAGCGGGTAGAACAACGACACATGCAGGAAGAAGAAGATCGCTATCACCGCAAAGACAAGTACCAGGGCGAGGCCTATCGGCTTGTTGTATTGAGCCCCCACGCCCCAGTCCCTGAGCATCAACTGGACCCCTCGCAGGGTGAGCGCCACTACTGCGGACAGCAGGACCACCTCCAGGAAGATGGCTATCCCTCTCAGTACCTCGTCCATGCTCTCATGCTCCAACCGACTGGCGCCGTTGACGACGCACCACCCCGGCACGGCATTCCGGGCAGATGTCAAGCTGTGAAGTGGAGATTCCGGCGGCCTCCAACCTGTCTCGAAGCCTGTCTATCATGGCCTTCGGGGCGAAGGGGGTCCCGCATTGCCTGCAGACCGCCATCTCGCCACCGAGCAACAGCCTGGGCGCACCTTCAAGCGCGTCAAGCTTGAGCACCTTCTCCATCTCGATGCACTTCTCAGGGCAAGCCTCGACACATCGACCGCAGCCCAGGCACAGGCGATGCTCGAAGTGAAACCGCACGGACCCTCCGGTGGAAGTGAAGCGGAGCGCGCCGCTGGGGCAGTGCAACTCGCACAGCCCGCATGCCGTGCAGGCATTGCTTTCAACCGTAACGTCGCCGAAAGGCACTCCCGGGACGCACACTGTGCCGGTCGACCCCGGGGCCAGCTTCCCTGTCATGCCAGCCACCAGTGATGACAGCCGGCGTCCCTTGGCGGGAACGGCACAGGGTTCAGACATCTGCAGAGGCGTCGGCGGCAGGGATGCGACCCGCTCCGCGAACCCACCCAGGAATTCATCGGCCCCGGCCCCATCGTGGCACTGTATCCGGTCCGGCTCGATGTCCCAGACCTTCAGTAGCTCACGGGCAAAGGGGATGTACTGCTCGGAAGGACAGCTCTCAATGCCCAGAGGGCAGTTCGCCTGGTCGGATACAAGTGCCAGGCCCTGCGCCCCCAGATCGAACGAGCGCAACAGCAGCCACGGCGAAATCATGGCCAGGCAGGGTACCTCCAGACTGAACACTCCGGGTCCGACGTCGCGGCGGGGCGAAGGCATACACCCCTGGCATCCAATCACTATCACCCTCGGCCGCAGGCTGTCGCCGCCGGTCGAGAGGAGCGCCTCAAGCTCCGAGCCAAGCTGGTCCTGGGTAAAGCACGGGTTCGAGATGGCCCCGTGGGGGCATGCCACAACACAAGCACCGCAACCGCGGCAGGTCGCCAGGTCGATGAAGGGGGCATTCCCTTGTGCCTGGATAGCCCTGTCGGGACAGGCCTCCCTGCACAGTCCGCACCTGTCCAGGCCGACGCATCCACCACTCCAGACGTAGGGTATGACCTGGTATCGGGGCAGTACCGCATCCAGAAGCCGGCGCCGGCTGATACTCCCGCGCGGCTTGATAAAACGTGCTTTGAGCGAAGACTCTGGCACTGCAACCGCCCAGTCCTGTCTTCTCACCTGGGCCCACAGCATGATCTTGAGTCTTTCCTCTGCGCTCTCCAGGCTGGGCCAGCACTCCGTCTCCGCCAGCATATCCACTACCCGCACGGAACAATGGTCAACAGCAGCCTGGTCTGGCCCTTCCCAGAAATGGAGCCCGACGTCGAGGTCCGAACAGGCGCCCACCACCACGGAACGCACTCCGTAGCGCTGAACGATGTCCGGAAGGATACGCTGCTCACAGAGGTTATCTGCCACTGTGACAGGGATGCCGGGCCGCTTCTCCTGGAGAAAGGCGGACACGGAGTCCAGCATGGCGTCGCTGGCCTTCCCGCGACACCTGCACAGCACCACCCCTGTTCTCTGACTCTCAACCAACGTTCCTGTACCTCTTCATGTCTGCTCTATTCCGCGGCGGCGGCTGGCTCCGGCTCTTCCGCCAGCTCCTGGACCTCCTCCACCGCGCTCTCCCCAGGGAGCACTCTTAGATACCTGATACCTATCAGGTAGATCAGCGAGATCAAGGCCACTATGCCCACGGTGATCAGCGTCTCAGCGGCCGTTACGGGGTAAGTACCCCGGTCACCCCATATACCCTCGACCGTTCCCGGGTAGAGGTGCAACGGCTCGCCCAGGCCGGGGAATATCAAGGCCGCCCGCTCGCCGAATATGCCTATGACATTGATTGCCGCAGCTATCAGTACCCCCTTCAGGGTCTTACCCCATCTGGGGTGGAACAGTATGAACAGGGGCACTACGTAGCCCAGGGTGAACTGCATCCCCCAGAATATCCATGCCCAGGCCCCTGTGGTGAGAAAGAGCAAAGACTCGCGGTGCGGCGGGTAGTAGTGTGTCAGCTTGTCCACCGCCACCAGGAGCACCAGCACTACGATCAGTAGCTTCAGCAGGCTGCCCAGCGAAACGAACATATTCGTGGGTACTTCACGCCTGCTGAATTTGAGAGTGAAATACGACATCACCATGACCAGGGCCAGACCCGAGGCAACGGCTGCGGAGACGAACTCGATCGGTTTCATGGATGAGTAGAACACGCCCCGGGCGGCCACGAAGCCGAAGATGGACCCTGTCCCTGTGTGCACCAGGATCGCCCAGAGCACAGCAGCAGGCGCCAACACCTTGGTCCACTTGCTGTTTGCCAGGGCGGCGCCAAGGTAGAGAATCAGCAGGAGTAGGTAGCCCCCATAGAAGAGGCCGTTGATGGCGAACAGGGACTTCATGTTGTTGCTGTAGAAGAAGCCGAAGAGCCTCCAGAAGCCCTCTGGTCGGCCCAGGTCCACCATGACGCAGAACATGGCGCCGGCCATCAGCAGGAGCCCCATGAACACCGCCATGCGGCCGATGGGCTTGTACTCCTCTCGTCCAAACACGTAGGTCAGCGATGACACCACCAGGGAACCAGCGCTGAGACCGATGAAGTATATCATTACGGTGATGAGCTGTCCCCAGGCGACCGAGTTGTTGACACCCCAGGGGCAGCACTCCAGCGTGTAGCTGAGGCAGAAGACCAGCACCCCGATGACCGACAGAACGGCAAGCACAGCGACAGCGATCTTGTATTTTCTCGTGCTACCTGTCGCAGACGCGAAAGTCAGTTCCATGCCAAGCTATTCCCTCACCTGGGCAAGTAGATAGTCTTTGGGTTCGTCCCCTGGGCCTCCTTGAGGACAAAGGGGTCCCTGGTCGCCATCAACTGCGACACAACGCTGTCGGGGTTGTCCAGGTCTCCGAAGAACCTGGCCCCAGTGGGACAGGCCTCGACACAGGCCGGCACCACGCCGTCCGGCCTGTCGCTGCCTATCACCACGTCCTCGCCTTCCTCTATCTGCTTCTCCGCTGCGCTGATCCTGTGGAAGCAGTAGGTACACTTCTCCACCACACCGCGCGTGCGGTGTGGGAAAGGCCAGGGACCGTAGAACTTGTCGCCGTCCAGACCCATGTCTTCCGGCAGGTCGGCCCGCTGATACGGGGTCTCCTCTTGAGCCTTATCGTTGAAATTCCTGACCCCATAGGGGCAGGCGATTATGCAGTAGCGGCAGCCGATACAGCGCCGTGTGTTCTGCATCACGATGCCGTCCTCACGCTTGTAGGTAGCCTTCACCGGACAGACATTGACGCACGGCGGGTGGTCGCAATGCATGCAGGGCATGGGTATCATCTCCATGCTCTGGGTAGGGTACTTGCCCTCGCTGGCAGCGATGACCTTGTGCCAGTAGATGTCAACGCGCCTCTTCTGCTCACCCGGAGACCCGAAGGGAACGTTGTTCTCCGACTTGCAGGCCAGGGAGCAGGCCTGACATCCCACACACTTGTCCAGGTCTATGACCATCCCGTAGCGCGCCATCTACTCTCTCATGCCTTGCGAATGTTCACCCGCGTGTTGGAGAAACACGGCTGGCCGGAAACGTCATCGCAGTTGAAACCGCCGCCCCGCTCCAGGGCCACCACATCCAGCGCGTTGACGCCGATGCCGTCGGCCCACTCGCCGCAGGCGTAGTGGCCCTGCCCAAGGGCGATAGCCACCACCCCGGGGCGCATGCCCTCGACTACGTTGGCCTTCGCCTCTACCGCGCCGCCGCCGGACTCAACCCAGACCTTGTCACCGTCTCCGATGTGATGATCGTGCGCTGTCTCCGCACCCAGCTCCACGAAGTTGTCCCATCCCCTGCCGGCCATGACCAGGTATATCTCCTGAGCCCAGGGGTAGTTCTGGTTGCCGTCTCTAATATCCAGGACAGGGCTATACGGTGCCAGCTTGAGCTTGTAGTCCACTGGACCCGCGGACCCGCTGTCGACATCCAGGACAGCGTCCAGGTTCTGCACGTGGAACTCGAACTTACCCGAGGCGGTGCCGAAAAGCTGGTTGTACTTGGCCGGATCGTCCTTGGCGTACACGTATGAGGGGCCAACCCACACACCATCCTTCTTGAACACGCTCCAGGCCGCCAGGGGCTGCGTGCGGTACTCGGCGAAGCCCTCCGGACCGCCGCCGATGTTCTTGAAGGCGTCCTTCGCCGAGTCCACCCGGGCGGCCAGGTCGAAGAGTATCTGGGCCGTCGGCCTGGAGTTGAAGCGCGGCGAGATAACCGGCTGCTTGATCCTCACCTCGGCATAACCGGAACCGGGAATGGCCGTCTCATAACCCCACTCTTCCAGGTATGTGGAGGCGGGGAGAATGATATCGGCGTAGGCGGCCATTTCGTTCCAGGCGGGCCCGACGTGGACGTAGTAGGGGAGCTTCGCCAGAGTGCCGTTCCACTCGCTCCTCTGGGGGACGGACATCACGAGGTTGCCGTTGAGGCCGATGACCACCGTAGCTGGCTCGGCCTGGGGGAATACCTGCTGGACGAAATCGCGGTAGCTCATCGACGGATCAGGCCCGGTGACCGGCGGCATGTCCTGGTAAAGAGGTTCGTCCTGGTACAGGATGCCGCCGGGGGCGTCGATGCCGCCCACCAGCGCGTTCAGGCAGTATATTGCATGGCTGGCATATGTGCCGTAGGGCAGACCGGTGGCCGCCAGGCCGCTCCAGGCCATGGCCGGGCTCGTCTGGGCAAACTCCCTGGCCAGGCGACGTGTGGTCTCCGCAGGTATGCCTGTCACCTCCGCTACGGCCGCGGGTTTGAACTTGTTACTGCTCACCAGCGTACGGTAAGCAGCGAAACCCGAGGTCCAGTTGTTGATGAAATCCGCGTCGTAGAGGCCCTCGGTGACTATGACGTGGGCCATGGCCATAGCCAGAGCTCCCTCGGCACCTGGCTTGATGGGTATCCACTCGTCGGCCTTGGCAGCCGTCACGGAGTAGCGAGGACTGATGGTAACGATCTTGGCCCGGTTGGGGTTCTCGCGCCGGATCTTGCCCCAGGCCCTCAGGTTGCGGGCCAGCGGCCTCTCGTACTCAATGATGTCCGCTCCGAAGGCGAGGACGTATCTGGTTTTTTCCAGGTCGTAGCCGCTGTCTCGCCGGCCTACAGCCAGGAACTTGCCCTCCGAATCGGCGGCAAGCTCCAGTGAGTCCTCCGCCAGCAGATTGGGCGTCCCGAAGGCTCTGGCAAAGCGCTGCACGAGGTCGTTGTCGCTGGTTGTGTTCAACCCCGCCACGACTATGAGCTTCTCAGGATGGCCGGACAGCCCGTTCAGCCTGCCGGCGATCTCCTCCAGTGCCTCGTCCCAGGTAGTCTCCTCGAAGCATTCCTCAAGAGACTTGAGTGCGTCTGATCCCGGCACCAGGCCCTTTTCCGCGCCGACCTTCCGTTTGAGCGGCTTGGTCTGGAACCGTTTAGGGTTGTACAGGATCTGGAGTCCGATGTGGGAACGGGGGCAGGTCTTTCCGTCGGAGTAGGTGGACTTGGGGTTGCCGACTATCCGCACTGCGTGCCAGGTGCTGTCGTTCTCCTGCTGGATCTTCCTGACACTGACAGCGCAGCGGGTGGGGCAGTTCAGGCAGGATGTGGGGACCCATTCCTCCGCGCCGATGCCCTCAACGTAACCAGCCGGGTCAGAGGGAAAGGCGAAGCTGGGCCATTCGAAGGCATAGGCAGCACCGAACGCTGCTGCTGCACCAGCCGTAATACCAAGAAAGGCCCGCCGGCTTATTGGAAAGCCTTCGGACCTGTCCTCTGCCTTGTAGTTGCCACCCTCACCTGTTGCCCTGTTTTTCGCTATGCGACCCAAGATCTTTCTCAAAAACTGGCGTCCACCCAACTGGTACGCCCGGTTAAGATAGAGTGGCTCTTCACGGCAGCAAGCCAAGCAGCAGTAGTATGTATGATAGCCCGGGCAGGGCAGGCTTGTCAAACACAGCTACGCCGCGGGCGGAAACGCTTCGTTGCTGAGCCCGATGGACGAATGATATAATCAAGCTCGCTTGCAGCCCTGCAAGCACCCCGCAAGCAGGCAACTGACATGAAGCTGAGCCGCGAGGAAGTGCGACACCTCGCCGTCCTGGTCCGCCTCGGAGTGAGCGATGAAGAAGTGGACAGGTTCGGAGAACAACTGTCCGACATACTGGAGGCCTTCCAGGTGCTTCAGGAGGTGGACACGACTGATGTGCCCCCCACTGGGCATGCCATCGCGCTGGAGGGCGTTATGAGGGATGACGAGCCGGGGCCTTCCCTGCCCGAAGAGCAAGTGCTGGCCAATGCACCCAACCGCGAGGACGACTTCTTCAGGGTGCGTCCGGTGCTGGAATAGCCCATATGGACCTGTGCAGCCTGACCATCCACGAGGCGAGCCAACGTCTGAGGAGCCGGGAGTTCTCCTCCGTCGAGATCACCAGCGCATTCCTGGAGCGCATAGAGAAGGTGGATCCGCGCCTGCGAGCCCTTGTCACCGTCTGCCAAGACGAGGCGCTGGAGCAGGCCCGAGAGGCGGATGGGCGACTGGCACGCGGTGATGGGGGCGTTCTGACGGGTATACCCGTGGTCATCAAGGACAATATGTGCACCAGGGGAGTGCGCACCACCTGCAGCTCCAGGATGCTGGAGAACTTCATTCCTCCCTATGACGCGACCGTGGTGGAGAGGCTCAGGGCCGAGGGGATGGTCATGCTGGGCAAGTCCAACATGGACGAGTTCGCCATGGGTTCTTCCACAGAGCACTCCGCTTTCTTCCCCACCCATAACCCCTGGGACCTGGACCGCGTCCCCGGCGGCAGCAGCGGCGGCTCGGCTGTATCAGTGATCGCTGGCGAGACGGCGTGCGCCATCGGTTCGGACACCGGCGGCAGCATCCGCCAGCCAGCGGGATTCTGCAGCGTGGTGGGATTGAAGCCGACCTACGGCAGAGTATCCAGGTACGGCCTGGTAGCCTTCGCCAGCTCACTGGACCAGATTGGCCCTCTGACCAAGGATGTCACGGACTGCGCCCTGCTGATGAACGCCATCGCTGGCCACGACCCCCGGGACTCCACATCGCTGGATGTTCCCGTGCCTGACTACACCGAGGCGCTGGTATCCGATATTCACGGCATTCGCCTGGGCGTGCCAAAGGAGTACTTCGTGGAGGGTATGCAGAAGGAGGTAGCAGACGCTATCCGAGCGGCCATAGCGGTAATGGAGGGGCTGGGCGCCGAGGTCGATTGGGATGCCTCGCTCCCCACCACACGATACGGCCTCGCGGCCTACTACATCATCGCTCCCTCCGAGGCGTCGGCAAATCTGGCACGGTACGACGGGGTGAAGTACGGCTTCTCGGCACAGGACGCCGACAGCATATGGGAGGCCATGGAGAAGACCAAGCAGAACGGCTTCGGCCCTGAGGTGAAGCGCCGCATTATGCTCGGCACTTACGCCCTCTCGGCGGGCTACTACGATGCCTATTACCGCAAGGCCCAGCAGGTGCGCACCCTGACCAGGAGGGACTTCGACCAGGCCTTCGAGAAGTACGATGCCCTTGTCACGCCCACTTCGCCGTCCGTGCCCTTCAAGATCGGTGAGAAGGTGGACGATCCACTGCAAATGTACCTCAGCGATGTCTGCACCTTGCCCATCAATATCGGGGGCGTGCCAGGTATTTCCGTCCCAGCCGGTTTCGCGGATGGGCTGCCGGTAGGAATGCAGTTCATAGGCAGGTCCCTCGGCGAGGAGGTATTGCTGCGACTCGCCTACGCCTTTGAACAGGCTACTGATTGGCACAAGATGCGGCCGCCGGCACTCTGAGTCCGTTCGGAAAGTCCAGGGCCGGTTTCCTACGGCCTTTGCCTCCTGCCATCCCCTCTGACTCCAATCGGGTCTCATGATGCCTGTGGCCTGGAGCCACGATCGATATTCGCGCCTGTATCTGCTAGAATGCTCTCCAGAAACTGCAAGGACGGAACACCAGCAGCGCAGTCAAGCTGAGACCGCAACAAGGAAGGGGGCCGTCACTATGCTCACCAGAGTTGAGATCACCCAGTTCATGGACGCCATCGGCGAGCGGTTACACGAGACCGAGTTCGAGGACTACAGCAGCGAAGATGAGCTGGTACTGGATGTGGCCGACATCGTCTCCCAGCTCGTCGCAGCCGGGTTCGGAGATTTCGGCTCCGTCTGGGTGAGCAGCAGAGACACCGCCAAGGTCAGCCGCGTCCTCGCCTATGGGGCGGACTTCGCCCCCAGCATAGTGATAGGCGTGGGTGGGTTCCCCACGGTTGCAGTGGTGGTGATGCTGGCCGGTAGGAACGATGACGTGGCCGAGACCGTCACCGCGGCCATCGGGGAGGCCATCATCCATTCCGTACAGTACCCCTACGTCATCGGCTTCGTCCTGGACCGCTCCAAGAGCGAGCTAGGCAAACACCTGTTTGACAGTGAGATAGAGGACCGACTGTGGGACAACCACCGCATAAGCCTGGTGGTGCGGTCGTAGGATTGGGTGCTGCCCACTCTCACGTGTTCGTGACGCGATGCCCGGACGGCTGGTCATACCCCCTCCCCTGCGCGATTGATCGGCACGAAGGGGAGAGCCAGGTTCAGAGCACGCCGTCTTCCCTGGACTCGGCGACGTTGTGACCCGTAGAGAGAAGACCAGGAACAGGAGCGACCCGCACCGAAGCCTTGGTGTCAAGGTTTCATTGGATACCTGAAACGCCATGCAATATAAGTACGATGTAGCCGTTGTGGGAGCCGGCATGGCCGGGCTCTCCGCTGGCGCGCTCCTGGCGCACCACAGGTACAAGACCCTGGTGGTGGAGAAGCTGCCTTTCCTGGGGGGAAGGGCTTCCTCCTACGAGTACCAGGGATTCACCCTGCCCACCGGGTCGCTGTACGTGGAGACGGGTGGGGTGGTGGAGCGCACCTTCAGGGAGGTGGGGGCCCCCTTCGACGTACGCCCCTTCCCCATCGACCTCCGCTTCAGGATAGGCGGGAAGGACCACGTCCTGCCCAAGAAGGGTGGCTTGGCGGCCCTGATCTCCAATCTGGCCGGTGAGGCCGAGGCCACCAGGCTCATGGGGGTCATCCGCCGGGCCTTCGCCTGGGAAGAGCCCTCCGACTCCATTTCGCTTCAGGATTGGGTCGGCCACCACACCGACAACGAGAACATCCAGGCGCTGTTCCGCGGCTTCGTGACCTTCCAGTGCGTCAACATAAACGACATGCCTGCCGGCGAGTTCATACGCCAGTTGAAACTGGCTACGGGGGCCACCGCAGGCTCGCCGCCACGGGGTTTCCTGTCCCTCTTGACGGGGCTGGCCGGGGTAATCGAAGCGAAGGGCGGTCAGGTCTGGAACGGCTGCCGTGCCAAACGCATTGTCGTGGAAGACGGCGTAGCCAGGGGCCTTGTGGTGGACAGACAGGGCAGGGAGGCCAGCATATCCGCAAAGGTGGTGATTGGCGACGGGGGCCCTCACTCCACCGTGGAGCTGGCCGGCAGGGAGAACTTCGATGCAAGTTACCTAAGAGACCTGGAACAGAAGGTCCTGCCTTTGTCCTACATGTGTGTGTCGATCTTCAGCCAGGACCTCCTGGTGGACTTCCCCGGCATCTCACTGCTGCCCGAAGGCCGCAGGAGCATAGCCATGGTGCCCACCAGCCTGATGTACCCCGAGTACGCTCCTGCCGGGAGGCACCTGTTGCAGGCCTGGGCCGCCCCGGGCTCGTCCTTCCTGCCCCTGGACGCGTCGAAAGAGATCGACTTCGTGGTGCAAGACCTCAAGGAGGCTGTCCCGGGCTTCGATGGGAAGGCAGAGGTCCTCCAGTCCAGCTACTGGCAGAAAGACTGGCCCATGTACCGGGCGCTGCCGGGTGCCATACCCCAGAAGACACCGGTGGAGAACCTTTACAATGTCGGGGACGGCGTTGCACCCAGAGCCCCGCTGGGCCTCCCCGGCTGCGTGGAGAGCGCCCGTGCGGTGGTCGATGACATCAGGCAGCGGATAGCGCCGGGCGCAGCCTGGACATGAAAGGCAGGCCGTTATGCTGAAAGTAGACCAGGACAGGTGCGTAGGCTGCAGCCTCTGTGTTGCTTTCTGTCCTGCTGAGGCGCTCAGCGCATGGGGCGTGTGCCGGGTCGACAGCGACAAGTGCACCGAATGCCTCATCTGTATCGACTACTGCCCCGCGGATGCCCTGGGAATTGTCGACCCCGCCACGGCATGAACGACGAAGTCACGGTAAGCTGCTACTCAGGCCATACCTTCGCCGACCGTCCCGTGTGGTTCACCTGGGAGGGCGCTACATACCACGTCGAGGCGGTGGACAAGGAGTGGCGCGAACCGGGGATGAGGTGCTTCCGCGTTGTGGCCCAGGGGAGCGGGCTGTATGATCTCTGCTATAATGAGCACCAAGATGTATGGAGGGTGAGCAGAATCGGTGGGAAGGAGGCGGCATGACGAAGAAGGTGCTGCAGATACTGGAGAACGACGCCAGGACGACTCCTGAGCAGATCGCCACCATGACAGGTATGTCAGAAGCCGAGGTCAACAACATAATCGAGGAGGCCGAGAAGGACCGGACGATCGTCAAGTATAGGACCATGATCGACTGGACCAGGGCGGGGGAGGAGGAGGCTCTGGCACTGATTGAGGTGAGGCTCAAACCGCAGATGGAGGTCGGCTTCGACGCCATAGCGGAGCGGATATACCGCTTTCCGCAGGTGCGCTCGGCCTACCTGGTGTCCGGCGCCTACGACCTGGCAGTGCTGGTGGCCGGCAAGACGGTGCACGAGGTATCGACCTTCGTCATCGAGAAGCTGGCCCCGCTGGATGGCGTGCAGGGTACCATTACCCACTTCATGCTCAAGCGGTACAAAGAAGACGGCGAGATTTTCCTCACGGGAGAGGGGGACAAGCGATTACCACTCACGATGTGAGAAGCTGCATATCGAAGCGGCTCGATCGGGTGTCACCCTCAGGAATCCGGAAGTTCTTCGACCTGCTTTCCGGCATGGAGGGGGTCATCTCACTGGGCGTGGGGGAGCCCGACTTCACCACACCCTGGAACATCACCAGCGCAGCCATCCAGTCCCTGGAGCACGGCTATACCATGTATACCTCGAACTCGGGGATGATCGAGTTGCGGCGGGAGTTGGCCTCCTATCTCAAGGCCACCTATAGGCTTGAGTACGATCCTGAGACCGAGCTACTGATCACCAACGGCGTCAGTGAGGGGCTCGACCTGGCCATGCGCGCCGTCCTGGAGCCCGGCGACGAGGTCATCATGTCGGACCCCAGCTACGTGGCCTACCCTCCCTCTGTCATCCTGGCCGACGGCGTGCCGGTGCATGTACCCACCAGCGCCGAGAACGACTTCAAGCTGAGCGCTGCCGACGTCGAGGCCAGGATAACGGAGAAGACCAAGGCCATTCTCATCGGCTACCCCGCCAACCCCACGGGCGCTGTCATGGAACGGGAGGGGCTTTTCGAGATCGCTGACGTGGCGCGGCGGCACAGACTGCTGGTCGTCTCCGACGAGATCTACAACCTGCTGGTCTACGATACGGAGCCCGTCTGTTTCGCCGCTCTTCCCGGCATGAAGGACCAGACCGTTCTGCTGGGGGGGTTCTCCAAGGCCTATGCCATGACCGGGTGGCGTATCGGCTACGCCGCGGCCAACGCCGGCATCATCGCCGCCATGACCAAGATACACCAGTACACGGCCCTGTGCGCCCCGACCATGGGACAGATAGCCGCCCTGGAAGCCCTGAGGTCCGGGGAGCCTGAGGCCCGGCGCATGATAGAGGAGTACGATCGCCGCCGCCGTGTCATCGTCAAGGGCCTCAACGACATCGGACTGACATGCTTCGAGCCCAGGGGGGCTTTCTATGCCTTCCCCTCCATAGCCGTCACCGGCATGTCCTCGGAGGAGTTCGCCGAGCGGCTGCTGGTGGAGGAGAAGGTGGCGGCAGTGCCCGGGTCCGCCTTCGGGGCCTGTGGGGAGGGCCATGTCCGCTGCTGCTACGCCACCTCGCTGGGCCAGATCGAGGAAGCCCTGTCCAGGATGGGCAGGTTCGTGGCCAAACACCACCGGTCATAGTCCTGGGTGCCCTTCCCAGGGAGCGACGCCATGCCCACTCCCGCCCTACAGCCACCACCAGCTTCAGCGCAAACCGCCGAGCGTTCTCATGCCTCTGCCTGAACGCGGCCCCGTAGATACTTTGGCCTTGTGTGGATTGGCGACGTTCGATACCCCCAAGCTGCGTTTGATGCAGTATCCCCCCGGACTGGATGCGCCAGTGCTGCCACGCTGACAGGCAAGGTGGAACCCCTACCGCCTTAGCTGAGGCAAGCTCGTGGCTGGCCTCATTGCGGCATACGACGCACGGTGCGGTCACTGACAAGCCTTGACATGTGCTGCCAGGGGAAGCATAATGGGACCGTTACGGAACCGAAACGGGGTGCAGGCATGCGCACGATCACGGTAAAGAACATTCCCGATGATCTATACGAGCGACTGAAACGGAGCGCGGCAGAGAACCGGCGCAGCATCAACAGCCAGGTAATCGTCTGTATCGAACAGGCGGTGCAGGGGCGAAAACGCGAGAGCGTGGAGGTCTTCCTCGGGAGAGCTCGCGAGATGCGCCGGAAGACCCTGGGACACCCGTGTACGGACGAGGAGTTCAGCCGGATGAAAGCGGTGGGTAGGCCGTGATCGTCGTGGACACGAATGTGATCGGGTACCTCTTCCTGTCCGGTGAGCGATCAGACCAGGCTGAACAGGCCCTCCGGAAGGACCACCATTGGGCTGCCCCTCTCCTCTGGCGCAGTGAGTTCCGCAACGTACTGGCAGGCTACCTGAACCGGGGCATGATCGGTCTCGAAGACGCACTCCAGATCGTCTCCGAGGCCGACGAATTGATGGACGGCGGGGAGTACGAGGTCGGTTCGGGCCAGGTCCTGAGAACAGTGGCACGAAGCGGCTGCTCGGCGTACGACTGCGAGTTCGTTGCCCTGGCACTGGACTTGAATGTGCCTCTTGTAACCGTGGACAAGGAACTCCTCTCCCGGTTTCCTGGGATATGTATCGGTCTGCGTGAGTTCGTGTCCGGCTAGCCTGAACTTCCCCCTGGCGAAAGGCTGAAAAACACGAACAATAATGAGGGACTTACGAAGGACGCAGAATGCACCAGTTCTGGCTACATTCAGTCAGAAGCCCAGAAGCTCGGAGGAGATTACGGGCAAATTATACCCCATTCCAGAGACAATGTCAAACGACCTCGTGGCTACATTTTGGCATACGCTTTTGTGCCTGAGTCGTGCCTATTTTGGGCCCAAATCGAGGGGGAAGTTGAGGCTAGCGGCTCTCCACCCCCCTCGTGGTCGGGGTCAGGGACGCCCCCGACTACGGTAATGCAGGTGGGCACCTCTGACCGATCGCCACAACGTGGACTCGCACGGTTTGCCCCCACATCATCCACCCCCACACACCTGTCGAGCCTGGAATTCCAATGAATCGGGACCCACAGCGAGCTGCGGGGATGAACCCCCCGGACTCTGGCGAACTGTGGGAGACCCCTTCCGTGGTCGATTCCAGGGCGTTTGAGGGCGCGGTACGCGAAGATGTGGCAGAAATGTGACCGCAGGCCAGTTGGTGCGGCCTGTAGGTCTCCCTGCTGTGCTATCCTCAGTCCAGGCTCTCCAATAGCTCCCGGAGCTCCGGCGGCAGTTCGCTGAGTAGGGCTCGGTCTCTGCTCTCGATGTACTGAAGGCCGGTGCGGTAGAAGCGCAGGAAGTCGTCAAGGTCGGGGAGCCCTGCTCCCTCCAGGACGTCAATTGCCTCTTTCAGGAAGTCCGCCTTCTTCTCCTGCAGCAAATGGTTCAAGAACATGGCCACACGCTCTTGAAGCTGGTCAGAAGGCAGACGTCTGGCGTAGGGCAGGGCCTTCTTGAGGTACTTTTCGGCCAAATCGGTCCTTCCCTGCAACGCCTTCGTCTCTGCCGAGGCAAAGGCCAGGGCCACAACGACGCCGGAGGCTGGCTCCGCCAGTGTCTCTTCTCCAGCTTGTTCGGCGAGCCGGTAGCAGCCCTCAGCGTCTTGAAGGGCCTTGGCGAACTTGCCCGCCTGCGCCAGCGCCGCGGCCCGGCCGATATGGTAGCGGGCAGATGACGGGGCGAGGGCTATCGCCTTGGCGAAGGCTTGCACCGCCTCTTCATAGCGCCCCTGTCTTGCGTAGGCAGTCCCCAGGTTGTTCCAGGCCTCGTGCTTATCAGGCTTCATCTCCAAAGCCCTGCGATAAGCTTCCACCGCCTCTTCACAGCGCCCCTGTCTTGCATAGGCAGTCCCCAAGTTGTACCAGGCTTGCTCATCCTCCGGCTTTATGTCTACAGCCCTGGCGAATGCCTCGATCGCCTCTTCACAGCGCCCCTGTCTTGCATAGGCAGTCCCCAAGTTGTTCCAGGCCTCGTGCTTATCAGGCTTTATCTCCAAAGCCTTGGTGAATGCCTCCATCGCTTCTTTGTAGCGCTCCTGGCTTGCATACGCATTCCCCAGGTTGTACCAGGCTTCGTGCTTATCGGGCTTCATCTCCAAAGCCCTGCGATAAGCCTCCACCGCCTCTTCATAGCGCCCCAAATCACTGTAGGCAGTTCCCAGGTTGTTGCAGGCTTCGTGCTTATCGGGCTTCATCTCCAAAGCCTTGCGATAAGCTTCCACCGCCTCTTCGTAGCGCCCCAGATCGCTGTAGGCATGCCCCAGGTTGTACCAGGCTTGGTGATCCCCCGGCTTGATATCGACAGCCTTGCGATAAGCCTCCACCGCCTCTTCGTAGCGCTCCTGGCTTGCATACGCATTCCCCAGGTTGTACCACGCGCCACCGTCATCAGGTATCTGCTGCAGATATGCCCTGACAGCCTCTACCACGCCTTCCGTGTCCCCCGTCTTGTCGCAGAGATAGGCCTTACCCAGATGGGCCGAAGCCAAAGTGCTGCTATCCTGGCTCTCGACTGCCTGCCGTAAGAGCGCTTCTGTTTCGGCGCGGGCCGCATCATAGTCGTGAACTTCAATCAGGCCGCGGAGGCGCGCTAAAGATGTGGGGGCAGACAAATAGGGAGGAGATGCCTCCCTGATGTACCAAAGGTGCTGGATAGCTTCCCTCGCCTGTTCCTCCCGCTTCTGCTCCAGGGCAAGCCGGAGATCTGAGAGAACCTTCTCGAAATGCTCCCCAAGCTCCTGCTCCGTGTACCATACCTTGATCACGGTGACCAGGAAGCTGAGGTAGCGCCGGCCCGCCTCGCCCCGCATCTGCCTCCAGAGGCGGAAAAGCCGCTCCTTGACGTCGTAGAGGGCCTTTCGCTGCCCCCTCACCCTGTACACGGTGACATACCCCGACCTCTCCAGCCTCTTGAGTTGCGAGGTGACCTTGCCAACCTCCAGGTTTGCCTCTCTGGCGATCTGCGTCGGAGTGGCCGGGCCTTTCATCAGGGCCAGAGTATCCATGATCCTGGCCTGCTGCTCGGGAAGCTCCCTCATGCGGGACTGGAAATATGGCGTCAACTCATCAAGCAGAGCGGTGAAGGTTTGCTCCACCTCCAAGATGTCCTTTCCGGACAGAACGGAATACAGGCTGAGGATCAGCCTGGGATTTCCTCCCGTGAGGTGCACCAGGGCGTTCATCTTGGGACCTATCTCCTCGGAGGCGTCTTTGGGGTCTCCCCCACACTCCCGCCTCCACCATTTGTAGACTAACTCCGAGCTGTCCGCCGCGCCCAACTCGTCGAGCCAGATGTTCTCGAAGAAATTGTAGAAAGGCTCCTCGTAAGCCGCGACCTGATCGAACAGGGTCGGGGCAGTGCCGATCACAAGGAACAGGTCCTTGCTCATGAGGATATCCCGAAGCCGCCCCTGGTCCTCCTCCGTGAAGCGTTCCAGTATCTCTTGGAAGTTGTCCACTAGCAACAGGAAGCGTTTGTCCTGCGCAGCCCGAGCCTGCAACAGGAGACCCAGGAGTGTGTCGGCGTCGGCCTGCGTCGGCGCTATGAAAGGGCTGGGGCTGGTGGCGGGCGGAAGCTGCCCGATCCCGGGGAGTTCCTTCCCGGCTTCCTCAAGTACCCGAGCGAGGAATTCGGCAAGGGTGGCTATGCGGTATTCCTCTTCGGCGAAGCGCACCGGCACCCAGAAGCGCTTGAGATCAGCGTACTCGCCGTTCCATCTGATGCCGCCCGTCACCGTGTGGTAGATGATGAGGAGGAAGTGCGTCTTCCCTATGCCCCTGGGGCCGATGACGAGGAAGTGTCTCAGGCTCGTTCCATGGGCGCATTCCTCGATCTTCCTCAGGATGTCCAGGACTTCCGCTTGTCTGCCGACCAGCGTCTCCTTGAGGACCTGGGGTGTAGCCAGGGACGGATTGAACTTGTACGGCATCTGGTCTCCTACTCAGTGATGGCGTAGTGTCTCAGCCACCAGTCCTTCAGCACCTTGGTGGCGAAGCGATAGCCGTTTGTCTCCGGGTCTTGTTGAATGTAGAAGTCGTTGGCCAGATCGGAAAGGAGATGGCTGAAGTCCTCCTCGTTCCCCTTGCCTTGCCTCAGATTCCGGTAGAGCTGCCAGAGGTCCGCTCCGGGCACTTCATCTCGCCTGGCTATCTCCAGCAGAAACGCCCTGGCCAGTCTGGCCTCCTCCTCGGAATAGAGGTCTCCCAGTCTGGCATAGTAGTGCTCGAAGTACGTACGATTGTAGGCTGCCAGAACACGCTCCTCGTAGGCCCTGGTGATCACCTGGGGTGAAAGGAGTCTCCCCTGCTTCCTGGCCTCTCGCATTGATTCGTCTACCAGTATCTGGGCGAAGTAGGGAACAGGGGTCTCGAGTATCTGCATGAAGTGATCGAGCACCTTCGTAGAGACTTCCTCCATGTTTGCCTCGTTCCTCAGCAGCGTTCTGATGAACTTGCGGGCCTCGCCTTCGGAGAAAGGTCCCACCTGGATGCGGTGAAGGTCATTGATCACTTTCGTGCCCGTGCTGGCGTTCTTCAGAACATGCTCGATGCCGATGGAGCCACCGATGACGAAGCGAACGTTGGGCAGGTCAGGCATCTGACGCACCCCTCTCAGCCAGTAGAGGAAGTCCTCGGCCTCCCCAGGGTCTTCCCGGAGCATTCTGTGTACCAGCAGCGGGAGTTCGTCGACAATGAGTAACAGCCTTCCTTGAAAGGACTTGATCTGCGACATGAACTCCCTGCCTTTGTTGTGCCAGTCCTTGGCTACCTCTTCCCTGAGGTCGATCTTGAAGAACTGGGTGACCTGGACACCCTTGATGCGGTTGACCGTCTTGCTGAAGACACCTCCCGCCTTGGCGAATATCCGCCTCATTGTGTCGTTCTTCAGGAGTTGCGTCGCCAGTTCAGCAATGAAATCGGCTGGCCCCTTGACCCACTCGGTGTCCAGGTAGAAGACCGTGTAGCCCGGTCGCGGCTCGTCCATCAGGTTAAGCATGATGCTTGTCTTGCCGAAGCGCCTGGGTGCCACCAGGAGAACATGCTCCTTCTCCAGGGCTCTCCAAATCTCTTCGATCTCAGTTTTCCTGTCCCAAAAGTCATCCCCTCTGGTTGGGTTACCGACGACCAGCCTGGTATTCTCCATCGCAGCCCCCACTTTTACGACATCGACGTTTTACAACAATTCTGTTTTACAACAAATTCGTTGCATTGTCAAGGGGGTGGTGGCAGAAATCATGAGTTCGTCTCTGGGTAGCTGCCGTTCACCAGCCCCAGTCAGTCGGGGTCAGGGACGATCCCGACCGGCGGGGGGGTGTCACACCTGGCCGAGATGAAACTCGGGTGAGTGCTGCATCTCTCCCCTCTACAGCAATCAAGCCTGCAAAGGCTCTGCCAAGAAGCGAACTGTGGGAGACCCATTTCAGGATCGATTTCGAGGTCCTGCCATGTATGCCTCGACACTGGACCACAGGGGACGCTACATCTCGTTGCAGGAAGTTCCAGAATATGGTAAGTTTTCATAGGTTTGCCCCAGCAGCCGCACGTGGCTGTCGGGTGGACTTGGGGACACACGGTTGGCAGAACGCTCTCTCGTCAGCATCAGCGAGGCAAGCCGCATACTCGGCGTCAGCGAGGCCACCCTCCGCCAGTGGACCGACGAAGGGAAGGTGGACGCCTTCGTCACCCCCGGCGGACACCGCAGGTACTCGCCTGACGAGCTGCGCCGCTTCGCTGGCATGCATGACAAGGTCCACGGCATCAAGGACTTGGTCACCAGCCTGGAGCAGGCGGCCCTGTTGCAGAAGGAGATAGCCCACACCAGGTTCCAGGCTGCGGCCTGGTACAGCCAGATGGACCCTGAGTCGCACCAGGCGCTGGCCACCTTCGGCCGCTCCCTTCTCGACCTGCTGATCTGCTACATCACCGAGCCCGCCAGGCGCGACGAGACGCTGGAGCTGATCCGAGGCGTGGGAAGGGACTTCGGTGCCGAACTGGTGAGCCTGGGCATGCCCCTGACCGATGCCGTTGATGCCTTCCTTCTCCACCGTACGCCCTTCGTCAACGTAGTCACCAACCTGATGAGGAAGAGAGAGATGCTGGACGAGCGCGCCGTGGAGGCCATACCGCTGGTGAACCAGGCTATCGACGAGGCCCTGATGGCCATGCTGACGGTGTACCAGGAGCATGAGCCGTCTTCAGGAGAGGCACCAGCATGATATCCATCTCACGTCTTCTCTGCGACAGCATCGGCCCGGGCGACAGCCTGCGATACCTGGACAGGAAGAGCGGGCCCGCTCGACAGGGCCAGGTACCGAGGCCCATCGTCGTTTGGAACTGCACCCGGCAGTGCAACCTGCGCTGCATACACTGCTACTCCAGCTCCGACTGGGGCAGGTCACCGGACGAGCTCAGCACCCAGGAGGGAAAGAGCCTCCTCGACGGCCTGGCCGGGTTCGGAGTACCCGTCGTCCTGTTCTCCGGTGGCGAGCCTCTCCTGCGGCCGGACGTCCTGGAACTGGCCGCATATGCCAAGTCCCTGGGCGTACGACCGGTGCTTTCCACCAACGGCACGCTGATATCGGAGGATGTCGCCGACGGCATACGCCAGGTGGGATTCGGGGAGGTGGGCATCAGCCTGGACGGCCTGGGGGAGCAGAACGACCGCTTCCGGGGCCGGAAGGGCGCTTTCGAGGCTGCCCTTCAAGGTATCCGGAACTGCCTCGGCACCGGCCAGCGCGTCTCCCTGCGATTGACCATGACCCGGGGGAACTGCGACCAGATTCCGGCCATCTTCGACCTGGTGGAGGGCGAGGGTATACACCGGGTCTGCTTCTATCACCTCGCCTACACCGGCCGGGCCAGCAGCCTTCGCCAACAAGACCTGAGCCCGGATGAGACCCGCCGTGTCGTGGACGAGATCTGCTGGCACACCATGGACATGCACCGCCGTGGGCTGGACAAGGAAGTCCTCACCGTGGATAACCACGCCGACGGCGTCTACCTGTATCTCAAGGCAAAGGCGGATGACCCGCGCCGCGCCTCGGCCATACTGGACCTGCTGGAGAGCAACGGCGGCAACAACTCGGGCATTCGCATCGGCGCTGTCGACGACGTGGGAGACGTGCACCCCGACCAGTTCTGGTGGCACTACTCCCTAGGTAACGTGCGCCGGCGCAGCTTCGGTGACATCTGGTCGGACGAGACCGAACCGTTGATGCGCAGCCTCAGAGACCGCAAGGGTCTGCTCAAGGGCCGTTGCGCCTGGTGCAGCTACCTGAGCCTGTGCAACGGGAACCTGCGGGTAAGGGCAGAATCGGCCTACGGAGACGTGTGGGCCGAGGACCCCGCCTGCTATCTCACCGACGAGGAGATAAGCGTAGCCGGATGACGCAGGAACACGTGCAACGGAGTCCCGGACAGGCGGCCGAGGCCATAGCCCCGAGATTGAGCGTGGTGGCCTGGGAGATAACCCGGCGCTGCAACCTCTTCTGCGCGCACTGCCGGGGATCGTCGATGGACGATGCCTACGAGGGCGAGTTGACCACCGCGGAGTGCCTCCGGCTGGTGGACCAGATACTGGAGGTCGGTCGGCCGATCCTGATCCTGAGCGGCGGCGAGCCCCTGATGCGGCATGATCTCTTCGAGGTAGCCGGCTACGCCGCGGGCCGGGGGCTGAGGGTGGCCCTGGGCACCAACGGGACGCTCCTGACGCAGGAGATGGTGCAGCGCTGCAAGAAGGCCCCCATTTCCCGGGCTGGCATCAGCCTGGACTTCCCAATCCCTGAATTGCAGGACCAGTTCCGGGGCACGGCTGGCGCCTTCGACGCCACCATGAAGGGCATCGAGGAGTGCCGCCGGGCGGGGCTCGATTTCCAGATCAACACCACCGTGACCAGTCTGAACGCCCGGTACCTGGATGACCTGTTGTCCCTGGCAGTGGAGCTGGGAGCTGCCGCCTTCCACCCCTTCATGCTTGTTCCGACAGGGCGGGGCAAAGGGCTGAGGGATGCAGAGTTGCCCGCGGAGGAGTACGAGCGGGTGCTCAACTGGGTCTGCGACAGGCAGATGGAGTTGGGGGACAGGATATTCATAAGGCCGACGGATGCCCCCCACTATTCCCGGATCGTGTCGCAGAGGCTGCGCAGCGGCCAGGCAGTCCAGGTCGCACGACAGGGGGCACAGGGGGCAGTGGGGCACCCCGGCGGCATGGACTCGTTCACCCGCGGCTGCCTGGCGGGTGTGGGCTTTTGTTTCGTATCCCACCGCGGCCGTGTACAGGGCTGCGGTTACTTCGATGTGGAAGCCGGCGACATCAGGAAGAACACCTTCGCCGAAGTGTGGGATGGGTCGCCGCTCTTCCGGCAGCTCAGGGACCTGTCGAACCTCAAGGGCAAGTGCGGAGTGTGCGAATATTGCAGGATGTGCGGCGGCTGCCGCGCCAGGGCCTACGAAGCCACCGGCGACTGGCTGGCTGCCGAACCCTACTGCATCTACGAACCTGCCGCTATCGCTGCCGCCGGGGGAGGCCAGACGTCCCCCTAGAGAGGGGACGGCGGGGGCCGGTCGTGGACGACATCGACAGAAGGTTGCTCAGCATCGCACAGTTGGAGTTCCCAGTGACGTCGGAGCCCTTCGCTGCCCTGGGCGGGCAGCTCGGGATAGATGCGGCGGAGGTCCTGGAAAGGGTCCAGGCACTGAAGTCGAGCGGCACCATACGCTACATCGGTCCCCTGTTCGACGCCGCGGCCCTGGGGTATCAGACGACGCTGGTCGCCATGAGAATCGACGACGAACAGGTAGAGGAGGCGAGTCGCCTGCTTGCGGCGCACCAGGGCATCAGCCACGCCTATCTGCGGGAGCACCGGTTGAACCTGTGGTTCACCCTGGCGGCCCCCCTCAGAGAAAGCCGGGAAATGGAGATCCAGAGGCTGGCCACAGCACTCTCGGCCGGAGCCGTGTTCGACCTGCCGGCCCTGCGGGCCTTCAAGCTCAGGGCCTATTTCGACGCCACGGGCAGCCGGATGCCGGCTCCCGACAGCGGCGCCCCGAGCAGGGATGTCATCATGGAAGGCGCCCCCGGACTGCTCCCCGTGGACGGGGTAGTGATAAACGCAGTGCAGCAGGACCTGCCGTTGGTGCCCAGGCCCTTCGACTCCATGGCCGATGCTGTGAACATGAGCACGGAGGCATTCGTGGCCTGCTGCCAGGTGATGCTGCGCAGAGGCGTGATGCGCCGCTACGGCGCGACTCTGAGGCACGCGGCCCTCGGCATCCAGGCGAATGCCCTGGTGTGCTGGAGCGCACCGGCCGGCAAGGCGGAGGAGGTGGGGTTGAGGCTGTCGCTACTGGACGAGGTCAGCCACTGCTACCTGCGCCGCTCCTACCCCCTCTGGCCATATAACCTGTATGCTATGGTACATGGCGAGACAAGGGAGTATCTCCAGTCGCTGATAGCCGACGTGTCGGGGCAACTCGGTCTCGATGACTACCTCATGCTGTTCACAAGCCGGGAGTTGAAGAAGACGAGGGTGAAGTACTCGGTATGAGTGACGACAGCCGCAGCTACTACCCCGTGTTTCTGGACGTGACGGGCAGGAATTGCATCGTCGTGGGGGGTGGTCTGGTGGCCCTCCGCAAGGCGAAAACGCTGCTGGAACACGGCGCCCGGGTGAGCATCGTCGCCCCAAGCATCTGCACGGGGCTGGAAGAACTGGCGTCACATGGGGAACTGGATACCATCAGCAGAGACTACCGTAAGGGAGACCTGGGTGGGGCTGTGCTGGTGATAGCTGCCACCGGGGACCGCGCCGTGAACGCCATTGTGGCCGGAGACGCCAGGGAGAGCGGCATCCTGGTCAACGCCGTGGACGATCCCGAGAACTGCGATTTCATAGTGCCCTCCTGCGTGCGCCGGGGCGACCTGACCGTGGCCATCTCCACCGGCGGCAGGAGCCCTGCGCTGGCCCGCAAGATACGTACGCAACTCGAGGACGAACTGGCCACGCGCTACGCACCGCTGGCCTCCCTGGCGGGTGAGGTGCGGGAGGAGGTGCGCCGTCAGGGTCTCGATGTCGGGGCCGAAGACTGGCAGCGTGCCCTGAACGTGGACAGGCTGGCCGGGATACTGCAGACAAGCGGTCCCGAAGAGGCGAAGGCAGCCCTTCTTGACAGCCTGCTGGAGTCCAGGAACAGGTCTGCGCCCAACGGCCCGCACCTGTGCGTCGTTGGAGTGAACCACAGCACAATGCCGGTGGAGTTCCGGGAGAAGCTGGCCGCCGGCACGGCGGACGTTGGAGCGGTACCTCTTCAGATTGGAGACCGCCTGGCGTACGGTGTAGTCCTCTCGACCTGCAACAGGACGGAGGTCTATGCTGCCGATTTCGATGGAGATTCGGCTCAGGAGGAGAGCATCGCTTTCCTGAGACGGTGTGCAGATATGCCTGAGGAGGACCTGCTGTCGCGTGTCTACGTTCACCGCGACGCCCAGGCTGTCGAGCACCTGTTCCGGGTCGCCTCCGGCCTGGACTCCATGATCCTCGGGGAGCACGAGATACTGGGACAGGTGAGGCAGGCCCTGTCGCTGGCCGAGAACGGCGGCGTCATCGGCCTGCCCTTGCTCACCCTGTTCCGCCAGGCTGTCCAGGTGGGCAGGATAGTGCGTGACAGGACGGGGATCAGCAGGAACGCTCTCTCGGTAAGCTCGGCGGCAGTGGACCTGGCGGTGAAGGCAGTGGGGAACCTGGCCGAGTGCAGGGTGCTGGTCGTGGGGGCGGGGGAGGCCGGCCAGTTGGTGGCCAGGGCGGCCAGGGATAGGGGCGCCCGCCGCATGGCGGTTACCAGCCGCTCCCACGAGAAGGCGAGCCAGTTAGCCACAGCCCTGGGGGGTGAGGCTGTGCCCCTCATGAACCTGAACGAGGAGTTGAGAGCCGCTGACATAGTCGTCAGTTGCACCGGCGCACCCCACGTGATACTCGACTCGTCCCTGGTGAGCACCACCATGGAAGGCCGCAGCGACAGGCCCCTGGTCATCATTGACATAGCCGTGCCCCGCGACGTCGAGCCGGAGGTCAGGCGGCTTGCCAACGTGTTCCTGTACAACATAGACGACCTGAACGAGATATCCCACGCCAACCGGAGGCTGCGCCAGAAAGAGACGAAGCAGGCCATGGCCATCGTCGTTTCGGAGGCGCAGAGGTTCGACTCCTGGTGGCAGACGCTGGGCGTGAGGGATACCATAGCCGCACTTGCCAGGAAGGCAGAAGACATACGGCAGGCACAGCTAACGATGACACTGAAAAGGCTGCCGTCGTTGTCTCCCGAGGAGCGCGACAGCCTGGAAGCGATGACCAGGGCCATAACGCAGAAGCTGCTTCACGAACCCATAGAGCATCTGAAGGAAGACCAGAGCTACGCCGAAGTGGTCAACGAGCTTTTCCGGCTTGACCCAGAGAGCCCGTGATGAGGAGAGTCGTTGTAGGAACGCGGGCAAGCCGACTGGCGCTGGCGCAGACCCAGTCGGTGATAGACCAGATGAAGGCCCGGTTCCCGGAAATGCAGGTGATTCTGGCCAGGATCACAACCGGCGGAGATCGGCTGCGTGACGTGCCCCTGGACAGGCTGCCAACGGTGGGGGTTTTCGTCAAGGAACTGGAGGCGGCCCTGCTTGATGACAGCATCGACCTGGCCGTACACAGTCTGAAGGACATGCCGAGCAGCACCCCGCCCGGGCTGTCGCTGGCGGGGGTCACGGCGAGACTGGACCCGCGCGACGTGCTGGTGTCGCAGGGGGATGAGCTTCACCAACTGGCGGCCGGCTGCCTCATCGGGACGGGGAGTCCCAGGAGGGCCGTCCAGTTGCTGAACTGCCGGGCGGACCTCAGGGTCCAGCCGGTGCGGGGCAATGTAGATACTCGACTGAAGAAGGTGGCCAGCGGGGAGCTGGACGGCGTGATAGTGGCGGCCGCGGCCATGGTCCGTCTTGGATGGGAGGACAAGATTACGGAGTACCTGCCGGAGGACGATTTCCTGCCTGCGGTGGGCCAGGGAGCACTGGGTATGGAGATACGTGTTGAGGACCGGGAGATGCCTGAGATGGTTGCCGCGCTCAACCACCGGGCGACGTGGTGCAGCGTGCTGGCGGAGCGTTCCTTCCTTCGTCACCTGGGGGGCGGATGTCGCGCCCCGATTGCCGCTCTGGGCGAGGCCGTGGGCGATACGCTAACGCTCCAGGGCATGGTGGCCGGTCCAGCCAGCCGAACAGTGTTGCGGGGCTCGATAGATGGCAGCCCCGTCGACGCCGAGGCGTTGGGGGCGGAGTTGGCCCATAGGATGCAGGAGATGGGAGCGGCAGAGCTCATCGCCGAGGTGGAGGCGTCTTGAAGCCGGGCAAGGTGTACCTGGTGGGGGCCGGGCCGGGGGCTCCCGGCCTGATAACAGTCAGAGGCCTGGAGTGTCTGCGGCGCGCCGACGTTGTAGTGTACGACCACCTGGTCGACGAGTCCCTGCTCCAGTCGGTCCCGCCCCATGCCGAGAGAGTGTACGTAGGCAAGTCGGCGGGGAGACACACCATGCCCCAGGGCGAGATCAATGACTTGCTCGTGTCCAGGGCGAAGTCGGGCAAGGCGGCCGTCAGGCTGAAGGGCGGAGACCCCTTCGTGCTGGGACGGGGTGGAGAGGAGGCGGAGGCGCTGGCGCAGGCTGGCATACCCTTCGAAATCGTCCCCGGTGTCACCTCGGCCACCGCCGTACCCGCATACGCGGGCATACCGGTCACGCATCGCGGGCTGTCGTCCTACTTCACCGTTGTCACCGGCCACGAGGACCCCGGCAAGCCGGAGTCCGGTGTGCCCTGGGATATCCTGGCCCAGGGGACGGGTACGGTGGTCATCCTCATGGGGGTGTCCAACCTGGCGGACATAGCCGGTAAGCTGATGGAGCACGGCAGGCCCGGCTCGACTCCCGTGGCTGCTATCACGCAGGGCACCTGGACCAGCCAGAGGACCGTGGTTGGGACTCTGGCGGACATTGCAGGGAAGGCCTCTGGAAGCGGGCTCAGGCCGCCGGCTGTGATCGTAGTCGGAGAGGTGGTGGGGCTCGGGGAGGGCCTGAACTGGTTCGAAAGCCTTCCTCTTTTCGGCAAGCGGGTACTGGTCACCCGGCCCAGGCACCAGGCAGCCGCGCTGGTAGAACTCCTGGCCGAGCGAGGGGCACAGCCCATCGAGTTCCCTGCCATAGAGATCGAGCCCGTGGCTGACCTCACCGCACTGGACGAGGCCATCGCCGGAATCGAGGGCTATGACTGGGTCGTCTTCACCAGTGTCAACGGGGTGGAGGCGTTCTTCGGGCGGGTGGAGTCCCTCGGCCTGGACGCACGGTGCCTGAAAGGTGTCAGGGCCGGCGCCATCGGGACCGCCACAGCGGACGCCCTGAGGCGGTGGGGGGTGCGGGCGGACTTCGTTCCGGAGGTGTTCACCAGCCAGGGCCTGCTTGACGGGTTTCAGAATCTCAGCGTGGAGGGCCAGCACTTTCTCCTCCCGCGCGGTGACATATCCGGCCAGGACCTGGTCGACGGTCTCGTGGGCCAGGGGGCCAGGGTGGACCAGGTCACCGTCTACCGGGTTGTCACGCCGGAGGAACTCCCCGAAGATGTGAAGGGCATGATCGCCGGGGGAGAGATAGACGTCATCACTTTCACCAGCCCCTCGGCAGTCAACGGTCTCCTCAGCTTGATGGGCGAGCAGCGCGGCTTCGTGCAGATGGCCACCATAGCCTGCATCGGGCCGACGACCGCTGCCGCTGCCGCCCGGGAGGGCCTGGCAGTTGACGTGGTGGCCCAGGAACACACTGTCTCCGGACTGGTGGAGGCGATAGAACACCGCTTCAGCGGGACCAGGAGCTGAAGCACTCAGAAATGGCCCTGGCAGCAAGGAGGACCCCATGGCAGGCTTCCCTCAGGTACGACTGCGGCGGCTGCGCCGCACGGAGGCGCTCAGGTCGATGGTCAGGGAAACGCAGGTCCACCTGGATGACCTTATCTACCCCGTGTTCGTGGTAGAGGGCAAGGGATTGAGGCAGGAGATAGCCTCGATGCCGGGGGTCTCCCGTCTGTCGCCCGATCTTCTGGGCGACGAGATAGACGACATAACATCCCTTGGCATCCGGGCTGTGCTCCTTTTCGGGATTCCTGCTGAGAAGGACGACTTGGGGTCCGGCGCCTATGATCCCACGGGGGTTGTCCAGCAGGCCGTCCGGACCATCAAGAAGCTAGCGCCTCATCTCGTGGTGCTCACAGACGTGTGCCTCTGCGAGTACACCAGCCACGGTCACTGCGGCATCGTGGCCGACGGAGACGTGGACAACGACCACACGCTGGGGTTCCTGGCAGACATGGCGGTGTCCCATGCCGAGGCGGGAACGGACCTGGTGTGCCCCTCGGACATGATGGACGGCAGGGTGGGTGTCATCCGTGAGGCCCTGGACGAGTCAGGTTTCGACGACGTTGCCATACTGTCCTATTCGGCCAAGTATGCCTCTGCCTTCTACGGCCCCTTCCGGGAGGCGGCCGGGTCAGCGCCGCAGTTCGGCGACCGCCGCTCCTACCAGATGGACCCGCCCAACTGGCGGGAGGCTTTAAGGGAGGTGGAGCAGGACATAGAAGAGGGGGCCGACATGGTAATGGTGAAACCGGCCCTGCCCTACCTGGACGTCATATCCAGGGTCCGGGAGGCTGTGGACGTGCCGCTGGCAGCCTACAACGTGAGTGGCGAGTATGCTATGGTCAAGGCCGCGGCCAACCAGGGCTGGATCGAGGAGCAGAGGGCTGTGCTGGAGGTGCTGACCGCCATCAAGCGGGCGGGGGCCGACCTGATAATCACCTACCACGCCAGGGAAGCAGCCAGGTGGCTGCGGGAATGATCCTGGGGCGTGCGTGGGGTGAGGGGCGGACGTGGCTCGGGGTCAGGGACGACCCCGAGTACAACCTGAGAGAGGCACACGTCGTGCTTCAAGACTCGGGCACCGACCGACACGTCTCAGGGGGCTAGACACTGATGGAGAACAGGACTCTGAGATCGCAGCAACTGTACGCTGAGGCCAGGCGCTACCTGCCCGGCGGCGTGGACAGCCCTGTGCGGGCCTTCAAGGCCGTCGGGGGAGAACCCCTGTTCATGGCCAGGGCCCGGGGCAGCCGCATTTTCGACGCCGACGGCAGCGAGTACATAGACTACGTTGGCTCCTGGGGTCCCATGATACTGGGTCACGCCCACCCCCAGGTCGTGGCAGCGGTCAGGGAGGCACTGGAGCACGGGACCAGCTTCGGCGCGCCCACCGAGAGAGAGACTGTCCTGGCCAGGCTCATCTGCGAGGCCCTGCCGTCCATGGACATGATACGCTTCGTGAACTCGGGGACCGAAGCTGCCATGAGCGCCCTGCGCTTGGCCCGCGCTTTCACCGGCAGGGACAAGGTGGCCAAGTTCGCCGGCTGCTACCACGGGCATGCCGATGGGCTCCTGGCCGAGGCGGGGTCGGGGGTGGCCACCCTGGGCATCCCGGGAAGTCCGGGTGTGCCGGCCGCCACCGCGGGCGATACTCTGGTGGCCCCATACAACGACATCGAGGCCGTGGGCCGCATCTTCGAGAGATATCCCGGGGAGATCGCCGCGGTGATAGTGGAGCCAGTGGCAGCCAACATGGGCGTGGTGCCACCGCTGCCCGGCTTCCTGGAAGGCCTGCGGAGACTGACGACTGACCATGGGGCGCTCCTGGTGTTCGACGAGGTGATCACCGGCTTCCGCCTGGGGTACGGCGGGGCGCAGGGCCTGTTCGGCATCGGCCCCGACCTCACCTGCCTGGGCAAGGTCATCGGCGGAGGTTTGCCCGTGGGGGCCTACGGGGGCAGGCGGGACGTCATGGAGATGATAGCCCCCTCGGGGCAGGTCTACCAGGCAGGGACGCTTTCAGGCAATCCCCTGGCCATGGCAGCCGGCATCGAGACCATCAGGATGCTTGCCCAGCCGGAAGTGTATCCCAGGTTGGAGAACGCCGGGGCCGCCCTGGAACGAGGGGTGATGGGGGCTTTGGCCAAGGCAAAGGTGCCGGCTCAGGTATCCCGCATGGGTTCGCTGTTGACTGTCTTCTTCACACAGCAGAGGGTCGTCGACTACGCTTCGGCTTCCAGGGCCGACACTGCCGCCTTCGCCGTCTTCCACCGGGCCATGCTGTCGAGGGGCATATACTGGCCCCCGTCGCAATTCGAGGCGGCCTTCGTCTCCACCGCGCACACGATCGAGGACATCCGACTCACCGTGGAGGCAATCGAAGGGGCGCTCAAGGCAGTCCAGAAGTAGGACTGGTGACGGCATCGGCTGCTGGGGGAGGGCTGCGCCCAATCGATGGCCGGGCCGGATCCCGTTCTACCCCTCGAGGAGTATCTGCCTGATCCTCTGCTGCTGGGCGGTGCCGACACCCGTCGATTCCAGGAAGCCCGCTACGCCGCCATAGCTGGAATGGAGGTGCTCGAACATAGTGACCATGCGTTCGGGCACACAGCACATTGCGGGCTTCCAGTCATCAAGAGTGACGCCCTCGGGCAAGCTGTCCGCCCGCGATTCCATGTACCGGCGAATTTCATCCTGCCACGTCCCCGGGTCCACCAGTTGCCCCGTCAGCATGTAGTCCTCGATTATGGTGTCTCGTGGTACCCCCAGGAGCAGCAGGACCAGTGCCGCGAGAATGCCGGCACGGTCCTTCCCTTGGGAGCAGTGCAACAGGATAGGATACTGAGAGGCATCAGCGAAGCGGTCAAAGGCACTCTTGATGCTTCCCTTGTTCGGCTCCAGCATGTTGATGTGGAGTGCTGACCAGTCTATCCGCCGGGGGTCTGCCCCCAACTGATCGGTGGGCTGGGCCTCCAGTATGTAAGGATCGGCCAGAATACATGGCAGGAGGTCATACTTGTCCTCGTTGCCGGGGTAGATGGCGTCGGTCCTGCCCTGCTTCTCCACCTCGGGCCTTAGGTCGAGGACTCTGCGCAGGCCCAGGGCGGTAACCCTCGCCACGTCTTCGGGAGTCAGGTTGGCCAGGTGGGCCGAGCGGTAGAGCCTGCCCCATCCGACCCTGCGGCCATCCGATGTGGCATAGCCACCGAAATCCCTGAAGTTGGGATCACCGCTGAGACGGAGGGAGCGGTCGCTTTGCTCGACGGTATTGCCATCCGAGTTGCCCTGGTGGTCCCTGGCGAGTACCACGAAGAAGTAACGTCTGGCAGAGTCCCACCCGCTGGCATCGATGACCGCCGAGGTCACACCGGCCATCGAGGTAACCGGGGTTGAGAAATCGTAGTTCTCTATCCCGGGCGCGCCGGCTGCGAAGACGTCGTACACGATTGACAAGGAATCGGTGTGGTCGTGCCTGGCCGGGTTCCAGGAGAGATGATAGGCATCACGCTCCAGCCTCACATGGGCTAGCCCATCAAACGCGAGCTTTGGAGGTCCGCTTCGGCGGTGCTGTGGCATACCTGGCTCAGTCTGGCAAGGACATCGGCCAGCACCCGCCGCCGGGCGCTGGCCCGTCAAGAAAAGGGTGGCACAGCAGCCCTTGCCTGTCAATCAGACGATGTCACAATTGAGAACACTGGCTTCGCGCCGTAGGAGTCGGCGGCTTCCGTCAGTGAACATCTCCCGCCTTCTCTCCCCAACGCCGTCGGGATAGGGGGCTTGCTGTATGTCGATTGAATACCGGACTAGGATCCCGAGAAGGAGCATCCCTCCGGGTTCTCATCTGACGCAGGGCAGGCCCCCCGGCCCTGCCCGCTCAGTTCTTGGACAGCTCGTAGGTCTTGGCCGTCTCGATCATGGCCCTGAAGTTGTCGCGCGTGCAGGTGGGAGGCACACAGCAGCCCGACCCCAGTATGAAGCCGCCATCGCCACCGATCGCGTCGATCAGCTTCTTGCAGTAGGCCTCGACGTCCTGCGGGCTGCCTACCGTCAACAGCGACGCCGGGACATCCCCGTAAATGCATTGATGGTCACGCAGTATCTCCTTGGCCAGGAAGATGTCTGTAGTGCCATCGAACTCCAGCACAAGGGAGCCCCTGGGCACCCTCTTGAAGTAGGGCAGGTTCTTGTTCCAGCAGGTGTCCAGGTGCCAGATAGAGACTACCCCCTCGGACCAGAAAGCGTCCGTGATCTCCTCGAAATAGGGCCACCAGAACCGCTCAAACGCGGGCAGAGGATAGTAGAAGGCCGAGGCGCGCTCCTCCACGAAGCTGCCAGCTTTCGCCCCCAGCTCCCTGGCTCGGGGGATCATTAGCTGTAGCACATCATCCGTCATCCTCCGGATCGTCCTCTCCACCGTGTCGGGGTGGAAGTACATGTCCCGGGTGAAAGCAGTCAGCGAGCGGATCTGCGACAGCAGGAAGACGGGGTGCATGCAGCCAACCTGCATTATGAAGGGTTTCACTCCCCTCTTGGCCAACTCCTGAGTCAGCCGGCTTGAGACATCTATGGCTTCTTGCACCGTCCGAGGCAAGTCCTCCGGTCGCATATCGGTGATCCGCCACAGGTAGTCCTCGTAATAGAAACTGTTGAAGCCCTTCTCGCAGATCGTGTCATAGTCCTCAAACTTCATGACCTCTTCTTCCACGAGTTGCGCCATGTAGTCATCCGGCAGGTCGCGGCCCGGGATGCGGGTCTTCATTGGGTTGATCTGGAGGGCGTGCCGATGGGGCACGGTGTAGGGGAAATCTATCACGCTGTCCCATCCGCCGAACTCATCGAAGACCCTGAGACAGGCCTCCAGTGCGATGTCGTTGCTGCTCTGTACTTCAGCCATGCTGATGCCCAGGAGCCCCCCGTCGGACTCCGGCGTCATGGTTGGCACTACGGGTACGCGGTCGGGCTTCTCCAGCCTCATGGCCGCCCACAGCCTCTCGTTCGGTGTCATGCTCTCGCTGGTCATGACTATCCCCCTTTCACTGCTCTGAGGCAGTAGGCGACTCCCTCCATAGCATCAGTTGTCTGGAAGTCTGCGCCAACATAGTCCTTGACGGTGGGGGTGGTCACCCCACCGCCAACCATGACCCTGAGCTTGTCCCTGAAGCCGTTCTCGCCAAGCATGTCCACGGTCTCCTTCATGCTGGCGAAGGCGGTGGTTATCAGCGCTGAGAACCCCACGAAGTCCGGGGTATTCTCCTTCACGCTCTCAAGGACACGGACAGGCGGCACGTCCACACCCAGGTCCTGGACTTCGAAGCCGTGGGCCCGGAGGAGCGTTCCCAGGATATTCTTGCCCAGGTCGTGTATGTCACCCCTCAACGTGGCCAGGGTTACCTTCCCCACAGGCCTGGAAGGGCGCGCCTTGGCCAGGTAGGGCTGCAACACGGACATCGACTCCTTGAATATCTCGCCAGATAGTATCAGTTCAGCCAGATAGTAGTCACCCTTCTGAAACAGGTCTCCCACCACGGTCATGCCCTGACGGCACTCCTCAAGGATCTGGATAGGATCATCACCCCGCTCAGCCCTCTCCTTGACCAACTCGATCACCTTGTCCCGCTCCAACTCTGTCAACATCGTGGCCAGGTCTTCTGCCATCTTGCCTCCTTTCTAGTGCGTCGTGTTTCTATCAGCCCCGCCATGTTGACCACAATCGCCCCGCTGCCTGGTGCCTGCATTGCATCAACGCCTCTGCCACTGCGCGCGAGCCGAGACACCCGTGCCACTCAGTAACGCTGTGGCTGCTCCGGGTCTATCCAACGGTTGCCTGCGGACCGTGGCCCGATCGTGCCTGCCTCATTCTATCACCAGGGGAATCCAGGTATCGATCTTCCTCACCATATCCTGATGCTGAGCGCTCCACTCATAGATCGTCAGATAGTCAACGGAGTACCGCCGGGTCTCCGTGAAAGACCATTCCGCATAGCCCTCCCAGGTCGCTTTGAACCCCACTGCGGTGTTGTAGATGGCCTGTCCATCGAACTCCTCGGGGCCGACTTCCTTGACCGCCTCCTGGAGTATGTCGAGACAGCAATAGAGTTCCTGGAATGCCCCTATGTACCCTCCACCTTCGTGAATGATATCTTCGACCATGCCAGGATGATACTCACTCAGTAGCTCGTTGGCCAGCTCGATCACTGGAACCGGGTCGTTCCACCACAGCACCGAGTAGGAGTTCAGCATTCCGTTGACCTTGTCCCAGCCGCAGCTATCCACTACCAGGCCCCTGTATGCCGGTTGAGCGTCATTGCCCAGGAACGTGGCCTTGCCCCCCTTGTCCCGGTACTGGTTCACGAAGGTGATCGTTCCCATTCCTGTAGCGGGTATGAACACGTAGTCGCAGCCTTTCAGCTTCTGTACCTCTGCATCCCAGTTGACCGTGCCCATGGGTACCCGCGCACCAACGACATACTCGAACTCATCCGGATGATCCTTGGCATACTGTTCTATTCCCCTGGTGCAATCAATGCCATAGGTCTCATCCCAGACCGCCGAGCCTATCCTGGGCTTCCTTCCTTCTGTCTGGTAATCCCAGTCGTTCTCGCTGATCCATTGGCACAGCGTCTTGAGCGTGGAGGTGGTCGGTGCGTTCATGGTGAAGACCCACCCGGGCGGATCTGTCAGGCTCTCGCTGCACGGCAGAGAGAACAGAGGGAACCCGTCTCTGTCCGCGAAGGCCTTCAGCACCTCCAGTATCGGCGGCAGCCCGCAGACGATGACCTCTGCGCCTTTGCTCCTGCACCAGTCATAGGCGGGTATGGCCCTGGACGGGTCATACCTGCTGTCATAGGTTATCACCTTCAACTCTACCCCCGGGAGCGCCCCCGTGTCATTGATGTGCTTCACCTGGTCCTCCAGGGCGTAGTTGACGTTTACCATGGCCGGAGCTGCGGCCCCTGTCATGTCAGAGATGTGTCCAATGACTATGACTCTTTTCTTCTCGCCGTCCTCCCCACACCCAAAGCAAGGGAGGGTCACCACCAGCAGCATGACCAGACAGCACACGGCACACAATGCGGACCTTCGGCTCATTGTTCCCCCTTTCTGCGCCTCTCATCGGCACAACTTCTTTGGCCTTTGGCAATACCGACCGACGCGGACCTTCGCTTCTCAGACTCCGCACCACCCACCATCCCCGAACAGGGCAATGGGTATGTTCGCCATCGAACACTGATATGTGTTCGAACTAGAACACATGCCCCGATTTTAGCCCTCCAGTTGCACCCTGTCAAGTCCCGGGGAGCCGGACGGATGCGCGCGTCTGGATAGCACGTCGTGGAATCTGTGCTACAATGAAGCGGCTAAACGTAGTTGGTGGTGCCCCGGCCTCCAACCTGCGAAGCAACGTGAGGCTGGGCCACCACGGGGAGACGCCTATGCGGCGAGGCAAGGTCCAGGTGCCTGAAGGTACTGATATCTACGCTCTGCTACTCCAGTGTGGTCATTCCATAACCAAGGTGGGCCAGAAGGAGATAAAGGAGGCGGGCATCACTATGACGCAGGCTGCGCTCCTGTTCGTGGTGAAAGCCACGGACGGTCCTGCCACCCTGTCGGAGATATCGCGTTGGTTGTTCAGGGAACGCCACACGGTGTTCGCTCTGGTGAAACAGATGGAGCGGCAGGGACTTGTGACAAGGGTTAAGGACCTCAAGAGGAAGAATGCCTTCAGGGTGGTCCTTACTGAGAAGGGGGAGGAGGCCTACCGCGGGGCCATGGCAAAGGAGCACGTAATCCCCGACGTTGTGTCATGCCTGTCCCAGGAAGAGCGGGACAACCTGCGGTCGTGCCTTCTGAAGCTGCGGGACGAGGCGCTTTCCAGGCTTGGAGAGCCGCCCAGGTTCCCGGTTCCCTGATGCCCCCACAGCACAGCCGGGTCGAGCGTCATCCCAAGGTCACTTCCATCAATCGTCCAGGCGAAGGGCGTTCCTGAAGGTCGGCGTCTTGCCAGCCACCGAGGCTATGTAGTGCTCGTGGCTGAGCATGAATCGTGCATGTGCGGTGGTTGGGGTGGGGTTCTCGGCCTCTTCCACGAGACTGTGAGCCCGTGCGCTAGTCCTCGAACCGCTTCTCCGCCTCGGCCGGCGGGATGCCGTTCTCGTCCCAGCCCCGCTTGCGGTAGTAAAGTGACAACGTCCTGTCGAAGTCATCGCGGTCGATCACCTTCCCCGCCGTCGGCCCGGTCAGCGGCGGCTTGGCCCAAACCTTGTAGGGGATGGTGTCGTCGTTCCGGCTCGCCCCGAGGCGGGCGTTGATGAGCCGGGTCAGGTCATAGACGTGATTGGAAAGCTCCAGGAGCTCCTCGAGCGAGACGTCTTTGCCCGTCACGTGCCTGTAGAATCCCTCGTAGTGCCGCTCGCTCAGCCCCAGTTCCACCCAGGGCAGGCGGCACACACCCAGCATGTCGAACAGCGACCGCACCCGCTGGTGGTACAGCACGATGTCCACCCTGTCGTCGTCGGACCAGGCCTGTCCCTGCTCGATCTCCCTGGCCACGGTCCAGGCGCGGGTGTGGTGGGCCCCGATGTCCGAGGTGGCGTAGGCCAGGGCCATGGACATGCTGGGCCGGCTGTCGTAGGCTGATTGCTCCAGGCCCTTGACATGGAGGACGACCTTGTCCATCTCCGGCCACACCTCGATCATGCGACGAGACCCGTCGGCCAGGATGTCGCCGATCCCTTCGCGGTGGCCGATCTTGCGGATCATCTCCAGGATGGCGTCCTCGTCGCCCCAGGTGATCTCCCCGCCGTCCAGGTCAGAGAGCGACAGGATGCCCCTCTCGTAGCCCTCGATGACCGCACCGACGATGCTGCCGGTGGAGATGGTGTCTATGCCCAGTTCGTCGCAGAGCCGGTTTGCTGAGAGCACGGCGGCGAAGTTGTCGATGCCCACGTTGGAGCCCAGCATGGCGCAGGACTCGTACTCCGGACCCTCCACCACCGTACCGGCGTACTTGCCGCTCTTCACCAGGCAGATGTTGCCGCAGCACATGGGGCAGCAGAAGCAGGCGCTGTCGCCGATCTTGTAGCCGTCCAGCATGGTGGTCCCGTCGATCCGATTGGCCCTGGCGAAGACGCTGTCCTTGAAGTTGTAGGCCGGCAGGATGCCGCGGTCGTTGGCATAGGCGATGACGTTCATCAGGCCTTCCTGCTGCCACATCTTGAAGTACTGGTGCTCCCGCATGTAGCGGCTGGCCTTCTCGTTCTCGGCCACCAGGCCCTTCAGGTCGTGCACCGGCAGGTCACGGTCACCTCGCACGGCGATGGCCTTGAGGTTCTTGGAGCCCATGATCGCTCCCATACCTGTCCTCCCCGCGTTGCGGCCCCAGTCGGCGTTGACACAGGCGATCCTGACCAGGTTTTCGCCGCCGATGCCGATGGTAGCCACGTGGACGGCGTGGGTCCCCAATCGCTCCTTGATGATCCCCTCGGTCTCCAGCGATGCCTTGCCATGCAGTTCCGGCATGGCAAGGATGCTGCACTCGCCGTTGTCGATGAAGAGCACCGACGTCTCCGGGGCGCGCCCGGTGATAGTCAGGGCGTCGATGCCGGTCTGTCGCAGCTCCACTCCGAACCCGCCCCCGATGGAGGAGTCGCCGTACAGGCCGGTGAGCGGAGAGATGGCCACGAAGGAGTTCTTGCCCGACGAGGGGACGTAGGCACCGGTGAGGGGACCGGGGGCGATGACCAGCAGGTTCTCCGGGCCCAGCGGGTCGAGAGAGAAACCGTTGTGTCTCAGGTTGTCCCAGACCAGCTTGGCCCCGAAGCCCCGGCCGCCGACGTACTTCTCCAGGAAGGCGTCGGGGAGGTTGCGGCGCTCGGTGCTGCCGGCGGTGAGGTCCACGTGGAGGAGCTTCCTGAAGTACCCGCTCTTGAGGGTCATAGCTCTTCCTTCCCCGTCTCGGCATAGCGGATGATCTTCTTCTCCCCCTTCTCGTAGAACTCGATCTCCTTCATCTGGGTGTAGCTGAGGACGTTATTGAGCCGCTTGGACTCGCCCAGGACGGCGGTGGGGATGAGGCGGAGGGCGCCCTTGGGACACACCTTGACGCACTCGGGGTCGCCGCCGCACATGTCGCACTTGATGGGCAGTTCGCAGTCGTCGTGGGCGTAGATAGCGCCGAAGGGGCAGGCCTCAACGCACCGGTAGCAGGAGACGCACTCGTTCTCGTCCAGGTGGACCACGCCGTCGATGGAGTGGAGGGCGCCGACGGGGCAGACCTCGGCGCAAGGGGGCGACTTGCACTGGCTGCACACGATGGGCATGCGGGTGACGGGGTGGGGATATATGTTGAGGACGCGAATGGCGGCCTTCTTGGGGTTATTGACACCGAAGTGCTTGATGGCGCAGACGAGTTCACAGATGCGGCACCCCGAGCACTGCTCGGGGATAACCGTCAGCTTCTTCGACATAGACGGGACCTCCGGCGGGAGAGAACAGGCATCATCTTTTGCAGCGGCCCAGATGGCGCAATCCCGAGCACATTATAGCAGAAGCGGGGATTGGGGTGGGGTGGCCGTATTCACTCGGTTAAAATGTTACTGCACGGGCACGGTCCGACGCCCTTGCGGGTAGGCTGTGGCCGGTGGGCCGTCGCGGAGCGGATGTCCTCACTAGCCCGGCCGGCAGCGGTCGATGAGGGTTCACATCCGGCCGGAGACGGTCTTCACCGGCCTGTGGTTGGGTGCTCCTTGTCCGTTCAGGACCATCCGCCGGAACAACCCATGTAGGGGCGATTCATGAATCGCCCCCTACGCGGTCCCTGCGAAGACGCAGGGCAGGGGCCTGCCAGGTGGGCTCGTGGCGTGGAGGACAGGGGTGGGTGCTGGTGGTATATGAGCATGGCCCAACATGCCACTCGGTTCACGCAAGAAGTAAGAGAAATCGCTTCGAATCACCCCGGGGATCCAGGTGCTATAATGTGGCTTGGAGCCTCGTTCTCCGGCTCGTCAGGGTGGCCATGGCAAGACAAAGGCATCTCAGGAACGCTCCCATAACGGAAGCCATAATTGACTTCAGGACGAAGCTCAAGGATGGCTTCGATGCTGCAGACCTTGCATCACTCCAGGAGGCGGTCCGTGACAAGTATCCTGGTATGGACGAAATGAAGCAAGTCGAAGGCGGGTTCAAGTTTGAGGGTGCAAAGGTCGAGCAACTGGTCCAGGGCCCATGGCTGCGCGGGTATGTGTTGAGGTCCGGCGATGGCAGAGACGTGGCACAGATCAGGAGGGATGGCTTCAGTTTCCACAGGCTTAGCCCTTACACTGACTGGTCGAGTGTTGTCGCAGAAGCTCAGCGTCTCTGGCAGTCATATCTGCGTAGGGCTCCTGTTGAGTTGGTCACGAGGGTGGCCGTCCGCTACATCAATCGAATAGACATCCCCTTGCCAATCACGGACCTTGGACAGTATTTGACCGAACCCCCGCGTCTTCCGGAAGCCTTCCCGCAAGAGCTATGCAGCTTTCTAATCAGGTACGTTGTCCGCGATAGGGAGATAAACGCCTCTGCCAATGTGACGCAGGTCCTACAAGTGAGCGACCAGCTTGACCGTGCAACCATTATCTTGGACATCGATGTCTACAGAGTTCAGGAGGCTGGCTTGGATTTGGGGGAGATCCCAGCGATGCTTGAGCAGTTCAGGAACTTGAAGAACCGCATCTTCTTCAGTAGCATAACGGAAGAGACTGCGGGGTGGTTCGAATGAAGCTGGCATATGGCGAGACTGGAGAGAGGAACCCTCTCGCTTTCCGGACGGGCTCTGGCTTGAGTGGAGAGGCGATTCAGGTGGAAGGGCAGTTTCGGGAGTTGCAGGAATACTTCAGAAGGAGCCTGACCATGGGGCGACACTACATGAATGCACGTGAGGCCATCATCCAGGCCATTGAAGATTGCTCGGTCGACAATTGGGATGGCTATGGTGCAAGACGTATTGACGGGCTTTCCTGTGCGAACGCTGAGCGCTTTGCGGACATGCTGCCCGCCAGTGTCCCCATTCCTGAGGTCGGGGTCGACGTTGACGGTGAGGTCACGTTTGATTGGTATGCCGGTCCCAGGCGGTTGTTCTCTGTGGCCATAGGGGGTGATGGCAGGATGGCATATGCAGGGCTCTTCGGGGTCAACAAGACCCACGGGACCGAGTACCTTGGCGACGCATTGCCTGATACCCTTTGGAGTTACATACGCAGGGTCTACTCCGGGGGAACCTGCCTTGGCACTGCGTGATAGAGTCAGACCCACTGAGCATCTGGCTCGCTACTTGACACATAGCAACCACTTCAACCGCTCGCGGCACTCGGTCAAACACCACGCTTTTCAGCCACCCAGCAGCCTGCGTCTCTCCGTCTTTCGCATTCAGGGACTTGAGCCTGACCAGGCATGGGCAATCGGGGAGACGCATGTCGTGGCAGCCACTTCCATGCGCCTCAGCACTCTCTACGGAATGGCCGATATTCTGGCGTCTGCGATTCAGGAACAGAAACTCGATGTAGACGCAGACGATATCCCGTCACGGCATGCCGACGACGTGGGGTGGCCTGAAGACAAGTCCGAGCGCAAACTGATTGCCATGGAGCTCGCGGCAGAGGCCGCACTGGTGTTTCGCTGTTGAATACGATCGGTATGGAATGCCCGTGCAAACAGATACCGACAGTCTCCAATCGCTGTCGTCGGTTCACGAATAGTCGCAGTCGGTCCACAACGCCTGAGTGATGCAAGGGCCGCATCCCCTGGGTTTGGTGGGCTGGGCGCATCGGTGGGAACACGTTCCAGCGTTCGCGGGTCCGGTGCGCACACTGGACACCTTCCCCTCAGCCCGCGCATGGGGAAATTCCCTTCTCCCAACCGGTCTTGTTACCTGTTGCAGCCTGGGCAAAGGGCAGGGCAAACTGCCGCAATACGCTGGGAGCGGGCTTCGGCCTCCTGTACCCAGCCCCGGCGCCCGAAGGCGGCCTTTCCTTGTCTTTCTTCAGGCGGTCCGGGTGGCGGGCGGTGCCGGTGCATGGCCGAGCACCAGCCCCTTCCTGGGCTCCAGTTGCCCAGAGGAGAAGTCTCTCTCCATACCACACCTCTTGCACCTGGCGTGGAAGGAGCCTCCGGTCGCTATGGTATCGATCAGCCAGTGGTGGACGCAGCGGTTGCCTGCTTTGACTACTCCGGGCAGAGGATCGTCAACATGGATACTCATCTTGCCCCCTTCCACGGCTATTCCTATATCTCCACTGCGTGTCCCCGCCCCACGCATCGCTGGTCGTCCCGGCGGGCGACTGACCCTTCGGGCACGTGCACCACTGTCCCCCTGCAGACGCCGCCTGGCGAACGGTCCGCTGTAGCGGCATCACTCGGCGTTTCTGCGCCTGTCAACCCTGGTGCTTTTGCGTTGCCGGCCCTTGGCAGTTGATCCGAGGGGAGAAAGCGGGGCGTCCGGTGCACAGTTGATGGTCCCACGCTCCAGGAGGCGGACTGTGCCAGAAATGTAGCCGGGCCACGACTTGGCGAAAAAAGACCGTCTTCATGTGTAGCCCGGTTAGCTCCTTTCTCCGAAGCCCAGCGGGCACCAAGATATCCCCCATCCACGGAGAGGTCAGTGACAGCTATTACCGCTTGCGCTTGCCACGGCCGCGGAAACCACTGCGGCCTCCGCCTCCAAATGCGCCGCTGCCCTTCTTACCACCGGGGCGGGAAGTGGCTTCACTGACATCAAGCGTGCGATCTCCTATCATCCTGCCCTTGAGCCCCTCGATCGCGGCCTGGCCTTCGGATCTCGCTGGCATCTCAACAAACGCGAAGCCCTTCGATTGACCATTGCGTTTGTCCCTGATCACCGTAGCCGAAGCTACGGCGCCAAAGGCCTGGAACTCCTGCGATATTTGATCGTCGGTGATGCTGGGGGATAGATTGCCCACATGTATTCTCACGAGGCTGCTCCTTTCGCAGAATGGGAGTTGACAGGCTGAGGCCTCTGCGAAACCTGGGGTTAATGGAGGCCGGGATGATGCCCGGCCTCCATTGTCTGTTCTTGGGTAGCTAGTAGCGCCTGCTCACTCTGACTCTGTCATAGCAACGGCTGCAGTATACCGGCCTGCCTTCACGCGGCTCAAAGGGCACTTCGGTTTCCTTGCCACACTCGGCGCACACTGCAGGAAACATCTGTCGCCTGCTATTGTAGCCAGACATACTGCCGCTACTGCCGCTCTGGGACTTCCTTGCAGCGCGACATAGCGGGCACCGCTTTGGCTCGTTGGTGTAGCCCTTGCTGGCAAAGAAATCCTGCTCTTCAGCGGTGAACGTGAACGCAGAACCGCAGTCGGAGCACGTTAGCTCTTTATCGACATAGCTCATCGGACGACCTCCTTTCTACAACTATTTGGCTAGAGTCGGGTCATCCAATGGCCGTAGGGGCAAGTCGTGCGGACGTACAGACAGTTGATAACCAGAACCAGTTGGCTGAAGCATAGCACAACTTTGAGCAGTTGGCAAGTGGACATAATCTCATCGATCCACCATCTAACAGGTTGGCCCAGAAACGTTCTTTCAGCACCCACCGGGAAAAGAATTACCCGTTACGGGATGCTTGATAGATGGTCGATTCTGCTTCCCTCACCCCAGTAATGTTATTGGAGGGGCGGTGAACCCATTTCGAGTTTCCACCGGAACACGGCTGGGACCCTGGCCTACGTGATAGTGAACGGGACTGCCACCGTGTCGATGAAATGGAACCGTACTCGGGGTCGTCCCCGATCCCGAGTGCAGGGTCCTAACCCCGCCGTGGCGGGAACCAAGCATGGGGTTGACGAATCTCCAAATCTCAAGCACCAAATCACAGACAATACTCAATGACCGAAATCCCAAAGCCCAAGCCCTCACCACTCTGGAGCCCTGAGAGTTGTTGTTCATTGTCTCTCGTCTCAACTGAAAGCCTGAATCCTAAGCACGAAATTCCAAACAATTTGTCATGACGCCTTGGGACACCAGCGAACGATGAAAATGGCCCGACGAGGTCATTTCCCACGTATATCAAAACCCGAAGCACCAAGAGGAGGGACGGCGTGGGCCATCCGTTCGTGCCTCCACTCACCATCCCCTCTCCCTTCATCCCGATCCATCCGCACTTGTCGGGACAGGCGGGAGAGGGATAGGGTGAGGGTGTGCCGCTGTCCCAGAACCGCACCACCCGGTAGCCCTTCCCCTTCAACTCTCCGCAGGCGAGTCTTCGACCATCTGGTACGCTCTTCGTCCCTCGTGACAATCGCCTCCTCGCCATGCTGTCCACCATCCACTTCCACGACCAATCTCTTCTCAAACATCAAAGTGCCGGTAGGGGTGGGCCGGTCCCCCTCCCTCTAACTCCCTCCCGCCAGGGGAGGGAGGACAGCAGAGAAGCTCCAAATGCCAGGAAGTCTTTCTCCCGATGAATCGGGACAAGATGACGCGTTGGCACACCAGCCCCGACAAAGTCATTTTCCAGGTAACTCATCATGATGCCTTGGGATTTGGAGCTTGGGACTTGGGATTTCCCCCACCGCGCTGGCCCTTGGCGTCGCCCGAAGCCCCCTCGCCCCTGGTGACCGGGGTCACATACACTGCCTCGCTGGGCTGGGACAATTACATGGGATGCTCTGGAGGGGTGTTGAGGTTCACACGGGCATCCATCAGAGGGTGGAGGTGTTCTCATGCGGTCTGCGGCCAAGTATTACCTGCTGACGCTGTGCCTGATCGCAGCCATAGCGGCTGGCGTCGTGCACGCTTCCACGAAGGAGAGACAGACAATGAGCGAAAGATGGATTCCAACGGCAATCCCGTCCATAGATGCGGCAGCTCCCGCCGTGACTGAGACAGCAACCTTCGCCCTGGGCTGATTCTGGGGTCCCGACTCCCGGTTCGGGAGTATGAACGGCGTGGTGCGGACCCGTGTCGGGTACGCGGGCGGCACGTCGGAAGACCCCGCCTACTACAACCTGGGCGACCACAGCGAGACGCTACAGGTGGACTACGACCCGTCCATCCTGTCTTATTCGGACCTGCTGCAGGTCTTCTGGGAGAGCCACAACCCGGAGTTCCCCGCCTATTCCCGCCAGTACGCCTCCATTATCTTCTACCACGACAAGGAGCAGCGGAGGCTGGCCGAGGAGTCCGGGGCCCGGGAGGAGGCAAGGCGGGGTGCCAGGTTGCACACCGAGATAGTACCCTACTCCGCCTTCTACCTGGCTGAGGACTACCACCAGAAGTACCGCCTGCAGGGACACCCGGGCCTGGTTGAGGAGTACAGGCGAATCTACCCCGCCATGGAGGACTTCGTGGCCTCCACGGCGGTGGCCCGGGTGAACGGCTACCTGGGCGGACACGGCGACTTGGCCACGCTCCGTAAGGAACTGGACAGCTACGGTCTGTCCGAGGCCGGTAGGGAGGAGCTGCTCAGCACAGCCGCCCGGTCGCTTGCCTGGTGACAGGCCACCGCGGCCCATAGGAGCGGCAACCTCCATGGATGGGGCCCGGCCGTTGTGTTCTGCGGCCACGATTCGACAACGTGCCTCTGCCGCCCGCTGGCCACAGCATGGACAGAGGCACACGCTGCTACTATCGTTCGGTCAGGAGCCGTGCCAGCGTCTCTTCCAGCGCTTCCACACTGTACGGCTTCACGGCAACAGCGCTGAACCCGTAGCTTCTGAAATCCGACATGATGGGGTCGGTGGAATAGCCACTGGAGACGATCGCCTTGACATCGGGGTCGATTTCCAAGAGCCTCCTAATCGTCTCCTTACCACCCATGCCACCCGGGACCGTCAGGTCCAGGATGACCGCATCAAAAGGCTGACCTGCCTCCCCCGCCCTGGCGTAGAGCTCGATTGCCTCAGCACCATCGCTGGCCACTTGCACCTCATAGCCGGTCAGGGGTAGCATCTTGCTGAGCATCTTCCTGATCATCTCCTCGTCGTCCATGACCAGCACCCTGCCCCTGGCCCCAGGACCAGTCTGCGTGGCGGCCTCCTGTTTCCTGGCCCGTATTTTTCCCCTGGTAGCAGGAAGACAAATGCGGAAGGTCGTGCCGGCCCCCAGCTCGGACTCGACCGTGATGTGACCCCCATGACCCCTGACAATGGAGTAGACAGTGGCGAGCCCCAGTCCGCTCCCCATCTGCTTGGTGGTGAAGTAGGGATCGAATATGCGGTCGAGGTGCTCTCTGGATATCCCGAGCCCCTGGTCTTGCAGGGTTACCTCCACGTAGTCGCCTTCCTCCAACGGCAGGCCACTTCTGCCGGCAATGATACGGTTCTTCGCTGCTATGTGGACTGTCCCTCCTGCCGGCATGGCCTGACAGGCGTTTATCACCAGGTTGCTGATGACCTGGCTGATCTGCCCACGTCAATCTCCCCGGCCCAGATATCGTCAGGCATGTCGAAGCAGCATTTCACCGTGGAACCCCTCAGAGCGAAGGTGGCCGAGTCCACTACCACGTCGCGAATCGAAGCCAGTTCCTTGACCGGCGTGCCGCCTTTGGCGAAGGTCAGCAACTGCTGGGTCAGTCCTCTTGCCTCCAGGGAGGCCCTCTCCGCCTCTTCAAGGACATCGTAGGCCTCGCTTTTTCGGTCTATGTACCTTTGTGCCAGGCCAATGTTGCCCATGATGCCAGTCAGCAGATTATTGAAGTCGTGGGCTATGCCACCGGCCAGGGTGCCTACGGACTCCAGCTTGTCGGCCCTCTGACGTTCTGCCTCCAACTGCTTGTGCTCGGTGATGTCTTTGACCGTCGCATAGTAGCTGATTGCATTCCCCCGTTCATCCGTCACAATTGAAGGGCTGACGATCACAGGAAAACGTTCGCCGCTCTTGCGCATGAAGGTCAACTGGAAGTCATGACATTCGCGCTTCACGGTCTTCTGGAAAGCGCGCTCTATGTCCTCATATTCCTCCGGCGGCCAGTATGGGTGCGGCATCCCAACTCCGATGATCTCTTCTTGGGAGAAACCGGTCATCTCACAGAAGGCAGGGTTGACATCAATATGAACGCCCTGACTGTCCAGCACGGATAGCCCATCCCGCATTGAGGCAATGAGACTCTCTGTGAACTCTTTTGCCCTCCGTAACGCCTCCTCTGCCTGCTTGCGCTCGGTGATGTCAATGGCCATGTTTATGAGACACGGCTCGCTCCCGAGCGCTATTGTATCTGCCGAGAACAGGACGGTCCGGACCTCCCCGAACTTCGTCCTTATCTCTAGCTCTAAATCACGGACCTGCCCTTCTTCCTCCAGCTTCCTGACAACCATCTCTCTCTGTTCCGGGTCCGCCCAGATGCCAAATTCGGACGTGGGATGGCCAATGAGATACTCTCGTTCATAACCGACAAGACGAGCGTATGCCTCATTGATGTCGACAACACGCCCTTCCTTGACGGTGGAGATTCCCATCAGGTTTGAAGTGGCGTGGAATGCCTTGGAGAACTTCTCCTCGCTTTGTCGCAGGGCTTCCTCCGCTTGCTTCTGATCCGTGATGTCTCTGAATATGCCAAGCCCTGCTTTCTTCCCATCGTATTCAATGCAGGCGCCGATGGCGCTCACCCATCTCTCTCTGCCATCCCTGGTGAACGTGCGGAACTCGTTGATCTGACGCAGGTCTTTCTCAAACATGTCCTCCATCATGACTTTGACGGCCCGATCCCTGTCGTCGGGATGGATGTAGTCCAGCGGACTTATGCTATATATGTCGTCAGGAGAAGGGGACCCATATAGCTCAGAAGCTGCTCTATTTGCAAGCAGTACACTTGCCGACTCAAGATCAACAACGACAGCACCGTCGAGGGTATTATCGAACAGCTCTCTATATCGTTTCTCGCTTTCTCTCAAAGCCTCCTCAGCCCGCCTGTGATCGGTAATGTCCCTGGTGACTACTTGCACACCAGTCACCTTGTCCCCTGCGGCTATTGGACCTACATGTACCTCACCCCAACGTTCAGACCCAGACTTGTCGTAGAACAGGGCCTCAAAAGGTTCGGGCATCTGTCCTTTCCGGAGGGCATCAAGCATATCGGCATACGTGGCGATATCCTCCGTTGGGACAGTCGGAAGCTCAGCGAAATTCCTGCCAACGAGCTCGCTTTCGGGATACCCGGTCAGTTCCAGTGCGGCAGAGTTGGACGCTGTGATGTTGCCATCCGTGTCGACCGTGAATATGGCATTGGGCGCGAGCTGGAACAGGCCTCTATACCTCTCCTCGCTCTCTCTCAGCGCTTTCTCAGCCCGCTTGCGCTGCGTGGCGTTCCTCATTGTGGCAACGGCGCCCACCCACTGTCCTCTCCTCGTAAGAGGGCAGCCGTAGACCTCAACGGTGAGCTCTTGACCATCTTTGGTATGCAGTTCTACCTCAAAGGGGGTCACCTCTTCACCCGACATCCCCCTTGAGAAGGCATCGATCATGACTTCAAGATAGCCAGGCTTAAACACCTCCCAGGAGTCCAGGGGCTGTCCCAGGAGTTCCTCCTCAGTATAACCTCCCACATCGATGATTCTCCTGTTCACTTTCACAAGCCTACCCGTTGTGTCAAGGACAGCTATGCCATCCCGTACCCCGTCGAACATTACCTGCAACTCCTCTTCAGAGTCACGCAGCGCCTCTTCTGCCTGCTTGCGCTCGGTGATGTCCTTGAATACACCGATGATACGCTCCAATACTCCCTCTTCGTCCACGAAGGTCATGCCGCGGTCATACATCCAGCGGTAGCCGCCACTCTTATCACGGAAGCGATACTCCAGGTCATAGGCACGTCGCTCATTGGAGGCGTTGTCCACCTCAGTCATGGCACGCTCCAAGTCGTCGGGGTGTATGCGGCTGGTCCAACTCTCAGTGTCATTTCCCATCTCTTCAGGAGAGTAGCCCAAAACACGCGTGTAATCACCGGACCATGACAATTCATCACTGTGCGGTCTCCATTCGTAGACGATGTCACCCAGGGATTGAACTATAGCCTCGTTACGCTCCAGCACGGTCATCAATCTGGCCTCGGCCTGCTTGCGCTCGGTGATGTCACGCAGTACGGCCATGTCCGCCAGCCTCCCCTCATACCCCACAATAGAAGCCGATATCTCTGCCACCAAGGCCGTACCGTCATTTCGCAGCAGGCTGGCTTCGTAGAGAGGGGGCACCGGTTCCCCCTCCATCCGTTTGCGATAGCCATCGAGCATCGCCTCCTTCGATTCCGATGTAGCGAAATCCAGAAAAGGCTTGCCGATTATGTCCTCAATCTCATAGTCCCCCATCGCAGCGGCGGCCGCGTTGGCGTACCTGCAAACGCCATCCTGGAGAATGACCACTCCGTCCCTCATCTGCTCCAGCAGGGCGGCGCAGTTTGCGTCGAACTCCCACAACCCGGCATACGGCGCTGCGTCCGCGCCCTTCGGGCCTGTGTTCTTGTTTGCGGTAGTCCGTTGACTTGGCTTCCTCCTGGCCATTTGCCTACCTCCACTTGTCAGCCGTCCTGCCGGCAGCTCGCCGTTCCGTGCTTCTCGCGGGCGGGTCGCCGCAAGCGGCGTCGATATCACATCCGAAGTACGGACAGAACGCATTCTACAGCATCGATATTACAGAACCATCTCAAGAGGGGCAAGAGACGTCTCAAGATTCTCACAGGCGAGGAAGCAGCCCTCTATGAGCCGCTGCCATGCCCCACCCTGCAACGATGAGGATTGCCCGCGGGACGACCGCACACCGAGTGGCTCGCGCTCGTAGTCGCGGCAGCAAGTCCCCTCTCCCTTGGTCCCGATCCATCCCGACTTGTCGGGACAGGCGGGACAGGTGGGAGAGGGATAGGGTCAGGGTGACCCCCTCCCGCCGGCGGAGGGAGGACTGGGCCGGCCCTCAGCCACGAGTGGCACTGTTGCGCCCGGGTGCAATGCGCGTAGATTCTTCGTCGCTAGGCTCCTCAGAATGACACAAAGGAAGCCCCCTTCACTGTCATTCCGAGTCCCGATCTATCCCGACTAGTCGGGACAATCGGAGCGAAGAGTGTCCCGTAGTCGGGGTCGTCCCCGACCCCGACCGGCGGGGCTGTGAGCCGAGAGTCCTGATGTGGTTTTCCGGACTTTGTGACACAGGCGGCTTCACTGCAAAGTGCCCCGGGGACACTACACTGCACTTGCCGCCCCAGCAGGATTGCAGGGAGTGCTATCATTGTTGGGAAGTCGTCGGCTGCAGACGAGCTGCAGTGCTCGCGCTACAACCGGTGCAACGACGGGGCAATCGCCGGCTTGAGATGCGCAGGCCGGCAGCAGCGATGTGCAGGAAGGGCTCTGCTGCCGCACATGGTCTGCGGCAGGGGTTCGTCCGTTTGGCTAGGGGCGGACCGTGCTTCGGGCTGGGAGCGGGGGTGGTGACCCGAAAGGGAGGCGCAGGAATGTACAGGATGCCCGAATGGGACGTCTCGGACCCCGTGTTCGAAGCACTGATGCGGCTGCGCCAGTCGTGGGAAGGCATACAGAGAATGCTGGCGGTCGATCTCGACGCTCTGCATACCACTCTTTTCCAGATTGACATTCTGGTCCTGCTCAGAAGCGCAGAGGCACCGCTGTCCCCCAGTGACATAGCTGCCTACACATTTCGCACAGCGCACACCGTGTCCGAAACGATCTCCAGGATGCACGAGGCGGGGTATGTGAATAAAGTCAGGATCGGCGAAGACCAGAGAGCAGTCAAGGTCTCCATAACGCCGCAGGGAGAGCAGTTGCTGGAGAAGTCGATGCCTGCTGCGCTTCGCCCTTCCTACGAGACGATCAGGCACGCCCTGTCCAGGGAGGAGCTGGTGCTGTTGAGCCAACTCCTGAAGAAGCTCCGTGACGGCGTTCTCCATGATCTGGGGGGGAGATCGGAACCACCTCCGGTCGATGTGTCCTGGATGTTCCCGAAGTAGGCCTGGGAGACCCGGGGCGGGGTGAAGATACTAATCGTCTGACAATAGTCTTCACGCCAAGTACTGCTTGCGTTCTCATAGGATGGAACACCTCTGCTATGAGACGATTGGGAGTATGTTACACGGTTGCGCGGCTCGTCACGGTCAACGTCTAACGGTTGGGGTGTGGGGGCAACGCAACCGACTGACGAGTACCGGAGCCTGGTAGCCAATGCAATGAGACCATCTTATTATGCGACGATTAGTAACACCTGACGAAGCAGCGCGAGGCTGCCTCCCGGCGATGCCCCTGGCAGCCGTTGGGGGCCGCCCCTGCAATCACATGCCCCACTGCCCCAATATGTTGCGAAGCCCCGGTGTGCTCTGCTATCGTGTCTTTGACACCCCTGGACACCCAGTTGCATCTTACGGAGGCTACCTCATGACTACTGAAGAACTGATCGAGAGAGCAGCCGATGACCTCATCCGGTCCAGCTACGCCATCGCCCTGACGGGGGCTGGGATGTCCACCGAGTCGGGTATCCCTGACTTCCGAGGCCCTGACGGCATCTGGACCAAGAACCCGGATGCTGAGAGAGAAGCCTATGAAGCCTACGGCGAACTGATGCGAGACCCCAAGACCCACTGGGAGAAGAGGCTCAGGCCGGACGGCTTCTATGGCCTGTTCATGGAGGAAATGGGCAAGGCCGCCCCCAACCCCGGCCACTATGCGCTGGCCGAATTGGAGAAGATGGGTGTGCTCAAGATGACCATCACCCAGAACGTCGACGGCCTCCACGAGAGGGCCGGCAGCCGGAAGGTGATCGAGTACCACGGGGGCCTCTGGAAGCTCCGGTGCATGTCCTGCGGCTCGCGGTTCCCCCAGGCGGACTACGACCTGGAAGCCCTGTGGAGGGAGGACAAGCTGCCTCCTCGCTGCAAGAAGTGCGGAGGGGTCCTGAAAGGGGACGGCGTCTACTTCATGGAGCCCATACCCAACGACGTTGCCCAGGAGAGCATGGAGGCGGCATACAGGTGCGACCTGATGCTGATCTGCGGGACGTCTGCCGTCGTCTATCCCTTCGCCCAGTTGCCCAGGATAGCCAGGAGCAGAAGCGGGCAGGGCCGTGGGGCGGGCCCCGGCAGCGGACACAAGTCCGCCGTGACCATAATCGAGGTCAACGCCGAGCCCACGCCTCTGACTCGAGAGAGGGTCTCCGACTACCTGGTCGAAGGAAAGACAGGGGAGGTGCTGCCCAGGATAGCGGAGCAGGTGAAGCGGAAGCGGGGTTGACAGGTATCTCGATAGCGGCCCTTCTCAGCACGCTGGGCTGGGACCGGCTGCTGAGTAGCGAGGCGCCTCACCGGCACCGGCTTCCCAGTGCCACATCTCCGGCAGATCTCAGCGCCAGAATATCCTGACCTCGCGCTGCATCCTAACCCTTGGATAGCTCGTATTGCTTGCCGGTCTCGATCATGGCCCTGAAGTTGTCCCGGGTGACAGCGATAGGCACTGCACATCCGCTGCCCAGGATGAAACCTCCGTCACCGCCAACTTCATCGATCAGCTTCTCACAGTACGCTTTCACCTCCTCCGACTTGCCTATGGAGAGCATCGCCGCAGGGACGTCGCCGTGGAAGCACAGGTGGCCCCGCAGGACTTCCTTGGCACGGAAGATATCCGTGAGGCTGTCCAGTTCCAGGATAGCCGAGCCTTTCGGCAGCCTCCTGAAGTACTCAATATTCTTGTCCCAGCACTGGTCCAGGTGGAAGATGGTAACGATGCCCTCGGACCAGAAGGCGTCCACGATCTTCTCGGTGTAGGGCCACCAGAACCTCTCGAAGACCGGCAGCGGATAGAAGTAGCCTGATGCTCTCTCTTCCGTGAACAGCCAGAGGTCGATGCCCGACTTCTTGGCAAGCTGAAGGTTCTTGGGTATCAAGTCGTCGGTCATGTGACTGATCGTTCTCTCCACGGTCTCTGGGTTGTAGTAGAGGTCCTCTGTGAATGGGACCATGGACCGCATGAGCGACAGTGTAAAGAAGGGGTGCAGGCTGCTCGCCGCGAAGAAAGGCTTCAGCCCCCTCCTGGCGCATTCCATGCCGTGCTGCATGGCCCCCGCTGTAAGGCCATCGATGGACGGCTGTACCTCCTCCGGTCTGAGACAGGTAATGCGCCACAGGAAGTCCTGGTAATAGAAGTTGTCCATGCCCATCTCACGTATCTTGTCGTAGTCCTCGGGCTTGAGGACTTCCTCCTCGGCGAACTGCCACATGTCGTTCTCGTCCAACTCTCTGCCGGGTATCCGCATTTTGAGCGGGTCTATCGCAGCCGCCTGCATCTGCTCCGGCTGATACGCACCCGGATAGGGGTTGTCCCAACCACCGAAGTCATCGAAGACCTTCATCATGCAATCAAGAGCGACCTGGTTGCTGTTGGCGACCTCGGCCATCGTTACGCCGCCCGCCAGCGTAGCAGCAGGCTCCGGCAGCAGTGTGGGGATCACCGGCACCCGGTCGGGCTTCTCCAAGCGAATCGCCGTCCACAGCCTCTCTTCTGAAGTCATACTCTCTGAAACCATCTTGTCTTACCTTCCCATGGCTGTTGTACAGTGCCCAAGCGATGGACCCGGGGCATGTGTCTCCAGAGATGCACCGCCCCACCACCTGCCTGGAACCCGGCACCTTACCTTCGCCGCATCGCCTCCACGCAGTACATGACGCCATCCATAGCGTCTGTCGTCTGGAAATCCGCCCCAACGAAGTCCTTCACCGCGGGGGTGGTAACGCCTCCGCCAACCATGACCCTGACCCGGTCCCTGAGGCCGGCCTCCGAAAGCATTTCCACGGTTTCCTTCATGCTGTGGAAGGCAGTGGTTATCAGCGCCGAGAACCCGACGAAGTGGGGTCTGGTCTCCCTGATGTTGTCAACGACCCGCGCCGGTGGCACATCGACACCCAGGTCCTGGACTTCGAATCCGTGGGCCTGTAGGAGGATAGCGACAAGGTTCTTGCCCAGATCATGGATATCACCCTTGAGCGTGGCCAGCGTCACCCTGCCCAGCGACTGTGCCGGGCTGGCCTTGGCCATATGGGGTTGCAGGAGGGCTACTGCCGACTTGAATATCTCCCCGGACAGTATCAGTTCCGCCAGGAAGCAGTCGCCTCGCTGGAACCCGTCGCCGACAGCCGTCATACCGCGCCGGCACTCTTCCAGGACCTGGAGCGGGTCCTCCCCCCTCTCCAGTTTGCTTCGTACCACTAACTCAACTTCATCCCTCTCCAGTTCAGCCACCAACTGGCTCAACTCCTTGGACATTTCGGCTCCTTTCTTCTGCATGGACTGGCGGAATGCATTCCCCAAGAATCGTGCCACAAAACTGTCCAAGACCCAGGCACACGACCCCGACTGCGTCAAGGGAGGTATTACCGTTTGATGTCTGGCTATCTGTCTCCCAAGCGTTTCGCGTTGTGACAAATCGCCGAGTAGCCGGGGGGTGCAATTCCCCCCCGGCTACTCGGCAAATCACTACCGTTGACCCATACCAAAATCGCGCCGATTGTAGCATTATACGCGAGGTCGAATACCAGTTCGCATTATATTCCCGGCCGGCTGCTGTGTCAAGGACGCGTATTCTGGCCAGAGACCAGAGGTTATCGTATCAGTGGCGTATGCCTTGGGCAGGCAGGCGGCGACCGCAGTCTGTCATTCAGACTGTGTTACAATGTCCAAGAGAGCCCGTCACCACGCTCGGCTCACAACCCCGCAGGTCGGGGTCGGGGACGACCCCGGCTACGGCACATTTTCACCGTTTGCTGGTGGCGCAACGGGCCGTGAAAGATTGCTACGAGGGAATAGACATCCAGACGCCGTAGTGCAGGGCCCTTGCCCTGCCGTGTAGTCGGGGCTGGGGCCCCGGACCTACGGAAGCGGAGGTTGGTGGTGATCAGGCCGTCTTCGTTGCCCATGGCAGGGGCCGCGTGAGGGAAGAACCTATTATGGGAGAATGGCTATGGTAGCAGAGGCAGAAGAGGTATTCAGGAAAACAGGGGCTTTGCTGGAAGGCCATTTCCTGCTCACGTCCGGCCTCCATTCCCCCGTCTACTGGGAGAAGTTTCGCGTCCTGCAGTACCCGGAACATACCGAGCGTCTATGCCGGCTGATTGCCGACGCCTTCCGCGACCGCGACGTGCAGTTGGTGGCCGGCCCCACCACCGGCGGGGTTGTCCTGGCCTACGAGGTGGCCCGGCAGTTGGGCGTTCGCAGTATCTACGCCGAGCGTGAGGGTGGGGCTCGTATCTTCCGCCGCGGGTTCACGATCGCTGCGGGCGAGAAGACCCTGGTGGTGGATGATGTGCTGACGACCGGCGGCTCCGTCAAGGAGGTGGCTGACCTGGTGAAGAGGAGTGGGGGCGAGATGGTGGGGATTGGGGTGCTGGTGGACAGGAGCCAGGGGGCTGTTGACCTGGGAGTGCCCCTGTTCAGTTGCCACCGTACGACGGCACCCAGCTACAGGCCCGAGGATTGTCCCTTGTGTGCCATGGGGGTCCCGGTGGTGGAACCGGGGAGAGGCGGGGCCTGATCGGCCTACATGTCCTTGTTAAGCGTAGCTATGAACTCAGCGTTGGACTTGGTCTTGGACAGCCGTTCGAGCACCGCCTGAGTGGCTTCCGTCGGGTTGCCTGAGTCGTTGGATATCATGCTTATCATCCGTCTCAGGAGCCACACTTTCTGCAAGGTTGCTTCGTCGAGCAGCAGTTCTTCCCGCCTGGTGCTGCTGCGCTGGATATCGATGGCCGGGAATACGCGCCGCTCTGCGAGGCGGCGGTCAAGATGCAGTTCCCAGTTGCCGGTGCCTTTGAACTCCTCGTAGATGACCTCGTCCATCCTGCTTCCGGTATCGATCAGGGCCGTGGCCAGGATGGTGAGGCTGCCTCCCTCCTCCACGTTCCTGGCCGCGCCGAAGAAGTGCTTGGGGTGGTACAGGGCCACCGGGTCGATTCCCCCTGACAACGTTCTGCCACTGGAAGGGGCCGCCAGGTTATACGCACGGGTCAGACGGGTGATCCCGTCCAGCAGTATGACCACGTCCCTCTTTGACTCCACCAGCCTCTTGGCACGCTCCAGGGCGAACTCTGCAACGCGGGTCTGGTTCTCCACCATCTCGTCGAAAGTGGCGCTGATGACCTCCCCCTTGACCGACCGTTTCATGTCCGTCACTTCCTCCGGCCGCTCCCCGATGAGGCACACCATGATGTGGACGTCGTCGTAGTTGGTGGATATAGCGCTGGCGACCTTCTTGAGAAGCATCGTCTTCCCCGCCTTGGGAGGAGATACGATGAGCCCGCGCTGTCCCCTACCGATGGGCGCTATAAGGTTGATTATCCGGGCAGAGAGGTTGTCGGGAGTACACTCGAGGTCGAAGCGCTGGTTGGGGAAAATCGGGGTCAGGCTCTCGAAAACCGTCCTTTCCTTGGCCAGGTCCGGCTCCAGGTCATTGACCAGCTCCACACGGAGAAGGCTCTGATATCGTTCTCCCTCCTTGGGCGGCCTGGCCTGTCCCATTACCGTGTCGCCGGTGCGCAGGCCGAAACGCCTGATCTGCGATTGGGACACGTAGATATCGTTGGGCCTGGGGAGCAGCGAATCGCTGCGCATGAAGCCATATCCCTCAGAAGTGACTTCCAGCGTGCCGTGGGCCAGGGTATTGCCCTCCTTCTCGGCCTGGGCTTGAAGCAGGGACAGGATAAGTTCGTTTTTCTTGAGCAGGCTGTAGCCGGAGACTCCCCAGTCTTTGGCCAGCTCCAGCAGGTCTTCTCTCTTCTTGGTTTCGAGTTCGGCGAAGTTCATTTCCTCTCCCCTGGGCCTTGGCCCGAGACCCGGCGCCAGTCCTCCATGAAGCGCTCGACCCCGATGGTCGTAAGGGGGTGATTCACCATCTGCATCAGGACGCTGTAGGGAATGGTGGCAATATGCGCTCCCGCCCTGGCTGCGACCACGCAGTGCATCGGATGGCGAATGCTCGCTGCGATTACCTGTGACGCAAGGTCGTAGCGGTCAAGAAGCTGCACTATGTCCGCCACCAGCTCCATGCCGTCCTGCCCTACGTCGTCCAGCCGGCCCACGAAGGGGCTGATATAGGTGGCGCCCGCAAGCGATCCCAGCAGGGCCTGGTTTGTCGAGAAACATAGTGTCAGATTCGTCTTGATGTTTTCTCCGGCAAGCAGGGAGATGGCTTCCAGGCCTGCGGCGGTGCACGGCATCTTTATTACCACATGGGGCGACCACGACGCAATCTCTCTGGCCTCCTGCACCATCCCCTCGGTCTCAAGGCTGAGCACCTCGGCGGAGACCGGGCCGTTGACGATGGAACAAATCTCAGTTACTGCGGCCTTGTAGTCACTGGTGCGGCCCGCTTTGGCGACCAGAGTTGGGTTAGTGGTGACCCCGCTGACGACGCCCAGTCTTACGCCGTGGCGAATCTCCTCTACCTCAGCGGTGTCCAGAAAAAGACGCACTACTCTTACCTTCTACTTCCTGGTGTAACGGCAACGGGTGTTGCGCGCCTTCCCTCAGTGTGCTTATAGCTGCGTTGACGAATCCATGGAATAGAGCATGGGGACGGTTAGGGCGGGATTTGAATTCCGGATGGAACTGACTCCCCACCATCCAGGGATGATCCCTCAACTCCACTATCTCCACCAGCCCGCCGTCGGGGGAAAGGCCACTGGCAATCAACCCTGCCTGTTCCAGAGTATAGCGGAAATCGTTATTGAACTCAAACCGGTGGCGGTGGCGCTCGTAGACCATTGGCTCGCCGTAGGCAGCAGCTACGTGAGTCCCCTCTTTCAGCACGCAGGGGTAGGTGCCGAGCCTCATGGTGCCGCCCTTGTCCGTGATTCCGTACTGCTCGGCCAGCAGGCAGATGACGGGGTACGGCGTATCGGTGTGGAACTCGGTGGAGTTGGGCTCATCCGTCCCCAGGGCATACCGGGCGTGGTCCACCACCATGACCTGCATGCCCAGGCACAGTCCCAGGTAGGGCACCTCGTTCTCCCTGGCATACCTGACCGCCCTGGCCATTCCATCTATACCCCGGTCTCCGAACCCCCCGGGCACTATGATTCCCTGGGCGGTGCGAAGGAGGTTCTCAACCCATTCCTCCCCTTTCTCCAGGTCTTCCGAGTGCACCCACTGGATCTCCACGTCACGGTTCAGGCTGGTGGCCGCGTGCCGAAGCGCCTCCCGCACGGAGATATAGGCGTCCCGCAGCTCCACGTACTTCCCCACCAGCGCCACGGGTACAGTCTCCTTGGGTACCTTCATCTTCTCCACCATGGCCCGCCACTCGTTGAGGTCGCCTGGCCCCGCCGGCAGCCTCAACATCTCGATCACCAACTGGCCCATGCCTGATTCCTCAAGGATGAGAGGGACCTCGTATATTGTGGGCACCGTGAGAAGGGATATGACGGCCCTCTTCTCCACGTCGCAGAAGAGAGATATCTTGTCCGCAATCCCCTCGGACAGGGGGTAGTCACTGCGGCACACGATGATGTCGGGCTGTATGCCGATTCGTCGCAGTTCGTTGACGCTGTGTTGTGTCGGCTTTGTCTTGAGCTCTCCCGTCGAGGCTATAAAAGGAATATACGTTACGTGGACATACAGCACGTTGTCTCGCCCGGCATCGCTCCGCATCTGCCGGATGGCCTCGAGGAAGGGGAGACCCTCTATGTCGCCGACTGTCCCGCCGACCTCGACGATGACTATTGAGGCCCCGCTCTGCTCGCCCACCTCGCGGATGCGTCTCTTGATCTCGTTGGTGACATGGGGGACCACCTGGATAGTGCCCCCGAGGAAATCGCCCCGCCTCTCCTTGGCGATGACGGACCCGTAGATCTGGCCGGTGGTCACGCTGGAAGCGCTGGTAAGCTCTATGTCAATGAAGCGCTCATAGTGCCCGAGGTCGAGGTCAGTCTCGGCACCATCTTGAGTGACGAAGACCTCGCCATGCTGATAGGGCGACATAGTCCCCGGGTCAACGTTGAGGTATGGGTCGAGTTTCTGGATGGTGACGGAGAGGTTGCGGCTCTTGAGTATCCTGCCTATCGATGCGGCAGTGATGCCCTTCCCTACAGAACTGACCACACCACCCGTAATGAAGATGTACTTCGTCACCACGTACCTTGTGAGGAATGCTCAAGGAAAGACGGGGAGAGCCAAACCTGAGCCAAGTATAGCATGCCTCACTATCGTGTCAAGGGCTATGTGAACCGGCGCACAACAAGTCTGGGGCCTCCGTAGCTCGTGATGCCGGCGGGTCTATGGCACTCACTACTTCATCACAGGCAACGATGTGGAACGTGCCAAATCCCCACCAGTGGGAGGAATCATCGGGTAGTCGGAGCCGTCGCTGTCCGTCCCCTATCGCCATGACTCGCTGGCAAGCAACTGGAGGTTGGTCTTGCGCAGACGGGATGACAGCATGGCCGCCACGTTGTGCATGACGGTATAGCCGGTCCGGTGGCTCATCTCGAAGACTCGGTGGAGATTCTCCCGTGGCAGTACCAGGATTTCGCAGTCGGTGATCGCCTTGGCTCCCGCAGCCCGGCTTTCGCGATCAACGAGGGCCAACTCCCCGAATACCTGACCGGGCTCCGCGACATGGACCACTATAGCCGGCTCGAAGCCCCTGCCCGCCTTCTGCAAGGCGACTCTGCCGCTCCTGATGACGTAGAGTTCGTCCCCCGTACTGCCTTCGCTGAAGATCAACTCGCCCTGCTTGTAGCTCTTCTCCTGGCAGACATTCGCCACGTTGCTGAGTTCGAAGTTGTCCAGTCCTTTGAAGAGGTCGGTGCGCTGCAGGACTTCTTCGATCGACATGGTTCCCACCTCCACCGGCGCAGTATGTCCCCGTCGTGGGTCAGGCTGCGATTCTGCCCAGATTATAGGTGGCCCACTGCGTCACGTCAATCACTCGTATTCACTCGGGGGGACCAAAATTTGCCATCCGTCCGCAGGGCAGGGATAGGATGACCGGGTTGGTAGTAGCCTGTAGTCGGGGTCGGGGACGACCCCGACTACGGTCCTATTCGATCGACACGGTGACAGTCCCGTTCACTATCACGTAGGCCATGGTCCAAGCCGTGACCTGGTGGAAACTGGAAATGGGTGCACCGCCCATCCAATAGCATTCTGGGGTGAGGGAACCGGAATCGACCATCTATCAAGCATCCCGTAAGGGGTAATTCTTTCACCCGGCGGGTGCTGAAAGAACGCCTTTGGCCCAACCTGTCAGATGGCGGATGTGGGTGGACATGTCAACTCACGTAAGAGTGTTACTGAGGGTGGGGTATGGGAAGCGGCCAGCTACCGTGGTATAATACCATCCGTCGACACAGCCTCAGACTGCAGCCAGGGCAGACTTCCTGCCCAGAAGGGGGCGCAATGACTTCTACGGGTTTCCTCGATGAGGCATTCAGGCTGTATGAACAGAACCTCTATGTTGCCCGGGAGCAGGGCGACAAGGAGGGCCAGGCGGCCGCACTCCACTCACTTGGCACCCTGCATTTAAACGGGGGCAACTATGCAGAGGCGAAGGCACAGTTCGAGCAAAGCCTGGCAGTGTCACGAGAGTTGGGGGACAAGGTTGGCATCAAGGCTAACCTGCGTCAGCTCGCTGCTACGGAGCGCGGGTTGGGCGACTACAAGGCGGCCACCAAGTACGGTGAGCAGGCGCTCGATGTCTCCAAGACGTTGGGGAACAAGGGCGGTGTGGCACTGGCCTATGCGCAGTTGGGCCGCACCCATGCTGAAGCTGGCAACCACAAGAAGGCGCTGAAGACCTTCGACAAGAGCCTGAAGGTCACCCAGGAGATCGGCAACAAGGTCCAGGCGGTCAACACCCTGTGTGGCATCGCGGGGGTCCGGTTCCAGGATGGGAAGTACAAGGACGCTGTGAAGCAGTATCACGAGGCCTACAGGATTGCTGTGGCTCTCGGTGATAAGGGGGTGGCCGGCAATATCGAGTGCAGCGCATTCGTTTGCGCCTCGGCCCAGAGCGGGAAGAAGGAACTGAATGCGGCGGTAAAGGAGCACAAGGGCAGATTCAAGAAGGCGAAGAAGGAGCGGGATGCTTCCACGGCAGCGCATTCACTCTGCAGCATGTCGGAGAGCCTCATTGCCCTGGGCAAGATCGGGGATGCCACGAAGCAATGGACCGAGAGCGTGGAGTATGCCAGCGTCCTGGAGCAGGACAAGAGGCTGAGGGCGTCTACGCTCCTCGTGCAGGGCCGTTTGAGTCACGAGAAGGGCAGATATGAAGAGGCGGCAGCGTTGCATAAGGAAGGCCTTGATTTGGCCAGGCAGGCCGGCGACAATGCTCTGGCTGCGCGCCTGTCCCTGTGGCTGGGTGCTGACTATCAGTATCTTCACAGCTTCCACGATGCGGGCCGGCTGTTCGCTGACAGCGTCCAGGGGTTCCAGACCGAAGGCGACGCCAAGCGGGCCATGATCTCCACGCTACGGCAGATGCAGATCATGATTGCCCTGGGCGACTACTGGCAGGCGCTCAATCTTGGAGAAACGGGCCTGGCCGCTGCCAGCAAGATGGAGGAGAAGATGCTGGCTTCGTCCTTCCTGAAACAGCTTGGGGCTTCTCACGAGGGCCTGGGGCACTACCGTCAGGCCGCGGAGATGTATGACAAGGCTGTGAAGGCACTGCACAAGGCAGGCTCGCCGTTGGAGCAGCCAGTGCGCAGCGATCTGGACAGGATGAATGCCAAACTGGCAGAACCCAGGGAGGAAGCGGCCGAAGAAGAAGCGGTCGCGGCCGTTCCGGCTGCCGAGGCGGTGGTCGCGGAGGCCGAGGTCGTGGCTGCCGGGGTCTATGTAGAAGAGACAGCGCGCGCCGAAGGGGCCGCGGTCATTGAGGAAGATGTAGCTGCGGCTGAGCCTGAGATGGCCGAGGAGCCGGTAGCTGCCGAAGAGGTGGTGGGGGAGGAGGAACCGGCCGCCGAGACGCCGGCCGAGACTGAGGTTGCCGGAGAAGAGGTTGTGGCTGGTGTGGCGGAAGAGGAAGTCACTGAGCCGGTAGTGCCAGAGAGCCCTGTCGAGGCAGAGGCTCCTGCTGAGGCAGAAGAGGCGATGAAGGTGGAGGCTCCGGCAGAGGTGGAAGAGGCGGCTGAGGCCTCTGCGGAGGTCGAGAAGGAGCGCGTCAGCGAGGCGGAGGCGCCTCAAGTAGAGGAAGAGGTGGAGAGGCCCGCTGGGGGGGAGACCGCTGAGCGAGGGGCCGAGGCGGGCGAAGAGGAAACGGCCGCTGGGATCGAGCCGCCTGAAGAGGAAACGCCCCGGGAGTAGAGCGCCCGGTATCTGCCGGTGTGCGGGCTTGAATTGCCATGGCCCGGCGGCTTAGGCCGACCGGGCCATTTGTCTTTGGCCTCTGATAGACTAGCCCCAGCCACCAGCACCCCTCCAGAGTCCTTGAATGCAGTCAGTATGTATTTCGTGGCGGGTCCCTGACCCGACGCTGAAGTCTTGGCAGTGGAGGTCAGGTGAGGTCTCCAGCAAGTAGGGTGGGTGAGACGAAGCGAAACCCACCGAATAGGCTACCACCGGGAAGAGACGTTTCCCAGTGCAGCTTGGACACTAGACGCCATGCCGCAGGAAGCAACCCCAGCGACGGAATAGCGTGGGGGTGCCCGTGCCGTGTTGGGACTCCACTCACCCTACAGGCCTTCGTCTAGGGAAGAGACAGCTTTTTCCGGGGAAAACATGTCCACCACCCGAATCACAGTGCCCGCTAGACCAGTGCAGCATGTGGATATCTGTTCCTGTAGTACATGCCCTTGTACTGTCTAAGCAGAGCATCGATATGACCTTCGTCATGGCGACCTCGAATAAAGAATGCTGCCTCGATGGACTCGGAACCATTTTCTTGAATCAGTCTGCTGACGAACTTGGGACTGACCATGCTTGAGAAAATGAAGGACCTGATGCCCTCCTCCTCATCCCTGGTCAAGTCCACCCCTCTCTTCCCCAATCCGCTGACAATATCATTGAAGCCGCTCATGACCTCCAACCCTTCATCCCGGTTACAGTAGACACCGACCCCATTATCATTTTCGAGAAGCTCATCGGGAAACGAAAAGGAAGGTGCCGGGGTCTTCAACTCAAACTTCTCCATTACCTTTGCAATTTCTTCACGAGACTTGGATTCCCATTGTGCCAGGACCTGTCTCTTATAATCAGCAGCCATCGAAAGCCCGTTGGGGTAGACAACGAGATCAGAGTTGTGGTACTCCATGAACTCATGGTACTGACGATTCGCCGACTCCCTGGCTCTTTCAGCAAGCTGGTTACAATAGCGATATGCTATCCGCGGAACCTCCCTAAGGAAATCAGCTCTAAGTTTCTGAAGGGTCTCCTCTGTAGCACCACCGAATATATGTTGGCGGCCGGACCAATACCACTCTCCATTCCACGGCACCAAACTCCCGATAACGATCTTACCAACCTCAAACATGGCGTTGTCACCTGAATCACCTGAAAGTCTTACCGTGTACGGTTTCTCGTTGATTAGGTTCATCAGTTCCAGCATGAGGCCATCAGCCGCAAGCACCCGGTAATACGCGGAGTGCCTTTCGGACCAGCTTCGCAAAGTGGACCGTTGGTCCTCAGAGATGTCGATCACATCTGCCAGGACATCGACAACGCCAAGGCCGGACCAGGCTGTCGTCTCTTCACAGACGAAATCGTCCATTACCGGGATGCTGGCTTCTCCACCATGGTATTCAACATAGTTCCTGAATCTGTGACGAAACAGATACGAATGTGTACCCAACCAGACCAGCTTCGTCTTCACTTCCCAACCGAACTCGTTTGGTCCGGCAAGGAACTTCTTCACGCTTGAGCCTTTCGGAATATCTGCGAACCTCTCTTCCAGAAAACGTGATGCCGTTTCGGCCAGCCTTCTCAGGTCCTGATGTGTAGGAGAGAAGATGAGTTGCGGGTTCAGCTCGGAGTATAGTATCCACAAGAGATACTGGACCCGGCACCGGTTCGTCGTCTCTTTGCCCCCGTCTTCACCTGCCTCAAGCACAAACGGAAGCGGGATGCCAAGAAACGTGCTGTTGTGCTGTTCAAGGCTGCGCCAGATACCGATGTCATTGTGAATGTCCTCAGCAAACTCGACCAGGACCCGGGCCAACTCTTCAAGCCCGGTATCAGGCAGGCGAAGTGTATCGTGCACGAGCGATCTTTGCGCCTTCACGAGCGCGCGCTTCAGGTCTCCGGCTAGCCGGGGAAGATGCTGCTCTCCTTTCCCAGTATGGCCTGGCGGTCTATGATCTCGGAATTTCACGATTCGCGGTCTCCTTATGATAGCGGCTTACAAGTCGACGAACTCGATGTTCCTCTGACCGGACTGTGACACCTATTCTCTTAACCCATGCTCACTGATACTGGAGGCAACCTTCTTGCACCACGACAGCAGCGCAGTCAACTCCTGTTCAGACAACTTGTGGTCAATCAGGCACTTGAGCTCACGACCTGCTGGCCGAAACAGCCCGGTCGCCTTTGCTTCCGCCCAGTGGGATTCTACAATGTTCTCAGGCACAGAAGTCTTGCTCCTCATGCCGCCATGGCCCATTAGGGCGGTGTAGACAGACTGTTTGTACACGGAATCAGGGGGGTAGCCGAAACAGACCGCCACATGTTTGCCGCTCACATCCACGTTGAGGGAGAACCCCCTGGTTCCCCAGTGGATGGGCATGGACTCTTGCCCGGCAAATTCAAGAAGCCGTTCAAAAACCATTATCCCGTTTTCGTCCAGCGACCGGAGGAAATCTTGCTGAGATATGACCGGCAGTGAACCGGATGGAATCAGGTTGGGCCTTGCCGGTTCTCTCCCAACGACTATGTCCTGAGAGAGAAGACGCGTGCCTGTGCCTGACAGGAAAAAGGAGAACTCCACGCACGTCACGCGAACGCCCTTCGTTCGCAGGAACGAGGCCGTTTGTCTGATCTCGTTCGTAACCTTCTGGCCCACAATCACGATCCTCTGGTCCTTGTTGAAAGCCACGGCCTCGTCGGGGGCCAGTTCGAAAGACTCACGGTGATGTTCAGCGAGGCTCAAAGAGTCATCATTCAGGTATGACCTGAGGATCATTTGAAGCTGTTCGGTATCGAGTTGCCCTACGAAAGAAGCATATTCGAGCGCTTGGGCAAGTGTGTCACGAGGAGTCCGGTCTCGCTTCAACTCGATCACCACAACGTCACCCTGTCGGTCCAGAGCAAGCAGGTCAATAACACTTCCAAGGTTCGTGCTAACCTGGCGACCTATGATCAGCAACTTGCCATCCTCGACGATACCATCGGGATTGTCCTCGATCCACCCTTCCAGAACAGCCTCTTCGTGCTGAGCTTGAAACGGAGTCTGGACGTACTCTTTGAACTTGCCGTCAGGCTCTATTCCGAAGACTCGCATAGCTTCACATACTTTGCCAGACTATTTCTATCTGTAGCCGGGGAACCGTGGACAAGTGAGTTCTCCCGGTATAGGTTGGTCACTAGGTTGCACAATCTCGGGAACCACTGGCCAGTGGGGCGATGGTGGACCAGAACCCTCGCCCTTCTGACTGCCAGTCGGACGCTCTCCCTCTGGGCCACAGCTCCAGGATACACTTAATCTACTAGAATAGGACAACCGAGACAAGCGCCTTTCCACTCCCGGTCGTGGGGGAACCCGGTGCTGTTTTGGGAAAGTCCTGCACACGGATTACAACGCGGCTAAAGGCATCCGACCCCTCGATATAGTACGCCAAGTGTGGGTAGAGCATGGCGAAATCCAAAGAGGTCTCCCATGGCAATCGACAGAGTCGCCCTTGGAGACCTTTATGATCGCCTCTGGAGACCCACCGAACAAGCTTCGACAGGGAGAAGACGTGTCCCACTTGCAGCTTGGGCATCAGACGTCGTACCACAAGAGAGCAACGCCAGTGATGGAATCGCGTAAAGGTGGCTTTCGTCCCGATGGCGTTGTCCTACGCATCTCCTCTGTTGATCGCATGGGACTCTACCCACCCTACGGACTCTGGGGCGGCAATGAAGGACAGGCCGGCGGGTCGGGAGGCGGCTGAGGGGGATTCGAACCCCTACCGCCGCCTTCCTCGCCGTGACCTGCGACGCCTGACGCTGTAGACGGGGACCTCATCTTCCTCTGTCTCGTAGTCTTCCTCATCCTCGTCCCTTTGACTCGCCTCGCTTGCGGCTTCAGCCAGCACCGGGTCGGAGGCACCGATCAGCCTCCCATCCTCCATCTCCAGGATTAAGTCAGCCCTGGCGGCCACTGGCGCACTGTGTGTGGCCACGAGGACGGTACTGCCCTCCCTGGTAAGGCTGTACAGGAGTTCCACTATCCGCTTTCCAGTCTTGGAGTCCAGATTCCCGGTGGGCTCGTCGCCCAGGATAATCGGGGGGTCATTGGCCAGGGCGCGGGCGATGGCCACCCGCTGTTGCTCACCGCCGGAGAGCCTGGTGGGACGGCGGGCCTGCATAGTGGCATCGATACCCACCCTCTCCAGCAGCTTACGGGCCTTGGTCTCCCGCCCGTTGGTCTTCCTTCCCATCAACTCCATAGGCAGCATGACGTTCTCCAGGGCTGTCATGTTGGGGATCAGGTAGTAGGACTGGAAGACGAAGCCCACCTTTCTCAGGCGGTACTTGACCTCGTCCCTGCCACGGAGCTCGGCCACGTTGACCCCGTCCACCAGCAAGCTGCCTTCGGTGGGCTTGTCCAGGTTCCCTATCAGGTTGAGCAGCGTCGTCTTGCCACTGCCGCTGGCCCCCTTGATGGCTATCATCTTTCCCCGCGGCAACTTGATACTGATGTCATCTACTGCAGGCACAATTACGGAACCCGACCTGAACTCCTTCACCAGTCCGACTGCTTCCACGATTGCGTCGTTGTCGCTACTCATTGCGCAGTACCTCCGCGGGTTTGACCCTTGATATGTACCAGGTGGGGAACATGCTGGCGACGATCGCCAGTCCCGCGGCCACCAGAAGCGCATAGAGGAACACCTCGGGGGACACCGCGATGTCGATGCCGGCGACGCTGGTGACACCACCGCCGCCGAAGAAGCCCATAGCGCGCTCCGCCATGCCTCCTCCGCCAGGGCCCGGGGCGGTCGTGCCGGTGTCTATCAGCATGTTGCCGACACTCTGGGCCAGAGGGAAGGTAATAAGTGCGCCGATGATGCCTGCCACCAGGGCCATGACCAGGGTCTCGGCGCTGAACTGGAGACCTATGCGCCAGTTGGAGGCCCCGATGGCCTTGAATATGCCGATCTCCTTCACTCGCTGCCGCATGAGCAAGACCACTGAGAAGACGATCACGATGCCAGCGATTATGAAACCGGCGATCATGGCCATCTGGCTGGTGTCCCCGGCGCTCACCACCGCGCTATTTATTCGTTCGTACTGGTCTTCAGCAGTCACGACGTCGGCCTCGTCCTCACTCCATATCTCCCTGATAGAGTCTGCCACCGTATTCACACTGGAGACGTCGTCTGCTATGACAACCACGGAGGTCACCCCGTCGATCTCGAACACCCGCTGGACAGTCTCAATGGGCATGACAAGCATGGCATCGCCGAAGGACTGACCGCTTTCGTAGATGCCGATCACCTCCAAGGTGACGCCCTCTATCTCGAACTGGGAGCCAACTTCGAGGTCGTTCTTCTCAGCCAGGTCGACCCCCAGGATGGCCACATCGGCATCGATCTCGTTGGAGGTGAAGTAGCGGCCCTCTGCTATCTCCATATGGGCATCGCCCATCAACACAGGATCGCTGGTCGCAGGGTCAAAACCCATGACGGTTATGGGCATAGTGAAATCCGTGGGCATCTCGAAATCCCCCTCCCCCCCAGGGAAACGTCCCATGCCCCCCATGCCCCTTCCCCCCAGCGAGCCGGCGTCGATTGGCGACTCCAGGCTGTCTCCGCTGTACTGCGTCTGGATCGTTGCCTGTACGTCGGCCACGTGCTCTATGCTGTAGAGTTCATCTACCTTATCATCGTCCAGCGGCTCTCCCCCACCCATCGCGCCGAAGGTGCCAGCCGACCGGACCGTGATCTCCGTACCGATCTCCTCCCCTATGGACTTCAGTTGATTCTCCGTAGCCCCGTGCACTGTGAGCATGATCAGGGCCAGCCCGATGCTGACTGCCAGGATCACCACGATGGCCCCCGTGCGGAGCGGACTCCGCACCAGATTGCGTATTGACCTGCGAACCAAAGTCACAACCAGGTCCTCCTTGCCGTCTTCTCGCCCAGAACAACCTTCCGACGTTCTCCTTGCCGCCTTGGGTCGAGTCCGCTATAGGCCTTCAGAAATGCGCTCAGTATCTCCTCTTGATCATCTTGCCGCACAGGGCTCATCTTGCGGCTCTTGTAGAAGAACACCTTCACTATTCTCCTCTGACCTAAGACGTCTCGCCGAGAGTGACGCTGGTTGTCTTCTGCTCGCTGTCCCGGAAGTACTCAATCTCCACCTGGTCTCCGGGCTCGTGGGCCTGTATTGCTGATCGCAGTGCCTCGGAAGTGGCTACGTCCTGGCCATCAATAGCCGTGATCACATCGCCCGACTTCAGCCCAGCCTCGTCGGCCGGACTATTCCTCGACACTTGATAGACCAATACCCCCTCATCAACCGATAGTCTGTACTGCGACTTGACGATTGAGTTGACGGTGAGCATGGTGATTCCCAGCCAGGGACGGACTACATGTCCCTTCTCTATCAGACTGGCTATCACGGGGATGGCGGTGTTGGTGCTTATGGCAAAACCAATGTTCTCCGAGTTGGAAGCCATGGCCACATTGATGCCGACTATTTGTCCCGCCCTGTTCAGCAGGGGGCCGCCACTGTTCCCGGCGTTGATAGCAGCATCGGTCTGGATGAGGTCATAGAGCACCGACCCGTCTTCCAGGTCGATAGTGCGTCCCAGGTTACTGACCACACCCTCCGTCCAAGTGGGACCCCCTGGCAGGGCCAGTACATTGCCTACTGCCACCACATCATCCAGCTCATTGAGCTGGACGAGAGAGTTGCTGAGGAAGTGCAGGTAGGGTAGATCGCTGGCGTCAATCCTCAGCACAGCCAGGTCAGTCTGCTCGTCCGTAACCACGCTGGTTGGCTCAAAAGTCCTCCCGTCGCTGAGGGTCACTGTTATGGTATCGGCACTTTCCACCACGTGGTTGTTGGTCACGACATAGCCGTCAGGACTGACTATCATCCCTGTCCCGGCGCCGGTCTGCGGGGTCGACTGGAAGAACCAGGATGTGCTGACTGTCTCGGTGACGATTGAGACCACGGCGGGGCCGACCATGTCGACCAGTTCCTCGTTGCTGAGCTCAGCGCCAATCTCTGCGTCAACACAGATAGATGCATCTTCAAGTACAGTCGACACGGCAGGCAGAATGGTTGTGGGGTCTTCGGTCGAGCCCTCAGCAGACACTCCAACGTCGGACGTGGTACTTGACCCACCTGGATCGGACGACGTATCCAACCCACCCGAGGCGGCGAAGGGCAGATATGCTGCCATGCCTACGGTCGCCAGAACGACGGCGACGATCAGAAACAACTTCAGCTTACTCATTGTTCACTCCTCCACCGGGGGCTGGAATCCCCTCAACTTGAGCTTCACTATCCTCCGGTCTCACCACTGAATCCGTTTGGCACCCCGTGGTTCCTCTGAGCCCACAGGGACTTCTCTCCGCACCTGTAACAGGGTCGTCCACAGGTGGTCAATCCCGGCATCTGTGTCCGGGTTGTACCGCCATGAACACACGCTGCTTCACTTCTTGCCTCGCCCCTGAAGGGGGTTCCAGAGTGATCACGTCCCTCAGGGCGACGGCCGTTTTCAATAGCGGCTCCAGCTCTCGGCCGTAGCGCAGCGTGGTGTCCTGCAAACACGCCTCCGCACTGTCTCCCGCCAGTATCCGGTCTATGCATGCGTTCAACTCGCTTCGATAAACGCTGAGCGATGTGTTCATCCCGATTCACAGCCCACACCTCCGTCCGAGTACCCTGCCCACTCCAGGGGAGGGGGAAAGCTCCCCCGCTCCCCTGAAAGATGGGTCCAGGAGGTGTCAAGCCGCCGCTGTGTCTCCCTCATCCGCGGTGTCATCGGGAGTGCACCACGGGCTGCCACCCCAACCATGGAAGCTGCCGCCACGCATCATGCCTCTGTCACCCCTCATGCCAGCCCGAGGGCCATGGCCTTCGGGGCCCGGCAGCTCGATGTCGGGCCTGGCCTGCCACCACTCCAGGTACTGGTCAGCCTCTTCCTGGGTTATCGTGCCATCGTCCACCAGTTGCTGAAGCCAGGCTTCCATGGCTTCATCCCGCATTTCGTCTCGGGCCTGGGAAAGGGCCTCCTGCAACTGCTCCGGATCGATGGCCACGCCCGTGTTCTCTTCGTAGATCTCACAGGCCCTCTCCAGCAGTTCCTGGCATCTGTTCTGGGTTTCGGTCTGGCTCTGGTCCGCTGTGTCGTCCGCGGCCGCAGCTACTCCTCCAACAATGCCGCCGATCAACAGCACCGGCAGCAGCACGGCCAGAACCAACCACTTCCGTCTTCGCATTGCTGTGTTACCTCCTTTCTCTACGCATTGTCCCGTCGGGGGTTTAACACCACCGTGTCACTCTGCGGCACCTCCACCTTTCCAATTACATCTCGCCTCCTTCGTGGACCGGTCCTCTCCTGTCACAAATGAAGCGTAGCACAGGAACATGAACCTCCCGTGAACCGCGACTGAACTCAGCGTGTGGGGAACGGCACCGTAGTCTTTCATGTTCTGTTCATCTACATGTAATATGATGTCCTTGCACTTGCTTCGAGGAGGGACTCCATGCGTATCCTGCTGGTGGATGACGACAGGCGACTCTGCAGCATCGTGAAGCGTGGTCTTCTGGAAGAGACGTATGCGGTGGACGTGGCCTACGACGGGGAGGAGGGCCAGTACCTGGCGGAGGTCAATCCCTATGATGTCATCATCCTGGACATCATGATGCCCAGGAAGGACGGGCTTGAAGTCTGCCGCGACCTCCGCTCCAAGAGGGTGAACACACCGATCCTAATGCTCACGGCCAAGGATACCATTGAAGACAGGGTGAAGGGGCTGGACGCCGGGGCGGATGACTACCTGGTCAAGCCCTTTGCCTTCAACGAGCTTCTGGCCCGGATTCGGGCGCTCCTGCGCCGGGAAGGCATGTCCAAGTCGCCGGAGCTTCGAATACGGGACCTGGTTCTGAACACGCTCACCCGTCAGGCGCAGCGGGGGCAGGATGCCATCGATCTCACTACCAAGGAGTACGCCATCCTGGAGTACTTCATGAGACATCCCAACATGGTACTCACCCGGACAATGCTGGAGGAGCATGTCTGGAACTACGATTTCGATAGCATGTCCAATCTCGTGGATGTCTATATTCGGCGGTTGCGGCGCAAGATAGATATGCAGGGGCAGCCCAGTCTTATCCAGACGGTAAGAGGCGCCGGCTACCGGCTCAAGGCAACATGAACCTGATTCATAGCATCAAGTTCCGTTTCACCGTGTGGTACCTCCTGGTGCTGGTGGTGCTTCTCGCCAGCCTCAGCACCATCGTGTACTTCTATCTGTCGCGCACTCTCTACCAGAACCTTGACGCTTCGCTCGAGCTGCGCACCACCCAACTTCAGGACCTCCCGGCGATTGTTGACAGCATCAGGGAAGGGCAGTTCCAGGAAGAGTTGGGGGAGATCGTCATGCTCTGTTTCCACTCCCAGGGAGAATTGGTGAAGCTCTCCCCCAATGAGATCGATGTCCCCCTAACATACGCGTTCGTGGAGGAGGCCATCGGCGGCCAGGCATCCTTCACCACTGTCCGCACAGCGGAAGGGGAGGGGGTGAGGCTTTGTGCGGTACCGTTTGAAGGTGGGCGCCGGGGCGGCCTCACCGAGCCGGCAGCCGTTGTGGTGGGGCGCTCCACGCAAGAGACCGAGCAGGCCCTGGATGGCCTTACGCACACACTGGTCATTGTCGTTCCGCTGACTCTGCTGCTGGCTGCAGGAGGGGGCGTGTTCCTTGCCAGGCGGGCGCTCAAGCCCGTGGACCAGATATCTGAGACAGCGCGAACCATAAGCGAGAGCGACCTCAGCGGTCGGATCCAGGTGGACACCAGGGACGAACTGGGCAGGCTGGCGTCCACGCTCAATCAGATGATCGAGCGATTGCAGAGAGCGTTCAAGCGGCAGCAGCAATTCACCGGCGACGCCTCCCACGAGCTTCGTACGCCGCTGGCAGTGATCCAAGCAGAGTCTTCTCTAGCCCTGCAGAGGGAAAGGCCGGCAGATGAGTACCGGCAGTCCCTGCAGACTATCACTCAAGAAGCGGATCATATGTCCTCGATGATTGACAGGTTGCTTGTGCTGGCCCGCGCTGACGTTGGAAGGGAGCAGTTGGCCCTTGAGCGGGTCAGCCTGGGCGGACTGGTCCAGGATGTGAGTACCGACGTGGAAATCCTGTGCCGGGAAAAGGGACTGGGATTCAAGTTGAACCAGACTGGTGAAGTCGTGGTGGAAGGCGACAGGGCGATGCTGAGACAGTTGCTCCTTGACCTGCTGGACAACGCCATCAGATACACGCCGAAGGGCGGAACAGTGTCGGTCTCCCTTCGCAGGGAGGGGAGGATGGCAGTTGTGTCGGTTGCAGACGCGGGGATCGGTATCCCGTCCGAGGATCTGCCCCTGATCTTCGAACGGTTCTACCGGGTCGACAAGGCTCGCTCCCGCAGCGAGGGAGGCAGCGGGCTGGGGTTGGCCATATGCCAGCGCATTGCCGAAGCTCATGGCGGTAGGATCAAGGTTGAGAGCCAAGTGGGGAAGGGAAGCACCTTCTCTGTTTGGCTGCCTGCGGTCCTGCCGTGAGAGAGTGAGGCGTGGGCCCGTACGTCCCCCGTACATAGGCCGGGTAGCGCCCCCGACTTCGGGCGGGCTACCCAACCGGCGCGAGCAGGCGGATCGCAGGTGGACCGGCGCACATACTTCGTCCCGCTTGTCCCGATGAATCCCGATTGGTCGGGACAAGTGGGATAGACCGGGATCAAGACTCGATGGGGTGTAGGAGGGGAGCCGGGGTTTCCCAGTCCTCCCTCCCCTGGTGGGAGGGAGTTAGGACCCGTCATGAAATAATATTCTCAAGTTGAGGCATGGACGGACCCTGATAGATGCCCTCACCTTCGGATGTCCTCAGTCTTCCCTCTGCGCTGCCGAGATGCTTTCCGGGACAAAGCC
>Ga0180432_10000366_pt1 | contig 73370 bp, 14 predicted proteins | sample SS_ome_10_FD_132414 | JGI IMG/M metagenome (GOLD analysis project Ga0180432, IMG submission 132414) | Hypersaline lake sediment archaeal communities from the Salton Sea, California, USA - SS_1_MS_2 metaG | ecosystem: Environmental > Aquatic > Non-marine Saline and Alkaline > Hypersaline >...
ACATTACTTTTTTCCCTCTAATTAAAAATATTTTGCTTTCAATAGTCTCCTGCGGGATTAAACCTGTTTCTATAAACCTCTTCTTTTTTATCATAAATCCTCCCTATTCTTTCATATAAAAAAACAAATCCTTCATATGCCCTTACTTATATAGACGGCTTTTTCTCCTAAATACTTTCAAATTTTTTCAGGGTGACCATAAAAAGAGCTTATAGGTGGCTGTCTAAGTTGGACGGCTCCGGTTCTAGCGAGCCGATCCGTCCAAAAACAGCATAAGTGGGCTTGCTGAAGGGGGCTTGCGGGTTTTTTGGGGTGTTATTGGGTGGTGGGTGGTAGACTTGGGAGGTTTTCTTGTTAGCTGAGGTTAGTGGTATAGGTGGTTTTTAGGGGGAGGGGATAGAATACAATACTCTACGCCCTGTAGTTCTTGTGCATTTTGTTTACAATGGTATAATATTAGCAGCCAGAAAGAAGGAGCTGCTAAACATGAATTTAAATAGTAACTTATATGAACGTTTTGGGATAAAACTTAAGTTGAAAAAGGTTCAAGATGGATTTTCTGTGCATCTAAAGAATTTGTTAATAGAATATTTGGATCCATTAGTTAATCCAGAAGGATATAAAGAACCTCAGGAACTATGGACAATAAGAGACAATATTTTACGGGAAGCTTGTAGGCAGATGTTTATTGATCACAATCGGTATACTAGATATACGAATGGATTTAAAGATTTTGTAGAACATAGTATGAGCATACACGGGAACAGTTTTGAGGAGAGATTAATAAACCTACAAATATTACTTAATGTTCTTAGCGATAGTGGAGAGTTAGGAGCTCATCTAAAAAATCTAACTAAAAATACATCTGCATATCTTAAAGATTTTCCTATACTGGGACTTAAGTTGAAGGAATATAAAACAAAACCCCCTCAACTAATACCTTCAGTTTCAAAATATTTTGATAAGCAGATAGATAATGTACTGGGGCTGCTAGAACAAGAAAGATATAAGTCTGTTCTTGATAGCTTTGAAGAAGGATTAAAAGAATTTTTATTAGCGAAAAATAAATCAAATCTGAAGGATTCTGTGGAGGATATGTATACAGCTTGTGATGAAATGGCAAAAGAGGTGTTAGGTAACAAGAATAAGGGGTTTAAACATATTTTCGATAAGGATGAGTATAAGAAGTTTGGATTCTCTAACAAGAATTCGAAAGAAGCATATAGGAATTTAAAAGATTGGATGGATGGCATTAAACACGGAAGTTTGAAGCAGTATGATAGAGAAGATGTAGAAATGATCATCAGTTTAGTTGCAGAGTTGATCAGGTTTACCATAAATAAAACTTCCTGAGAAGTTTAGTATGTGTCCAATTTGAGACCATAAGGTCTCGAAAAATATCAGAAGTTATTATAAAATAAGGATTACAGCGGAGCGGGTGTAGAATCCTACCTTATCCGCCATGTTTTATCTAGAATACTTTTAAGTGTTTACCTCAAAACCCCCACAATTCCCCAAACCACCAAAATAACAACCCACAGCACAAGCCCTGCCATTAAACGCTCATAGTAAAATCTGAAATATGGGTGCATGCGAAACTCCTTGATTTCGTTTAAGTTATGCGTTAGAATAATGAAAGTTAATAGTAATAAATTGCTAGTAGCTCATTAATCCAATGCTAGCAATTTATTAATAGTTTGTCAAGAGGAAATATGCTCGCCAAGAATATTAAAAAATTCAGAAAAATACACAAATTATCCCAGGAACAACTCGCCCAAAAGGCTGGGGTCACCTACAGCACTCTTATAAAGATCGAATCCGGCGCAAATGGAAATCCAACTCTTGAAACTATGCGTAAATTGGCAGACGTTTTCGAAGTTAGTTTAGACGAATTAGTAGGGAGGAAGAATGGCAAGAACTAAAAAAAAGAAAACTAATAGCGCAAATTTAGGATTTGAGGAAAAGCTTTGGAAAGCAGCGGATAAGATGCGCAGCAACATGGATGCCGCAGAGTATAAACATGTAGTCCTTGGTCTCATATTCCTCAAATATGTATCTGATGCTTTTGGCGAGCTTTACGCAAAACTCGTAGATGATAAAAAGCATGGTGCTGAGCCGGAAGATCGAGATGAATACAAAGCCGAAAACGTCTTTTACGTCCCCCAAAAAGCCCGGTGGGATTATCTGCAGGCAAATGCAAAAAAACCCGAAATAGGCAAAATCATAGATGATGCTATGGATGCCATAGAGGAAGAAAATACTACACTTCGAGGAGTTTTGCCTAAAAACTACGCACGGGAACAGCTTGACAAAAGAAGACTCGGTGAACTTATAGATCTTATAGGTACTATTGGTCTTGGAGATAAAGAAAATCGTGGCAAAGATATCTTGGGAAGAGTTTATGAGTATTTTCTCGGACGATTTGCCGATGCCGAAGGTAAATCGGGAGGTCAATTCTATACAGCTCGCTGTGTGGTAAAAGTGCTTACTGAGATGCTGGAACCTTATAAGGGAAGAGTGTTTGATCCCTGTTGTGGTTCCGGTGGGATGTTTGTACAAAGCGAGAAATTCGCCGAGGCGCATGGCGGAAGAATAGGTGATATATCGGTATATGGCCAGGAATCCAATCAAACAACATGGCGTCTCTGCAAAATGAACCTTGCCATAAGGGGGATAGACGCGAATATCGCGTGGAACAATGAAGGCAGTTTCCTTAAAGACGCCCACCCTGATCTTAAAGCCGATTTCGTAATAGCAAATCCGCCTTTTAATGATAGCGATTGGCATGGAGATCAACTCAAAAAAGACGCTCGCTGGAAATATGGCGTACCGCCCGTAGGCAATGCCAACTTTGCCTGGGTCCAGCACTTTATTTATCACCTTGCGCCCACAGGAGTTGCGGGTTTTGTACTTGCTAATGGATCAATGTCCTCTAACACCTCTGGGGAAGGAGATATAAGAAAGAATATAATCGAGGCCGATATCGTAGACTGCATGGTAGCTCTTCCATCTCAACTTTTTTATAATACAATGATCCCCGTTTGCCTCTGGTTTATAGCAAGAGACAAAGGAAATCACAAACATAAAAATAGAAAAGGAGAAACACTCTTTATAGATGCAAGAAATATGGGAACTATGGTTGACCGTCGTCATCGGGAACTCACTGATAAAGATATAGATAAAATTGCTGGCACATATCATTCATGGCGTAACAAAAAATGTAAATATGAAGATGTTCCAGGTTTCTGCAAGTCGGCGACACTTGAGGATATTCGTAAACACGGTCACATTCTTACGCCGGGCCGTTATGTCGGCACAGAGCAAGTAGAGGAAGATGAGGAGGAGTTTGAAGAAAAGATGAAGCGCCTCACAGCGGAGCTTTCAACGCAATTTAAAAAATCTAAGCAACTAGAGGGAGAAATAAAGAAGAATTTAAAGGGATTGGGGTACGAGGTATAACATGATGCAAGAGGATGTATGGAAAAAGAAACTTTAATAGCTTTATTGGGTGTAATGATTGGTGGAGGAATAAGCTATATCGTTGGTATAAATTTACAAAATCGCCATTTCAAAAAAGAAGAAAATGATAAAAAAGATATTTTAAGGTCGCAGCTCGAAACGCTTGTAAGCGAAATTAATGACGAATACATACGACTACAAAACTTACGAAATCTAATCCAAGGCGACGGTTATCCACGAGAACATTTCGATGTTACGATAAAGAAAGCAATTTTGGCAGAGATGGTCAAAACCAAGCTATATCCCCAAAACAAACCTATCTTCAATAGGGTCAACAGCTTAATTAATCGCTTAATGATTTTAAATAGAGAAATTGGTTCAATGCAAGATTTAATTGGGGCCTATTGTTCAACGAGGTACCAAAAAGCTAAAATACGTCAGGAAAGAGATGCCACAGTTGGTGTTATTGACGATATTCTTGTGCAAAACATCCGCGAACAAAAGGACAAGCCAGAATTGTGCGTACAACTTGAAAGTATAATAAAAAACCTAAAATGATTAAACCAAAATTCAAACAAACAGAAACTGATAAAATTTCTAAAGATTGGGCCATGAAGAAATTGGGAGATATTGCAGATTTTTACAATGGCAAAAGTTCTCCGAAAAGAAATAATTTAGCGCAGTGGCCGGTTTTTGGATCCAATGGAATTATTGGGTATGCAGATGAATGTAATTCAGAAAATGGAACTATTATTATAGGCAGGGTAGGGAGTTATTGTGGAAGTCTTTATTACTCGGAAGAAAAATGCTGGGTAACAGATAATGCTATTATAGGAAAAACCAGGAAAGGAACAAACTGTAAATTTTTGTTTTATCTTTTAATGTCATTAGGACTTAATCGACATCGGGGAGGTTCTGGACAGCCCTTGTTAAATCAGGGTATTTTAAATTCAATTGAAATAGAAATTCCAGACAAACTTTCTATCCAATGCGCCATCGCTAAAATCCTTTCTGACCTAGATAGCAAGATTGAACTTAACCGTCAGATAAATAAGACCCTCGAATCCATCGCCCAGGCGATTTTTAAGAGATGGTTTGTGGATTTTGAGTTTCCAGATGAAAAGGGTAAACCATATAAATCTAGTGGGGGAGAGATAAAAAACGGCATCCCTCGGGAATGGGCTTTAAGAAAATTGGGAGATTATGTCAATGTTGCAAAAGGGTGTTCATATAGTAGCAGCGATCTCCAAGATTCTGACAAAGCATTGGTTACGCTTAAATCGATTGAAAGAGGTGGGGGATTCAAAAAAGAGGGATTCAAAGAATATATTGGCCCATATAAACCAGCTCAAGAAATCCAGGATGGGGATATCGTTGTTGCACATACAGATTTAACACAGAAAGCGGAGGTATTAGGTCAACCAGCCATAGTGCATCATGTTAGAAAATATACTACCTTGATTGCTTCTTTAGATTTGTCCATTGTGAGGTCGTTGAATGATGAGCTAAACAATGCGTTTATATATTTTCTTTTAAAAACAGATGATTTTCAAAATCATGCTTTAGGTTATGCAAATGGAACAACCGTTTTGCACCTTAGCACCAAAGCAATTCCTAAATATGAGTTTGTACTTCCTCAGAAAAATATCGTTTCAAAATTTGGGATGATAATCCAGCCAATACTAGATAAAGTAAAGATTAATAGCGAAGAAACTGAAAATATTATTTTACTTCGCGATTCCCTTTTACCAAGACTAATGACCGGAAAAATAAGAGTGAAAGTTTAAAATAAAAATGACACACGCAATCACTGAATCCCAAACCGAACAAGCTGCTCTGGATATCCTTAAAAAGATGGGTTATACAATTTTGTATGGGCCTGACATAGCCCCAGAGCCCGAAGGAATACGTCCCGAACGGTCGAGTTATTCAGATATTATTCTTATTTCACGCCTTAGAGAGGCTATCGCGCGAATAAATCCCGATATTCCTTCCGAAGCGCGCGAGGAAGCACTTAAAAAAGCCCTAAGAATTGAGAGTCCTTTACTTGAAGTCAATAACGAGCGTTTTCACTCTATGATTGTTAATGGCGTCGACGTGGGGTTCAAACGCGGCGACAGAGTAATTTACGATAAAGTTTGGCTTATTGATTTCAGTAACATAAGAAATAATGAGTTCCTTGCTGTAAACCAATTTACAATCATCGAAAATGATCATAATAGGCGACCCGATATCGTTCTTTTTATCAATGGTCTTCCCATCGGTATAATTGAACTCAAAAATCCTGCTGATGAAAACGCGACTATATGGTCGGCCTTTAATCAATTTCAAACTTACAAAAATGATATACCCACAATATTCAATTATAACGAGCTTCTTATCATAAGTGATGGACTGGATGCTAGATCCGGAACTATAACTTCCAATAAAGATCGTTTTATGGCATGGAAGACAATTAGAGGCAAAAGAGAAGTTAGAGGCACGCATCCAGGGCTTGATGCAATGCTACGGGGAATGCTTGAAAAAGAAGTACTGCTCAATCTTATCCGTCATTTTATTGTATTTGAAAAAGAAAAAACAGGCACTTTCAAAAAAATGGCTGCATATCATCAGTATTATGCTGTCAATAGAGCTGTTGAAGAAACTTCAAGAGCTTCAAGACCTCGCGAAGATAAAAGATGCGGTGTTGTATGGCATACCCAAGGCTCCGGGAAAAGCCTTTCAATGGTTTTCTACGCAGGTAAGATGATTTTAAATATCGATAATCCGACTATAGTTGTTTTAACGGATAGAAACGATCTTGACGATCAATTGTTCGGAACGTTTTCCAGATGTAGTTCGCTATTGCGCCAATCTCCTGTGCAGGCAAATTCCCGAGAAGAGTTAAAAGAGCTTTTGAAAGTCGCTTCGGGCGGTGTTGTTTTTACCACTATCCAAAAGTTTTTTCCGGAAGAAAAGGGTGAAAAATATCCGATGCTTTCCGATAGACATAATATAATCGTCATTGCTGATGAAGCCCACCGTAGCCAATATGATTTTATAGATGGTTTTGCTCGTCATATGCGTGATGCTTTGCCAAATGCCGCGTTTATCGGTTTTACTGGAACGCCCATTGAGCGTTCTGATCGAAATACGATTGCGGTTTTTGGTGACCACATCGATGTTTATGATATCGAACAAGCAGTTAAGGATAAAGCTACTGTCCCGATTTATTATGAAAGCAGACTTGTCAAACTTGAGCTAAAAGGTGACGAAACTCTAATTGATAGTGAATTTGAAGATGTAACGGAAGGGGAAGAAGTTGCTAAAAAAGAAAAGCTTAAAACTAAATGGGCCAGGCTTGAAGCTATTGTCGGAAGTGAAAAAAGAATAAAGAAGATAGCTGAAGATATTGTTGACCATTTTGAGAAACGTCTTGAGGTAATGAAAGGTAAAGCAATTATAGTTTGCATGAGTCGCAGAATATGCGTTGAGCTGTATAAGGAAATAACCACTCGAAGACCCGAATGGCACAATGACGAAGATAGTAGAGGCGCCATTAAAGTCGTTATGACAGGTTCTGCAACGGACCCAGTCGACTGGCAAGGGCACATTCGCAATAAAGAACGAAGACGTAATATTGGAGATAGGTTTAAAGATGCGAATGATCCGTTAAAAATAGCCATTGTTCGTGATATGTGGCTCACGGGCTTTGATGTGCCGTGCCTGCATACAATGTATGTCGATAAGCCCATGCGCGGTCACGGCCTTATGCAAGCGATTGCGCGCGTAAATCGAGTTTATGGAGATAAACCAGGCGGTTTAATTGTGGACTATCTTGGAATTGCCCACGATCTTAAAAAAGCACTGGCTGAATATACTAAAAGTGGCGGGAAAGGTAAACCAACCTTCGAACAGGAAGATGCCGTTGCCTTTATGATTGAACAATATGAAATTGTTTGTGGACTCTTTAAGGGTTTTGATTACAAAAAAGCTTTTGGGCTTAAACATTTTGAATATTTAACGGTTGTCAAGGAAGCTGCCGAGCATGTTCTCAAACAAAAAGATGGCAAAGAAAGATGTTTTAATTTCGTTTCGAAGCTGTCTAAAGGATTTGCTCTTTCTGTGCCACACCCTGAGGCCTTAAAGATCCAGGATGATGTCGGGTTCTTTCAAGCTGTTAGAGCGGCTATAGCAAAACTTGATATTACAGCTGCAGCAGCAAAAGCTGATGAAGTAGACGCTGCTGTTCGTCAAATTGTTTCAAAAGCTATCTCTTCCGATGAGATTATGGATATTTTTAAAATTGCAGGACTCGAAAAACCTGATATTTCAATATTATCTGAAGAATTTTTAGAAGAAGTAAGGTCTATTCCCCAGAAAAACCTCGCCGTGGAAGTCTTGCAAAAATTATTAAACGATGAAATAAAATCAAGAATGAGAAAAAATCTTGTCAAATCGCGGTCTTTTGCAAAACTTTTAGACGAAGCTATTAAAAAATATCACAACAAGGCCATAGAAGCAGCCGAGATTATTGAAGAACTTATCCGACTCGGTAAAAAAATAAGGGAAGATGAAGCAAGGGGCAAGGACTTAGGTTTAAATGAAGAAGAGCTTGCATTTTATGACGCTTTATGCGACAACGACAGTGCTCAAAAAATCCTTGGCGATAAAAAATTAAGTATTATAGCCCATGAACTTGTAGATACAGTGCGCAAAAATGTTACGATAGACTGGACGCTTAGAGAAAATATTCAAGCAAAAATTCGTGTTATGGTTAAACGGATATTGAAAAAATATGGCTATCCGCCCGACAAAACGAAGCAAGCAACAGAACTTGTACTTGAGCAGGCAGCGGTAATTTGTAAGGACTGGGCAGAAAAAATATAACCTTTACGCATACGTAATGAATAAACAATTAAAAAGCTCATTATTCATTCACAACAAAGATGTAAAAAGCATTTTTGAGACTCTGGGCTCAAAAGAAAATGATTTAAGCTACAGTCTGGGTTATGTATTATCAAACTCTCCGCGTTTACTGAAATCCATAATCAAAAGCATCTACCCACACAAGATAACCTTCCGAAATATCACAATTAGGCTCCAAGAAACCGCTAAAAGCGACAAGCACAGTGGAATCACAGACATCGAGATAATCATCAATAATGAATTTTTCTTTCTAGTCGAAGCCAAAAAGGGCTGGAATCTGCCATCAATCGAACAATTAAAGAGATATCGCTCCAGATTCAGCGGATTCAAAAATAAGAAAAGTATGTTCATAATTCTAAGTGACTGCAAAGAAGAATATGTAAAAAATAATTACAAAAAATCTTTGTACGCTGTTCCCATAAAATCGCTTTCCTGGGAAGATATCACCAGAAAAATCGATAAAGTATATGGCAAGGTAAGCCATCGTGAAAAATTTCTGCTTAGTGAATTTAAGAAATATTTAATGGAGGTTGTCGTTATGGAAAGTCAGGAATCTAATTGGGTCTATGTGGTCTCTTTAGCGGGAAATACTCCCGGGTGGAGCAAAATCGGATGGCGAGATCTGGTCAGAAATAAACGTAAATACTTTTTCCCACAAGGGAAAAACTGGCCGCAGCTACCTCCAAATTACATGGGCTTTAGATTCGATGGAAAATTGCAGCATATTAACCATGTCGAAAAATACGAAGTTGTGGAGGACATACACAAACATATACCCGAAATTAAAAAGGGAAAACTTAAAAACTATTATTTGCTTTGGTTGGGAGAGCCCTTCGAACCCCGAAAAGAATTGCCAAACGGCAATATCTGGTCCAACGGCAGGTTGTGGTGTATGCTGGATACGTTATTTACGAGTAAAACAATAAAACAGGCGTGTGAAATATCGAAAAAAAGAACGAAAAACTAACTATATCCTCAGAAGCCAGATGGACAGAATTTTACAACACGCAAAAGAAAAAGCAAAAGAACTTCTAAAAAAGACCCCTATACTGGGTAAACGACTAACTGATGTTCCTTGCTCACAAGGAGTGTATCTTGTCTACGAAAAGTCGGGTAAAGTAATTTACGTCGGAAAAAGTAAAAATTTAAAAACGCGTCTATTAGGGGAGCATATCTCAGGAGATAATGATTGCTCAACAAGTAATTTTCGTAGAAAATTATCTATTAAACTTGATATGCCACCAGGGCAAGCCATGAAAAAATGGATAACTAACAATTGTTCTTTTGTATGGGTAGAAATTGAAGATGGCGACTTGAACAGTTTAACAGAAACCTTAGTAATAGCTTATCTAAGAAATCAAAAAGATAAAGCTAAACTCTTTAATAGTTAAGATCCATGCACCCTCTCGACGACTTTATGCTCTGGTACCTGATCTTCATGGACGGCGATATACTGAAATGCCCCCATTGTGGGTCCGAAATTGAGCGATATGAATTGGACAAGGCCTTTAAACCGGAAAATGGAGTCATACCCTGCCCTTATTGTGGGGAAGAGATTAGGAAAGGAGATTTTGAATTATGAAAAACATCTATGTTACGGCAGATAAACCCGAAGACTGGCGAAAATTGCTAGCTGACCCAATAAAACACTGGCGGTCGGGATATTCAGCAAAAGCCCTCGCTTATTCCTGGCAAAATGCCAAGGGATTCCCGACAACCGTTAAAAAAGTCTTCAAAAAGTCGGATATCGACATTTTCCAGGATATAGAGCCTTTGATTGCATTGCCCGAATACAAAGTACATTTACCAGGCGGTCCACGGGCATCTCAAAACGATATCTTTGTTCTCGCTAAAGGAAAAGGTCAATTGATAGCTATAGCGGTTGAAGGAAAGGTCTCCGAAGATTTTGCTAGTAAGATCTCTAAATGGAAGTACCTTAAAGATGCGAAAACGAACAAACCCCAAAGGCTAGCATTTCTGCTAAAGACCTTGAAACTAGAGGGGAAGGACATCGACACATTGCGATACCAGCTCCTCCACAGAACAGCATCAGCTTTTCTTGAAGCAAAAAAATTCAACGCCAAAAACGCAGTTATGCTGGTCCATTCTTTCAGTCAAACGTATGAACATTTCGAAGACTATGAACAATTTCTGAAACTATTCGGATTACGTGGTAAAAAAGATACCATAGTCGGTCCGGTAAAAATTGACGAGATCAACCTCTACTTTGGATGGGTTCGGGGGGATAAAAGATATTTGATGGTTTAATAACGTAGAGGGTAGGGGCAAATTTGAGAACAAAATCCGGGACACTTTTAGCTTTAATTTTTGAAAACGATATAGGATAGAATATTAGCTAAGAGGGTAGGGGGCAGGTTTAAGAACAAAATCTGGGACACTTTTAGCTTTGGTTTTAAAAACGGTATAAATTGAATAAAATCCCAATAATTCCACCGAATATCAGCATAATAACCTTTGAATAGGGGCGGGGGTTGGGTGTAGAATAGAAATGATAACTAGAGTTTTTGTTTTATAAGTTTTATTGAAAGCTTGATAAATAATATATTTTAGGGGGGCGGTATGGGGTTGAAAAAAATTCATATCACAAATTTTAAGAGTTTTCAAGATGCAGAAATTCCTTTAAAAAACTTTAATGTATTAATTGGCCCAAATGCTTCAGGTAAATCAAATTTTATAAGAATTTTCGAATTCATTCGTGATATAAGAAAATTTGGTCTAGAAAATGCTATTTCACTACAAGGTGGAGTTAAATTCTTAAGAAATATAACTATAGGACCATCTAAAAATTTATCTTTTGGAATCATCTCTGCTATCGCTGTAGGCATTGGATACAAGGAAGGTTGGGGAAACTATAGAGGCATTGAAGCTAATGAAGTTAATTATAAGATGTCAATAAAGTTTAATAAGCGGGGTTCGGGTTATGAGATTGTTGAAGATAAATTAGTTTTTTCGTGCACTGTTTCTGAATTAAAAAGGAAAGGAAGTAGATACGAATCTGGACAAAAGCTGGGAAATTGCGAAATTATTATAAATAAAAACAAAAGCAATATAGAAAAAGATCTACATGTTTTTGATAATTTGAAAATTGATAAGGAAAAGGTTTTTGGGCCTTCGATCCCAAGCAGGCGTCCTCGTCCAGATCCCAAGAAACCTCTTCTCGAGATTACTTCATTTATTGTTCCTTTCCCTTGGAAAAATATTTTTGATATAGCAATAAATGACTTTGACCCAAAACTTCCTCAAAAGGCAACCCCGATTACAGGCAAAATTGAATTAGAAGAGGATGCTAATAATTTAGCTATTGTTATTAATAATATCTTAAAGAAAAAAGGAGAAGCTAGAAAATTCACTAACTTTCTTAAGGATTTATTGCCATTTGTTGAAAAAATGGAAGTAGAAAGATATGCGGGCAAATCATTATTGATAAAATTAGAAGAAATATTTTCAAAAGACAAATATTTACCGGCGCCTTTTCTTTCAGATGGAACGATTAATATAGTATCATTGATAGCTGTTTTGTATTTTACAAAACATCCAATAATTATCGTCGAAGAGCCGGAGAGAAATATACACCCCCACCTCATAGAACAAACAGTTGACATGATGAAAGATGCTTCTAAGAATAGACAAGTTATTGTTACAACCCATAATGCCGAAATCGTCAAAGCTGCTGATCTAGAAAATCTCCTATTTATCTCAAGAGATAGGGAAGGGTTTTCAGTGATAACCAAACCCAGCGAAAAAGAACATGTAAGGAAATTCTTAGAACAAGAAATCGGCATTGAGGAATTATTTATACAAAATTTATTGCAGGACTAGCAATGCCTTACAGAAGATTATTCTTATTAGTTGAAGGTTCAGACGATGAGCGTTTTGCTAAAAATGTTCTTTTAGCTATTTTTAATGAGCAGTATGATACAGTTCAAATAGTTAAATATAGCGGCAAAAGCCCTAAGAAAAAAAGACAATTCATAAATAGTATTATGTCCATGCGTGCCGATTACTTATATTTAAGTGACATTAATTCTAACCCCTGTATAACAACAAAAAAAACACAGGTCCAGAATAAGGTTAATAATATCAAATTAGATAGGATCAGAGTAGTAATCACTGAAATCGAAAGCTGGTATTTTGCGGGCTTAAAAAACGACGCAGCTAAGGACCTCGGAATAGATATTATACCCGACTCTAATACTTTGACTAAAGAAACTTTCAATCGTCTAATACCTCGCCACTTTGATTCTAGAATTGATTTCATGATAGAAATACTAAAAAGATATTCAAGGGATACCGCAAAACACAATAATAAATCTTTTAAATATCTTGCAGAAAAAGATTTAAATATTTAAAAATATTTTTGCGAGTTCGTTTGCTATACAGGGCGATTTTGGGCCAAGTTTGGCGAAGTTTAAGACATCTTGGTCGAGTTTTTGGGGCATTTTGGGCATGGTTTTGAGGCATTAAAATTATGGAAAGTTAGCTTGATCTTTTGGCTGTTTTCTGAGATAATAAGATGCTTGGACAACGATGATAATCCACCTATAAAGGAGCATCTGAAATGAAAGCGAAAATGCTTAAAATATGGCACTGGACGAAGCGTAAGATCAAAAAGACCATTGAGCAAGAGCTTGATATAATGCGTAAATATTCCGCATAATTTCTAACGGAGGGCTAAATGATCAGCATTGATTATGATAAGTGCTGCTGGAAAGACGGCAAATGTGCCAGCAGCTGTTGCGGTGAAACATGCAACGGTTGCGTGGAAGCTTGTCCGACCGGCGCATTACAAAGAGAAAATATCGTGGTTTTTGATCCAGCTAAATGCATTGATTGCGGCGTCTGCATACCAGCATGTGAACACGGCGCAATTATAACCGGATAAGAATTAACGGACAATAAATAACCCCCGAGGTCAAACAAAAGCCCCGGGGGTTGTTTTTTTTATGGGGAAATAAACCCCATAGTTACAATGAGTATATACCCATAAATCATTGGCTGTTTAAGGGGCCGGTGCGCCTAAGAATGGGGAAAAAGCCGCAATAGATTCCTGCTTGCGCAGGAATGACACGTCTTATAGGATTCCTGCTTGCGCAGGAATGACAATGCGTATAAGGCGTATATAAGGCCAAAATAAGGTCTAAATACAGGGCTGGATCAAGGGGCCGAGGCCACACAGGCAGCCGAAGCCCTGAAACCCCTGAATTCCCCCTTGCCCAAGTTAACATAAGATACATTATCGGACGTTAGGGTTATATAGAAAATAAGGTCCATTCCAGGTTTATAAGGTGTATTTTACCCGAACCGTATAAATTTTTGCGGTACTTGTTCCCTATATTTCAAGTTTTTGCAGAAAATTCTATCAATTTGGTACGTATTTTTCGACCAACCTTGAACCTAATTTTATCCCGTCGGGAAATTTTATTAATGGTCGCACAAAACCCTATGGTTTATTAATTTGATCTGGCTGTTAAAGGCTGGCTTTTTATTATACGGACTGAAGGGCTCGTCTTTTTGAGTCGTAAAATTCCTGGAGCTTCTTATATTCCATTGACTGCACTTCCGGCAGGAATATTACTATCCTTTGATTTCCATCGTAATTTTTGATTATAGGCAAATTCGGAGCATTTTTGCCGCTGGCCAATTCCAATGTGACCATCAACATCTCCATTATTTGCACGTAGAGCTGATTATTGTAATCCTCTTGATATTTTTGGGAAAACCTTATCAGTTCCCCTGAGTCTATCCCTGCAAGAAAAGCCTTTTTTTCGGCTGGCGTGCTGCGTAAAGGCGCGAATTCAGCAGAATTTATAGCTTTTTCCGACGTCAGGACCACAATATTTGAAAGATCAGTAGATGTATTCTTTGCTTCTTCCAATAAACTGGCGGCTAATCCGGTCTGCTTACTGTTCACTATTACCGTCACATTATCCACCCCCATGTCTCTCAGCGTATCACCAAGAGACGCTATATCCCCAATAAGCGGGTTTAGCGCATTATATTGCAAGGTACCCTTGTTATATGCCGGGATCCAACTTATATCAAGCCCTATTATCAGTTTCTGCCCTTCCCTCTTGGCACGTCTGGCAAGCATTATTATAGGCGGAATTACGGAATCTGTTTCTTTAGGCGTCTTTGTGGTCCCTTTTAAGTCACTTTTTTCTGAAGGTTTAATGGGTTTTTCCGCGGGAGATATCTCCTGACTGACAATATCCTGCTGTCCGATGGCAAGCAACTCTTGGGCCTCTGCCATATCCCCTTTAAATATAAAATCTGTCAGGCGCTTTTCTTCTTCTTCTGATACTATTAAGTGGGCACTTCCTTCACTCTTTATCAGTTCAATGACTTCTTCACAATTAGCTTCTCTCACGGCCTCGGCGGAACCATCCCCCCAACGCAATACATCAAGAAGCATTCTGAATGCCATACTGCGGACAATCCCCGGTTCGCCTTTGAATAAATCTATAAGAAACTGTGTTGCCCTTTTGTCTTTGACCTTACTTAAAGCTATAACGGCAATAAGGTGAAGACGCATATCCTCATCCTTCAACATCTCAGCCAGGGCTTTAATTACCTCGTTGGTTCTCTTGCCTTCCTGCGCTCCTTCTGATATGGAATATATAACCGAAACAAGTGCTTGTCCAACACCTAAACCGGCATCTGATGGATATCTAGCTTCTATTTTTCCGATTTCCTTGCAAATAGATTGAATTATCTGCGAAACCGTTACATTCATACGGCTCAAGGCAAACCGTGCAGATCCGGCAGAAAATGCAAGATCTTTTTCTGACCTGATCAACAAGTCAATAAGGGGCTGGACTGCTTTTTCGCCGCCGAGTGCAGCCAAAGTATTCGCGGCTACCGCACAAACATGCGAATCCTTGCTTTGCAATAGCATGATGAGGGTTTCCTCTGCCTCTTTAGCGCGAGCTTCGTCTATGGCTTTTTTCCAGGCAATTTTTCCCACGGTCTGTGCCGCGAATACCTGTATCGCCGGATTTGGATCATGCAAGGTTTTGCACCAAAAATCGACTGAATGCGCACCTTTATCAAACTCCGCATCTCTTATCTTCTCTAACGCACTTCTTGCTCTCTTGCGAACCTCCCCCTCTTCATCTCTTGACATCACATTAAGTAAGGTACCAATTGCTCTCGGGTCAACCATATCCTCCAGGACCATTGCGGCACGAAAACGAAGCTCCCAATCAGCTTCTCTTGCGGCGTCTTCCGCGGATAGCCGACGATTGCGCGGCAGACATCTCCAATCCATCGACTCTCCCGCAAAGGTTTTTTCCAGTGCTTCACAAATGTACCCTACCCTTTCTCCCCTAACTTCATCCCTCACCCTATTAATTTCCCGAAGTAGATCGTCGCTAAGCTTCTCCCTCTGCATTACTTCACCTAAAGAATAAATGGCAACTTCCCTGACATCCAAATCTTTTGCAGCATCATCTGCTATTTCAAGTAGAAGAGTTGCGCTTTCAGCGCCAGCATTCTTTTTTAAATCAGCGATAATGGATCTTTGGATATTAAAGTCTGAAATATCTAAAGCCTCCCGCCAAATCTGAAGTTTCTCTCCCGCGGTAAAGTCCGCCTTCTTTAAAGTGTTTATAGCCGCGGCACGAAGTCCCTCTGTGCCCATCATCTTCTGCAGCAATAATATATCTCGAACTAATGGGACGTTGGACATAAGAGTGGAGGATATTTTATTCTCTAAGTGTTTGTCGCCTCGTATAAACGGATTACCCAGCAATTCAATTAGGAAAGAGACGATCTCAACCCCACCGATCTTGCACAACGCTTCCGCAACATACTTAACCAAATACTCCTCTTTGCTATTTTCGCTCCCTACTTTAATAAGTGGCTGAATTGCTTCTTTATCGCCAATTTCGCCCAACGCTTCCACGACAAAAGTGCGGACATGCACATTTTCATTATCATTTATCAACATTCTAATGAGAGATGATACTGATCCCCTGTCTTTAAGTTCGCCTAAAACTCTTGCGGCAGAAGCGCGTTTATGCGCCTGCGGATCTTGCAACATCTTTCGCCAATTCTCGAGTGTCTGTGTTTTTGTGATATCCATCTTTTTTAGGACGTAGCCTGCACTAAAACGGACCCACCAAGATTCGTCAAGCAATGCTTTTTCAATAGCTTTCATTGCTTTTTTGCCTCTAAGCTTTTCTAGATGCTCGAGCGCCCTATGGCGATCTTCTTCATCTTTTTCCTCCAATAATTTGTACGAATACTTTTTTACCAGAATGGGCTTGCGGAAAATAACAAAGTATAGCACAAAGCCCAAAACCGCGACTCCCCCCAAGAAAATTATCGGATGACTTGAGATAAAGGATACGGGAAAACCCGCCTTATCCCCTGTATCAGCAAAAAGCTTTAAGGGGAAAAATACAGTCAGCGCTAATGTTACAGACCTAATGATGGCTTTTACATTAAAGATGTGTCGTTTTGTTTTTCCAATGGCCATTTCGGGCTTCCCGGCCGATTCCTCCATGGTAACTTTAAATACCGTTTCCGATATTTTTACTTCGGGGCTTTCTTGAGTATGCCCAGGGCCGGCTTTGGATTCCTCATACCCTTCCGGTAAGACCTTTAATAGGTACTTGTCTGATATTACCCATTCATATCCTGCCAATTGCTCTAAGGAGATGTCCTTTTTTAAAGCAATTTGAATAATATAATTTGTCCCTTCCTTTATATAAGGTATTGAAACAACCCCATTCTCTGCCATGATCCCCGAAATTTCTATTCCTGCAAGAGCCTCGCCCAGCTCACTGTCAATTACGGGCTCCAAATACTCAGGAGGAAGTGAATCCTCCAGCAAATACTTGGCTATACTGCAAACCGAAACTAACAGTTTTGCTTCAGCAAATATGGAATTTTGGAATTCCTGAGCCTTTTCGGTCATCATCTCCTGCTGAAAAACGCCCTGTGTTGAGAGTCTGTAATCTGGGGATTCAACAGGATATGACCATGACACGTTAAGGTTAATAAATGAAAATACAAGAAGAATGCTGATAATCTTGAAAAAAGGATGTTTTTTGATTACATCCACCTGGTGCTCCTTCGGTTCTCTTATTTCGGGTGAGGGTATTCTGTTGCTATGTGTTGATTGTTAATGTTTAAATACTTAGTTTTATTGTACAGCGAAAAAAGGGAAGGAATCAATTTGATTTTCTAACTTTTTTGAAACTAACAAATCCGACTCCATATAAAAAGTAGCCCGGGTTTTACCCCGGGCTACTTCGCTGGTAAGTCTCCAAATGGGAAAATTCCCAAATGAGACTCTTTTGTAGGTATCCATTATAGCGATATTTCGGTCTTGGCGATGGCATTGATAAGATCACCCATCACCTTGCCGAAATTGTGCGACTGTATGCGGATGAACCTGAGAGTAAAATCAAGTATCTGCTTTAAGCTATTCTGCAGATCATCCATAAATTCATCACAACCTATGCCCATGAACGTCGGCTCATCCTTCTGCGTGATCCTTATCAGAACGTTCACCAGGTTCATTGCCGGTATCTCCTGCTGTCCTTCTTTCACGTCCCTGTCCTTAACGTCAGCAAACAGGAAGTTGCACACGTCATTCATACCCTTGCCGGCGCAGTATCCTTTAACCATATTCGCATTATCCCTGTCTGCGGCCAACGCAAACGACATCTGAGCAGAGTCAATAACGCCGCGGGCCCTCAGTTCCTCGTTAGCGACATCAATAATGCTCTGGCCTTCTTCAACGATCAGTATTCTATCGACGGACAATCCAGCCTCCCGGGCCACCCTATCCTGCGCTTCCACAGAACTGACCACTATAAGCGGTATGACGGGTGAGTCCACCCCGATCTTGGATCTGGTTATCTGCCCGGCAACCATGGCTGTATCAAATGTATCTGCGCGGCCATCAATAACAAGGCCTACCTTACCCGTCAAAACACCCGCTTCCTGCAAGAGCTGCATCAAGGCATCCATCCTCTCGATCGAGGTCTTCGCCCCTTCTATCATCCCCCTGAGCTCTCCGGCCCTCTCCTCTTTGCCGCGCACCTTAATAGCTTTGTAATACGCGCTGGCCACTCTTTCTATGATAAGATCCGCGGGTATGTTCGTGGCTGCTTCTATCTCAGGCGCAAGCAGCGCAGCTACAGGCATAACCGGTATGACGCGTTCCACGGGAGGTGCCATGAAATCTGCTATTTCGGCATATTTATCGATCATGTCCAATTTTCTCTCAAAATGTTCTTCCCGGACACCTACTTCCACCGCTCTTCTGGGATGCATAAATTCAGAGATATTCTTAAGAGCCGTGCGGTCTTCTCCGACAATATTACGCACATGCTCGGCTATCCTGCTCTTCAACATCCATACTTCCCTTGCCTCCGTCAAAATGTCCCTATCAACCACATTAATCACTGCCCCGATAACCAGTTTCTCGGAGTCCTTGTCAAAATTAAAGCCGCATTCCCTGTATCTCGCCCATTCGGCAAGAACTTGCGCCAGTGCCTCCACATCACCTTTTTTCAGCTCTCTCTTCACAGGGCCTGTCAGCCTGAGTAAGTTATTGTTAAAATCTTCCCTTGCTTCGCGGGGCACGTGGATCATGAGCCCGCCGTCATCCTTCTGCAGTGTTATCTCATCTATCGTGAAAAGTTTATCCGAGACATCGTACATCCTGCTCGGCGTTTCCTCAGAAACTTTAGCCACAGCGTAGTCCGTGCCGGGCACGCGCACTCCGACCCCTTCCACTTCCAGAAGCCTGTTAAGTGCTCCCTGGAGCTCTTCGGAAAAGTCACCCGGTTCCACCCTGATCTTTTCGCTGGTGGCATCCCTTATCCTGGTGCGCAGGAGCCCTATGAATTTGGTCAATGCCTCATAATATTTGCCGTAGGCGCCGATAGCCACGCCCATGTGCATGACATGGCCCAGGGCGACGGGCTTTCCTTCGGCAAACATCTCAAGCAGAGTCCTGGGCGCTATGAACGTATCCCTCAAAACATCTACATCACTAAGCTCAGCCAGCGTAAGCCCGGTAGCCTCTATCTCGGACGCATCAAGCCTCGCGATACCCTGCTTTATGCTCAAAGCGTTCTCCGGAGAGAGGATCTCGTCTGCGGTGCCTATAGCAGTCTCTTCCACCACTTTTCCGTCCTCGACCCTGGACAGAATAAAGGTGTTACCCTCCCGGGTGATGGCCCTTGCCTTCATGGTACCGTCGGCTTTGCGTTCAAGTATGTGTTCCGCGATAGACCTATTATAGACCATCTCGCGTATCATCATGGCCACGGTGTCACCGATGAATTCAGAAGGATCTTCGGCAACATGCGGCTGCGTGTGGCCTCTGAACACAACGTTATCCCCCTTCTTTACTGTTTCGGTCGAACTCATGTAAGCGATGCTGCCGTCGGCGTTGAAAGCGATCTCGGCCTTGGTCGAGAGCCTCACTTCTCCGGTATCAAGCACCACATACGTTACCTCGTAAGGCAACACTCCACCAAAGTGTTCCAAGTCTCTCTTGAAACCTTCTTTTGCGCTTATCTCACCCGATATAAGGTCAAGCAGGTTTTCTCCCGCATGTTCCTCTCCACTAATTATCCTTGTCGTTCCATCAGCAAATCTCAAGGTAATAGTTTGCTCAGCCCTGATCGTACCTTCGGCCGACATCTTGACAGCATCCAAGTTTAATGCGCTTTCTATCTGGGCATCAAGAGCAGCCGCTACCCTTTCCTCCACCTCACCTCTGTGGGCCGATATCATATCGGTTATACGTGCAGTTGCTGCTACAATAGCCGCAGCAACAAGCCCGATCGCCCCAAGTATCGGCATGGCATTGGCAAAAGCCGCTGCAGCGTGCACAACACCTATTGTCACAGCTCCGAGCGCTATCAGCTGATTAATGGCCACAAAGCCTCCTCTTCTCGCGCGCGCCACGGCCGGAGCAAGAGCTTCTTCTTTCAGCGCTTCAACTTCCCTGTGCAGTCTGATCATGCTTTCCATTCTGCCTTCCATGCCGGAGACGACATTGGATTCCCTGAGGAGACTTAATTTGTCTGACGTTCTCATCTTGAGCCAGTCTTCCTTAACTTCTTCTACCGCATCCAGGACAGCGCCCATGTTGACCTGACCTGCAACTGCCGCTCCCAAGGTCATGCCAAGAAGCCTGTATGCGTCGTGTGCCACGCCGAGAAGCGTCCCGTCCATTCTAGCCAGCTGTTCCACGGTTATCGCACTGAGAAAACCCTTCCCGTAGCTTACTTCGGCCATCTCGACAAGTCCGGCCATCTGCGCGGCCTGCTCCGCGCTTATGCCCTCGATGGATGAGAAGAAACTCTCCAGCGCCTCTCTGCTCCTGGCCGTGCTGCGGACCTTGGCCAGCGTCTTTTCGATCGCAGGCGCCAGTTTCTGCGCCTTGGCGCGCAGGGTCTCGACATTCACGGCGGCGTATTTCCTCAGGGTGGATTCCGCCTGAGCTATCGCCCAATCGGCCGCCTTTACCATATCTTTCAATCCTTCGGCGGCAGCGCTGTCCCTTGCCTCCCAGAGATTAGACAGGTCCGCACGCGTAGAAGCCGTGACGGCCTCCAGGGCATTTGCCATGCGGGTGTAAAGTTCGCTTGTCTTCATTCCCAGCCTCTCGGCAGTCCTGTAATTCTCAAAAGCCAATCTATTGACCCCTTCCTGCTGGTAAGATCTGGCGATATTGAAATACGCCTGGCGCACGGCTTGGGCATAGTCGAGCTCCATCTCCACCCTCTTGTCCGTATTTGCCTCCTGATATTCCTCGGTTGCCCTGACGTCGCTCTGGATGACCCTATGATAGTTCTTCCGGGCATTATAGGTCTCGCCCCTTTGCAGGTAGATATCGCCAAGCGTCTGGTAAAACTCGACTGATTTTGGCGTGATACCGGTAAATTCATACAGCCTTTCCGCGGCAAGATACACATCTTCGTTCTTCGTGCCGTTCTGGATAGATTTTTCATAACTATCTATGGATTCGACGAACATCCCCTTCAATTCGTAGATATTGCCCAGAACCGCGTATGCTTTCTCCAGGGTGCCGTCTATCCGCAGGGCGTCTTCCGCGGATTGTTCGGCTTTTGCGTTCTCGCCCAATTCAAGATAGACCTCGGCAAGCCTCGCACGCAATTTGCCGGATCCCGGAAATGCCTCAGCGCCCTTCACGAGATACGCCAGCATCATGCGGGTATCTTCTTCTCCCCTGTACAGATCGGCTATCTCAAGGAAGATGTTCTCTGAAGGAGACCTCAGGTACTGCGCCCTGAGCGCTCCGATCTTCTCCTGTGCTGTCTCGGGGGCTTCCGCTACGAACGGCGCGGCGATCTCCTTGCCTCTAATAATATCAGCGAACACTGAATACATGTGCTCCTCATGCTGTTCACCAAGATCGGCTGTCTTCAAAACCTCGGAATTCGGAAGCCGCGCAAGCTGCCTTCTGGCCACATCGGCCAGAGCGTCGCTAATACCGTACTTTTCGATGATCGCTTTCTCGCTGCTTCTCAGGTTAGTGATATTTATCGGTATCTGCTGGTCATCGGGCCTGTCCATGTTCAGGACCTCGATGAACGCTTTCCTGTCTCTTAAGGTGTCAATACGCCGCTCAAGGAGATAATAAGTCTCCTTGGAGACCACAACCCCCAGCTCATCATACAGGTCCTGAGCGCGCTGCTGGTTCCTGGCGGATCTTTTGACCCTGTTCAGTTCCTCGATCGCAAAATCTTTAAGTCCTTCATGGGCTTTCATGATGGCGCTTGTGAGTGCGAATTTCTTGCCGAATTCATTCTCCCGCAGCGCGCGACTGCTTAAGAACTCTGTTATCAGCACTTTTGCGTCTTCGTCTGTAAGTTCCCCGGCAAGACCGGTGAGCTTCTTGTATGCCTCATCCGACTGTGGAGTTTTCGAGGTTATCAGGGCGGTATAATGCAGTGCTGCGCTTTTCATGTCGCCGGTCTGTGCGCATACTTCGGCAAGTTCGAGTCTGGCCTGAGTATTGTCCCTGTCGATCAGGACGGCCCTGCCGAGCTCTTCTCTGGATCCAAAGAGTTCTTTATTCCTACCCTGGGCCATCAGATACACACGCACCTCGCTAAGCGCTCTGTAATAAGCCTCTTCTTCGGGCACTCCTTCATCCACGGTCAAGAAATGTGCTCTATCCAGCGCCAGGCCGCGAACTTCTGATGATGCTTTTTTCTGTTCCCGTTCAGATGTATCATCCGCTATGATCATCTCTATAAGCTTTTCCCTGCTTACTTGTATCGGTTCCCAGGACTCAACGATACCCGCATCAATGCCCAGTTCAGCCGCCTTCTCCCGCAGGGCCCAACCTGCCGTTTTCGCCCTGTCCTGATATATGTAAGCTCTTTCCTGGTGCATGCGCGAGAAGTCGTTAGTTTGTTCGTAGCACTTTGCCAGAGCTTCACGCACTTCCATCCTCTCGTCGATCCTGGTATCGTCAAGCCCTTCGATATATTTTGTGTAATTCTTCGCGGCACCGGCATAGTCGCCTTTTACTTCAAAAGCCTGAGCTTTGTAAAAATCGGCTCTGGCGCTGTCCAGTTTGGCAAGTCTGTCAAACGCGAACGCCCTCACAGCAGCCGGTCTTGTCGCATCGCCGGCGATATCTTCGAAGAAGGACGCGTCTTCTCCCAGGTATCTTTCATCGAACGACCTGATCGCCGCTGCAGCCTTAGTCTCTCTTGCCTCGACCCGGGCCAGACTGTCTTCTGCACGTTTTATGTCTCTATCCACATCTTTAAGGCTGCGCACTCCGAGCATGACGCGGTAACGTTCCGGCATGCCTTTTGCGCTTTCCGCCGCAGTGCGTTCTTTCCTGAGGCTGTCCAGCCTGTCTATCAGTTCTTCCCTCTGGGTAAGAAGCTGTACAACGGCCTCTTCATTGCCTGATGCGGCCTGAGCAAGCAGCACTTCGTCGGCTTTACGCACCTGGGTCCTGGCAGGCCTTCCGGTCACAAGACCGGCCAAAAGAACTCCCCCTACTCCAAGCGCTATCCCCCACCACGGCATGCCTAAAGCGACGGGGATGGCTGCAGAGATAGCTATCTGCGGGACTCTTTGCGCGATAAACCCTGCCACGCGGCTTATAATTCTCATGCCGGGTCTCTGTCCGAGCCTCTGAACCAGTCTTTCAAGCGCACCGCTCTTAGCGTACACGCTGCTCAAGCCAAGCTGAGCTTCCCCTGCGAGAGTTTCGTCTTTTGCGACCTGATTGTAATATACTGCTGCCTGCCCCAACTCGCCCCTTAATTCATGCACTTTTCCTTTTGCAAGAGCCAAAAGCGGAGTTATAGCTTCGATATCCAATATCTCTTGACCGAATTCCATAATAAACTGATCAAGTCTTCCGGAATCTCTTGCAATATCAAGGAGTCTTTCTGCAGCTTTAGCGCGCTCTTCGGGCTTAGCGTTATATTCGAGCTTGTCATTTCTATCCGCTAGTATCTGTATATTTACATTTTGACGAATTTCTTCAACCCATGTATCAGCGAGTCCTTTAAGAGCTTCCGGCGTATGAACATTAGCAAGCAATACACCCTTTACTTTTTGGGCCATTTGCTGGGCTTCTCTTGCGGCTCTATCGGTTATGCGGGCAAACAGCCTAGAAAACAGAGATCTTACTCCGCTAACGAACCTTGCAATCCTGCCAACATTGAGCTCTCTTACTATGACAGTGGTTATAAGACCCCTGTCTATCAGGTCGCCTATGAATTCTTTGCACGTAAGCCCGGTGTCGCCGACCGTGATGTTCCCCTTAAGATCGGCGTTAGTGTTCCTGCGCACGGCGTTTATCATCCTGTTGATGTCCGCATTCGGCGTCAGCACCTTCCCGCTGAGCACGAGCCTTTCCTCGTTATCGGCAAGCTTTCGTATTACCTTTACCCCTCTTTCCGAATCGGCGTAGCCCCTGGTCGTGGCGTAAGAGACCGCGTACTGCATCCCTTCTATATCGATCACGCCGCTGTCGGTTTTTCTGCTTCTCTCGAACGCCTGGCTGAGACCGCAGCCCGCCGGGTCTATCTCTATGCCGGTAAGAAGCCTGTCCATTTCATCGTCCCCGGCATAAAGTATCATGGGTTTATAAGCGTTCCTTGTATCGAGTGAGACAAACATCATTTTCTCTTCGGCTTCTGCAGCTTTAGCAAGCGATTCAAGCGACTCGCCGTGGACCCTAAGTGTTGCCATAAGCATATCCAGGCTAATTGCTTCCATATCGCTATCGATCTTGTTTTCTGGGTCTTCCGGTATAAATATAACTGGCAATCCAACAAGACTGATGCTGGGATCTAACCTGGCCGCATTAATAGCATCAGCAACTTCTTCCTGTTTGCATCTAAGCACATTGATTTTTTGATCAGCAAATGCTGTTCCCTTGAATTTCTCATTTAGTTCGGCAAGCGTCGTTTCCTGGAATTTCTCATTCAGCGTTGCTGCACCGGCAGCTCTGTGATCAGCGTTGGCTCTCTGCGCCCTCTGCTCGAACTGTGCCTTTATCTGTTCCGCGCTTACCATCGGCGTTACTTGCTGCTGCGCGATGGTGCGTGTCACCGACAGGGTCGTGTATTCCGATGCCAGGCCTAACTTGATCAGCTGTCTGGCTATAAAACCGTGCGGGGCCAGCTCCACCTCGACGCGCGGCGGTCTCCTCTGGGCTTTCGCTTCTCTTTCGGCCTTGCCGAAGCCGAGTTCGTGTTCAAGCGTGATGGATACACCCACAATACCTTTGTACTCAAAACTAGTCTTATCTTTTACGAGTTTATCCCCCATTATTATTTTTTCGTACTTTTCAGCATTCTGAACATCTGCGCTCTTGAGATCCGCATAGCATTCTCCCAGCGCGCTCAAAAGGTTGTACTTTCTATTAAGAAGCATTGTTCTTTCTGCTCCCGTAGCAGTTTCTATCCTCACGTTGAGATCTTTAAGCAGTTCGAACATACTCTCGGCTCTGGTAGTAAGCATCTTCACTCTTTCTCCTGCCTGGGCGGTTTTCTGGATCTTGTCGGCCACAAATTCCGCCAGGCTTGAAGAGGTGACTTTAACACCAACCATCCGCTCCATCACCTCCGCCGTCTTCTCCCTTACCAGATTTCTCTGGAGGTCGAAACTGGCTCCTCTGCCGGAACGCATGGTCAGCAGTTCCACGTCATGAGAGAAGTCCTTCCTTATATCTTCTATCTGCGTGTCAAAGAGCTCTCTGCCTATGCTCTGGACCACCGAGCCTATAAGGTCTCTCCTGAAGTCTCCCGTCGTGCCCGCCTCGTGCATGGCACTGGCCTGGCGCACCTGAGCGACGCTTTCGGCGGTGTACATCACCCCGAGCCTCTCCTGCATCAGGTTCGCTATACCCTCATCATTGTCCGCACCGGCCTCGGTCAGCACCGAATCCATCTCCCGGATGATGATGTGATCGGCCCTGCCCTCGGCGATGCTCTTGTCCAGCTTCTCGGCAAGAGCGGCTACTTCTGAGATGACGTTCTCCGTTCTCTGGTACTGAAGGGCGCGTACTTTATTTATGTTCTCGAAGAAGATGTCGCTTCTTTGAACGCTGCTGTTGACCTCCTTGGTGAAGAGGTCCTCATAGACCCTCTGGACATTGTCAAGAGCCTTCTGCATGATCTTCTGATCTGCCGAGGTAAGTTCCTCGCCGGAGGCCGCCCTTTCGTCAAATGTGGCCAACGCCTCCTTCATGACGGATTCGTACTTGGTTTTACTCTCCCGCAGTTTCCGGAGGGCCGTATCCATCATCTGCCGTTCGTTGCTGAAATCCTCAAGCGTCACGTATATCCTGGTCTCGCCCCTCTGGCCCTGCCGGCCGGAACGGCCGCGCAGCTGCTGCTCCACCCTCTGCGAGGTGTGGAGGCAGTGCGAAATCACCATAAGACCCTTTTCCCTGGCCAGATCGACAAGTTTTATGTCCGTACCCCTTCCGGAGATGGCCGTGGCGATGGTCACCATACCGGGAAGGGCGGCTTTTTTCTCTATGGCTGCCTTTTCATGCTGCTGCTTGGCGGTGTACTGCTGGAGATATTCCGCGGCCCAGGCCTCCCCCAGCTTTTTATGAGTGCGCAGCGCGTCATAAAGAGCTTCTGCCTGTTCCACGCTGTCCACATTGAGCAATATCGCCTGGCCGGCCTCCCGGGCGGCTATTATGTCTTCGACGGTCTGCTCGACCCTGGCTTCATTCGTCAGGAACGTCAGTTTAGGCACGTCGACGCGCCTGCGACTGAAATGCGGCGGGAGTTTCTTCCTGGCAAAATTATAAGTGTCTCTGAGAAGCTTCGCTTCCGCAGAACCGGTCCTCCCGAGAGTCCCGGTCATGCCCACAGTATCTCCAAATATATTGACGAACAGCTGCTTGGCCGTTATCTGTGACGACGACCTGCCCTCGCCCCTTATGGCAAGCCCTTCCTTGGCTTCCAGGAGCTGGTGCAGGCTTGACATCTCGCCGCCCTTGAGACGCTGGCCTTCGGAATTGACGCCCGTCATCCTGTGTATAAGGACCACCTCTCCCCCGCGGACCGTATAATCGACGCCTTTTTCGTGAGCATGGACAGCTGTCATGGCGTCCTGCATAAGACCGAGATAACTTCCTTCCTCCATCATCTTCTTCTCTACCGCGCTGTCCGTGGTGTCTTTGAGTGTGCTGCGCTGTGCGAGCACTTCGTCCCTGATACCGTCAATGATCGCCTGCACCTCACTGGCCTTCATCTTGATGCCCATGCGGTCCAGGCGGGCTATGGCCTCTTTAGTGAAGTTGGCTCTGCCAAGCATGTCCTCCATGGCTTCCAGCGCGGCGCTCCTCTTGGCACTGTCGATCACGACTCGCCTGTTGGAACCGGTGTCGAACACGCGCCCCAGGGCGTCTGTGTCCCTTATTTCTTCGGCTTTTTGCTTCTTTGCCCTGCCTTTTTTGACCTGGGTGGACGAGGTGATGACTTTCTGCGCGGGATCCGCGGCGGTCATCGACGCGGCGAGTATCCGCACTGCCTCCTTGGGGGTGATGGCCTCGGTACCCTTGACGCGTATGTAGGCGGTCATCGCCTGGTCAAGAAGTATGCTGTCAACCTCGTCTATCACTACCGCCATGTCGGCAAGGTCGGTGAGGTTCTCGCGGATCAGGCGCTTGTTCTTCTCCACATGGACCACGTCAAGGTCGTTATCCACATCGAACGCCAGGGTCCCCACATCCACGTATACTATATCTATATCCTTGTTATAATTGGCGCGCTTCTCTTCTTCGCTCATTCTGCTGTTCACATGGCCGACTTTCACGCCGTAATGCCTGAATATCTTAAGCGCTTCCCCGTAGTTGCGTTCCGACAGGGGTTCCTGCGGGTCCACGGCGATGCTGCCTTCCTTGATGAAGCACTTCATGAAGGCCACCGTCCTGCCGACTATGGTCTTACCTTCACCCGTTAGAAGCTCCACTACCGCGCGCTTGCCGGTCGTCATCGCCTGGATGACGGCGATCTGTTCCCGGTACGGCAGATGACCTTCCTCGGCGAGCGTGATCAGCGCCCCGACGGCGAGTCTCTCGCCGGCGGTCCCCTCGAGGGTTTCTCTTGCTTCGGTAAGCTGCGCTTCAAGGTTTCTTATTTCCCCTTCAATGTCAGCCACCATCTTAATGCTGAGACCGGGCCGCGCTTTCTCTTCGTTGAGCCTTGCTATATCCTCATTCAGTTTCCTTAAGACCCTGAAGTCCCCGACTTTCTCCCTGCCTGCCTCTCTCAGCATGTCCCTGCCGTAATCGACGCTGGCAAGGTCAACTACGCTTAACTTCACCGTGCGCTCCCCGATAGTGGACTTCTTTTCTGCCTCTTCTTCCACCGCCTTCCATATCTCCGCTGCGCTGGTGGCAAGCTCGATGGTGTAGCTTTCGCTGCGTATGGCCTCGGCCAAATCGCGATTACTCTTCTCGAACTGGCTGGCAAGCTTCTGGCGCGCTTCCCTGGAGTTAAGTTTGGTTATAAATCCGTGGGTAAAAAGAGCGCTGAAGTCGCTCTCGAATTCGTCGAGTTTCTTCACGCCGTCTATCTTGTTGCCGTCCTTGTCCGTGTATTTTGCCTCCCTTATAAGGTCGAATTTGACTTCCTCTTCCCTTTTTCGGAGCAGTTGGCCGTTCGCACCGAACTCTTTGATGAATGCTTCCTCAGCAGATACGATACCCTTTTTGGCTTCGGCCACAAAATTCTCCAGATGCTCCTGCATCTGGCCTTTTTTGAACCAGCTGCGTATCTTCGTGAAAACGCCTTCACCCCAGGTGACTTTTCTGTCAACGGGATGTCTTATCTTCTCGCCGGCGGCATTTTCCCGCGTGCCCAGAAGCCGTTCGGCGGTCTGGATGGCTCTTTCAAGTTCCTCTTCCTGGAAGCCCGTCTCCGCCCAGTCACGGAGTTTTCCGAAGCCTTCACGCGTATCCATCCTGACGTCTATATTCGGGCTGAATATCTCACCGACTATTTTTTCTTTTTTCTCGCGCGAGAAACCCTGCAGGTCCTCATGCACGACTTCCCTTGCCGCCATCGTCAGGTCGACTGCCATGTCCGCGCTTATGTATCCCTTCGCCTTGGCCCGGGCTATCACTTCCGGCAGGGCCCCCTCGGTTTTCTGCAAGAGCTGCGCAACTGCGGTGTTGCGAGAGACTCCAAATAGCACCCTGCCATGCTTCTTTCTGAAACCTCGTGAATCAGAGATAGCATCAACAACGTTATTGAACTCAACCTCACGGCTCGCCGCGGCTCCGTAATCCGTTATCCTTTTAAGTTGATCTTTTACTTTTATTTCTTCGCCGGTCTTTTCGTCCCTGCCCAGCACCTCTTCGTGCAATTCTCTGTTCATTGCGATTCGAGAATAGACCCGTTGACCTTGCGTAACTATACCAGCCTGAATGCGCATCACTTCAAGAGCTGCTCCGGCGCGCAACTTCACTTGTGACGGATTAAGGTATTCCAGAAGGTCTCTTGCCTCCGCTATGCCGGCAAGCCCGGTCCTTACATTTTGCATAAGCCTCTCTGTGCCATCGATCATATCAGCGCCGAAACTGGCCGAATCGGATAGAATATCAACCAACCGTGTGGCAACCTCCTGCCTGTGGTCTTTCAGCCATTGCCTCAATTCTGTAGTGCTAAGTTCAGCTACATCTACCTGGTCCTGCAGATGAGAAACGATTTCACGTATATTGCTATCCGCGATATTATCCAGATTCATGGAATCCACCACCTGTTGCATAAACTCCAGAGATGGAGCTACAAGAATGCCAAACGCCTGTTCCATAGTCGCCTTAGCCAGGCCTTCGCCTTTAGCGCTCCTGCCGGTTTCATTCCATTCATTGAACTTAAGCGCCTGATTGAGCGTAATGGCGCCAGAAGCTAACAGCAGATTCGTGTTATTCGGAGCCATTAGAACAGCAATCTCCGTAACTGTGCTTACAAAAAATGCTGGATTTATACTAACAAGACTACGGAGCATCGGCGTACCCATGGTAGTAAAAGCTTTCCATTCCGTTGCGCTCATGGCATTCATTATTAAAACAAACTTTTCAGAATCAGCTCTTTTACCCAGCACGGCGGTGTCTCTAATAAGAGCTGCAATAAGATCTTTATTTGTAGTGCAAACAAGCGCCGCGCGGTTGATTGCCAAACCTAACTGGCCAGTGTCCAGAATGGCTTTCATGTTGTCCGGCCGTATCATGGTATCGGCTATACGACTAGCCAGCGCCGGGTCTTGTTCACATGCGTCCAGCACATCCTGATGTATGTTCAAACCTTTAAGGTGGTTAGCAAATTTACTAACTTCACCCGATTTTAACACTGCTATTGCAGTAATGCCGTTCATAAAGGAGCCCATTTTCTCGAGTTTAAAACTGCCGGAGTTTGTTACAAGCAATTCGCTCATGGCATTAAGAACGCTGATGGCGCCTTCTTTATACAACTGGGAAACTTTAGCCACGACCTGGCTGGCTTGGGCCCGTGCCATGCCAAGCTGTTCGCCGACTTCCTGTATTGCCTCCACACTAGCCGCACCCTCGGCAACGGCCTGTATTTGGGCGCTCATGATCATTGAGTCAAAATCTTTTGCGCTGGCACTCTGGGAATAGCTTTCCAGTAAATTGTCAAACTTTTCTTTGGCGGCAGGAGCTAGTTTGTTATATGCCTCTAAAACATTCGCTTTAACACCAAGAGACTTAAGAAACCCCTGATTTTCAGTCCCAAGTAACAGCCTGGTCGCTTCAGCAACAAGAATCTTCTCGCTCATCCAGCCGCTTGTAAGCATGGCCGTGACAGTTGCATCTATGATATTCTTCATGCTTTCGATAGATAACTTCTCGATGCCCTCTGTAATGATCCCGGTCATTTTCTTCGACCACCCGGAGCTATTCAAAATTGCTTTCGCACGACCCGGATCATTCCTTACAGCAACAAGTCCCGCAGCAGCCTTGCGCGCGCTCTTCTCAACCAAAACGTACGGATTAGCCTCAAGCAGTTCTTTCTCCGCCGCCCAAACTTCGGCTTCTACTGTTCCCTGCTCCGGTCTCTCGCTTAAAACTTCTTTTTTCGATAACTTATTGGCTTCTTGCAGGCCACTCAGGACTTCTATTTCGTTGATAAAATTAGCACCAAGATCGGCAACACCAAGATCGGCAGTTTTAACCATATCAACAATTTCGGTCAGCATCGTTTGAGCTGCTACTATGTTGCCTTCATTAAGCGCACTTGTGGCTACCGTAAGTTTAGCCTGTATTTCGCCACTGAGAGGTGCAAATGTTTCAAGCGTGACCTCAGCTTCCCGAAGTGCAGACTGTAAATTGTCTACATGTATTTTTACCTGAGGTGTGGCATTTTTTGAAATTCCGTAATTTGCCCTTGCCCCGCCGCCTCCTGGCGTAAAAATATCAAACAGTTCGACCACGTACTCCCGCATATTGGACGGCAGACCGGTCAGCAAAAGACTTTCCAATATTGGTTCTACAATCAGCTCCTCAACACTTCCCTCCATTTTCCCGGCCACCCTCTTAACAAGATTAACGCTGGCTTTAATTATCCCCTTACCCACCGAAATCACTAATCTGCCTGCAGTAAAAAGACCGGGAATAATTGACCGGATGGCTCCCGAAATTATCGCAGCATTGGCTGTTTGCCCCAAAACCTGCGGGGCAACCTTACTTGTCAGCCGTGAAACGCGCGAGCCCATGGTTTTTATACTGCGTCCGGCGAGTGAGCCTAGCCCTTTTATACTGCGCCCGGCCAGTGAATATATTCCTCTCACAGCTTGCCCTGCCAATGTGAGCACGCCTGCTCCGAGGAAAAATCCTAAGGTAAATATCCAGTGCTCAGGCGAGGTTATGGCGTGACCGATACCGCTAAGAACACTCTTACTGGCTACGCCATAAGACATTGACAGTATGGCAAGACCCAATGTCCCATACCAGCTTCTGCCAAGCATGCTCTGTATGCTTCCCGCGGTCTGTTTGCCAGCAAAAGTTTCATAAATCCCTGTAATTATGTTTGCGCCAATATGAAGTTCAAACTGCAACGGAACTGTTAAGCGCCATGCGTTCTGGACAAGGTTCCCGAAGGTCCACTTTGATGTTATCGCCTTTGATACATATGTTAGTCCTTTTATTACAGAACTACGGCCGAATGCCTTAACAATGGTTCCGCCGATACGCGGAACTTTTGATATTCCTCTTGCGATAAGACTAATAACACCCCGCGCTGTCCGGCCCGGTAAACGTACTAATACTCCAACCGCTGCACTGACCGCGCGACCGGCCACCTGAATGCCACGTACCGCGGAAACAGCGCCACGAAGAATCCTGGCAAAACGCGGGGCTTTTCTTGCTATATACAGACCAGCGCGGGCACCACTTTTGGCATACTTGCCCATACGACCGGCCTTGGCCGCCAATCTGGTAACCTTGGCGGCAGCCCGCAGGTTTCCGGTGAGACCGGCAGCAAATCCTTCGGCAAATGTAAGACCTTTGGCAACCAACCCGATACCGGCTTCAAGCGCAGCAAAAAGAGCTAGATCTATGCAAAGATTCAACACGTTTCTTACGCTGAAACCGCCGATCATTGAACTGTTAAGAAACGCATCCATGGTCTCTTTTGTCATCTGCCCTCTGCCGGCAACCGCACCAAAACTGGTAGTGATAGCAACGGCGCCTCCGACAGCTCCGGCAAAAGTCAATGATGACGTTAAAAATCCAAAAATACCAGATACAATACCCCAAACACCGGCACCAAACTTGACAGCAAGTACAGCATGAAAAGCAACGGCACCGGCAACAGCCAGCACAAACACTGCTGCGACCGCCATGATGCCGACAACTATCTGACCCACAAGTTTCGATCCGGTCAGATCTTCCCATCTTTTTGCGTGGTAGTTAGCCGCATTGATCAGCCCTTCCGGAGTAACCATCTCTCCGGTCTTACTCCACCAGACAGCGCCGACATCAGTATGGTCAACAACAGTTACTCCGTTTTGAACGTCGAAGTTGACAATTTCTGAAAGTTCGGTCGAGGAGAGGTACCCTGTGCCGCCGTACTTATCAACATAGGTTACGGTATTGTAAACGTCTATTAACTTGATAGAGCAGCGCATGGCATCCGCATTGAGCCCCTGAAGGGTAAGGAAACCCTCTGCATCCTGAACGACCTCAAAATGTTTTCCTTTGCGTCCGAACGATAAAAGTTCATTTTTATCATTAAACCGGCCATAATCCACGCGGTAATCGTCAGCGCCGAAGGAAGTCCATTCCCCCTTGTCAACGAGCCTGAGCTGCAGGGTCTGACCCTCGCTCCCGGTCCCCTTGCCGGCGGTAAGATTAATGCTGTTAACTACCACATTATCTCCTCCCGCGTTATTGCCGAGAAGACTTACAGAACAAATAGCATCTCTAACCCGCTCATCATGGGCGCCCGTAAAGTCCTTAATATCGATTTTTGCCTCCTTTAAATTGCTTGCTACGGCTTTTTCCCCGCTTTCATTGATTCTCTGGATAATTGCTTTCTGCTTGGTGCTGTCCAATGCCCAGAACCTGACGTTGGCCGTCGGACTTACCGTGTTCTGCATTATTTCTGTATCCGCAGCGGTCGTAAACGACACGGTCCAATCCTGTACGCCCCATACATTGCTCACGGTATCACAAGAATCCCGCCCGTTAACGCTAAGGCCGCTGAAGTTGCCGAGTATCGAATTCATATTAATCTTGCCGCCTACTCCTTCATGTGCTGCCCATGCAATCATAAGCGCCGTAGCGGCTCCGGTTCCCTCTTTTCCTTTTTTATCCTCGAATTTCATTATGGTCGAAGAGCTCATTCTGCCATCGAGTGTAGCAGAAATGGTCATCTTTACGCGTTTAGCTATAGCGTTTTCCATGACAAAATCCGCATCTACCTTACTGAAATCCTCTGAAGACAATCCCCATATCCCTATCGACACATCTGCGCCGTCATCCCAGAGCGATTCATTACCCTGAGCGCGAGCCAGCATTTCACTGACTTCGCTTTTGTCAAGCGTATTCGCGGCATTGTCGTCTCTCACAGTTACACTGAATTCCTGCGGCACGCCGAGGCCCTGATCTGTGATAGTTATGGATACCTCCTTATCATTCTCCCCATAATTTTGCATGACATGTGCCCGCAGATTATAGATGAGTGTGTTCTTTTCCTCGCCGTCAATCGTTACCTGAAACTGAACGGCATTTGTGGTCAGATCCTTGATCATAGGCGCCGCATAAAGTTCGCCGGTAGCTCCATTATATTTGATCCTAACATTGTCTCCCCGATTAACGAGCAATCTCTGAAAATTAGCATTTTTTATCCAGCCCCCTAATCCGGCATCCTTAAAATGCTTGTTGGTAATAACGTCCATCTCGCCAACATCAACTGCTGCCATTTCCCCGGTTCCGGCATCCTCCTTGACCATCAAGAGATGATTAGTTTCAGGGTCTATCAGCGCTATGCAACGCCCGTTTCTGTTTCTATCCAGCACAACGTTAAACTCTTTTCCTCCAGCCCTGAAGATCATATCGATTCCAGTCCCTCTTGCCTCAAAAACTTTTCCAGCTATCTCGCCCATTTTGCCTTCGAGTTTTTCTCCTCCAAAAATAAGATCCCGCGTATAAAACTCACCTTTCGTGCCCTTCGGCACACCGGGCAAGGCTACCGTTGTCTCTTGGTTCTCATTGGTAACATCATCAGCCCCAAATTGATTTCGATCTATTTTTGTATTGCGCCCTCGCTTATCATCAAGAGAACTGAAAGTCCCGTCTGCTTTTAGTATTTTTATATCGCTGTCTTTTCCGCCGAACATGTTCAGCTCTCCGGCTCCGCCGAAGAAATTCATTCCACCGAAAATTTGTTTTTCCCCAGGCACATTGAACGTAACGGCTACTCCTATGGGCGTACCGTTTTCGTTAAGCTCAAGAAATACTTTCTGGTTTTCGACTGTCATGTTAAGCAGAGCGCTAACGGGAATAATCCTCATCACTTCGGCTCGTGTACTACAGTACAGGGTGCGCATCTCTGACACATTTATTGTTTTAAATACAGTTTTGCCAGTTCCGTCTTCGCCCAAGGTCGCTATGGTCGCAAGCTTGTCCATTCCGCCGGCGGAAACCTTGGTAAGCTTATTATCTTCATAGTTCAGGACAACCCACTGGCTCCTGCCCTGCTGATACTTGAACAGCTCCGTCGTTCCTCCGTACATGCCTACCCAGCTGCCGTCCGCATTAGTAATTGTAAGTGTCTGGCTCTTGTCGAAGTCCATTTCCGCTAATGTAATATCTTCACCGTCTAACTTCCTAATAGATTTTTCACCCAGAGTGCGTCCGGCAAAAGACATGACATCTCCGGGTGTTAAATCTTCAAATCCCTTGCCGAGAAAAGCTCCGGCAAGCTCAATAACAAACGTATCAGCCATCGTGCTCGGATCAAATGCCATATCGCTGTATTTCTGTATTACGGCAGTAACGGCATCGAACTTATCCCCTGCAAATTCCAGGGAATGCAATTTAAATTCCGCCCTATATCCGTTGTTGCCGAGTCCCACCCCTATAAGTCCGATACCTACCATCTTGTTGTCTTCAACCTGTGAAGCAAAACGCATACCATTTACATCAGTTGTTATCTCAACGCCAATCCGGCCAAAGTCCGCTGCAGCTTCGGTGAAAAACTGTACCGGGTCAACATAGCCTTTGACGCTAGAGGTAACATTAGCCAGGCCTTTTAACATAAACTGCGATTTCAAGGTCATCATATCGTGCTCGCTCTTCAGCTCTTTAGGCGTCCGGAAATTCACTGCCCGGCCTGTTGTCGTCCGCATGCCTGAAACAAACACACTTACCTTGTCGTCTTTAATGGCTGCTGTCAGCAGGGCTCCGACTTTCTGTCCGTCACTAGAGATAGCCGTTACTTCAACTTTTATCCCCTGGCTAACGGCATATTGTATTACTCCTTTGACCAGTTCAGAATTAACATTCTTTATGCCTGTACCTTCTACTTCTCCGGTAATCTCGTTTACACGCCCTATCTCTCCAGCAGCAATATCGTCTAGATTGTATACCCTTTCCACTTTATAAGTCTTGCCTACCTTTATAAGATATGCGTTCACCTTAGCTTTCGGCCCTATGCCCCTAAAACTGACGTAACCTATTTGGGTTGGTCCTGCGCCTTCTATGACGAGATGTCCGCTTACGATCGCGCCGGCCTGGCCTGCTCCAAGCGTGTTCGGGGTGCCTCTTTCAAGGCCTTTTATAGTCATGGCGGTATCGCCCGTATTTTTGAGAACATCTGTTGCGGTGAGGACGAATTTTCCGTTTTGCCTATTGATTATCATACCTTCTTTTATCATGACATTTCCGTCCGCGTCGATATAGGCCTTTATTTCATTTAATTCACCCCCTTCTCCCGCTCCCACGCCGGGTGCCTGGGACTGCACTTCTCGCGACTTCGTGTTCCAGGCCTTACGAACTTTAGACCTGTCCGAGGCTATGCGTATGCTCTTATGTGTCACGTCGAACACGGCGCTCTGGATCTCGAGCTGCCCGTCGTCGGGCCAGCTTACCGTGAACACATCAGCGCACTGCAGAATACCTGTCCTCACGTCAAGCGTCAGATTGAGAACCCGGCCTTCATCAAGGACATCTCCGTTCTGGAATGTAAATCCTTTCCCAAGGCTCGCTGTGCCCGTCGTCCTCAATATGAAATTCTCCCTGCCTTCGATAGTGACGCTTTCCGTCGCTGCGGCCTCCACTGTCACGTGGCCCTTCTCCAGCATCCTGTCCAGGATCGTCCTTCTCTCCATCTTCACCGGGACCATCAGCTGGCTGACCTTCTTGCCGTCAACATCGGTCGTGACGTGTTCCACGGCGAAGATGAGTTTTCCGTCATCGGTCTTCAGGCCGGTATCGAAAGCGGCCTTGCCTTCCGATCTGTATTCCGTAACGAGCCGGTAAGTGCCGTCGGTCTGCAGTTTCAGGTTCGCGACCGCGTTAACGGATATGTCTCCCGCCACATTTTCTATGGCCTTCAGCGAGATCTCTTCTATCTTTCCCCTGAATACCGGTACTCCCTCGGGAGTAATGGATATTGCGCCTTCCAGGATCTCCGCTTCCAAGGCAGTGCCGCTCAAATATGTAAGGAATTTTCCATGGCTTACGTCCACGGAAATATCAGTGACGGCGCTCCCGCGCACGCCACCGGTCAGGTCAACCTCCACGCGCTTGCCGAACATCATCATGCCGCCGGCGACCATCATTCCCCTGGCCTCGAACTTGCTCTCGGTAAGTTCAAGCAGGACCTCGCCGCCCCTGGCCATGATAAGTTCCTGCCTGGGCGGGCCTTCTCCCACGGCCCTGGACACCACAAGCAGCGGAGCGCGGCCCATGGTGGGCACCGAGATCATCTCAAAAAGAAGCCGTTCCTCGGTCTCCAGTTCGCCTTCGGGGCCGACCTTCATGCCCAGGAGGAATTCCTCGCCTTCGGGCACGAATTCGGCATACATCTCCAGGAGTTTTTCCCTCTGCACCGCGGACAGGTTCGCCAGGTTGAGATACCTGAGCTCCGTGGGCTCCAGACCGCCGATAATCGCCCTTGCCAGACCGGTCTCCTCCTCGAATATCAGGGCGCCTTCCACCGCCCTTTCCCTGCCGGTCCCCACTTCGTACACGGCGCTCCCGCGGATATACATCCTGTCCCCTATGAACACCATGCCCGCCCTGCCTACCATGTGGTCAATGATATCGGGCGCGCCGTCCGCGCCGACAAGCGTCACCGTGCCCGTGACGACCACTCTGCCCCCGGTGTCGAACGTGGTGATCTGGTAAATAGCGCCGGCGGGCTGACCCGTGTATTCGATGACGAATCTTTCCGCGGTCTTTATCGCTTTCATGACTTCCGTGCCCAGCACGCCCTCGGCAAGGATCCTGGTCTTGACGGCTTCGATACTCTCGACTTTTTCTCCTATGGCGCTTATGTAAATGATGCCTTCTTTGCCTTCGATCTCTATCGGGGTCACTATGCGGGCGCTGACGACCTCTTCGCCCGGCAGCCTGCCGGTAGTAACCCCGATCTTGTATTCTTTCCCCGCGGCGTACAGGGTGGCGTCCATCTTGAACGTTGAAAGAACGACCGCCATCGCGACAGCTTCCGTTTCTATGCCTTTTCCGGTGGTCAGCTTTACAAGACCATATTCGTGTCTGATCCCCATTGCGGTCAACTCGGCGAAGGACAATCCGGTCACTTTCGCGAGGTCCAGCACGCCGCCGCTGATATAATCTTTTATATCGATGCCCAGCATGCGCATCTTTACCGCCCCGATCTTTGCCACGTTCTCCTGCGACAATTCCAGCGCGAGGCGCTGCCCGCTCTCGATCTCGGCGGAGACATATACTTTGCCCCCGAGCTCTCCTCCGGTGACGACCAGCTCGGGGCGGCCCACGACAATAGCGCCGAGGATCTGCGCTTCCATGCCCTCGCCTTCGGCGACCATCACGTCCCTCAGCTCGAAGCCCTCGTACTGGTAAGTCTCGAGCACGTATACCCGGTAGCCTTCCTTCTCGTCACCGATAACGTCGGCGAACTGCACGTATTCCTTGCCGCCTATCCAGAACTTGCCGGAACCCCGGAGCATCAGCTGCTGGGTCTCGGAATCAAAGGTGAGCGTCGCCTGGAAATCCTCGCTGTACACCGCTCCCTCCAGGACCTCTACATGCCTTCCCCTCAGTTCCTCGACCGATATGTCCCAGATGAGGCTGAACTGAATATCAAGCTTTCCGTCCACCATCTCGGCGCGCAGGCTTATGCTTGATACGTCATACTGGAATCCCATGGCCCGGGCCTTGGCGATACCGGCCATGACCCTGTCGTAAAGCGGGGAGCCTTTCTTGATGTTGTCCAGCGTGGTCACCATGTTCAGGTCCAGGCTTCCGAACTTGTCGCCGGAGACGCTGAACGAGACGAGGCGTTTCCATGCTCCCTTTTCCTTGTCTTTTTCATAGAACCTTTCCAGGCCGAACTGGCTGAGATCGTAAGACTTGATGACCTTGCCGTGCTTGACCAGCTTGGCGGTCGGCATCTCGTCCTCTTCTTCTTCCCATTCAAACTCGATCTTCGCTCCCGCTATCCTTCTTCCGGAGGCGTCCCTGTCCCCGAAAGTCTCCTGCTCTATGATACGCCCCTGTTCGTCGTACTTATATCTTGTTACCTTCCAGCTCTTGCCGCTGGCCGTCTCGGAGATCCTGCCGGCCTTCATGTCAGAAAGATTTGCGAAATAGATATTACCGAAATCGTTCGCCACCATGCCCGTGTCGATGCCTATAAGGGCGAGATTGCGCTCGGCGACCTCTTCGAGCTCTTTCAGCAGAGCCGCACCCTCTTCGGTCCCGCCGATCCCCAGCACGGCTTCGCCCCCTATGGTCTCATCGAAGTTTTCTTCGGAGTAGATATAGTAATCCGCAAAAAGGTCGACGCTGTAGTTATGGGCGTCATTTGCCTGCTGCATGGCATCCAGAAGGACGCGTGTGTGGGTGATATCGTACTGGGCCTCTATCTTTTCGAAGATCTCTTCCGTTATCTCACGGGCGCCCTGTATGCTGCCGCCGTTTGTCAGGTTGGCCGCGTCGTAAGCGTGCCGCGTCTGCATGAGCTCTTCGTTCATGTCGAATCCCAGCGCCTCCACTATTTCATCGACATCGGTATCATATTCAAGCACTGTGTAGTAGGGATGACTTTTCCGGCCGCTTTCAGCCGCCCGCCACTGGTAAAAATAGTTCAGGTAAATACTGCCGGTGTCAGCGGTAATAAATACGGCTTTATTATCCGGGGAGTTTATCCAGTCGCAGATCAGATTGTCCCCATCGACATCCATCAGGTCTTTCCAGTATTCCTTAATGCTGCTGCTCCCGACTTGTGAAAGCCTGTCCCATCCGCTTACGTATCCGCTCGCCAAACCGCCGGCGCTAAGACCCTCGGGCATCGGAGTGGGCTCGCCGTCGATCTCCCTGGTATTGCACAGGGCCTCCATCCATTCCAGCACATCCCCCTTATCGGACCCTCTTCCCGGAAGCAGGTACCCTCCGGGGTTATACCCCCAAACCTTGGAAAGCTCAAACCCATATTCGTCCTCGTCGGATTGAGGAAAATCGGTGCCCGGGTTCGCTCCCCACTCGAACCACGTAATGGTATCCATGAATGAAATAAAACTTTGCCCGGGTTTCATCATCTCATACCAGAGCTGATGACCGGTGCCCATCCGGCTTATGAGCGTGCTCGACTTGGAGTAAAAGTCATTCCATTTCGGCGTGACTTTAGCGATGAAGTTATCCCATTCCACCTTCTCTTCGGCGTAAAAACCATCCTTCAGCTTTTTCACTTCACCCTTGGCCCAGTTGACAGCGGCCTGTATCTCGCTTTCAGCCTCCCCCTCCGATGCCCTCTTCCACGCCGCCGCGTTCAGTCTCTCGACGAACTCGGAGTTCAGCCTTAAAAGTTCCGACCGGTATTTCTTCAGCAACGCGCTGCCGCCTACCCCTATCAGGGATATTTGATCCGCGAGTTTTTCCTGGATACCTGTATAATACTGCGCAAGCTCGCCCAGGCCGTTCACATCTTCGGACTGGTAGGCCGTGATAGCCTTCGCCAGGGCGGCGCATTCGTCCATGAACGTGCCCTCTAATATCACGAAACCTTCGTCTCCTTCCCATTTGTCCAACCCGTCGGCCTTGAGATAATAGTCCCTATAATAATTATTTATGTCCTCTATGGCGTAAAATTGCTTGTTGTTATCATTAGCCAGACCGTTCCAGAGGATGTTCCCGATCAGGCTCGATCCGTCCGATTCCGCGCCAATTTTCAGCTGTTTCTCCTCCTGGGTTTTCGTGGCGATGATGACATCATACTTTTCTACTGTCCTCGTGGGCAGTTCCGCGATCACTCCCGCGTTCTCAAGACCCGCGATCCAGTTGATCTCATCGTCAGCGACCCATTCGATCTCCTTGTACTCGTCTTCCCCAAAACTGTAATAATAGTTCTCCGAGCCATATATCTCCTGGCCGACAACCGTGATCTCGTCGCACCTCACGGTAAGTTCATCCAGCGCAGCTATTTCAGTGTCCTCGAGCCGGTTCCGGGCGTCTTTTCTCTTTCTCGCGTACCTTTCCTCCGCCACTTTCAGGATCTCGGCCCAGGTGGCGTCATCCCCCAGCCGGCTGAGACTGTTACTGTCCGCGTCCTTCCAGCTTTCGAGGTTGTCTATGAGCTCCTGGATCTTCATGTCATCCTTGAGCTCCATTATCCTTTCAGCCAGGCCCTTCTGGGCCGACAGGGTCTGGAACAGGAAATAGGCAAGCTGGTCATCGCACGCGTCCAGCACGAACGTGGCGAAGTCCGGAAGGTTGCCGGTAGGCACGCTGTGACCCGCGCCGTACTCGACGGTCGTGCCGTAGGCGCTCCCATCGAGCCATTGGCCTCCCGTATCTTCACCGTTCTCGTCATAGGTGCGGTTCTCGCGGTCGTCAGCGCCAAGGATGGATTTCGCCCTTTCATAAAGCAGTTTCAGATCGGCCTCGGAATACTGGGCCACGTAATTGCCGTTTTCGTCCTGTGTTATGCCTTCAAAATCTTCCAGCATCGCTTTTACGAAATCCTCCAGACTGCATTCACCTTCCTCCCAGAAGTCCAGGTCCTTGCCCTGGATGCCGACAGAATTGAACAGATCCTCCAGCGCCTTCTGGTTCTCCAGGAGAAAGGCTTCCCTCTCGGCCTTAGCCGCCTCGTGCTCGCGATATATTATCTCAAGCTGCTGCCTGTAGCTCAGGAGCCGCCGGTAGATGCCTTCAAGCTCCTTGCCGGCCGTGCCGTCCGCTTTCGGCTGGTAATCCTTGTCTCCTTCTTTTTCCGGGGCTGAATTCGTGATCGTCAGGATCTCGGAAAGATCGTCCTTGCCGTCGGTGCCGATGACCGCAAGGTATTCGTCCACGGCTTTCTGTATGGTATCGGTATATAGCTCGTCTTCCACGTCGAAACATCTCTGCAGGTAGGTGTTACCGTCGGTATCGGTCAGGAGTTCGTCCGTCTCTCTCTGTATGTTCTCAAAAACCTTATACGCCTCACCCTCGGAAGTGTCATTGTACGTATATCCGCCGGTGTACGGCGAGGACGCATATCCATAATAAGTATCAAGCGCCGCTATTTTCGCATCCCAACAACCGTAGTAGTCTGTAGTGTACGCAGTCTTCGCGCTTTTAACATAGGTTATTAAATCCTGAAGCTCGGCTTTGACGGAAGACCATGTTCCGCCTCCGTAAGCTTCAAGGGATCCCGGCACGAGCCGCCACATATCATCGATGGTGATGTCCCCATATCTGGGACCGCCGGCATCGCCCCATAGCGGGTAGTTCCATCGAAATTCCTCGACAAAGTCATCTTCAGCGCCCGGTTCGCCGTAATACATAAGATCGAAATAGGTGTCCGTGTATTTTTGCCTTACAAGCATCTCCATTAGATCTCTGTCGTTGGGAACCCAGGGGGGGCCGTCTACCATGCCCTGGTCGACGATATATTTCTTGAGTCTCGCTACTATTTGCATGTCATCGTGAAAATGCTCTTTAGCTATTTCATACTTTTCCTCCGGCGTGAGCGGGTGAGGCGATCCGACAGCGGCGATATACCCCGCAGGAGGCCCTCCCCAATCACTGGGGCCTTCCCTGTCGGCTTCATGACAAATGGCCCACATCGCTTCCTGATATTCTCTGGTCACCTCCGCCTGATGGGCCTGTTCGACGCGGAAGGCATCATCCAGCACCTTGCATTTGGCCATCAGGTCGGCGGAATACCTTTCCAGCATGTTCTGGTGCTCCATGTCGGCCTCTATGAGCGCCTGGAATTCCCCTCTTTCTCCGAACAGGAGCTCCATGAGGCTCTCCACATTCTCCTTGAGCTCTTCTTCCCTGGCAGATGTCGGGTCATGAAGGAAGCTTTCCCCGCTATACGCGCCGGCAAGCTCCATCAGCTTGACCACCGCCCCCAGCCTCTCGGTAAGCATGGTCAGCCTGCGCCCTTCCGTGTCGTTGGGATAGTACGGCCTGGGGGCGTAGCCCTTGTATTCAAAGACCAGGCCGGCGAAATTGCCCTTGGTTATCGCGATCCTGTACTCGTCATCGGAGATGCGCGTTGAAATATACGACCAGGTCTCGTAGGCGTCGGGGAGTTCCGTCTGGGCTTTCGCGGAGAGCGTCCCATCCTCGTTCCAGACAAGCTCTATCTTCTCCTTCTCCTCGCCGAACACCTCGTAGATATTGACCCCCTGCGGGCTGATCTCCATTTTCATCTCCTTGCCCGTCTTGGGGTGGACATAGGTGATCGTATGCCTGACCTCCCTGCCTTCCTCCTGTTCCACCACATGTTCTTTCCCGACGTTCTCGACGATCTGCAGGACCCCGTTCTGGTCAAAGTAATGGATCGTCTCGAACGTGGTATATGTCTCCCTGCAGGACATCGGAACGCCCTTATCGTTTCTCAGGACCCTTCCGTCGTAACCCCTTTCGTATTCATAGATATTGTGAATGGTGCCGTCGGCTTCGATGTATTCTATGCGTATGCCCTCATGGTCGAGCGTGGTGGTGCCCGCGGGGTTATGCACGTAAGTCTCTTCTATCTCCCCGTCCATGTTCTTCACGACTTCGCCGTATCCGTCACGCTTGTAAGTGTAAGTGTTCACCGTTCCGGTGCGGTCGATATTGGCCACCACCAGCCCCTCTTCATTGGTAAAACTGGTCGCCCTGTCGTTAACGGGGTCTTTTTCGGGATCGAAGTCGCCCATGGTGAAGAACCTGCTGAATATCGTGCCCGGGCTGGTAAGGGTCCCGCCGCTTGTCGAGGAAACGGTTATCTTCTGATATTCCCCGGCGGTAGCGATAATGGGGGTGGACCCGGTAAAGGCCGGAGAACTCACATCGGTGTAGAAATAATTAAAATAATGCACGATGCCGTCCGCGTCGGTCATGCTGTTCAATACTTCCTCGCCTTCTTCGCCCATGTAGTAAAGAATGGCCCTCCTCACTGACCCGTCATACTGGGTCTCGTCCTGCAATACCCTTATAAGCTCCCTGGTGCCCGCGTCGTACAGATAACCGCTGTCCGTCTTGAGCTCCATGCCCGTGCCGTCCTTGGTGACATATCTCCTGTAATCCTGGATCCTGGAGATCTTTTCCGCTCCTTCATCGCCCTCGTAAAAGATCGCGGTCACCGGATGCTGCTCGCTCAACGGTATGCCGCGGATAATATTCTCGACGCCGAGCGGGGTAAGACCGGTCAGGCCGGTCAGCCGGCCGCCGATGTAATTGGACGACCCCATGCTCTGCACGACCCCCGCGAGCGCATTATGGTCATCATACAAATAGAAAGATCTCTTGTTTATAGTGATACCGTCGGCACGCCACTCGGTCACGGAATGTATCTTTTCCTCCCTCTCGGAACCGGTGTGGGTGGTGATAGTCGTCAGCGTAGCCCCGCTAAGGGTATGAAGATCCTGGACGATATAATCCAGATCGTCCTTATCGGCGTTCATCTCGGTGTCGTCCTTGTCTATGTCATATAAGGAATTAAACGCTCCCTCGGAACCGTAATAATAAGTGCTTTCATATCTCAACGGTCCCCCCTCGGGCCTGTAAGCGCGTATTTTCGAGATCTTTTCCTCGTTCTCCTCACCGAAATACGTGATCTGTGTTACCGAGTCAACCGTGATGAACGATCCGGACTCGTCCAGGGAGTTCTCATAATTGATCTGCTCCACGCTCTCCAGCTCCCGCCATACGTCGTAACCCCACACGGGATGGAGCTCTTCCCTGTAAGTGTTGGTCGCCACGCTCCGCACGAACCTCGTTTGGATCGTAGAAAGGTCCACGCCGGGATCGGTCACTTCGGCAGCAAGTCTCAGGTTGGTGATCTTGCTCGCTTTTTCCCTTCCGACCCTGCCCTCATAATCCGTCACCGTAGTGATATAATTCTCTCCGTACTTCTTCGTGGTCACCCTGTAAAGGATATCGTCATCCGCGGTGTCCGGGACGCCGTCCTCGTCATAGTGATAGGTACTCGTATCCCTGACGTCCCCGCTTGCAAAATAGTTGACGACCGTATCTACCTTCTCTCTTCCCTCCTCCCCAAAATAGTTCACCCTCATCAGGACTTCCGGCTGGACCGCACCGTCTATTACCTTTCTGGTCTCGGTATGGCTCAGCGTCCGGGTATCGGGCAGGTAATAATGTGATGTCTGCGTCTTGACGTCACTTGTCATCTCCTGCTCGCCGGCGGCCGCTATAATATCGCTTATCCCGGTCAGATCGTCCGCGTCAACAACCCCGTCGCCGTTCACGTCCGTATAATGGGACATGGCATCCGCCAGCGCCTGGTAATCCTGGTCATTGACGGATCCATCCCCGTTTATGTCGCAGGACCCTACTATCCCGTCGGACACGGCAGCATCTATCTGGGCAACGACCGTGAACGCGGCCAGGTCGGCGGAATTCTTCTTTCCGTCATTATTGATATCGGGGAAGGCATCAATGCTGCTTTGAAGCGCCGTAGCATCAGCTGAATCTATTTCCCCGTCACCGTCCACGTCAGCGGCGTCCATCCAGTCGGGCGAAACGGGGTACAGCTGATCGTGATACGCGATCACCTCATCTATCAGGTCATAATCCCCGGCATCAACGGAACCGTCCCCGTTGGTGTCGTAACGCGCGAGGCCCGCCAGGGCGCTCTCGTATTCGGCGGCATCGGATGCCGTCACCGTGCCGTCATCGTCTATATCGCATTCATCCATCACGCCAGCGGTGATCTGCGAATAATCACCGCCGACGAACCGGAGAGCTTCATCCAGACTGTTAATGAAGGCAACGTCCCCCTGGTCCACGGTACCGCTCTCGTCCAGGTCATAGGAAAGGTCGCCGACGCTGTTTATACTGTCCTGCAGCGCGGTCACATCCTGGCCGTCTATCAGTCCGTCGCCGTTTATATCCGCTTTTTCCGCTGTCTCCGGATCCGTGGCGCCGCCGTCGATCATGGCGCGTATCTCGTCGAACCTGGAGAGATCACCGCCATCCACTTCGCCGTCCATGTTGACATCCAGGTCGTGCATCCACCCGAACAGGATCATTTCGCTGTCAATATAGTTAACTGTACCGTTCCGGTCCGCGTCCGCCGCCCGTATTCCCTCTATGCTAAGGCCGGAATTCGCAAGGACATCGCTTATCCAGGCGACCGTACCCAGGTCATCATCATCGTACGCGCCGTCCCCGTTCACATCAATAAGTCCGGAAACGATATCCGTGATCGCCGTAAGATCATCGACATCGACAGTGCCGCTGGCGTCCACGTCCGCAGCGGCAATATCGTTCGCTATCGCGCCGGTTATCAGGTACCTGTACTCAAACGCGTCATTTATGAGGTCCACGTCAAGCTGGTCCACCACCAGATCCTGGTTCAGGTCCGTAAGGTGCGAATCCGCCGCGAACTCGGCCATGATCTGGTCTATCCTGGTCACGTCATCCTGATCTTTGATGCCGTCGCCGTTCACGTCGCCGTTGAACGACATGACATGAAAGCTGTCGCTGATGATGTCTTCATCCGAAATGCCGTCGCCAACGGTATCGGTAACTCCTGCCGTTATGACCCCGTCGTCGTCGATGTCGGCGCTGTTGAACACATCAAGGGTCACCCCGGAATCCTCATGATCGTAGGGATTGTTCCTGATATAATCCACGTAGGTCCGCACCAGGTCAAAATCATCATCGGTCACCTGGGTGTCGCCGGTCAGGTCCGCCCGCGCGACCTCATCCAGATCGAAACCCCTGGAATACATGTAAAGCGCGGTCTCGATATAACCCAGGTCGTCCGCGTCTATATCCCCATCGCGGTCGATATCCCCCACCGAATAACCTTCAACGACAGTATCATTCACCCAGGTATAGTTCACATCGGCAGGATACAACAGGTACATATGCACCGCCCAGTAATCATCCGACCGGCCTATCTCCCCGTCAGGCGAGTGAGGCCCGGTACTTGAAGAACAGATATCGCACCGGCCGTAGATCTCCTGGGTGATGTCGCCCTTGTAAAGAGCCGGGTTGGCGTACATGTCCCTGATATAACCCACGAGGTTCCTGTCCCTTGAATCCACGTCCCCGTCATCGTCTATATCACCCGCGAGCGTCCACGCGTCGGTCACAAGCTGCGTGGTCACGGAGAGAGGCGCATTGGCAAGATGGATTATCAGATCCCTGTCCGCTTCATTCACCTCGCCGCTCCCGTTCACATCCACGTAGTCATCGAGAGCCTGCTGCAGGACATCCCTGTCGGTCGTATCTATCGTGCCGTCACCGAACATCCTGTAGTGGCCGTATATGTAGTCCTTCTGCCAGGCGCCGTCCATATCGGCTTTTCTGCGTTCTTCAATGGTAACGGTAGTATACTCGCTTTCCACGAGGCCCAGATACGCGAGCAGGTCATCCTGGGACAATATGCTTTCCAGCTCCAGATACCTTATGATCCTCTCCACCATTAACATGTCCCGGTAATCCGCCGTTCCGTCACCGTTCACATCCACGGCGCCGTAAAGACTCTCCCTCAAGGCCAGTATATCTTCGCTGTCGACATCACCGTCAGAGTCTATGTCCGCTTTTTCCATCTGGCTTATGACCAAGCCATGCTCTGAAACCGCATCCAGCACCTCCTCGAGCCGGATAGCGTCATCGGCGTCGACATCATTGTCACCGTCGATATCCATCGGGAAGCTGGCTACAGCGTTGGCCAGCAAGGTCATGTCCTCCTCGTTCACTTCATCATCGTCGTTTATGTCCGCCAGCTCCAATTCCGGCGCGGTAACATTATAGAAAAGATAGTCCGTTATCTCCCGTATTCTCAGCATGTCCTGCGCATTGATCATCTTATTACCGTCGATATCCAGGTCCCTGTTCAAACTGACCGACAGCGCTTCCTTATCCAGGAGGTCCACTATTCCGTCACCATTTATATCAGCCCTTTTAAGGAATTCTCCGAAAGAATCGCTTATAATACTGTCTATCAGATCCAGGTCCGCGGAATCTATCTCTCCGCTGCCGTCCACGTCGGCGAAGTTCTTCGGTATCCGCTCCTCGAGCAGCAGGCCATCCGCTTCGTTCACCTCTCCGTCAGCGTTCATATCCCATAAGCTCCAATCCAAAGCAGGATCAAATCCCAGTTTTAACGCCGAAATAACGTCGTTCAACGCGGACAGATCGGCGTCGTCAGCAACACCGTCGCCGTTAATATCCAGCGTCACCGGACAGATCGAAGAGGTCAACAGGGCCATGTCCGCGTTGTCCACTATGCCGCTGCCGTCCAGATCCGCCCGGGCCAGCCATAACGGAGCGACCGCGGCGGCGTTGTCAAATCCGGATACGCTGCCCTGGATGGTCTTCAGTTTGTTGATGATGAAGCTCGGCAAACCCCGCTCCCCCTCGTAAGTATAGGTAGTGACCATCCCGTCGGAACGGGTCACGGCAGAAAGCTCTCCTTCGTACGGGTCTCCCGCGGGATAGTATTCATAGGCATGAGTGATGTCAATATGTTCGGTCACGGTCGCCAGGGGACTTACAAATATATCTTCGGCATAAACGGAACCGCCGCTGAAACACGGGCTGTATTCCTCGACCGCGGTAGAAGCGTCTCCCTTTCTGGCCACGAACGCCCATGAATCGTAAGGACTGCCGCCCTCCTCAAAATACCTGACCTGAGTGGCGCCCAATGCTTCGATCGCCTGGTAGGCGCTTTCGTTCATGAGGGCGCTTGCCACGCCCTTCACGGCCACCATCACGTAGTTGCCTTCCTTCACTTCATCGATGAAAGTAGCCAAAGCGTCGGCGGCACCGGCATCGTAACCGGTGTCAAAACTCCGCTCCCTGACCACATTCCCGAATTCGTCCAGTTCCACCACGTTGTGACCGCTTCCCATATCTTCCGCCACCCTGTTCAGGTCAACATAGAACTCCGCCCTGTCGCCGTCATGGACGCCGCCAGATGCCGCGGCCAGCAGCAAAGAAGCTTCTTCTATTTCAGTGACCTGTAATATGTATCCTTCCTGATTGTACTCGGTCACGGTAGTTTCTTCGCTGGGAACAGCGGGTTCTCCCGATAACGTAAGCACAATATCATCTATCCAGGCGCAGTCCTGGCCTTCGTTGGCGTAGGAATCCTTGGAATATACCCATTTCAGCGTATGGGTTCCCGCGCTCAGGGAATAATAACCGGACCATACCCAGTTACTTTCCCCTCCTGACCAGGTCCTTTTCAGCTCATCGTCCACGTAAAAGTACAGGCAGTCGCCGGCGCGGGAGGACGTTTTTCCCCGGAAACTTACCCGGAAATCGTTCGCGCTTACTACCTGCTTCTCAGCGACAACCTCTATGTTGGGTTTTTCTTCGCCCCACAACTTCATCGAGTACCCGCTGCCGTCATATGTCACGCTGTCATCCAGGGTCACCGTCCCTCCGTATTCATTGGAAACCGTAAAACCGGCGGGGATGAACCCGTAATCAAAACGGATATGTTTTTCTTTCCAGCTTGACGTCGTTGTCGTCTTCGTGACCCTTAATATATCTCCGTCCTGTTCATAGATATAGGTGGTGATCGCTCCGCCTTCGGTTCTCTTTACTACCCGCCCGTCCTGGTCGTATTCGGTTATGACCGTCACTATCCCGTTCAATCTTTCCGTGACCCTCAATATGTCCCCGTCCTGCTCATAGGTACAGGTGGTCTCCGTCCCGTCCGGTTCGGTTATCTTTATAATCCGACCCTCCTGATCGTATTCGGTCACGGTCGCGCTTTGAGGAGTGAACTCAACGGAAGGAGTCGTGACAGTCGTCATTAAGCGCTGTTCAACACAGGATGAGGGGTCGCCTTTCTTGGCCGTCAGGACAAAATAATTATTCCATGTGAGATTTGCCGCTTCAGCGCTTCCCAGGGATTCCAGCACCGCAATGACGTTCGGTATCTGGCTGGCCTCGCGCCCCATCTTTCTGGAGGTAGCTATCATGACATAGTCCCCGTCCGGGATCGAGTCTACGTAGTCGGCCATCGCGGTCTGCTCGGATGACATGTGTATGGCAAAATGCTCGATCTCCCATTCGCCGGTCAATCCGCTTACGTCGACCACATAAAAACCGTAACCGTCGTCGCTCCGCGTTTCCACCTCGTCATTAAAGGTAAAGGTCGCGTAATCCACTCCCGATTCGGCCGTTATGGCGCAGGGGTTCCCCATTACAGCTTCCGTGACCCTTAATATGTCCCCGTCCTGCTCATAGGTGTAAATGGTGACCTCTCCGTTCGGGGCTATTTTCTTCGTGATCTGTCCGTCCTGGTCGTACTCGGATATGGTCGTTATTTCGTTGTTGAACTCGGTAGAGGGAATCTCCACGGTCCCGCTTCCGCGTATCTCCACCACGGAAGAAACTTTCCCCTTTCTGGCCATCAGTGCATAATCATCTCCCAGGCCGAGATTCGCCGCCTCGACACTTCCCAGGGACTCCAATGCCTGGACCACCGCCGGCATATCGCCCGCGGCGCACTGCGGTCCGTCAAAAGTGGCTATCATCACATAGTTGCCGTATCCGATCGAATCCAAATAATCGACCATCGCGTCACGCTCAAGAGGATCGGATGTATCGAAATTGGCGGTATCAATAACTTCTCCGGTCGCCGCGTTCACCTCAACCACGTTAAATCCGGCACCCTCATCGCCAAGCGGCACTTCCTGCCCGTTCACGAAGAAATCAGAATTGCCGGCTTCCGCTCTGGCCGATAAGGCGGTAAGAGGCAGCGTTTCTATGGTCTCCGTAACCCTTAAAATGTCCCCGTCCTGTTCGTAAGTATAGACGGCAATCGACCCGTCCGGGCGGGTTATCTTCCATATCCTGCCTTCAAACGGGTCGCCGGACGGATAATATTCATAACCGGTCGTGCCATCCGGGGTTACCGAATTCAAGAGCCTTTCCTCCTCGTCATAGATATCATAGGCCTCTTCCGTTTCCAGGCCGTAAAAGTCGATATTATCGAAACAGACGTGGGATAGGCCGGTAGAAAGGCCTATCTTACCGGACTGGAACGTATCGTCGCTTGCTTCTACAAGCAATACATCATCCACGTACAGCTCGACGGAATTGCCGAACACCCGGACTTCAAGATTGTAAACGGCCCCTTTTATGAGGTCAAAACCCAGGGAAGCGGAGTCAATAACGGTCACGGCGTCATCCACCACTTTGCTGAATGTTATCTCATCAGTGCCGTCTCCTTCCAGAACAAGTTCGTAATAATTGGACTGATCCTGGACCCTGAACAGGAGCCTGGCCAATTCCGAAACGGAGTCGGACTTTATGACCATATCCGCACTGTACACGTAGTCATCCCAGTACAGGGAACCGTAATCCGTGTAGGTCCTCGCGATAGAAATATCAGACTGGCTGTACATGCCGTTCTCAACTGTCCACAGCCCCGCCCTCTCCGTCCAGCTGCCGGCATCGCCCTGACCGAAAGCGTCTATTATCTCGTCCATTACCGTCATATCCGCCGGATCGGTATCCTCGTCCAGATCGACATCATATGTTCCGTTCAACGCGGCGATCAAGGCATCAAACAAAAGGTCATAATCAACCGAGTCAACCCTTCCGTCACCGTCTATATCGGAAGCGGTTATCTCAAGGGGGTCGATATTCAGGCTGTCATAATTGATAATAGCTGCGATCCTGTCCCTGTCCTCGGAATCAATATCCCCATCCTCGTCTATATCTTTCAGGACGGCCAGGGAATCAGAAAGTTTCCTGACATCGTTCCCGTCAAGTATGCCGTTCCTGTCCACGTCCGCATCGTCGATCTCTCCGGGGGACACCACAACAGCGTTATCAAACCCGAATATTCTGTCCTGGAAGGTCTCCGTTCCGGTGATGAGAAAACCCGGATCTCCCCTTACCCCTTCGTAGGTATAAACGGTATTCACGCCGTTGGAACGGATAATGCTTGAGAGTTCTCCTTCATACGGGTCTCCCGGCGGATAATATTCATAGGTGCAGGTAACTTCGTCATATTCGTTCACCGTCACCCGCTCGCCCAGAAATTCTGTTTCCAGCGAAACGGTTTCGCCCTCGCTGTAAGGCACATAGATCTCGACCGCCGTTGCGGGATAACCTTTCCGGGCTATGAGCGACCACATGTCGCAATCATTCCTGCTGCTCAGGTAATACCGGGCCTGAGTGGCTCCCAGACCTTCAAGAGCCTGGCGGGCATTTTCCGTCATCCGGCGGCTCGCCATGTAGGACGTGGCTATCATCACGTAATGGCCGTCATCCACTTCATCTATGAAAGCTGCCAGTGCGTTGGCCTCATCCGCACTGTACCAGGTATCGAAATTCTGCTGCCTGACCACGCCCCCCGCTTCGTCCAGTTCCACCACGTTATGGCCGCAGCCCAAGCTTCCCGCTATTTTGGCCCCGTTCACGTAGAATCCCGTCTCTTCGCCCTTGTCGGCGCCGCCGGCTATCGTTTCCAGCTGCAGGGGCACGCCCTCCGGCTTCCTGACCCTTAAAATGTTCCCGTCCTGCTCGTATTCGGTCACGTATATCTCTTCACGATAGATATCGGCCGCGCTTAAGACAACATCGCTCACGGTGATATCGTCCACCCAGCCGCAATCGGCGCCATAGCTTGACGAACCGTCTTTACCATATACCCACCTTAAAGCATGCGTCCCCTCATCCACATCATCCAGATGGCAATCGAACTCAAACCAGTAAGCGTCCTCACCTGTGCCGAAATCTATATAGTCCACCTCTACCATACCGTCCCAGTAGAAGTCGTACGCATCGCCCTGCCTCAGTTTTGACTCCCAGCTGCCCCTGGTTATATCGCTCCCTTCGACCGGAGTAAAAACCTCCCGGTAACTGTCACTAATTTCACCGCCTATAGCACCCTTAAAAATATCGTCCACGAAGAAAGCCAAAAAGTCCGAGGACATTTCACAATCCACGTTCCACCGGAACGATATATCCAGCGGCCCTTCCTCCGTGGTCACCGTTCTCTCAAGATAGGTGACCTGACTGTCACCAACATCTCCGGAAACGAAAGAGCGCGCGCCGCTGTAAGCGTAATCGTCGGCGATCGTCCAGCCGACGGCTTCGTCTGTCGAAAACCCGAGAGTCTGCAGATAGCCTTCCTCAACATTGATGAATTCCGAACCGGTCGTCACTATCGTATCCGGTGTTCTTACCGTTTCCGTGACCCTTAATATATTCCCGTCCTGTTCATAGGCATACAGGGTGATCGTCCCGTCCTGCCGGGTTATCTTCGTGACCCGGCCCTCCTGGTCGTATTCCTTCACCTCGATCACGGTTGACACGGTTTCCGTCTGTCCCGAATCCACGAGAACATCGCTCAGCACGATATCGTCCACCCAGCCGCAGTCATCGCCGTAAGCGGCGGGGTACCATTTCTCGTACTCCCAGGTCAGGACATGTTCCCCGGCTTCCATGTTATCGAAATGCCAGGTAAAGTCCTGCCACCAGTCGTTAGCGCTGCTCATGGAGCTTCTGCTTATCATCCCCTCATAGTAAAAGCCCCAATATACATCGATATCCTTTACTGCCTGTCCCCATTCGTCCCTGGTTATGTCAATACCCTCTTTTTTGGTAAAGATATATCCGCTTCCCTCTTCCGGGCCGCCGGTCAGAGCGGCTATAAAAATGTCATCCACGAAGAAAGACACATAGTCATATGTATTGTAGTTATCCGACTTCCACCAGAACGATACGTCGAGGGGGCCTTCTCCGGTCGTGATCGTCTTCTGTGTATAGGTGACTTCACTGCCGGCAATGCTTCCGGACACGAGGGACTTCGTGCCGCCATGAGCGTCGCTATCGGTGATCGACCAATCGGCATCTCCGCCGACCGTAAAGCCGAGATCCGTCATAGTGCCCGACTCAACATCGATAGACTCCTGTTCCGCCACGAATATCGGCACTTGCGTCTCAAGCGCCTCCGTGACCCTGAGCGTGTCCCCGTCCTGTTCATAGGTATAAGTGGTAGCCGTCCCGTCCGGATACTCTATTCTCGTTATCCTTCCCTCCGCGTCATACTCGGTCACGGTCTCTTCGGCAATAACGATCTCCTCCTGCCCCAGATAAACGTCGCCTGCCGTAATATCATCTATCCAGGCGCAGTCGGAGCCGGTGGAAGTCGAGCCATCCTTGCCGTATTCCCACACCAGGATATGCACACCCGTTCCCATGCTCTCAAAATGATGACTGAATTCGGACCAATCGGCGGCAACAGCGGTCTTCGTCATTACAAGTGAGTCCACGTAATTCGCCTGTACAGTACCGGCGGCTACACTTGCTTCCCATTCGCTCCTGCTGGGCATGGGGCCGTTGTTTACCGTGTATACATACTCCGTACCCTCAGTCGCACCGCCGGTTTTGGCAGCCACGAGCTCATCGTCCACGAAGAAGGCCAGAAAATCGTACTCGCCCTGACAGTCCGTATCCCACCAGAACGATACATCCAGCGGACCGGCTTCTTTCAGGGTGACCGCCTTTTCAATATACGTAAGCTGCGCGTCCCCGATGTCCCCGGAGATAATGGACTGCGCGCCGCTGTAAGCGCCGCTGTCGGTGATCTCCCAGCCAGCGCTCCCGCCAGTCGTAAACCCGAGATTCGCCAGACTGGGGCTGATCTGCATTGAAACGCTGACATCATCAAACCAGACCGGCGCAGATATGGCCCATGTGCCCAGTCCTATGCTGCCTGAAGCATATTGCGCGTTAAATGTATTGATATATTCTGTGTCATTTACATAGACCTTGATCAAAGTGCCCGCAAGTTCTATCTTCAGATCAAACCATTCCCCGGGGCTAAAGTTGCCGATAAGCTGATCGCTGACAATAAAGGTACCCGCCGAACCGCCAACCATCTCTCGCAGAGACACATAATAGTCCCCGGCAGCATTATGATAAATGAAAGCGCAGTAACCATTTCTACTTTCATCTAATCTGAAGCCCGCATACGCTCTTTCCCATGTTCCGATCTCGCCCTGCATTTTAAATTTGGTTTCTATAGTACCGTCCGTGATCGTTGTATCATCCATGACGGACATATGATATCCCCAGGGAGCCGACTGCTGATAAACATGATTGCCCGTTCCGTCATCTACTATTTCCCAGACGCCATCATCATCTTCAGGCGTAAATAAGATCGGATATTGCATGGCAAAATCGTCCTTCACGGGAACTTCTACCATGCCCCCGCCGAGCACTATGTCATCCACCCAACCACGGTTGGGAATGCCGGGTACCTTGTAATCCCAATTTTCCGTCCCGTACTCCCACCTTAACGTGTGCGTGCCCGCGGCCAGATCGGGCGCACAGGCAAAACTGGACCAGCCCACCTCACTGATATCATCGGTCCAGGTATCTATTAATCGACCGGTATCCAGAAAATCATTCCACACCATCCAATCCTTCACGGCCTGTTCCCACTCGGCCACGGTTATGGGGCCGTTTTCCGGGATCGCCGTATAGACCCCCTGGTAACCAACATGTATTCCTCCGGTTTTGGCGGCTACGAGAATACCGTCCACAAAAAAGGCCAAATAAGCGCCGTCATCCACGCAATCCACATCCCACCAGAACGATATGTCGAACGGCCCCGCCGCCGCGACAGTGATCTCCTTCTCGACATACGTAGTCTGGTCAATGCCGATCGCCCCGGAGACAAAAGACTGCTCACCGCTGTAAGCTTTATCGGGGTCGATCAGCCAATCGGCGTCATCGTCCGCGCCCTGCGTGAAGCTGCTTATGTCGCCCGTCTCGAAATCGATATATTCCGAACCGGCGGGGGCCTGCACCAATACCTCGACATCATCCACCCACGCGGTCTGGCTATCATCGCCAGTCGCGTCGTTATTGGTATAGGTCCATCTCATCGTATACGTATCTCCCGCCGCCAGCGTTATCGGAGCGCACTCCTGCCAGGCTACGTCACCGGCTATGGACTGCTCGGCCACCAGCTGGCTTAAGCTGTCATATACCTCTATTTTCAGATCCTTATCGCCGGAGGCCGTTTTCCAGGCAAAGCTCAAGATGCCGTCCTCGCCTGCCGCGGTCAGATCCACTTCCCTTTCCATGAAAGATTGGCCGCCGCCGTACGCGGCGCCCGCCCGGGCCGCGAAACCCGTTCCGCCGTACGCAACGGATTCCTGGGCAACCCAGGAATCCGTAGTATAGTCTTGAGGCAGGTCAACAGAAACCGCGTCCGGATGATCGAAATCCTCGGAATCTACCGGGCCGGGAGATTTTTCAAGATCGATGAACTCCTCTCCTATCATGTCCGCCATCGCCGGCGTCTCTATTCTCTCCGTGACCCTGAACGTGTCCCCGTCCTGTTCATAAATATAAACAGTGGTTATGCCGTCCGGGGCTATTACCTTCGTCACCCGTCCCTCCTGGTCGTATTCGGTCACGGTCGTTGTCGCCTGAGCGGTATATATACCGGTAAGCACTATATCGTCCACCCAGACGCTGTCCGCGCCAACGGACACGGCGCCGTTCTTGTAATAATCCCAGCTCAGCACGTGTTCTCCCGGCGTTAAACTGTCCAAAGAAAGGCTGACTTCGCTCCATGCCGGGGCTACCAAATGCTGCCATAACAACCTGCTCGTCATCACAAAAGTATTCCAGACATTACCGGCCGCGACAGCTGTCTCCCATTCATCCCTGGTTATGGGCGTGGCGGCGGGATTTGCCGTAAGAAGCCTGTACCATCCCTGTACCGGGCCGCCGCTTTTAGCCGCCATGAGAGTATCGTCCACAAAAAAGGCGGCAAAATCAGCAAGATAGTGACAATCGGTATCCCACCAGAACGATATATCCAAAGTTTCACCGGTAATAACCGTTTTATTGATGGACGAGATCTGGCTGTCGTCAATGTCTCCGGAGATGAAAGACTGTGAACCGCCGTGAGCGTAAGCATCGGTAGTCTCCCATTCAGCGTCCCCGGCCATCTCAAAACCGAGATCCTCCGGCGTTCCTGTTTCGGCGTCGATAGTCACCGTGGTCGGAACTGCCCCCGCCGGCGTGTTCGTCTCCGTGACCCTCAACGTGTCTCCCACCTGCTCGTAGACGTAAGTGGTTATAGTCCCGTCCGGCTCGGTCATCCTCCAGAGTTTCCCCTCGAACGGATCACCGGCGGAATAATATTCATAGGTAGTGGTGCCGTCCGGCGTGGTCGAACTCAGGATCCTTTCCTCCTCATCGTAGATGTCATATACCCTTTCTATATCCGGTCCGTCAAGAATGAGGTTGTCAAAAAGAACATGAGCGTGGCCGGTAGAAAGAGCGGCCTTGCCCTGGCCATATGCATCATCTTCTGCTTCTATCAGCAGCGTATCGTCCACGTACAATTCGATAGAACTCCCTTTCACTTTTACCTTGAGATTGTAAACGGTCTCCGGCTGGAGATCAAAACCCAGCGAAGCGGAATCCATGAGAGCTACGACGCCGTCTGTTATCTTGTTCAACCTTATTTCATCATCATTGTCCCCTCTCAGCTCAAATTCATAGTAATTCAACGAATCCTGCACCCTGAAGAGGATCCTTGCCACTTCCGAGACAGAATCGGTCTTTATGGTCACATCCGCGCTGTACGCGTAATCGCTCCAGCTTATGGAACCGAATTCCGTATAGGTCCTTGCGCTGGAAGTATCAGACTGGCTGTACTGACCGCTCGCGACCGTCCATACCCCTGACCAATCTCTCCAGTCGCCGGCATCTCCCTGCCGGAAGGCGTCTATTATCTCATTCATCTTCGCTATATCCAGACTGTCAATATCCCCTTCACCGGTCAGATCAAGAGCTTCCAGGCTGGCGAGAGCCTCGCTTATCAGATCGTAATCCCTGCTGTCGATAATTCCGTCATTGTTCATGTCGGCGGCATCCACTTCATCCGAAGTGAAACCCGCATCCTGATAATCAATGATCTGGCTTATCCTGGCAACATCATTCTCGTCCACAACGTCATCGCCGTTCACGTCCAGCTCCAGGGGCAGCGAGACGGGTGACTCGAAAGTCACCGAGATATCGTCTATCCAGGCGCAGTCAGCGCCTTCGGAAACCGGAAGATCCTTGCCGTACACCCACGTTAAAGTATGCTCACCCGCGTTCACGCTGCTGAAATGCCTGGTAAACTCGGACCAGATACCTAAATCCATATCGTCGCTTTCGACCTTGCCCAGGTAATCAAGATCATACGCTTCACCGGCCAACAGCGCCGATTCCCACTCGTCCCTGGTTATGTTAACACCCTCCTTCTTCGTAAAAACATATCCCTCGTTCTCGCTTAAACCGCCGTTCATCCCGCACATGAAAATATCGTCCACGAAGAAAGCCAGCCAGTCCTGTTTGCGCTCGCAGTCCACTTTCCACCGGAACGATATGTCCATCGGTCCTTCTCCCGTGGTGATCGTTTTCTCCATGTATGTGGTCTGCGCGCCATCGACATCCCCGGAGACAAGGGACTGGGTGCCGCTGTACGCGTCACCGTCGGTGATAACCCACACCGCGTCCCCGCCCGTTTCAAGCCCGAGACTTTCCAGGGTGCCTTCTTCGACGTCTATGAGCTCCGTTTCGTCCGTCGGCGCTTCCACGATGTTGGTAAGCTCGGTTATATCATCCGCATCCACGTCTCCGTCCCCGTCAATATCAGCCCTTTCGATCTCGCCCGGGTCCAGGAGCCGTATGATATCGGCTAACCTGGTCATATCCGAATATCCGACCTTTCCGTCAAGGTTGATATCGTAATCGCTAAGCGTATCTTCTATGACCTGCCTGTCCGCGCTGTCAGCGTCGCCATCTCCGTCCACATCGGCCTTTTCAAGCGCGTTTATGTAAAGTATGAAATCGGGGTCGGCCAGGATCTCGCCGATATCATCCATGCCCGTATCTATTATGGCCTGGATAATGGCCAGGTCGTCGCCATCGACAATTTCGTTCCCGTCTATATCGGCAGCCGCTCTTGAAGAATAAAGATCTTCCATTTCGGCTACATCGGGGTATGATGCCATGACCGTATTTATCAGGGCTTCGTCATCGGGGTCCAGCACTCCGCTTCCGTCTATATCAGCGGTGTTCTTCAGGGACTCGAGCTGTTGTATCACGGCCGTAACGGTGTATCCCGACGATATGACCGTGTTTATCAAGTCCTCATCGGTGGAATCGATCATCCCGCTTTCGTCTATGTCCGCGGTATCCTTCAGCGAATAAAGCTCCTGCATCTCGGCCACATCGGGATATGCCAGCATGACCGCGTTCACCACGATCTCATCGTCCAGGCCGGCAGTGCCGTCCCCCGTCACATCCGTCCTGTCGACATTATCAAAAAATCCCTCCGGCAGTTCCGTAAGGGACATCCCCCGCGGCGAGATCGTCAATATGATCAGCTCATCCTCGGCGTCAATGCTCTCGCTATTGTTAAAGTCGCATTTCCAGTATGAACCCACGTAATCGACGAAACCATCATAATCGCCGCTGTCGACCGTACCGCTGGAATCGTAATCGCACAGGTACAATTTTTCCTCTATGGTATATACCCGTCCGGTGGTATCCAGGAAGGATATTATATCCAGGAGCACCGTCCGGTCATCGCCGTTTATCACCCCGTCGCCGTTCAGGTCCGCGTTCGCCGTGATATGTTCGACCTCGGGATCAAACAGAAAACTATCCAGTAAAGATTTGTCTCCGTTATCCACTATCCCGTCACCGTTCAGGTCCGCCTGATCAATAGTGCTCTGGCTGTCGAAACTAAGACTTCCCGCTTCGAAATCCGCCATGGCATCCACGGCTGCCACGTCAGCGGTATCCATGACGCCGTCGCCGTTGACATCTTTCTGCTCCTTTTCCTTCTGCCAGAGGAAGATCTCCTTATCGGAGATGTCCACATCCCCGTCATCATCCAGATCAAGCATTACGAACATGTCGTAAGTAACCGGGGACGAAAGCGCCGCGTTAAGGTCATTCATCTCGTTCGCAAAATCCCGGTACGCCAATATCGCCAGATCCGATCCGTCAATTGCCCCGTCACCGTTCACGTCGCTGTCCGCGCACATATCGTATGTAAGAGTTATGTCGAGAGCCGGATTGATCACTACATCGTCCACCCAGCCGCAGTCGGAACCGGTGGAGGTCCCGGCATTCTTGCCGTATTCCCACGCCAGGGTATGCTCGGCCATTCCTATGCCCTCGAAATGATGGCTGAACTCTGACCACTCGGCAGTTACGGAAGTTTTTGTTAATATGAGCGTGTCCACATAATCCGCCTGTACGGTGCCGGCGGCCACGCTTGCCTCCCAGCTGTTCCTGTCGGGCATGGGGCCGTTGTTTTCCGTGTACACATAAGCGGTCCCGTCAGTCGTCCCGCCGGTCCTGGCGGCCACGAGAACGTCATCCACGAAGAAGGCCAGAAAGTCATGCTCGCCCTGGCAGTCCGTATCCCACCAGAACGATACATCCATCGTTCCGGTCGAAGCGACCGTTCTCTCGACATACGTGATCTCGCTGTCATCGATATCTCCGGATACAAAAGATCGCGTGCCTCCATGAACATAACCTTCGGTGATCTCCCAGTCAGCGTTTCCGCCGGTAACGACCCCTGCGCTTTCCTCTATATTTATATCATCCACCCATACGCAGTCAGCCGCGGTGGCCCACCAGCCGTTCTTGCTGTATTCCCATGTTAAAGTATGTGTGCCCGCGGATAAATTATTGAATTGACGGCTAACTTCGGTCCAGCCTTCAGGGGTGGCCGTCGAAGAATCGACCGCCCTGCCCTCATCCACAAAATCGCTGAACCCGCCGTCATTGTTCACCGCATCTGTCCATTCGGCCCTGGTTATCTGCTTTGCGGGGTCTTCGTAATCGGTCGCCATATAGTACTCTTCATAGCCGAGTTCTTCGCCGCCGCTCCTGGCAAGCACGAAGACGTCGTCCACAAAGAACGCCACAAAGTCAAGCCCGACTTCGGTGTCCGTATCCCACCAGAACGATATGTCCAATGGGTGCCCCTGCGTAGTGATCTCTTTCTCAATGTGCGTGTTCTCCGTATCAGCGATCACCCCGGACTTAAGGGAGCCTAAACCGCTATGGACATTATCCACGGCGATTTCCCAGACAGCCGCCCCGTCCCCGCCTGTCTCAAGCCCGAGATTCTGCAGGGAAGTCTCAGAAGCCTTAACATCATCAAACCAGATCGGCGCATCTGAATTGAGAGTACCCAAACCTATACCGCCTGACGCGTACTGCTCGTCGACATAACTGATGTATTCCGTGTCATCTACATATATCTTGATCGAACTGCCTTCAAGCTCTATCCTCAGGTCATGCCACTGGCCGAAGCTAAAATTACCTATAAACTCACTGGCCAGGGTCGAACCGCCCGGCGAACCGTTGACCATCTCTCGCAGCCGCACATAATGGTCTCCGGTGCCTCCCCAATGATTGATCTCGGCAGCGTACCCGTTCCCATTTTCATCCAGCCTAAAGCTTACAAATGCATAATCCGATGATTCGCCTCGCATTTTCACTTTAGCTTCCACGGTGCCGTCGGCGATCGTTGCGTCATCCATGGTACAGAAGTGGTACGCCCCTGAGTAAAGTGTCTGCTGATAAACATGATTGCCCGTTCCGTCATCCACCACTTCCCAGAGGCCATCGTCATCCTCGGGAGTGAACGGGACCGGGTATTGCACGGTAAAATCGTCCTTCACGGGAACTTCCACCATGCCCCCGCCGAGCACTATGTCATCCACCCAACCGCAGTCAGGAGTAAGCAGCTCGTAATCGTAATTTTCCGTCCCGTACTCCCACCTTAAAGTGTGCGTGCCCGCGGCCAGGTCGGGCGCGCAGGCAAAACTGGACCAGCCCACTTCGCTGATATCATCGGTCCAGGTGTCCGTCAGCTTGCCTGCCACCACGAGATCCCACACTCCCCAATTCTTCACAGCTTCCTCCCACTCGGCTACGGTGATAAGGCCGTTTTCCGGGATCGCTGTAAGGAAATCCTGGTATCCGGCATTGATGCCGCCGGTCACGGCGCCCATGAGATTACCGTCTACAAAGAAGGCCAAATAGGGGCCCCAATCCACGCACTGCACATCCCACCAGAACGATATGTCGAACGGCCCCGCCGCCGCGACAGTGATCTCCTTCTCGACATACACGGTCTGGTCGATGCCGATCGCCCCGGAGACAAAAGACTGATCCCCGCTGTAAGCCTTATCGGGGTCGATCTGCCAATCGGCGTCATCGTCCGCGCCCTGCGTAAAGCCGCTTATGTCGCCTGTTTCAAAATCGATATATTCTGAACCGGCGGGGGCCTGCACCAATACCTCGACATCATCCACCCACGCGGTCTGGCTGTCATCGCCGCTGGCGTCGTTATTGGTATAGGTCCACCTCATCGTATATGTATCTCCCGCCGCCAGCGTTATCGGAGCGCATTCCTGCCAGTCCACGTCACCGGCTATGGACTGCTCGGCCACCAGCTGGCCTATGCTGTCGCGGACCTCTATTTTCAGTTCCTTATCGCCGGAGGCCGTTTTCCAGGCAAAGCTCAAGATGCCGTCCTCGCCCGCCGCGGTCAGATCCACTTCCCTTTCCATGAAAGATTGGCCGCCGCCGTACGCGGCGCCCGCCTGGGCCGCGAAACCCGTTCCGCCGTACGCAACGGATTCCTGGGCGACCCAGGAATCCGTAGTGTAGCCTTGAGGCAGGTCAAAAGTGGTCCCGGCCGGATAGTCAAAATCTTCATACCCAAAAACAGCAATTTCAAGATCGATAATTTCCGCCAGGAGCTCAAAATCAATATTTTCCGTTATTTCCTCAAGCATGAAATCCTGGAAATCCTTCAGTTCCCTCAATCTCTCAATATCATCCGCGTCGACTACTCCGTCCGAATCCACATCGCAGGCCAGGCACATCTCGTACGTAAGAGGCGGGTTGGCGGCAAGAAAATCCCCGAAACCGCTGTAAAGGGCCTGAATTTCCCCGAACTCGATAAGATCGTCCCCATCGATCACGTCGCTTGAATCCACGTCGCAGGCCAGGCACATCTCGTACGTAAGGGGCGGGTTAGCGGCAAGAAAATCAATGAAGTCCTTTATCTGGTTAAACCTGTCAACATCGTTGCTGTCGATCTTGTCGTCCGGATAGATGTCCGAATCGAGAAGCTCTTCTTCCGTGAACGTATAGGACGAGGCGGCCAGGAACGCCATGATGCTGTCAAACTCGTCCAGGTCACCGGCGTCGATCACCGCGTCGCCGTTGACGTCTATGCCGGAAACCAGGACAGCGGTCAGGAGGTCCAGGTCCGCGGAGCTGATCCTGCCGTCAGCATTTATGTCGGCCGCGGCCAGCTCTCCCGGAGCGACGTCAATAATACTCAGGTCAAAAGCGTTCAGGCTCAAAAGGACAAGAAGTTCGGACACCCTTTCCGCGTCCGCCAGGTCCACGGTACCGCTACTGTCCACATCCACAAGCGCGTTGATCAGGCTCTCGAGCTTGTCCCTGTCTTCCTCATTCACAACGCCGTCGCCGTTCAGGTCGGCCTGGCTTACCAGAGCCTGGCTGAGGGTCTGGGTAGTTTCCAGAAAATCCACAAGCGCCGTCAGCATATCGATATCCTGGCTGTCAAGAATACCGTCACCGTTCACGTCGCCGTATTCGCAGATATTCAGGTAATAACTGAAATCGTAATAGTCATTCGCATCGATCTTGCCGTCGCCGTTGATGTCGGCATTTTCCCTCTCGTACGGCTGGATATCATAGCCGAGCGCGGTTATGATGTTATTGAGCCTGCTCAGGTCAGCCGTGTTCACCTCACCGTCATCATTAATGTCCACCAGATAATTAAGGACGTTCTCCAGGAGGGCCCTGTCCGTCCCGTCCACTATGCCGTCCCCGTTGAAATCCGCCTTCAGGATCTCTTCCTGCGATAGTTCCGGATGCCCGCTTATAATGTCGAGCACGTACTGCAATGCCTCAATGTCCCTCGCGTCGTCTATCCCGTCCATGTTCAGGTCGTAATCGGCGGAGTATGAATACTGCGAGAGATACTGTTCAAACATGAGCACATCGGTAAAATCGATCACACTATCGTCATTTATGTCCGCTTTTTCAAAAGTGTCAGGGTTCAGCCCCAGGCCGATGAATTCGTTCAGCTTATCCAGGTCCGCATAGTTGATCTTGCCGTCGCCGTTTATATCCGCAGCATAAGGGACCTCGGTCCCGATAAGGGCGCTCACGGCGTCGCGGTCGTCCGCATCCACATCCCCGTCATTGTCCACGTCGGCCCTCTCGACCTGCTCCACCGTTATCGGCGCCTGGGTGTTGCCGTCCCCTATGATCTCGCTTATTTTATCGATATCGGCCCGGTTGACGCTCCCGTCGCCGTTCACGTCTATCCGGTTATCGATACTGTCTATCAAAAGATCCATATCGCGGCCATCGACCGTCCCGTCCCCGTTTATGTCCGCCCTGTCAAGCTCTTCCGGCGTGACATCCAAAGCCACCGCGCTTATGATGTCTCTCAGTCTCTGCACGTCATCGATATCAACCGCTCCGCTTTCGTCGATATCCACCAGACTGGTGATGATCTCCTCCAGCTTCTGCCGGTCAGTATCGTCTATGAACCCGTCGCCGTTCACGTCCGCTCTCGCGGCTTCTTCCGCATCCAGGTCGAGCGCTATTATTGCCTGGATCACGGAAACGTCGTCACCGGTCACTTCCCCGCTGCTGTCCACGTCCACGTAATGGTCCATGATCTGGGTGAGGATCGCCGCGTCAAGTTCATCCACGCTGCCGTCACCGTTCAGGTCGGCTTTCGCGACCTCGGCGCTGGTAGCCGGAGGCGTGTCATCGTTCAGCACGGACATGAGGTAAACTATATCGCTGATCCTCACGGTATCGTCGGAGTTCAGCGCCCCGTCGCCGTTAAGGTCCACGTACAGGTCGAACACATTGGTAATGGCCGTCTTGTCCTGTTCATTCACAACCCCGTCTCTGTTGACATCCGCCCGGGCTATGTCATCGGGGAGCAGCCCTCCCTGCGCCGTCAGCAGGTCTATGATCTGATTTATCACCGCTATGTCCGAGGAGTTCACCTCGCCGTCACCGTTCACGTCGATCAGATCCTCAAAGATCGTATTGAGCATCGTCAGATCGGCGTCATTCACCTCGCCGTCAGTATTCAGGTCCGCGGCGGCGATCGTCCCAGGCAGCACGGCCAGGTCGTTGGATGCCAGCATGGTAAGCATGCCCACGACCTCGCTGAGATTGTCCAGGTCCACATAATCGATCGTCCCGTTGCCGTCTATATCCACGACGGCGTTTATGGCGTCCTGCAGGGCGGTGATGTCCGAGGCATCGATCACTCCGTCACTGTTTATGTCGGCCTTGATCCTGGTGTCGAGATCGATAAGCTCAAACTCGCCTTCCAGTTTATAGTTGACCGTTTTCTCGACCTTTTCCGCTCCTTCCGCCCCTTCGTATACCGTCTTCCTTATTATCAGGTCGGTTATGCCCTTGTAAGTCCTTACTTCGTCAAGGGTGCCCGGATCATCGTCACCGCCGTCCGCAACGGACAGACCGTAATGATACTCATTCCTCTCTTTCACGCTTTCATCCGGCTTGTGGACGATTATGGAACTCGTCAACTCCTCATCCTCTTCGCCCGCGTACCAGATGACGGTCTTGGCTGAATTGAGCACGTTGACCTGCTCAACGTATTCCAACGCGCCGGTCTTGTCCCCGAATTCATAAAAATACTCGCTGTCCTGCATGAGGTCGCCGTCACTGTAATAGGTCCGTACGTAATCGATATTCTCTTCGCCTTTGTCACAGGTATAATACGTTTCGCTCATAATAACTGGAGCTCCCGCCTCTTTAAAGTTATCCCTGTAGGTGACCGACTTTCTCATGGGAAGATCCGGCTCGGCGCCCTGCGCGGGCCCGAATAAATCCCCGTAGAGGTATTCAGTCGAACTTATTACCGCCGCTCCCTCATAATTGTAATTAAGGGAATAATCCATCCTTTCCTGGCCCTTGTCGCCCGCGTAAAAAGCCTCGGTTCTCTTTGTCTCGTCACCCGTTTTAAAGTTACCCCTGTAAGTAACGGTTTTCCTTAAAGGGATCCCCGAGCTGGCGAGCGAGCCGGCGCTGTCAAATCCGCCGCCGTAGAGATACTCAAGCGAACTTACTATCGTGCCGCCGGACCGGCCGTAATTCAGGCTGTAGTCCGCCACTTCGTCGCCCTTGCCGAATCCGGTATAATTGAAGGTCCGGGATTTCAGCGTTGTGGTCGGATCGCTTTCGTGGTTGCCCCTGTAAACATCCGTCCTTGCCACGGCGTCATAAACATCCGCGGAAGATGCCCTGGCCGGAGATCCGCCGGCGGCAGGTTCATAAAAATGATAAGAAGTATCGCGTACCGTGAGGTTGGCCCTGTAACTGAGAGTGAAGTCCGCGATCTCGTCGCCCTTGCCGTGGCTGATATAAAAATAGGTCTCCGATTTCCTGCTTCCCTGACTGAAAGCGTCATCGCTCTTATAGACGACCGTCCTCACCATGCAATCTTCCGTGTCACTGACCGCCACTGCGCGGATCCCGCTCTGACCGGCCGCGAGTGCCGTATCTCCGTATTCGTAGACCGACATCGTCTTTACGTGAAGCCCGTCGAAGGTGTAGCTAAAAGTGCGGTCCGCTATCTCGTCGCCCTTGCCGAGATGGATATCGAAGTAGGTCTCGGACATCTTCTCGTTCTGGCCAAGCGAGGCGTCGCTTTTATAAGTAATGGTCTTCACCATGCAGTCATCCGGATCGGTGACATCCGCCGCCTCACTGCCCGACTCACCGTCAGCAAGCGCCGCATCACCGTATTCGTAGACCGTCTTTGTCTTGGCGGTCGTGCCGTCATTCTCATAACTGTAGCCGAAATCCGCTATCTCGTCGCCCTTGCCGAGATCGGCGTTAAAGAAGGTCGAGGATATGCGGTTGCCCTGCGTAACCTCACCTCTTGAGGCGGCCCTGTGCGTGTCCTGCCGGAACAGGCAGTACTCTTTCGGCTCATTCGCACTTCCCGCTTCTATGCCATCTGTCTCGCCGTCCGTGTAATAGAAAACGCCTACCGTCCTTACCTCTACTCCGTCAGTTTTATAGTTATAGGTAAAGTCTGCCATCTCCTCGCCCTTGCCGAGGTGCGTGGCAAAGAAAGTCGAACTCTTCCTGTTGCTAAGATCATTAAGAAGTATATCCGCCTCTATATGATCTATCGCATCTATTCCCTTCTCTCCCTCTTCTGTCCTGTACGTGTCCTGCCGGGCGAGAGCGTGTTCCGTTGACGAGGCAGATGCTCTCGCGTCGCCTTCATAGTAAAAGATATTCACGGTCTTCACGGTCGCACCGTCACCCGTATAATTGTACACATAGTCCGCGATCTCGTCGCCTTTGCCGAGATCGGCGTCAAAATAGAAAAAGGTCGAGGATTTTCTGTTGCCTTCTATAACCCCGCCTATCGAAGTCGTCTTATGGGAATCCTGCCGCTCGAGACAGCTGTCGATCTCCGCACCGGATGCCCTGGCGCCTCCCTGATAGTAAAAAACGTTCACGGTCCTTACGCTTGTCCCGTCGCTGTGGTAATTATAAGTGTAATCCGTTATCTCCTCACCTTTGCCGAGATGTATGTCGAATGCGGTCGTGGACTTTCTGTTGCCGACCGTGACCGTGTCTCTCGAAGCGGCCTTGTGCGTGTCCTGCCGCACGAGACAGTCATCCTCCGACGCGGCGCCTGCTTCCTTGCCGCCCGCGTAGATGAAAATGCTCACCGTCCTTACGGTATCCCCGTCAGCCGCATAATAGGCATAGGTATAGTCCGCGATCTCGTCGCCCTTGCCCAGGTGTATGTCGAAGAAGGTCGAACTCTTCCTGTTGCTGAGATCATTAAGGGCTATATTCGCCTCTATATGATCTATCGCATCTACTCCCCTCTCTCCCTCTTCTGTCCTGTACGTGTCCTGCCTTATCATCGCGCTTTCCACCGATGATTCCAAAGCCCTTCCGCCGTCTTCTTTCGTCTCGTGCTGATAATAGAACAATCCCACTGTCATCACTGTAGTGCCGTCATTCGCGTAATTATAAGTGAAGTCCGCTATCTCGTTTCCCTTGCCGAGATTTGTATAATAAAAATAGGTCGAACTCTTCCTGTTGGCCTTTGTGTCCTCATCCACATCGTATATCGAGGCTTCCCTGTACGTATCCTGACGCATGAGACAGTCCACCAGCGATGCTTCGTCCGCTCTCTTTTCATCCTGATAATAAAAAACGCCTATAGTCCTTACAGTCGTTCCGTTGTTCGCGTAATTGTATACATAATCCGCGATCTCGTCCCCCTTGCCGAGATTGGCATCAAAAAAGGTCGAACTTTTCCTGTTCGAGTCCTCGATCGCAACTATCGAGGTGGTCCTATGGGTATCCTGCCGTTCAAGACAGTCCTCCAATAAAGCGCCGGATGCTCTCTTGTCCCCCTGGTAATAAAAAACACTTACCGTTCTTACGGCCGTCCCGTCGGCGGCATAATAATTGTAGACATGGTCCACTATCTCCTCGCCTTTGCCGAGGTGGACATTGAAAAAGGTCGAGGACTTTCTGTCTTCTTTCGTGTCCTCATCCACATCGTCTATCGAGCCTTTTTTATAAACATCCTGCTGGACAAGGCAGTCATCTGCTGTTGCCAGAAGAGCTCTCTTGTTGCCTGCATAGTAAAAAATACCGACCGTCTTTACCGTCTCTCCGTCGCTTGCATAATCATAGGTATAATCCGCTATCTCCTCGCCTTTGCCGAGATGTACGTTGAAGAAGGTCGAGGACTTCCTGTTGTCGGGCGCGATCTTGGTTATGTCCATGACTATCGTATCGTCCCGGTGCGTATCCTGCCGGACGAGACACTTATCTGACAATACACCGCTCGCCCTTTCGCCATCCACGCCCCCCTCATAATAAAAGACTCCGACCGTTCTCACGGTGGACCCGTCGCCCGCGTAGTTATAAGTGAAATCGGCTATTTCCTCGCCCTTGCCGAGGTGGATGGCAAAGAAGGTCGAACTTTTTCTGTTGCCGGTCACAGCCGTCCCTATCGAACCGGCCTTGTGCGTGTCCTGCCGGATCAGGCAATCTTTCTCCCCCGCGGTGTCCGCTCTGGCGTTGCCTTCGTAGTAGAAGATCCCCACGGTGCGCACTATCGTGCCGTCGCTCGCGTAGTTATAGGTATAATCGGCTATCTCGTCCCCTTTGCCCAGATGATGGTCGAAGAAAGTGGAACTTTTTCTGTTGTCGGTCGCGACCGAGCCCCTGGAGGCGGCCTTGTGCGTATCCTGCCTCTCGAGCCAGTCGTCCGCCAGGGCGAGATCCGCCGTAACACCCCCTCGATAATAGAAAACACCCACTGTTTTTACCGTCACTCCGTCACTTGCATAATTATAGGTAAAGTCCGCCAGCTCATCGCCCTTGCCCAGGTGATAATCGAAGAAGGTCGAACTCTTTCTGTTGTCGATCGCGGCATCGTCTCTCGAGGGGGCCTTGTGCACATCCTGCCGTTCAAGGCAATGGTCTGCCGACGCGGCGCTCGCCTCATTGCCGCCCTGGTAATAAAAGATACCTACTGTCTTCACGTCCTCGCCGCCCGCGGCGTAACTGTAAGTGTAATCGGCTATCTCGTCGCCCTTGCCCAGGTGGGCGTCAAAGAAGGTCGAGGATGTCCTGTTGGCGATCACGGCCGCGTTCCTCGAAGCGGCGTCGTGCGTATCCTGGCGCTCGAGCCAGTCATCCGCCAGGGCAGCGTCCGCCGTGTTGCCTCCCCGGTAATAGAAAATGCTCACCGTGTCCACTGTCGTCCCGTCACTCTCATAATTATAAATGTAGTCCGCTATCTCATCCCCTTTGCCGAGATGATAGTCGAAGAAGGTCGAGCTTGTCCTGTTGCCGGTCACGGCCGCGTCTCTCGAGGCGGCCCTGTGGGTATCCTGCCTCTCAAGACAATCGTCCGCCGACGCTTCGCTTGCTTCCTTATCGCCTTGATAATAGAAGACGCCTACCGTGCGGACCGTCGTGCCGTTGCTCGCGTAATTATAGGAGTAATCCGCGATCTCGTCTCCCTTGCCCAGGTGATGATCGAAGTAGGTTGAGCTTTTCCTGTTGCCGGTCACGGCCGCGCTTCTCGAAGCGGCTTTGTGCGTATCCTGGCGTTCGAGACAATCGTTCACCGACGCGGCGCCCGCTCCGACGCCGTCCTGGTAATAAAAAATTCCTACCGTGCGGACCGTCGTGCCGTTGCTCGCATAACTGTACGTATAGTCAGCTATCTCATCGCCCTTTCCGAGGTGACGGTCAAAGAAGGTCGAACTCTTCCTGTTGTCGATCGCGACCGCGGCCCTTGAAGCGGCCTTGTGGGTGTCCTGCCGTTCGAGACAATCCTCTGACGACGCAAGATACGCCCTCTTGCTTCCCTCATAATAGAAAACGCCCACTGTTCTCACGTCTATCCCGTTCCCGGCATAGTTATAGGTGTAATCGGCTATCTCATCCCCTTTGCCTAGATGGATATCAAAGAACGTCGATGACTTCCTGTTACCGACCGCGATCTTGGTTATGTCCATATCTATCGTATCGTCCCTGTGCGTATCCTGCTGAACGAGACAATCGTCCGCCGACGCCAGGAGAGCGCGTTTATCGCCCTGGTAGTAAAAAACTCCTACCGTTCTTACCGTTACGCCGTCCCCGGCGTAGTTATAGGTATAATCCGCTATCTCGTCGCCCTTGCCGAGATGATGGTCAAAGAAGGTCGAACTTGTCCTGTTGCCGGTCGCGGCTGCGTCTCTCGAGGCAGCGCTGTGCGTGTCCTGCCGTTCGAGACAGTCGTCCGCCGACGCTTCGCTCGCTTCCTTATCTCCCTGGTAATAAAAGATACCTACCGTTCTGACCGTTACGCCGCCTCCGGCATAGTTATAGACATAATCCGCTATTTCGTCGCCTTTGCCGAGGTGATAATCAAAGAAGGTCGAACTTGTTCTGTTGTCGATTTCGGCCTCACTCCTCGAAGTGGCCTTGTGGGTATCCTGACGTTCGAGGCAATCGTCCGCCGAAGCGGCGCTTGCGGCGACGCCATCCTGATAATAGAAAACGCCTACCGTGCGCACCGTCGTGCCGTTACTTGCATAATTATAGGTATAATCGGCTATCTCATCGCCCTTGCCGAGATGATGGTCAAAGAATGTCGAACTTTTTCTGTTACCGGTCACGGCATCATCTCTCGAGGCGGCCTTATGCGTGTCCTGCCTCTCAAGACAATCGTCCGCCGACGCAACGCTCGCTTCCTTATTTCCCTGATAATAAAAGATGCCTACCGTGCGCACTGTCGTGCCGTTATTCGCATAGCTATAGGTGTAATCCGCTATCTCGTCGCCCTTGCCGAGATGGATGTCAAAAAAGGTAGAGGACGTCCTGTTGCCGGTCACGGCATCATCTATCGAGAGTGCTTTGTGTGTATCCTGTTGAATAAGGCAATCATCTGTCGAGGCATCGCCTGCTCTCGCGTCCCCCTCGTAATAAAAAATGCCCACAGTTCTTACTATTACCCCGTTGATGGCATAATTGTAAGTATAATCGGCTATCTCATCGCCTTTACCAAGGTGATGATCAAAAAAGGTCGAGGATCTCCTGTTGCTGAGTTTGGCTTCACTTCTCGAGAAAGTCTTGTGGGTATCCTGCCTCTCGAGACAATCGTCCGCCGACGCTTCGCTTGCTCCCTTATCGCCTTGATAATAAAAGACGCCTACCGTTCTTACCGTTACGCCGCCTCCGGCGTAGTTATAGGTGTAATCCGCAATCTCATCCCCTTTGCCGAGATGAATGTCAAAGAAAGTCGAGCTTGTCCTGTTGCCGGTCACGGCCGCGCTTCTTGAGGCGGCCTTGTGGGTATCCTGCCTCTCGAGACAATCGTCCGCCGACGCTTCGCTTGCTTCCTTATCGCCTTGATAATAGAAGACGCCTACCGTGCGCACTGTCGTGCCGTTATTCGCATAGCTATAAGTGTAATCGGCTATCTCGTCGCCCTTGCCGAGATGATGATCGAAGAATGTGGAAGATACCCTGTTCGCCTTCGTATCTTCATCCACGTCGTATATCGAAGTTTCCCTGTACGCATCCTGACGGATGAGGCAATCGTCCACCGACGCCGATCCCGCCCGTTTGCCGTCCTGATAATAGAAGATATTCACCGTTCGCACTGCGGTGCCGTCAGCCGCGTAATTATAGACGTAATCCGCCACCTCGTCGCCTTTGCCGAGATGATAGTCGAAGAAGGTCGAGGACCTCCTGTTATCGGTTTTGACCGCGCTTCTCGAAGCGGCTTTGTGAGTATCCTGACGTTCGAGGCAATCGTCCGCCGACGCGGCGCTTGCTTGCTTATCGCCCTGGTAGTAGAAAACGTTCACTGTCCGCACTGTATGTCCATCGCTGGCGTAATTATAAGTATAATCCGCTATCTCGTCTCCCTTGCCCAGGTGGATATCGAAGAAGATCGACGACCTCCTGTTGCTCACTATGACATTATCGATATCGTCCGTTCTGTGAGTATCCTGCCGCACAAGGCAATCGTCTGCCGAAGCCAGCTGCGCGCGTTTATCTCCCTGGTAATAGAACACTCCTACTGTCCGCACCGTAGTGCCGTCACTCGCATAGTTATAGGTATGATCCGCTATCTCGTCGCCCTTGCCGAGGTGAATATTGAAGAATGTCGAGGAACTCCTGTTGGCTTTCGTATCCTCATCCACATCGCCTATTGAGGTTTCCTTGTAAGTATCCTGCTGGATAAGGCAGTCATCCGGTGATGCGTCGCTCGCCCTGTTGTCTCCTTCATAGTAAAAGATGCTTACTGTTCTTACCGTCAAACCGTCACCTGCATAATTGTAGGTATAATCGGCGATCTCTTCTCCCTTGTCGCCCTGGTACCTGGTCTCAGACTGCTTCACTTCGTCTATATTCTCGAAGTCATCCACTTCACCCTTGTATGTCACGGAGAGCCTCATGGGGTCTTCTGTGTCGGCGGCCAGTGCTCTCAGGTCAGTCTCGCCGTAGTAGTATATGGTGGTGTTGCGCACGGTCACGCCGTCCACCTTGTAGTTAATGGCGTAATCGGCGATCTCTTCTGCCTTGTCGCCCTGGTACCTCGTCTCAGACTGCTTCACTTCGTCTATATTCTCGAAGTCATCCACCTCTCCCTTGTATGTCACGGAGAGCCTCATGGGGTCTTCTGTGTCGGCGGCCAGTGCCC
>Ga0180432_10000367_pt1 | contig 73300 bp, 70 predicted proteins | sample SS_ome_10_FD_132414 | JGI IMG/M metagenome (GOLD analysis project Ga0180432, IMG submission 132414) | Hypersaline lake sediment archaeal communities from the Salton Sea, California, USA - SS_1_MS_2 metaG | ecosystem: Environmental > Aquatic > Non-marine Saline and Alkaline > Hypersaline >...
CTTCGGGTGCATGGGACTTCTGGCCTGTGAGGATGTGTGCCCCAAAAACCTCCCCCTCCAGGATCAGCTCGGCATCCTCAGGCGTAAAATGGGATGGAATGCCATTAAACACCTCTTTCGGTTTGACAGGAGCTGATCAGCCGGTCCTTACCGCGGTCCCACTGACACTGACCATGAGCATCCCGCTGTTCTGCCCCAGCACTTCATAGTCAATGTCCACCCCTACCACGGCATCGGCACCGAGATTGAGGGCCTCCTCCTCGATTTCTTTGAAGGCAACCTCCCTGGCCTTTTTCAATTCCTTTTCATAGGCCGCGGACCGCCCTCCCACAATGTCCCGAATACCGGCGAAAAGGTCCCTGAAGACGTTCGCCCCCATGATGGCCTCACCGGTGACCACACCGAAATAGTGGGTGATCCTTTTGCCTTCAATACCGGGTGTGGTGGTAATAATCATGGTTTTTCCTTTCATTCATGCCCGTGTTTAATGAGTCTCTTCTTCACCCCTGGGACGGATCAGGACCCAGTTCACCCAGCTCTTCCAGGAACTGCACCACCCTTAATGATTCGCCCACCCCTGTGGTGCCTCTTATGCTGATCACCACTTGAAGGGTTTCCAGGATCTCTTCCCTGGTGGCGCCCTGTTGCAAAACCCCTTTGGTCCTTTTCCTCCACTTTATCCGGTTTTTTTCGAGCTCTCCTTGCGTACCCATAAGGCAAACCTCCTGGAAAGGGATTGTCCATTACACGTTGAAACGGATGTCCAGGATGCTGTTCACCGGGATCACACCGTCCCGGTCCACCAGGTTTGTGTATCCCTTGGCCCGGGCATCCTGCATGTTGTGGACCCCCATCATGTGCTCGCAGCTTACCACTTCCGCCTTAATAAACCCCCTGGCCAGGTCCGAATGGATCCTGCGGGCGCAGGTTACGGCGTCCGCGGCCTGGTTTACCAGCCAGGCATGGACCTCCTCCTTACCTACTGTGTAGAAAAACATCATTCCGGCCTTGTCCATCACGGCCCGGAACAGGGTGTGGGGGTCTACCAAAGGGTCGTTGCAGACCAGGGTTGGCTTGAGGCTCAGGGGCCCCAAGGCCTTGATCATTGCCTGCTCTTCTTTGTCCAGGGCCAGATCACAAAGGGGCCACTCCTCTTCGAGATGGGCCATTCCCCTTTCGAGCACCTCCCTTTCCTTCCCCTCCTGGGTCCTTGACAATCTGGCCTCCATCTTTTCCATATCCAGGACAAGGACGTCCAGTATATCTTTCTCGGCCATGGCAATGGCGTGGCCGGCTTCGTATTGTTCCGGGAGCAGCTCGAAGTAATACGGCGATACCTTCTCGGGTTGGAATTTCTGGACGAGGTCAAAAAATATTGCATCATCATACTTGACCTTGCCTTCCGGCAGGTCAAGTCCTTTATAGGCTATTTTCATTCTATTATGACACCTTTCCATGTATTATCCTAATAGTGAGCCACCGGCCCTCATCACAAATGCAGATCTCTATACGCCCTTTTGCCTCAAAAAGGCAAGCCCTTTCCCATGCTTTTCTCTGGGCGCGGGAACCCCGGTGGGCAGGGCCTTTTTCCTTGACACAAACCGCCTTAATTGACATCGTGAGTCAGAAATAGCGGCTTTTTGAATCAGTTCCAGTCCACAAAATCATTTCCAAGCTCAATCCACATCTCCTGTCCAAATAAAGACAGGGGCTTTCAACCCGAGCCTTCTATTTTAAGCGTCGCCGCAAGGACCGTGACAAGGGACGGTGATCATCTTTCTCAAGTCTACCATGCGTGAGGGGTATTGGGGGGTATGAAAGGGGGCCTCATGAAGTTCATGGGATTTTTGTTCGGAATCTTGGGCCTGTGCCTGTGGAACCCGGCCTTGGGCGGGGCATCAAAAGGTCCAGGCCAGACCTGCGTCCAATGCCATGAGGATATCTCGCCGGGGCAGGTGGCCGACTGGAAGGCCAGCAAGCATCAAGAGATGGATGTGGGTTGTGCCGACTGCCACGGCACCGGGCACGGTCACGAGAAGGATTACAAACTGGCCCAACTCCCTGATGAGCACCTCTGTGCCCGGTGCCACGAGGACCAGTTCAACCAGTTCGTGAAGGGCAAGCACAACCTGGGGTGGGCCTCCATGATGGCCCTGCCCGTCACCCACCTGGAACCGGACGAACTGGTCGAGGGGGGCCGGGGCTGCGGGGGCTGCCACAATATGGGCGTCAAATCAAAGGAACAAAAGAAACAGCTCGCAGAGGCCGGATACCGGTATCAAAACAATTCCTGCGACGAGTGCCACACCCGGCATGCCTTCTCCAAAAAGGAGGCCTTGAACCCCAGGGCCTGCCAGCAATGCCACATGGGTTTTGACCATCCCCAGTGGGAGATGTGGAGCAGCTCCAAGCACGGCTCTCGATATCGGAGCGGTGAAGTGGGGGATATTCCCAAAGGGGCCGTTGCCCCCAAGTGCCAGACCTGCCACATGGCCGGGGGCGATCACGAAAACCACACGGCGTGGGGCTTCCTGGGAGTGCGTCTTCCCTTTCCCCAGGATCCCCAGTGGAAGCAGGACCGCATCACCCTCCTCAAGGCCCTGGGTGTTCTTGACCCTGAGACGGGCAAACCCACGGCCTTGCTGGATGCGGTGAAAAATCTGGACCTGGCCCGGTTGACCCAGGAGGCGTGGCAGACGGAGCGGGAAAAAATGATCGACACATGCACCCAGTGCCACTCCCGGGCCTATGCCCGGTTTCAGCTGGAAATGGGGGATAGCATGATCCAAAAGGCCGACCGCCTCATGGCCCAGGCCATAGAGATCGTGGCAGAACTTTACAAAATGGGGATCGTGAAAAGGCCCGGGACCTACCCCTTCAACTACCCCAACCTGCTTTTCTTTATGCGGACCGGAGGCGGGCACCTTGAAAAGCTCTCCCACATTGATCAACTCCTCCTTCAGATGTACCTCAAACACCGCATGAGGACCTTCCAGGCCTTCTTCCATGTGAATCCGGACTATGCCTACTGGTATGGATGGGCAGGGATGGTCAAGGATCTGGGGGCCATCCAGGAAGAGGCGAATATGCTGCGGGCGGTTCATGGGGGGCACAAGTAGTCCATTGAGCGACCATTCACCAGGCGGTCCCCTGAGGCAACACCGCGGATTAAAGGGCGTGATCGGGCTCTTGGTGAGCCTGGCCCTGGTGGCCGTGGTGGCCGGTTTTGGGCGCCAATTCACCCCGGGCCCCTGGTACCAGGCCCTCACCAAGCCTTCCTGGACGCCACCGGGTTGGGTTTTCGGCCCGGCCTGGACCTTTCTCTATGCCTCCATGGCCGCGGCAGCCTGGCTGGTCTGGCGTCGGCGTGGGACCCGTTTTTCCGACGCGGCCCTGGGGCTCTACCTCCTTCAACTGGTCTTCAATGGCCTCTGGTCCTGGATCTTTTTCGGCCTTCACCGGATCGGGCTCGCCCTGGCGGATCTCCTTGTTCTCTGGGTACTCATTGTGGTCACCACCCTTTTTTTCTGGAGGGTAAGCCGGTCAGCCGGCATCCTCATGCTCCCTTACGTGGCCTGGGTCGCCTTTGCCGGCCTCCTCAACCACGCCCTTTGGGTCTTGAACCCTTAGAAAGGAGGGCGGTAGCCTTTGTCTCCTTCTTGACACCTCCGGCCCTGTCCCCTATAGTTTGTTTTTGAAACGGGTGTTTTTTTATCCCTTCACCCCGGCCTTTTAAGGCCGCCTTCCCGACCCAATGAGAGCGCCCCTGTGAAAGGCACGGATTCTTTTCAATGGACCATTTGTCATCAACTGCCCACCAGGCTGAGGGTGAGGCATCCCATTCTCCGACACGACCCGCGGCTCTCCCGCCTCCTGGAGCAACGGTTGAACCGCCTTGAAGGGGTCTGGAAGGCCCAAGTTCGACCCACCACGGGAAGCGTTATCCTGTCATATGACCCCCGGAAAATGGAAACGCGCCATATCATTTTGCGGTTGTCCGCCGACCTGGCAGAGGCGCTCAATCGCCTCGCAGGGAAAGCAGACCCCGGCCGACGCCGAATCAGGCACAAGCCTTATCCGGCCCCGTCCCTGGCCTGTCACCTCATCAACGCGGTCGCCTTGAGTGCCTTTATGGCCTTTGTCCTTATCAAAAGGCTCTTTTTTGGATCCCCCCTCCGGCAGGGGCCTTTCAGCCTCATGGGCGCCGTAGCCTTTGCGGGGGCCCTCCCCTTATTGAGACGGGTGTGGCTTGATTTTCGATCCGGCAAGCGGGTAGGGCTTTTTCCTTTTCTCACCGCCGCCTGCGGCCTGGCCGTGGCTATGGGAGAGGCCTTAACGGCCCTGGAGATCATCTGGGTCCTGGCCTTGGGGATGTTGCTGGAGACCTATGCCACAGATCGGGCCAGGAGGGCCATTGGTGAGATCCTTCAGGTGGCTCCCGAAAATGCCCTTGTCCTGAGAGCCGGGGCGGAGAAGGAAACCCTGCCCGCGGAAATCCAGGCCGATGATACAGTGGTGGTCCGGGCGGGGAGGAAGATCCCCGTGGACGGCCCTGTTATTGAGGGAAAAGCCCTTGTGGACGAGGCCCACATCACCGGACGATCCCAGCCCGAGCTTCGACGACCCCGAGATTGGGTCTATGCGGGCACCGTGGTTCAACAGGGGATGATTCATGTGCGGGCCCGGAACGTGGGGGAGGAGACCTATCTATCTCGGATGGCCGACCTGGTTGAGGCCTCCCTGGCGAACCGTACAGAGGCGGAAAAGAGGGCGGACATCCTGGGGGCGCGGTTGACCCGAATGGGCCTGGTATGTACCGGGGGAACCCTTATTTTAACGGGCAGCGTGGCTCGTGCTTTCTCCGTCATGCTGGTCATGGCCTGCCCTTGCGCCACGGTCCTGGCCGCCTCTACCGCGGTGAGCGCCGCCATAGCCAACGCCGCGGGGAGGGGTATCTTCATCAAAGGAGGCCTTTATCTCGAAAGAATTTCGAGTATTGACACGGTGTGCTTCGACAAGACGGGCACAATCACCACCGCCTTCCCGCAGGTAACAGGGATCTTCCCCCTGACCCGGAGGCACAATCCCTTGAAGATCTTGGCCGCGGCGGCGGGCGCGGAGGCCGGGAGCCACCATCCCCTTGCAAAGGCCCTCATTCAGGAAGCCGCCCTGAAAGGGGTTACCCCGGAGGCCATGTCCGAGTTCCAAGAATCCATCGGCCGGGGGGTCTCCGCCCGTGCGGGCTCCGGTTCCGTACTGGTGGGCAATCCATCCCTGATGAAAAGCCGCGGCGTCGAGACAGGCCCCCTTGAAACCCGGGCCGCCAAATGCGCAGAAACCGGCCAGACCGTCATCTATGTGGCCAAAAACGATCGTCTCCAGGGGATCCTATGCCTTTCCAATACGGCCCGTGAAGGGGCGGACAAAATTCTAAAAACGCTCAGGAAGGAAGGTATCACCCATTTTTCCCTCATCAGCGGGGACGCCAAACCCATTGTGAGGACCCTGTCAAAACGCCTGGGTTTTGATGACTCCCAGGGCTCCATGCTTCCCGACGATAAGGCCCGGTATATGGAGCGGCTCGTTTCGGAGGGAAGACTGGTCCTTATGGTGGGTGACGGGGTGAACGACGCCCTGGCCCTTTCAAAGGCCACCGTGGGGGTGGCCATGGGTGCGGGAGGATCCGAGGTGGCCGTGGAGACGGCAGATATCGCCCTGGCCGGAGATGACCTCCAGGGGCTGGTCTTTTTGCGCCTCTTGAGTCATCAGACCCTGCGTATTATGGAACAGAATTTCTGGATGGCAAACGCCACCAATCTTGCGGGAATACTCCTGGGGGCCTCCGGATGGCTGCCGCCCGTTATGGCCGGTATCCTCCACGTGGGGCATACATTGGGCATTATGCTGAATTCAGGCCGCCTCATGCAATGGCGGCCCGAAAACCATGGGAGGGGTCATGATATTTAGTCTGGTCAACCAAAAAGGGGGTGTGGGCAAGACCACCGTTTCGGTGAACCTGGCGAGCGGCCTTTCAAAAATGGGATACAAGGTCCTTCTGATTGATGCAGATCCCCAGGGCAGCGTCTTGCAATGGCAATCCATTGCCGATAATGAGAGTTTTCAGGTCAATCATCATCCCAGACCCGGCTTTGAGAGACTGGTCCCGTCTCTTGGAAAGACCTTTGATCACATGGTCATTGACGCCCCACCGGCCATCGGCGAAATCACCCGTTCCGTGCTGAATGTCACCCATCTGGCCATTGTCCCTATCGGTCCGAGCCCCCTTGACATCTGGTCCAGCAAGGAGACCCTCTCCCTTTTCCCTGAAATCCGGAGAAGGCACCGTAGACTTAAGGGAGAGCTGCTGATTTGTCGAAAAGTGGTGGGGACCCGTGTGGGTCGCGAGGCACGAGAGGCCATGGAGACTTACAATATGCCCGTTTTTGAGACCGAAATCTCCCAGAGAATCGCCTATGTGGAGGCCATGATCGCCGGCCGTTCCGTGCTGGAATACGCCCCCAGGAGCGAGGCCGCCCATGAAGTGATCAGCCTCTGCAATGAAATCATATCCAAGGAAAGGAGGATCAGGTGATGAAAAAGATGGCCCTGAAAGATGTAGCCAAGGCCCCCTTGGCCCGAAAAGAGGCCCCGCCTCGCGAGGAAAACCCCAAGGACAGGCGGGGAATGGGGCATTACGTCCTGACCATGGCCCTCGGAGTCATCGGTGGTCTGGTGGGGGGCTTGCTGGCCGGCCATCTGTGGCGCAGGCTCTGAAGCCCGCCTTTCCGGACCCAGCCGGCTCCCTCTCCAGGGTTTGATCATCTCTGCAGGGCATCATCTCCTGGAGGGGCCCTCTTAAAAGCCCATCCCGGGTGTCTTCCTTTTTCACGGGGGGAGCCCATCCCGAAAAGTTCACACCATTTTAACCCAAAAAATACAACTCCTCCATTTATAGCAAAATAATAACAACTCCCTAATATTTATCTAACATTCAGGGTTTACCTTGCTTTTCAATGGTAACCCGAGCTCAGCTGTACTTTATTGTGAACATTAAATGCCCCAGGTGCGGATCGGACGCATATTACAAATACGGCAGGTCTACCAATGGCAAACAACGCTATCTTTGCCTCGGCTGCAACAAACAGTTTGTCCTTCCCCCCAAAAAACCAGTGAAAAACCGTCCGGTTTGCCCCCATTGCGGAAAACCCATGCACGTTTACATGAGAGAAAACCAAGGTACCACCCGGTTTAGATGTTCGGATTACCCTCTATGTCGAACATTTGTAAAGGTCTCAATGGAGGATTAGACCATGGCCAATGACATGCATTACGTACCCGGGAGACTGCGCATCAAGATCCCGACCCTAAAATCCAACCCTCAGGAAAAGTTGAGTATCGAAGCTGTCTTCAATGGATTAGAAGGCCTCGAGACCATCATCTTCAATGAGATTACCGGCAGCGTCGTCTTTACCTTTGACCAGGGGGTGTTGAACGGGCACAAGATCCTGGGCATTCTCATGGAAAACGGGTATCTCCAAGATAGGGCCCCGGGGTCCGGTAAGGCGAAACAGAACAGCATCGCATCAAAGGCGGGCCACGCCTTCAGCAGAAGCCTCCTTGGCTTCGCCGTGGAAAAGGCCCTGGAACCCATGGGGCTGGGGTTCATAGGCGCCCTGATCTGAAAATTCCGAGAGACTCTCCTCCCTTTCCCTCTATAACCATATCCTGTTTCAAATGTCCCCTTCAAAGGGATGCCAGGGCCTCGGCCTTGTCCGTCCTTTCCCAGGGCAAATCCATGTCATCCCGACCCACCTGTCCATAGGCGGCCAGATTGGCATAATATCCGCCGGGATGAAACCGGGGGAGGTGGCGGAGGTTGAAATGCCTCAGGATGGCCCCCAGCCGAAAGTCAAAATGCTCCCTAATCAAACCGTAGATGTTGGCCTCGTCCACTTCTTTCTCGTCCCAGGTCCGGATTTGAATCCCTACCGGTTTGGGGATGCCGATGGAGTAGCTCAGGGTCAGCTCACATTCCGAGGCGAGTCCCGCGGCCACCACATTCTTGGCCGCGTACCGGGCCGCGTAGGCCGCCACCCGGTCGATCCGCATGGGATCCTTGCCGCTTAAGGCGTTGCCGCTGTGCCGTGAGTACTCACCGTAGGTATCCACGGCGTTTTTTCGGCCTGTAAGTCCTGAATGCTGGACAGGTCCTCCGGTCAGGACCCCGCCGGGGTTGACAAATATCTTTGTATTCTTATCCAGACCAACAGGGGATTCCCTGAATACGTGTGTGATAACCACCTCATGCAGGTCACCCCTCAGCTTCCTGAGAGAGGGCTTGTGCTTGCTCCGCTGACTGGCCGTGATGGTCACACTGTGGATTCGGCGCGGTCTTCGATCCTTGAAGGTCACCCCCACCTGCACCTTGCCGTCCGGGGCCAAATAGGACAGGAGACCCTCCTTGCGTACCCGGCTCAGTCTGCGGGAGAGTCTGTTGGCCAACCAAATGGGCAGGGGCATCAGGGCCGGGGTCTGGTTGCACGCAAAGCCGAAGGAGGTGACCTGGGTTTCAGGGGCGATCTTGTTTATCTGTTTTTCCGTGAGGGTGTGCTCGTCAAACTGGGCCTTCTTATCCGGGGGCAGGCCCTGGGGGGCGGTCAAAATACTGCAGGTCTTGGAATTGAAGCTCTCTTGATCATATCCGATTCGTTTGATGACCTTTCTTGCCAGGTGCGGGAGGTCCACCTTGGCCCCGGTGGCAAAGTGGGCGGCGATAAAGACGATGGCATTGGACACGGCGCATTCCGCCCGGATGCGGGAACAGGGGTCTTGCATCAAAAAATGGTCCACAATGGCGTCACTGATCTGATCACACATCTTATCCGGGTGTCCGTCCGTCACAGACTCTGAGGTGAACACAAAATCGTTTCTCATGTTTCGCTCCTCTGTGTCCCTTTTGACATCTCGTTGATCGTCAAAGGCGTTAGGGCACTTCCCGCAATGATGCCCATATCCAGGAGGTTTATGGGCGTCAGCCCCAACAGGGTTCTCAGGCCCGGGATCACCATGGTGAGCCCCTGGGCGGCCAAGGAGGCGCCCAAGGCGATGTTCAGCGTTTTATTGGCCGGGGGGCCGTCCGGATCCAACAACCGGTGGGTCTCCGAGCGGCAACTGAGGGTATGAAGCAGTTGCCCGATGGTCAGGCTCTGGAAGGCCAGGGTGGTGGCCCTGGCGCCCAACCCGTACCGTGCCAGGCCATAGCCGTAAGCCCCCAGGGCGGCGGCGCTCATGACGGCGGATTCGCCCACCATCCGCTTGAAGTCCCGCCGGCTGAAGAGGGGCTCTCCAGGGTCCCGGGGCGGTTGTTCCAGCACGTCCGGCTCCGCCGGTTCCATGGACAGGGCCAGGCCCGGAAAGATATCCGAAATGATGTTGATCCAGAGGAGCTGCATCACATTGAGGGGGAAACCCATGCCCCCTGCCACGGCCGCAAACATGACCATGATCTCGCTCATGTTGGTGGCCAGGAAGAAATGCACCGACTTGCGGATGTTCCTGTAAGTGGTCCGGCCGTCCCTCAGGGCGATAACAAGGGTATGGAGGTTATCGTCTTCCAGGACCACATCGGCCACTTCCCTGGCCACATCCGTTCCGCTCTTCCCCATGGCAATGCCCAGATCCGCGGCCTTAAGCGCCGGGCCGTCATTGATCCCGTCACCGGTCATGGCCACTGTAAAGCCGGCTTTCTGCAGGGTCTGTACAATACTCAGTTTATGGGCCGGCGTGACCCTGGAAAAGACGTGCACCTTGGAGGCCAGGGCCTTAAGGGCCTCTTCATCAATCGCGCTGAATTCCGATGAATCCAAAATGGTCAGGGGATCATCGCCGTTCAGGTTCAAACTCTTGGCAATGGCATACGCGCTGGGGCTCTGGTCCCCGGTGATCATCACCACCCGGATGCCGGCCCCCCGAAGGGCCCCAATCAGGGGTTTGACACCCTTTCTTACGGGATCCTCCATCCCCACCAGGCCCAGCCATACCAGGTCCTTTTCCCCGGGGGTCCCCGCACCGTTTGAAGATATCTTGTGGGCCACGCCCAGAACGCGAAGCGCCTCCCCGGCCATGCGCTCGTTTTCGACCTCAATGTTTAGGCGGTCCTCAGCCGTCAAGGGCACCACCTCTCCCCCCATCATGTGCCACTGGCAGATCTCCAGCACCTCCAAGGGACTTCCCTTGACGGCCATGTAGAGCCGCCTTTGCGGGTCCCGGTGGAAGGTGCACATGAACTGGTGCTCCTCGGAGCGATAGTTCACCTTTTGAAGCTTGAAGCATTCGTGTTCAGAGACCACATCCACACCCGCATGGAGGACATAGGAAAGGAGGGCCTTTTCCGTGGGAGAGCCTCTCATCTCCCATTCTCCGCCCTCCCCGGGGTGGAGGCGGGTCTCATTGCACAGGGCGCAAACCCGAGTCAATTCCCGGAGTACCGGGTCCTGCAGGGCCTGAACCCTCCGGCCCTCCGCCCGGGTTTCCCCGTCCGAGACCTGCATCAACCGGTTTCCGGCATAGACCCTGGCCACAGACATTTGATTCAGGGTGACCGTTCCGGTCTTATCGATACAGGCGACCTGGACGGCGCCCAGGGTCTCAACGGCCTGGAGGCGGCGAATCAGCACCTGGTGCCTTTTCATGTTCTTGATGCCCAGGGCAAAATTCATGGTGGCCGCCGCAGGTAGCCCTTCCGGTACCGCGGCGGCGGCCAGAGAGATGCCGGTCTTGAGCATCTGCAAAAACCCGTGTCCCCGCAAAGTCCCTATCAAAAAGACCAGCCCGCATATACCCCCGCTCCCTATGACGAGCTGGTTTCCGAAGATACGGAGGCTTCTCTCGATGGGCGTCTCCGGGGTCTGGGCCTCTTCCATGAGTGTCTGGATTTTTCCCATCTCCGTTTTCTGACCCGTGGCCACCACCACCCCGCGACCCTCTCCACCGGTCACCACGGTCCCCATAAAGGCCATGTTCACCTGGTCGGCCAGGGGAACCCTTTCCGCAGAAAGGGGGGCGCTTCTCTTAGAAACCGGCATGCTCTCACCGGTCAGGACCGACTCGTCAATACTCAGATGGCTTGTCTCAATAAGGCGCATATCCGCGGCCACGAATGTGCCGGGCTTGAGCACCAGGATATCCCCGGGGACCACTTCCTCACCGGAGATGTCCGTGATTCTCCCCTCCCGGAGCACCTCCGCCCTTGGGCTGACCAGTTTCTGAAGAGATCGGAAGACCTTTTCTGCGGCGCTCTCGGTCTTGTACCCGATAAAGGCATTGGCCACCACCACGCCCATGATCAGCACCGCGTCCAGCACCCCGCCGGTGGCCACGGAAAGCCCGGCCGCCGCGGCCAAGAGGCCCACAGGCAAGGAAAAGAACTGTTGAAGGAAAATCTTCCAGGTGGGATGAGGCGCGGATTCAGGAAGGGTGTTGGAACCAAATCGCTTGGATTGAACCAGGGCCGCTTCATGGCTCAACCCTGATTGAGCGTCACTCTCCAGGTAGGCCACCACCTGGGCCGAATCCACACGGTGCCACGCCATGGGCACGGGCACCTCGGGGGCGGAAAGGATCTGCTTGAGCCTTTCCTTGGCCCGGTGGAGGACCTTTTCACCCTGAGCGGTAAGGCCATGGAGGGCATGGGGCGATGGTTTGTTGTCAATGGAAGGTGAGGGGTTTTCTTCCCCCCTTTTTCTTGACCCGCCCCCTTGGCCCATTGCCGCTTCAATGATACCGGCGATAAAGGAATAGTCCCTGCCAGGGTGGAAGAGGACCAGGACCTTTCCGGTGAGGATGTTGGCGCTCACCCGGGTGATGCCCTGTCGGTCCTTTAAGCGGGACTCCAGAAGGGTCTTTAGGCCGGGGTTTCGATAAAGCCCCTCAACCGCAAAACGGGCCCTCCCCGGTATCCTGGTATGAACGGGAGTAACCATCCCCTTTGAGCCTTTCTAAACGCCGGCCGCTTTCAGAAAAAACGGGCATTCGCATAACCCGCTTCAGCCAATCTGGATTTTGAGACCAAATCAAGAAGTTAGCAGAAAACCCGGGTAGGGGCAATGTCTTGTGGGAGCGATTCCTTCCTCACAAGGCCACTTCTTTCATTTAAAACCTAAAGGGCCTTAATCCATAATAACTCTCAGAGGCTTTCAAGGAGGGATAAGGGGTTAAGGCCGGCCAAGACGAGGCTCGGGAGCGGGGGGCTCAAGGAAAACGGGTTTCTTTCGTAATCAAATGGTGGGATGGGTAAAGATCAGGCGTGCTTCGTCCATCGATTTAGAGATCCAGCCTCGGGCACGTTTACAGGTCACGGGCAAAAGCAACGGGTCCTCTTCATCCCCTTGGCTCACCCTCTCTCTTTTCCACCAGGGACTTCGTAAATATCCCCATGGCATACCAAAAGGCCGTGTACCACGGGGGTGCACGGAAATTCCCCCGGCTCAACTGGTAAAGCCCGGTTGCAAGTAAGGCCAAAAAGGCCAGGCCTGCAAGGTCCACCTCGCCTTTGGTAAACCGGTTCAGGGAATAGCTCACCTCCCTCAGGGGGGCAACAAGCCTCTGGGAGAGCGAGACCCCCTGCGCTTGAGGGGGTTCCAGTTCAAAGAGAGCCTGCTCACGGCCGACGCGGGCGATCTCCCCCGGCTCCAGGGCCTCTCCCATCATCAGGATGCTTCCCGTGGCCGGGTTGGCCTCCAGGCGATCAATGCCCTTGGCCTGGGCGAGCCTCTTTGCTACAGAGGCAAAGTAGTCCCTTTCCCCTTTTTGGGAGGGGATCCTTATCCGCAACCGGGTTGAGAGGTGATGGCAGATATGGGCCTTGGGAAGCGTCAAGTCGTCCATATCTATTTTTTGGCTGCCACGGCCTTCTTGGGCTTCTCCGCCTCAGCCGCCCCTTCTTTCAGTTCGGCACGGGCCTCTGCGGCCATATCCTCAAAAGTCTCCCTGGTCTCCTCGGCCAGTTCGCGGCCTTTCTCATAAAGGATCATGCCGCCCTTGATACCGGCCTTGGCGAGCGATTTCACGACCCCGCCAACCACCGGGACCACAATAGGGGCCAACAGGACCGCTGCAGCACCAACGGCCAGCCCTGTCCCCAGCCTGGCTCCACCTGGCAGATTGACTCTCATGGCCATCCTCCTTTCTCCGGGGGGCATTCCTGCCTTGAAGTAATAAGGAAAAAAATTCCCCCACCATTTATGTTAGAAATGGGTTAGAAAATGGTTCGTTTATTGTTAAATAGGGTGGGCTCTACCCTGTTATATGTCAAGCGAAATCTTGGCGGTCAAAAGAGAAATTTCATTAAAAAACCTAGGGCTTATCCCCCACTGGTCCTTGACTTTCCCCTTTTCGGGGGCTAAAAGGCATAGAGGACGGCCATCCTCCTCTCTTGATTCCTGACATTGCTCATACGGACCGGCCTTTGGGGTTGTTCAAAGGATCATAAAAAAGAGATCTGTCCCCTTGAATCACCAGGCCCCAAAGCGCCTTCATGAATGCGTGGATCCGGGATGTGTCCTTTTTTTCTTTGGCCTCCGCCGGGAGCACCGGCGAGGCATCAGATTTCAGGAAAAGGTAGGCGAGGAGCCCCGTGTGGACAGATGAAACGGTGGAGCGGATGGTCACCTTTTTGTTTCGTTTGGCCCCCTATGCGCGCATCTCTCGTCACAGCCCGGGTAAAATCAAGATAAAATTCAGGCTCTTGGCGATTCCGGTCATCCAGAAGGCCCAAGCCGAGGACCTCCCCCGGCCCCGTCGCGGGATTATTAAGTCCCGGGTAAGATACTTTTCCAGAAGCCTGGAGGTGGAATACGACCCCGCTATCTTCCCCTGTGCGCTTTGGGAGGATGTGATAAGGACAAAAGAAGAGCCCTCCCTGCGGGATTCCCTCCGTGAGCGCCTCAAGCGGGCCCTGTATCAGGCCCTGGAAGACAAGGGGTGACAATTCGGCCTACGCCCCCGGCGGCCTTAGAAGGTCTTTTGGGAGTCCTGAAGCGGCCTCCCGGTCCAAGAGCCAGACCAGGATCCCTTTATCCGGGTAAATCTTCTGCACAGGCAGGCCCTGATCCGGGTCTTTAAAGACCGACGACACGGTCCCGGCCTTATTTTTTCCGGAAACCAGCAAGACAATCGTTTCGGCCCGGTTCAAGACGGGGAAAGTCAAAGTGAGTCGATCCACGGGGGGCTCCCCTCCCTGAACCGGGACGGCCAGCCGGGTCTCCTCTACCAGGGCCTGATGGCCCGGGAAAAGGGAGGCCGTATGACCGTCCGGTCCCATCCCCAGATAAATCAGGTCAAAGACCGGAACCTGACCCGGCCTCAGCTGGAAGAAATGGCGAAGCTCTTCTTCATAGGCCGCCGCGCCTTTGCCCGGCCCCAGGGTTCCGGGCATGGGATGGATCTGCTCCAGGTCCAAGGGCAGGCCATCCAAGAAGTCCGCCCTTGCCGTTCCATAATTGCTCCGGGGGTCTTCAAAGGGCAGGCAGCGCTCATCCCCCCAAAAGATATGGGTCACACGCCAGGGGATATCTGGGCCATAGGGCCTGGACCCCAGGAGCCGGTGCATGGGTCTGGGCGCAGACCCTCCAGAGAGGGCAACGGCAAACCTTGCCTTTTTCTTTTCCGCCTCCAGGGCCTTGGCACGAAAAAGGTCTGCGCCCCTCCTGGCAAAATCGTCGGGCCCCTCCGCCACAATAATCTTCTTATCCCTTTTCATAGATTTCCCGCCCAGGTGAAAGATCCGGCGCCACTGTTTCTTACCGGAAGAGTTCATCAAAATTAAAGGGGGTATATTCCGCGTAGGGTGCGCTGAGCAGGCACATTTTCCTACCAAAATGTAGAATTTGTTGCTAAAATTCACCATTATTGTAGTTTTTTTTAAACCAAAAGCCGTGTCTCGCCATTGGGCCAAGACCCTCCCCTCGGGCGCCTTTGGCGGTCATGGAAGTGAAGGTCCTAAGAGGCCAAGTCTTTAATAATAAGCTTTTTTGGAGTTGATTCTTGGGTGTCATCCTTCTTTTTTGGCCAATAGCGGCCCATCCTCTCACCGCGCCTTTGACAAGAGTCCAGCGCCCTTTTTTTGGTCCCTTAATTGCATTGCATTAATACCATAAAAAGGCTTAAGGTAGTGTTTTTATTTATGGCCGTCACACTTTTTTTGCCGACCTCTCACCCATGAAAGGAGGATATCATGTCACTGGATTGGGGACCGCATTTTATTGTTCCATCGGAGAGTCTCAAAAGCTTCTCCGGCGTTGTTCGATTGAGGGAAAGCCTCGATGAAGACCTGCTACACAAAGAGCTCAAAGCCCTTGGCATCTCCGGGGGCGTGGTAAAAGTCAGCAACCCTTGGTATTTTCGCAAAAAAGGCGCCGAGACCTGGGTCAAGGTCGGGGAGTCTCAAGACAAGGATGAAAATTTTCCTGTCAAGTGGGATACATCGCGTCTGGAAAACGGGCCTTACGAGGTCCTCGGACTGATGCATGTATTTGTCATGGATCAAGATAATGAGCATGTCATCGCCCGCCAGAACATCGTGGAAGTGACAGTCAATAATTAAAGAAGGCCCTGATTTCCTTAGGAGACGCGGAGCCTTGGATTTTTGGCCCCTCTCTTTTCATCTGTTCATACAGAGTACACCTTATCCTGCCCACACAGCCGTGTTTATTGCGGGTGCGGGTGAGGTGTCTCGCCATCTTTGTAAGCGTCGCGGTACCCCGCGGTTACACAACCATTGGATCAAGGCCCACCCAGGAGCTTGAGCCGTTAAGGCCCCGGCCGCTTACAAGGGTGGAGTAACGGTGATTTCAGTCAAAAATCCGCTTGACAAATACACGATGGATAGTAAAATAAAAATTTATTTTAAAATTGAGATCATAATTCGCACAACGGCGTGCGATAGACAAAGGCGTCCATTTCCCAGGGGGAAAGACGCCTTTTTTTATGCCAAAACACCAAGAGGAGGAAAAAAGCATTGAACTTACACAGACCCAACGCCAATGAAGCCCTTCAGACCAAAAACCGCTCCCGCGATGTGGCCCCCCAATCAGGGATATGCAGCAGGTGTATCGACGGGTGCAAAGGAAACTGCGATATGTTCAGGGCCACCTTCCGGGGCAGGGAACTCCTCTACCCTGAGCCATTCGGCAGTATCACGGCCGGTGCGGACAAGGATTACCCCGTTGATTACTCCCATCTTAACATCATGGGTTACGCCTTTGGCGCAAAAGGCATGGAAGCGGACCCGGACAAAGCCACTTTCCCGGCCGTAGACACGGAAACCTCCTTTGGGGTTACAGACAAGGTCAAGATGAAGGTCCCTATTTTTACGGGGGCCTTGGGCAGCACGGATATCGCCCAGAAAAACTGGGAGCATTTTGCAATCGGTGCTGCTATTAGCGGCATCACCCTTGTGTGCGGAGAAAACGTCTGCGGCATAGACCCGCAGTTGGAGTTTGATAAGAACGGCAAGGTGAAAAACTCTCCGGAAATGGATCGACGTATCGCGGAATACCGCCGCTATCATGAAGGATACGGAGATATTCTGGTCCAGCTCAACGTAGAAGATACCCGTAACGGGGTCGCCGAATATGTCCTGGAAAAGCTGGGCGTGGAGACCATTGAACTGAAATGGGGGCAAGGAGCCAAGTGTATCGGTGGTGAAATCAAGGTAAACTCTCTGGACCGAGCCATACAATTGAAAAAAAGGGGTTACATCGTAACCCCGGACCCGGAAATCCCCGCCTACCAAGCCGCCTTCAGGGCAGGCCCTTTGAAACAATTTGAACGCCATTCCCGCCTCGGATTTGTGGCTCAGGAATCCTTTATGAAGGAAGTGGAAAGGCTTCGCAGCTTAGGGGCCAAACGCATCACCCTTAAGACCGGGGCCTATCCCATGCGGGAACTGGCCATGGCCATACGCTGGTCGAGTGATGCCAAAATCGATCTTCTGACCATAGATGGAGCACCCGGAGGGACAGGGATGAGCCCGTGGAGGATGATGGCTGAATGGGGCGTCCCTTCCATCTATTTGCATTCCATGGCCTATGAGCTCTGTGATCGTTTGGCCCAGCGGGGATTGTGGGTCCCCGACATCGCCTTTGCCGGGGGATTTTCCTCAGAAGATCACGTGTTCAAGGCCTTGGCCCTTGGCGCCCCTTACTGCAAGGCCGTGTGCATGGGCCGTGCCTTGATGATCCCGGGCATGGTCGGGAAAAACGCCGAAAAATGGCTGAGAGGGGAACAAGGGGGCCTTCCCGCCACCGTTTCAAGATTTGGCTCCACAAAAGAAGAAATTTTCATGAATTACGAGGTCTTGAAAGAAAAATATGGCTCTGATGTGGAAAAGCTTCCCTTAGGCGCCATAGGGATCTATAGTGCCACCGATAAGATAAAGGTGGGACTTCAGCAATTGATGGCCGGTTCAAGGAACTGGGAAGTCAAATACATCAGTCGTAAGGACATATTCTCTCTCACGGAAGAATGTGAGAAGATAACGGGTATCCCTTATGTCATGGATGCTTACAGGGAAGAGGCCCTTAAAATAATAGACGCTTAAAAGATCCGAACTCAGAGAGGCCGAACTTGATTTAACCCCCGGAAGGAGAAAAATTGCCTTGCCTCCTCTTGGGTTTCCCGGGCTCCTCCCAGGTGGCGGGAATTCTCCACGAAAGGGAACCTCCGCCCTTAAGGCTCTCATGAGCGACTGGAACTGGGCTTGATTCAGTATCTTACCTTTTAATTTCAAGAGAATTGAGCCCCATCCACGGGTCTTCAAACAAATCCAGGGGTGAACCAAAAATAAAAAAAATTACGCATCCATCCGGATTCGATATACTGAAGCTCAGTCCAGGCCCAAAACATCATGAACCAAGAAAAAACTGCCCCTCCCTTCGCATTCCATTCACGTTTTAAGCTTTACCACGAACTCATGTCAATTAAGGTCAAGGAGATCCTTCTGGTCTCCAGCCCTTACGACGCCTTCATAATGGAGGAGGACGGGAGCCTTGCATCCAGGATAATAAATGAATACAGCGGACTGAACCTGAGTCAGCCCCCCAGGGTGACTCGAACTTCTTCGGTCTATGATGCCTTGGCCCTTTTGAAGGTAAGAGCTTTTGACATGGTTCTGACGACGCCGCATCTAGAGGAAATGGACGCCCTCTCCTTTGGTTTGGAGATAAAAAAAATATCCCCGGGCTTGCCCGTTATCCTTTTGGCCCACAGTGTCAAGGGTATTTATCCACTTCCAGAGGATACGAATTGTGAGGGGATAGATAAAATTTTTATCTGATCGGGTAATTCCGATCTGCTCCTGGCCATGGTCAAAAACGCTGAAGACCACCTAAACGTTGATCTTGACACCCGGAAAGCAATGGTCCGGGTTCTCTTGCTGGTAGAAGACTCCCCGCTTTATTATTCCTTTTTTTTGCCCATTATCTATAAGGAAATCGTACGACAGACCCAGGCTGTGCTCAAGGTTGGTCTTAACGAAGAACACAGACTCATCACCATGAGGGCAAGACCTAAGATACTCCTGGCCACGACCTATGAGGAAGCAATCGAGCTTTACGAAAAATATCGCTCCTTTCTTTTCGGTGTCATATCTGATGTCCGTTTACCAAGGGAGCGGAAATTGCAAAACAACGCGGGATTTTTTTTGCTTTCTAAAATCAGGAAAGAAGTCCCGGATATTCCCTTGCTCTTATTGAGTTCGGAGCCAAAAAACATTGAGAAGGCCGTTCAAATCCCCGCCCTATTTCTTGATAAAAATTCGCCACATCTCCTGTCAGAGATAAGCGCTTTTTTTAAGACCCACCTCGGCTTTGGAGATTTTATTTTCCGCATGCCGGACGGAATTGAGATTGACCGGGCCCCGGACCTCCGCACCCTGGAGGAAAAACTGCATCAAATACCGGATGAGTGCCTTTGCTATCATGCGGAACGCAACCATTTTTCCAATTGGCTCATGGCCCGGTCTGAAATAGCCCTTGCATCCAAATTCCGCCTGGTTCAGGCCTCTGAATTCGAGTGTGTTCCTGATATGCGAGAATACATTATTTCCAACATCCGGGAACTGCGCAAATTACGCCAAAAGGGAGTGGTTATTAGGTTCAGGGCGGAGGATTTCGAACCCGAGATTGCCGATTTTCTGAAGATAGGCCGGGGGTCTCTGGGAGGTAAGGCCCGGGGTCTGGCGTTTATGTCTTCGCTCCTTGTACAAAATCAGGAACTTCATGAAAAATATCCTGACATCAACATCAAAATTCCAAAGACTTTAGTAGTCTGCACTGATGCTTTTGATTCCTTTATAACGGAAAACAATCTTGAAATATTCGCCAAGGAGGGCTTTACAGATGATGAAGTAGAAAAGGCTTTTTTGGAAGCTGATATGCCGCAATGGGTGTTGAGCGACCTGGAGGCCTTTGTGGCCAAGGTCACCGTCCCCCTTTCAGTCCGTTCTTCAAGTCTCTTAGAAGACGCCCAATTTCAGCCATATGCGGGGCTTTATCAGACTTACATGATCCCCAACAATCATCCCGATCCTTCGGTTCGACTCAGTGACCTTACCAGGGCCATCAAGCTTGTCTACGCATCTACATATTATGAAAGCCCCAAGGCATTTTCAAGAAGCACCGCCAATCAACCCAAGTCAGAGTCAATGGCTGTGATCATCCAGCAACTTTCCGGGAAAGAATACGGCAATTATCTTTATCCGGCTATATCAGGAGTAGCTCAATCCCATAACTTCTATCCTGTATCCCGTATGAAACCCGAAGAGGGCATTGCGCACATCGCTCTGGGTCTGGGGAAAACGGTCGTGGACGGTGAAAAGACACTGCGGTTTTCTCCAAAGCATCCACAAATAATGCCTCAATTTTCAACGGTCGATGACATTCTCAAGAACGCCCAGCGGTATTTTTACGCCCTCAAGACCAGAGGTTATGCCGGAGAGCCACAATCCTGGAAAAACTCCAATCTCGAAAAAAGAGAGGTGGATGAGGCCGAAGATGACTTCCCCGTGAAGATGCTCGCCAGCACCTATATCCCGCAAGAGGAACGCATTAGAGATACGGCCTCTCTCCCCGGGCCCAAGATCCTTACATTCGCGCAGGTATTGAAATACGGCCTTTTCCCCTTGCCTGGTCTGTTGTCCGATCTTCTGGTGCTGGGGCGCAAGGCCATGGGATGTCCTGTTGAAATCGAGTTTTCGGTGGACCTGAGCGCTGATAAAAGCCACAAAGGTAATTTCTTTTTCCTCCAGATAAGACCTATGGTCGCCGATGAGGAACGCTTTAATATCGAGATTAAGTCGGAGGAGATTGAAAAGGCTTTTTGCCGATCCATGCAGGCACTGGGAAACGGAAAAAACGAGCGGATCGCCGATATTGTCTATGTCAAGCCTGACGATTTTGAAACCAAAGCCACCGTTCAGATCGCGGAGGAAATCAGCCGGATAAACGCGGTCCTGCAAAAAGAAAACCGACCTTACCTCTTAGTAGGTCCTGGTCGGTGGGGCTCCGCCGACAGATGGCTGGGCATTCCCGTTCAATGGCGGCATATTTCAGGGGTGGGGGCTATTATCGAACTCAGGAATGAAAAATTAAAGGCCGATCCTTCCCAAGGGTCCCACTTTTTTCAAAATATTACATCCTTAGGCATTGATTATCTAACTGTCACAGAAGGTCCTGAATCAGAAGACCGCTTTGACTGGGATTGGATAAACTCGCTGACTGTAATTCAGGAAACGACGTACCTAAGGCATGTAAGGCTGGAAAGACCAATGGTCCTAAAAATTGACGGGAGAAAATCTCTTGGTGTGATCCTGGCGGATTAGGGACTCAGCAAGGGGAATTGAAGAGGTTACAGATTCTAAATTTTCTTTGTACCTTTTATGTCCAAAGCGGAAACTCAATAACTATATTAGGAGGTTGGATATGTCGGAGATCTTAAATCTACTAATGGCAAGAGACCCGAACCAAAATGAATTTCATCAGGCGGTAAAAGAAGTCCTGGAAAGCGTCGAGCCTGTCCTGGACCGGGAGCCGGAGTACAGGCAGGCCGCTGTGCTGGAAAGAGTAACTGAACCGGAACGGGTGATCATGTTCCGAGTCCCCTGGATGGACGACGAGGGACAGGTGCATGTAAATCGGGGTTTCAGGATAGAGATGAACAGCGCTCTCGGACCTTATAAGGGCGGACTCCGCTTCCACCCTTCAGTAAACTTGAGCATCCTCAAGTTCCTGGCTTTTGAGCAGGTCTTTAAAAACGCCCTGACCACCCTGTCGATGGGAGGGGCGAAAGGTGGTTCTGACTTTGATCCCAAGGGGAAGTCTGATAATGAAGTCATGCGGTTCTGTCAGAGTTTCATGTCCGAGCTTTATCGCCATGTCGGCCCGAACACAGATATCCCCGCCGGAGACATCGGCGTTGGGGCCAGAGAAATCGGCTTCCTTTTTGGTATGTATAAAAAATTGAAAAACGAATTCACCGGTGTATTAACCGGCAAAAGCCTTGGATGGGGGGGAAGCCTCATCCGACCGGAGGCAACCGGTTATGGCGCTGTCTACTTTGCGGCAGAGATGCTCGCCACCAAAACCAGATCCCTTGAAGGCAAGGTGTGTCTTGTATCAGGTGCAGGCAATGTGGCTCAGTTTACAGTGGAAAAAATAATTGAGTTGGGCGGTAAGGTGGTCACTCTTTCCGATTCATCAGGTCACATCTATGATGAAGAGGGTATTGACAAGGAAAAGCTGGCCTTTATTATGCGTCTCAAAAACGTCAGGCGTGCCAGGATCAGTGAATATATTGATAAATATTCAGAGGCTGCATATACGGAAGCCGACACCACCTTGGACCATAATCCCTTATGGGACCACAAGGCCGACTGTGCCTTTCCCAGCGCTACACAAAATGAAATCAATGAAAAAGATGCCCAGAACTTGATAAACAACGGCGTACAGCTGGTATGTGAAGGGGCGAACATGCCATCCACCCCTGAGGCCGTGGATATATATCTGGATAATAAGATCCTTTATGCTCCGGGTAAGGCGGCCAATGCCGGTGGTGTGGCAGTATCCGGACTGGAAATGGCCCAAAACAGCATGCGTTTGAACTGGCCCAGAGATGAAGTAGAGAGTCGACTTAAGATGATCATGAAAAATATTCACAGGAGTTGCCTAGACGCAGCAGCAGAATACGGCCAGCCCGGCAACTATGTGGCAGGGGCTAACATTGCCGGTTTCGTCAAGGTCGTTCATGCCATGTTGGACCAGGGGCTGGTATAAAGTTTTTTTGCTTAGGTTTTTTTATCATTGGGCCGGTGGGTGGTTTTTCCAGGCCCACCGGTTCAAATCCAAAACCAGAGCACGCGAGACATTCCAGGACGGGAGTTTTCACTTTTTGGCGGGGACGCACACCCCGCAACGGTAACATTCGCCCACCTGGCAGGGCTCCGACTCCTCCCCTTTTAGGGCAAGCCCGTACTCGCGCTTCAAATACCGCTTTTGAATCCCGTGCTCAATGAAATCCCATGGGAGCACTTCATCCAGGCCCCTGGGCCGGTGCACGAAGAAATCCGGGTTCACCTGGGAAAAACGAAGGGCTTTTGTCCAGTTGCCCCCTAATTGATGGGCCTTTAAGAGGATGGACCCCACCCTTCTGTCCCCTGTTGACAGGAGGGCCTGCACATAGGCCCATTTGGGCACGTCCACGTTGAGGGTGACCCCCCCTTCCCTGGCCAGGGCATGGCGCAGCCACTTCTGTTTGCCCTTCAGGGAGGAGACCGGATCCATGGGAAACCACTGAAAGGGGGTAAAGGGTTTGGGGATGAAACAGTTCACGCTTAGTTTTATCCTGCCTATCTTTCCCCGGGGCGCCGCCGTCTTGATGAGGTGGTGCCTGATGACCTTCACCAGTTCCACGATCTGCTCCAGGTCGTCCTGTTCCTCCGTGGGCAGGCCGATGAGAAAATAGAGGCGGAGGGAGAAATTGCCTGCCTGTCCCACCCGCTTTACACAGTCGATGATCTCATCCCGGGTCAGGTGCTTGTTGATCATCCGCCTAAGTCTCTCAGACCCGGCCTCGGGGGCGATGGTCACGGTCCTTTGTCCCCCCTTTTTGAGGTGATGGAGGAGCCCTTCGGTCAGGGTGTCGGCGCGCAGGGAGGAAACAGAAAAAGAGCCGCCCTTCCTTACAATCAGCCCGGTGATGTGTTCTATACCGGGGATGTCTGAAACAGACGGCGCCATAAGGCCCAGGCGTTTTGTCTCTTCCATGACCTCTTTAATGGTGGAGACGAGATGAGACTCATCCCTGGGCCGGGGAGGGCGGTATACATAACCGGCGGCACAAAAACGACATCCCCGGCCGCATCCCCGGCCCAATTCGATGAGGGTTTTGCCCGCAAAGGCCGTCTCAGGGGTGGTCACCACGGATGTGGGCGCCCTTCCTTCAACGGAAAGGGTTCTGGCCAGAGAGGCGGCCTTGATCTCTTCCGGAACCCCTTTCACAGTGGGATAAAAGGCCTTGAGGGTCCCGTCCCGGTGATAATCCACCCCATAGAAGGCCGGGACATACATGGAGGGCAGGCGGCGGGCCAGGTATTTCAGGATTCCTTCCTTTCCCCCCTTGCGAGGATCACACTCAAGCAACAGATCCAGGAAGGCATAAAGGTTGGCCTCGGCCTCGCCCAGGAGAAAGAAATCCATATAAGGAGCCAACGGCTCGGGGTTCAAAAAGGTGGAAACTCCACCGGCCATCACCAGGGGAAGGGGTTTGGACCTTTCCTCCGAGAAGAGAGGGATCCTTCCCATATCCAGCATCTTTAATACATGGGGGTAGTCGTTCTCAAAGGAAAGGGAAAAGGCGATCAGGTCAAATTGGTGAAGTGGGACCTGTGACTCTAATGAAAGGAGCGTCTTTCCTGACTGAAGGTAGAGGGACATTTCTTGGCCTTCAGGCAGAAAAACGCGCTCCCCAACAATTTCCGGCCTCTGGTTGAGAAGATGGTAGACGATTTGAAAGCCCAGGTTTGACATGCCCAGGCGGTAATCATTGGGGTAGACGAGGCCCACAGAGAGCCTGCCGCCCCAATCTTTCCTCACAGTCCCCTTCTCTCTGGCCAGCCTGGCCCGATAAAGGGAGATAATGTCGCCAGGCACCGGTCACACTACCCTTTCGGTCGTGTCCGCCCCAAACCTCTCATGCCTTACCCCTCAGTCGGCCTTTGCCCTCAGGAAAGTGGGGTAATCAAGGTTGTCTTTGATGCGGAATTTGCTCAGGATACCCCGCTTTCCCTCGCGGGAGTCCTCATTCCCCGGAGACTGGGACAGGCCGACACCCCTTCTCTGGAAGGTGGGGGTATCCAAGGCCTCCCCGTGCATCTTCACGGTCCAGGCTTCCTCAGCCTCCTCCGGGGTCAGGTCCCTGATTTTAACCACATTGCTGTAGTCATTGGCAAGGGTATCCTCCTCATCCCGCATCGGGCCTTCGTCACCGTCAATACCCGTGGCGATCACCGTCACCTGGATCTCATCCTCCAGGGAATCGTCAAAGACCACGCCCCAGAAGATTTCCGCATCGTCACTGACCTCTCCCTTGATATAGTTGGAGGCCTCGTTGATCTCTTCCATGGTCAGATCAGAAGGCCCGGTGATATTCATGAGGAGGCCTCTGGCCCCTTCAATGGAGATATCTTCCAGGAGAGGGCTGTTGATGGCCATCTGTGCCGCCTCAGTGGCACGGTTTTCTCCACTGGCCCTTCCCATGCCCATAATGGAAGTCCCCATTTGTTCCATGACCTTTTTCACGTCAGCAAAATCCAGGTTGATAAACCCGTTGCTGATGATGAGGTCGGAAATGCCCTTGACCGCCTGGAGCAGCACCTCATCGGCCCTGGCGATCAGGTCCTTGAAGGTGGTGCTTCTGCTGCCCAGGGCCTTCAACCGCTCGTTGGGGATGATAATGAGGCTGTCCACCTCGCCCTTGAGGGCTTCAATCCCTTGCATGGCCCGCTTCATTCGTTTTTCCCCTTCAAAACTGAAGGGCTTCGTGACCACGGCCACGGTTAAGGCCCCTTTTTCCCTGGCCTCACGGGCGATAGTGGGTGCCGCACCCGTTCCGGTACCTCCACCCATTCCCGCCGTCAAAAACACCATATCAGCGGCATCCACGGCCTCTTTGACCTCCTGGACGCTCTCCTCGGCCGACAGCTTGCCGATTTCCGGGTCAGCTCCGGCACCCAGCCCCATGGTGACCGATGGACCGAGCTGAATCCTGTAAGAGCAACTGGACCGTTCGAGGTCCTGACAATCCGTGTTGGCGACAATGAAATCCACGCCCTTCAACTTATCCCTGATCATGTTGTTGATGGCGTTTCCTCCTGCGCCTCCAATGCCCATGACCTTGATCCTGGCCGTGTGCCGCTCCCTTTCTTCTACAAACTCAAACTTCATCATGTCCCTCCTTTTTGGTTATACAATGTCCTTAAACCATCGTTTCATCCTGTTCATGACCCGGTTAAAGATGTTTGTATCCCTTATCCTGAATTTCTCCGCCCGCTTACTCCTCTTGGACCCATAAAGGACGAGCCCCACGGCGGTGGCATACATGGGTTTGTTTACGACCTCTATGAGTCCTTTGATCCCCTGGGGATAACCCACACGGGCGGGGGAACTGAATATCTGCTCGCCCAGCTCAGTCACCCCGGAGAGTTCCGCGGACCCCCCGGTCACCACCACCCCTGAGCTGATCCTGTCTTCATAGCCGGCCCGGACAATCTCCCCATAGATGAGGGAGAATATCTCTTCCACCCGGGGCTCCAGGATCTCCCCCAGGATCTGGCGGGACAAGACCCTGGGTTTTCTGCCGCCCACACCGGGCACTTCTATGGTCTCCTCCTTGCCAATCATGGATGAAAGGGCACAGCCGTATTTGATTTTGATTTTTTCCGCCTCCAGCTTGGGTGTCCTCAGGCCCACGGCGATGTCATAGGTCAGGTTATCTCCGCCCAGGGCCAGGACTGAAGTGTGCTTGATGGCCCCTTTCGAAAAAATGGCCATATCCGTGGTCCCGCCGCCGAAATCAAGAAGGGCCGCACCCAGGTTTTGTTCTTCCTTTGAAAGGACCGCCTCACTGGAGGCCAGGGATTCCAGGACAATATCGCACACATCCAGTCCCGCCCTGTTCGCACACTTGATGATGTTCTGTGCAGAAGTCACCGCCCCGGTGACGATGTGAATCTTGGCCTCCAGGCGTACACCGGACATGCCCAAGGGATCCACAATGCCGTCCTGTTCGTCCACGATAAACTCCTGCACCAGGGTGTGGATGACCTCGCGGTCCATGGGGATGGCCACGGCGCGGGCCGCCTCGATCACACGGTCGATATCCTTTTTGGTCACCTCCTTTTCTTTGAGGGCGATAACCCCGTGGCTGTTAAAGCCCTTAATATGCCCGCCCGCAATGCCCGCATAGACCGAGCTGATCTCACATCCGGCCATGGTCTCCGCTTCCTCCACGGCCTCCTTGATGGAGTTCACGGTCCGCTCTATATTGATCACCACCCCTTTTCTCAGGCCTTCGGAAGGATGACTTCCTATACCGATGATCTCGACCCCGTCAGGTCGGGCCTCTCCGACCACGGCACAAATCTTGGTCGTTCCTATATCCAAACCAACAATGATTTCTCCAGACATTGCCTTGCATCCTCGGTAGCAGGTTTGCAGTTAACCTTCCTTAAAGGAGACCACGGCCCCGTTTTCGTAATTCAGATCAATGCGGGTCACCTCATCCAGCCGGCCAGTCTGCGTCAAATGGGCCGCCACTTTTTTCAACTCAGTCATTTTCCTGTCCAGTTCGCACCAGGCCAAACGCACCACCGCTCCCAAGTGATTAAAGTAGAGGGAAACCATGTTGTCCGGGCCGATATGGATCTCTGAAAGCGCCTCCAGGGACCACTGGCTTTCCTGGTTGTCCAGCACCTGCATCACCTGGAGGGCCCCCCGTAATTGGTTTTGCCTTTCAGGCCCTCGCTTTGAGAGCCCGGTGATAACGGGGAAATCCATCTCGTCAGCACCGGAAACCTCCTTAAACACCTCCCCCCAACGGTTCACATAGTAGATGCCCTCTGAAACCAACAGGGCGCAGGGGACCTCCTTTTCTGCATACACAATCAGGGTGTGAGGAAAACGCCTCTCAAGCTTTACGGACCTGACCCAGGGGTGTTGTTCCATTTTTTTCCTGACCTCTTCCAGGTTCAGCGACAGAAGGCCCATATCACTGGTCAGGCCGCTCAGAAGAATAATTTCCTTTCGTATCTTGTGATCCACCCCTTCCGCCTTTATCCTTTCCAGTTTCATGTAAGGGGATTGGACGAAGTAGTTGTAGAAGAACAGAAAGGAGACGCTGACTAGGGCGATAAAAATGAGAAAGAACACTATCTTAAGGAGTCCGGAACCCAGGCGGAAAAACACCCCCAGCAGAGGGATGCGCCCTCCCTTCTTTTTCCTTTTCACAGACTGGTTTTTCAACAAGGACCGTTTCTTCATCCCTTAACTGCCGAGGACCTGAATCTCCGGCTCCAGTTCTATACCCGTTTCTTTCTTCACCCTGTCCATGGCCAAGCGCATAAGGGCCAGGATGTCCCTTGCCGTGGCATGGGAAATGTTGACGATAAAATTGGCATGTTTTTCGGATATCATGGCCCCGCCGATTCGTTTCCCTTTCAGGCCCACCCCCTCGATAAGCCGCCCCGCAAAGTCACCCGGCGGGTTTTTAAACACCGATCCGGCGCTTGGCAAATCCAGGGGCTGCGTCGCCTTCTTCTTCTTCAAATACCGGGAAATCCGTGTCTCCACCCCTTCCCGGGCATCCGGGTCCAGGGTGAAGACACCCTGGACAACAACGCTCGCTTCTTCCAATTCCAGCTTCCGGTAAGAGAATTTCAATTGAGAGCGATCCATGGTGATCCGTTCACCCGTCCGTGTCAGGACCTGAAGGGACTTGACCCTGTCCCCGATCTCTTCCCCGAAGGCCCCTGCATTCATGGCGATAGCCCCGCCCACCGTCCCGGGGATCCCGGCGAGAAACTCCAGTCCTCTCAGCCCTCTCCGCCGGCAGCATGAGAGCAGGTCCGAGAGCCCCAGCCCTCCCCCGGCAGAGATGTGTGTGTCATCTTTCTTGCCTTCCTTAATGGCGGCCAGCGACCCCCGCAGCATGACCATGACCCCCTTCAATCCCTCATCAATGATCAGGAGGTTACTGCCCCTGCCCAGGGGCAGATAGGGGATTTCTCCCCGGTTAAGGTATGCCACCACCCGCGCAAGATCCTCCAGATCCTTCGCCTCATAAAGGGCCTCCACCGGTCCCCCCACACAAAGGGTGGTATGCTGAGCCATGGGGCTATCGAACCTGATCCTTCCCCGGGCCAGGGCCCTGAGTTCCTCTCGATGGCTCCTATCCATGGATCCCGGCCCTTTCCCCCAGCTTGGCCAGGAGGGCCTCGCCCACCTTGTATATGTTTCCTGCTCCAAGGGTCATTACCACGTCCCCGGATTGGACCGTGGACAACAGCTTAGAAAGGATGCTCGATTCATCCTGGCAAAAGATAACCTCTTTGTGGCCGTGTTCCTTGATCCCCTGGGCAAGCGACCCGGCACTCACCCCCTCAATGGGGCTTTCCCCTGCCGGGTATATGGGGACCACCACAAGGACGTCCGCCTGGTTAAAGCTGATTACAAAGCGTTCAAAGAGGGCCCGGGTCCGTGTATAACGATGAGGCTGAAAGGCGACGATCAGGCGCCGCTCCGGCCAGCACTCCTTGGCCGTCATGAGGGTGGCCAAAATCTCAGTGGGGTGGTGCCCGTAATCATCCAGGACAAGGATATTCTCCTTCTCTCCTCTGATATGAAAACGTCTTGCAAGCCCTCCCAGATTCCTGAGGCCCTCCTTGATCACCTCCACCTGGATATCCAGTTCAAGACCCACGGCTATGGCCGCCAGGGCGTTCAAGACGTTATGCTCCCCCGGTATGCCCACCAGGATCCTCCCCAGCGAGGTATTATGATAGAGGGTCTCAAAACTCACCCCGAATTCTTCATTTTCCAGGTCCCTTGCCTGGAGGTCGGACTGGGAAGTCATTCCATAGGTGATGTAGCGTTTATTAAGGCGAGGGATGATCCCCTGGATTTCTTCGTTGTCCAGACACAGAATGGCGGTTCCGTAAAAAGGGACCTTGTTGACGAAACTGACAAAGGTCTCCCGTATGCTCTCCATACTCCCGTAATAATCCAGGTGTTCATGGTCTATATTGGTGACGACCGCTATGGCCGGGGAGAGGGCCAGAAAGGATCCGTCACTTTCATCGGCCTCTGCTACCAGGATATCCCCTTGACCCAGCTTGGCGTTGGAACCGCCCCATATATCCAGCCTTCCCCCTATGATGACCGTCGGATCCAGGTTCGCGCACATGAGAATGGAGGCCACCATGGAGGTGGTGGTGGTCTTGCCGTGCGCCCCGGCCACGGCGATCCCGTATTTGAGGCGCATGAGTTCCGCCAGCATCTCCGCCCTGGGTATTACCGGGATATATCGATCCCTTGCCTCCAGGAGTTCGGGATTATCCGGTTTCACCGCGGAGGAATAGACAACCACGTCTGAACCCTCTACATGCTCCCTCCTGTGGCCCTTAAAAATACGCCCCCCCAATCGGGCCAACTCCCGGGTCACGCGGGAGTCTTTCACATCGGAACCGCTCACCTCGTAGCCGAGGTTGATCAAAAGCTCGGCTATTCCGCTCATCCCGATGCCTCCAATACCCACGAGGTGGATATGTTTTGTCTTCCAGAACTGCCTCATGGAACCGCCATCTCCAGGATCTTTCATTTCCCGTTCAGGGCCATCATTCGCTCAACAATGTCCTTAGCCGCCCCAGGACGACCCATTTGCCGGGCCCTTTCCCCCATTTCTCTCAGGAGGGCCGGGCGCTCCATATATCTGCAGATCGCCCGGGCCAGGGTTTCACCACTTAAATCCCTTTGGAGAATCATCTCCGCGCCCCCCAGACGGACCAGACTCCGGGCGTTTGACTCCTGATGCTGGTTGGCTGCATAGGGATAGGGGATCAAAATGGAAGGTTTTCCCAGGGTCGCCAATTCAAAGACCGTGGTTGCCCCCGCCCTGCTCACCACCATATCGGCCCGGTGATAGGCCCGTTCCATATCCTGGATAAAGGGCGTCACCTCTCCTTGAAGTCGTCTTCGGGTGTAATCCGCCATGGCCCTTTGATAGTCCCCTTCTCCGGTCTGATGAATGACTTCCGGTCTTTTCCCTTCCCCCTCCAGGTGCTCCAGGGCCTCTGTAAAGGCCAGATTTATGGCCCGGGCCCCCTGGCTTCCACCCATGACCAGCACCGTGAAAGGTCCTTTTTCTTTGTCCAGCGCATCCCGGTCCGAAAAGAGTTCCTCTCTGACCGGGTTTCCCGTGACGCAAACAGAACGGGCCGTGAGATAGGCCCGACTTTCTTCAAAAGAGATAAAAACCAGGTCCACGAACCTGGCCAACAGGCGGTTGGTGAGGCCGGGGAAGGAATTCTGCTCATGGATGCCCGTCTTGATTCCCAAACACTTGGCCGCAAGACACATGGGACCGGCCGAATAGCCTCCCACCCCCAGGACAAAACGGGGCCGGTGTGCCCTGAGGATGGACACGGACTGGAGCAGACTCTTGGGGATCTTCATCATGACCATAAGTCCCTTTTTCCACCCTCTACCCTTAAGCCCTTCCACGTCAATGGAGGCCACCGGATATCCATACCGGGACAGGATCTCCGCCTCCATCTTCTTCCGGCCCACTACAAAAAGGACTTCCCCTTTCCAGGACCTTCTCTCCAGTTCCCTGGCCACGGCAATGCCCGGGAAAAGATGCCCCCCAGTGCCTCCACCAGCAATGACCGCTTTTACCGGCCTCGAGGCCTTCGTGCGCTTGTCCTCTCTACCCGTTGCCATGCATCCCCGCCCTCAAACCGGTCAGTTATTTGAAGAGATATTGAGCAAAATCCCCACACCCAGGAGGTTAAAAACCAGCGATGACCCACCGTAACTGATAAAGGGCAGCGATAGGCCCTTGGTGGGGAGCAGTCCGGTCACCACACCCATATTGACAACCACCTGGAGACCCATAAGGCAGATCAAACCCAGGGCCAGGTAGCTCCGGTAGAGGTCCCGGGCCCCCAGGGCCACCTTTATCCCGCGAAAAAAGAGGACACCAAAGAGACCCACGATACAGGCCACCCCCAAAAACCCCAACTCCTCGGCGATGATGGAAAAGATGAAATCCGTGTGGGACTCGGGCAAATAAAACAACTTCTGTTTACTGTTTCCGAGTCCCGCGCCGAAAAGGCCCCCTGACCCAAAGGCCAGGAAGGAGTGGATAATTTGAAACCCTATCCCTTTTGGATCCTCCCATGGATTCAGAAAGGCCCACCATCTTTTAACCCGGTAATCGGCCTGCCAGATGAGCCACAGGACAACGGGGGCGGATAAGAGGAGCACGGAGACCAGGTGAAAAATCCTGGCGCCCCCCACAAAGAGGAGGACCATGACCCAGCAACCGATGATGACCGCCGTGCCCAGGTCGGGCTGGCAAACAATGAGGAGCATGAAGATGCTTGCCACCGTCAAATGGGGTAAAAGCCCCCGGGAAAAGATCTCCATGTGAGATCCTTTTTTGGCCATGGAATAGGCCATGTAGATGACCAGGGAAAGCTTGGCAAATTCAGAAGGCTGAAAAGAAAACCCTGCCCACCTGATCCATCTGGTGGCCCCCCCCACCTTGTATCCAAATCCTGGGAAAAGGAGGAGTACAAGCAAGCCCAGGCTCATAAGCATTAATGGATAGACCAATTTGCTGTAGAGGATGCAGGGGATGTTTTTGGCCATGATCATCACTCCGATACCCAGCATGCAAAACACGGCCTGTCGCTTGAGGTAGAAATAGCTGTCCCCCACCCGGTGGGCGGCCAGATGGGAACTGGCACTGTAAACGCCCACCAAACCCAAGGCCAACAGGAAAAGGACCGGGATAAGAATCATGTAATCGTAATGGGCCCCCACCCCTTTTTTCTCAGCCACGACTCAACCTCTCCACCGCGGTCTTAAACACCCTGCCCCTGTGTTTGTAGTCCAAAAACATGTCAAAGCTGGAGCATGCCGGGGCCAAAAGAACCGCATCCCCCGGGTCTGAAAATGAAAAGGCCGTGTCCACGGCGTGTTCCATATCTTCCGCTTCACAACAGGGCACCAGACCCTCAAAGGCCTGGCACAGAAGCCTTCGTGCCTCCCCCAGAAAAACAGCCGCCTTGACCCTCCCCCGGGCGGCCTCCACCAGGGGTTCATAGTCCGCTCCCTTGTGGCGGCCTCCTGCTATAAGCACAAGGGGCTTTTCAAAGCTCAACACCGACTGTACGGCGGCGTCTACGTTTGTGGCCTTGGAATCATTGTAGAATATGACCCCACCCTGTTCTCCCACCGCCTCAAGCCGGTGGGGAAGGCCCTTGAATCCGTCAATGGTCTCTTGGATGGTCGAGGGTTCGATGCCCAGGATCCGGCCGGCCAAAACAAGGGGCAGGAGATTCTCCCGGTTGTGTCTCCCGGGGAGGCCGAAAGATTCCAGAGAAAAAGACCACCGATCCCTGCCGTCCTCCCAGGCCTCCACCTTATTCTCTTCAATAAAGGCATCCCTTCCGGGGCCTCTTTGGATCCCGTAACGAAGCACAGAGACCCCTGAAGAGAGACGGACCGAGGCCAGTCTTTCATCTCCATCATTGAGGATCACATACTGATCCGGGCCCTGGTTCATGAATATCCTCAGCTTGGATTCGACATAAGCTTCGTAGTCCGGATACCGGTCCAGGTGGTCCGGTGAAATGTTCAAGATCACGGAGATGAAGGGGTTAAAGGTTTCTATGGTATCCAACTGGAAACTGCTCACCTCCACCACCACGAAGTCGGCCCTCTTCTCTTCTCCCAGATAGGCCATGAGGGGTGTACCGATATTGCCGCCCACAAAGACCTGCTTCCCCGCCCTGCGGAGCAGGTCACCCAGCAGGGTGGTGACCGTGGACTTCCCATTGGTGCCGGTTACCGCAATAAGGGGTTCTTCAATAAAGCGGCTGGCCAGTTCCAGTTCCCCCACGACGGGGATGCCGCCTTTGGCTGCGGCCTGAAGTGGCGCCAGGCTGTAGGGGACTCCGGGGCTTAGGATGATCATGTCCGAAACCAAGAAAGTCTCTTTTCTGTGGCCGCCGCTTTCCACTCTGACCCCCAGCGCCCTGAGTTCCTCCGAGATCCCGGGGTCAAGCTCTTCCTCGGGCCTGATCTCGCTCACCGTTACCACCCCGCCCTGTCGGGCCACCCACCTCGCCGACCAGAGCCCTGACAGACCCAGGCCCACTACCAAGACCTTCTTTCCTTGAAAGATTTCCCTTTGTCCGGCGTCTATCCTCAAAGACTGGGCCCCTTTCAAAAATAGCAATTCTATCCCTCTCCGCCGGCCCTACCTCAGCTTCAACGTCCCCAAGGACAAGAGGGCCAGGATAATGGCTATGATCCAGAACCTTACAATCACCTTGGGTTCCGGCCAACCCTTCAACTCAAAATGATGGTGAATGGGGGCCATCCGGAAAATCCTCTGTCCCCCGGTGAGCTTGAAATAGGCCACCTGAAAAATCACCGAGAGGGCTTCAAAAACGAACAGTCCTCCCACCAGGATCAAGACAAGCTCCTGCTTGGTGATGACCGCCACCACCCCCAACACAGCCCCGAGGGGAAGGGAACCCACATCCCCCATGAAAATCTCCGCCGGGTAGGCGTTGTACCACAAGAATCCCAGACCCGCCCCCACCACGGCCCCGCAAATAATGGCGATCTCTCCCGCTCCCGTCACATAGGGAATCTGCAGATAGGAGGCGATCTTCACATGGCCTGCCAGATAGGAGAAGGCCACATAACTCGCAAAAGCCACAATGAGGGGGCTGATGGCCAGTCCATCCAGCCCGTCAGTCAGGTTTACGGCATTGGACGCCCCCACAATAACAAACACCACGAGGGGGATATACCATAGACCCAGGTCCGGAGAGATCATTTTGAAAAAAGGCAGGTTCAAAGAGGTGTCATAGCCGGGGTAAACATAGAGTGCCACGGCAGCCACAAGGGCCATCAGGGACTGGAGGGAGAACTTCCAGCGGGCCTTTAACCCCCGGCTGTCCCTCCTGGTCATCTTCAGATAATCGTCCATAAAACCGATGAGACCGAATGATAGAAGCACAAAGGCCACGATCCACACGTAGATATTCTTGGGGTCCGCCCAAAGCAGGGTGGGGACCATAATCGCCGGAATGATCAGGCACCCTCCCATGGTGGGAGTCCCTGCCTTTGATTTATGGTTGGGAGGGCCGTCATCACGGATATATTGACCCACCTGCATGGCATGAAGCCGGGTTATCACCCACCTTCCAAAGATAAAACAGATCATGAGGGCCGAAAGGGTAGACAGAATGCTCCTGAAGGTGATGTAGCGAAAGACATTCAGCCAGGAGATATCTGTATGAAAAAAATGGATGAGCTTGTAGAGCATGGTGATCCCTCTTGCCCGTTCCTCAGGCCCTTACATTCTTTTCATGTCCTGTCCGGCCGGCCATGGCTGCACCGACTTCCTGGAGCAGCCTGGCGATGCTGACCGGCTTCTCGAGTTGACTCACCACCGTGGGCAGGTTTGGATCCGAAAGTCTGCGGTCTGATACGTCTCCCGTCATAATGATAACTTTCTCTTTCCTGCTGTTCTTCTTCATGCGCTTAAGGAGTTCTATACCGTCCAGCCGGGGCATGTGGATGTCCGTGATCACCAGGTCAAAGCGGGTGTGGCCCAGTTGGCTCAGGGAATCCTCCCCGTCCTCCGCCATGCTTACCTCAAAACCCTCTCCGGATAAGACATCCCATAAGAGGTGCCTCACCCCCCTTTCGTCATCAACCACCAGAATCTTCTTTGATGCGCTCACGACCATCCTCCTTGATCCCCGAGATCCCCCCGGAGGGCTTCCACCACCCTTTCCAGACCCGCTTTTCGAGAGCCCTTCACCAGGATGACGGCGCCGGCTGTAACTTGCTCTCTGATACTCTCCACCATGTCCTCATGGGATCCGACCACCCGGGCCCGGTCCGCAGACATGCCGGATGAGAGGCCCCCCCGCACCGTGTCTGGGGCGTGTTCGCCCAGGGCAAGAAGGAGATCCGCCCCATGCCCCGCGGCCATACGGCCTGCCTCCTGGTGCGCTTCAGCCGACTCCGGACCCAGTTCCATCATCTCCCCCAGGGCCACAAGCACCGGCCCCCGGGCCGAGGCCTTTACTGCAGCCAAGGCGGCCTTCAGGGAAGAGGGATTGGCATTGTAGGTGTCATCCACGAGCACCATGTCCCTTTGCAAAGAAACGATTTCAAACCGGCCCTTCATACCCGTGAACCCGGCCAGCCCCTGGAGGATTGGCTCCGGGCCTTTGTTGAGACACAGGGCCGCCGCGGCTGCCGCCAGGGCGTTCTGGACGTTGTGGAGGCCGGGCACCCTGAGCCTTGCTTCCCAGGAGCCCGTCGGGGCCTCAAGACGAAAGCACATGCCCTCCCAGCCCAAATCGCGGATGCCAGAGGCCCTCACCTGATTCCCCTCCCCCAGCCCAAAGGTCATCGCCTCCCTTTTAAATCGGGAAACCCCCTCCATGAGGAAGGAATCATCGCCGTTCAAGACCACCCGAGCCTTTTCGGAGAGGGCTTCCAACATTTCGAGCTTGGCCTCGACCACTCCCTTCAGATCGCCCACCCCTTCAAGATGGGCCATCCCCACATTGGTAATGACCCCCACATGGGGACCTGCGATCTTGGTCAGGCGCCGTATCTCTCCCGGCCGGTTCATCCCCATCTCAAGGACCGCCTTTTCATGCCCCTCCTCAAGGCGCAGCAGGGACAGGGGGAGTCCGACCAAATTGTTCAGGTTTCCCTCGTTCTTGAGCGTCCTCTCTTCCGTCTCAAGGATGTGAAAAACCATTTCCTTGGTCGTGGTCTTACCTGAACTGCCGGTAATGGCCACCACCTGGACCGGGTGCTCCCTTCTCCACCAGATGGCCAGATCCCCCAGGGCCTCCAGGGTGTCGGCCGCCCCTATGACCACCACCTCCTTGGAAAAGTTGGGTGCGGGACGGTCCTTCTGAACAACCATGCCCGCGGCACCGTTCTCTACGGCCTTTTTTAGAAAATCATGGCCGTCGTATCGTTCTCCTTTGAGGGCCAGGAAAAGGTCACCCCGTCTGATCTTTCTCGAATCCGTGGAAAGGCCATGAAAAATCCTGTCCGGAGGCCCCAATAAAAGGGCACCATCGATGGATGAAAGGATTTCCCGGGCAGTGACGGCACCCCAGGCCGCGGCCATTTCACACCTCCCTCAAGGCGGCCTCTAAAGCCGCCTTCCTATCATCAAAGGCCCTTCTTTCCTTGCCCACTATCTGATAGTCTTCATGCCCCTTCCCTGCTATGAGGATGAGATCTCCAGGCTGTGCCATACGCGTCGCCATCCGAATGGCTTCCCCCCGATCCAGTTCCACCATATATCCCCGGTGAGGCCCCGGGGATCTTGAGGAGTCATTGATCTTTTCCAACTCCGAATGCCGGACACCCTCTTCAATCTGCAAGGCGATGGTGAGGGGATCTTCAGTGCGTGGGTTGTCCGAGGTGATAATCACCAGATCGCTGTGCTCCCCTGCCACGCGGCCCATCTCCGCCCGTTTGCCCTGGTCCCGGTCTCCTCCGCAACCGAAGACCGTAATGACCCGTTCCTGTGCAAGGGGCCTCACCGCTCCCAGGGCCTTCTGAAAGGCATCGGGCGTGTGGGCGTAATCCACAAATATGGGCAGGGACCGCCTGTTTTTGACCCGTTCCAGCCGCCCGGGGACCGTTTCAAGCCCCTCCAATCCTTTCCCGACCGTCTCCACATCAATACCCAGGCACAGGGCTGCCCCGGTTGCGGCCAGGATATTGTAAACATTGAAATCCCCCACCAGACGCGAATGGATCCTCCTCTTTCCCGAAGGGGTAACCAAAGTGGCCGTCAATCCGGAGGTACTTGCTTGAATGTCTTCCGCCCTCACGGCATTTCCTTCCCCCAATCCATAGGCCAGCACCGGGGCATCGGTGATTTTTGCCAGGTCTCCGCCCCGGGGGTCATCCATATTGATGACCGCCGTGGTCTCCCCGGAGGCCCTTTGTGCAAGCCCCTTGAACAGGCGGGTTTTTGCCTCGAAATAGGCCTCCATGGAATTGTGGTAGTCCAGGTGATCCCTGGAAATGTTTGTAAACACCGCCGCCCTGAAGGGACACGACCGGGTCCTTCCCTGGTCAAGGGCATGGGAGGATACCTCCATCACCACATCCGTCACCCCGGCATCCGCCATCTTTCTCAAGGCCTTCATGAGGTCAAGGGATTCGGGGGTGGTCACCGGTGCCCCACAGGTGTATCCCGGGTATCGGTAATTGATGGTTCCTATGACTCCGGCCCTCGCTCCTGCACGCAATAACACGGCCTCCAGCAGGTAACTGGTGGTTGTTTTCCCGTTCGTCCCTGTAATCCCAATGAGGTTCATCCCCTCGAAAGGTCGTCCATAAAAGGTCGCACTGAGCTCTGAGAGTGCCGCCCTCGAGTCAGGGACCTGGATCACGGTGACGTCCTCCTTGACCCCCTCGGCTTCATGGGTGACAAGGGCCACAGCACCGTTTTTCACCGCCTCCCGCAAAAAATGATGGCCGTCCTCTGTATGTCCCTTCAGGGCCACAAAGAGATATCCGGGGCGGACCTTTCGGGAATCGCAGGCCAGGCCTTCTATTTCCAGGTCACGGTCTCCTTGGAAATTGTTGATGGCTATTCCATTAATCAGTGAGGCCAACCTCATGATCCCCTCTTTCCTTCCACGCCCCTTCTCCGGCAAAGGCCCCGAACCGCCTGCCGAGGAGCCCCTCCTACCCGGGGGGTCTGAAACGGACCTTTACCACTCGCATTTCTTGAACCGGTGAACCCGGGCTGGGGTCCTGTTCCGCGGCCAAACCCGTTCCCTCTGGAATCACCCTAAGACCCAGGGATCTGCCCTGTTTAAGGACCTCCCGCATTCCCAGCCCCGTAAAATCCGGCAGGAGCCCCGCTTTCACCCTCAGTTCGAGGGCAATCCGCTCGATTTCTTCCGAAGCCGGATCCTTGGCCACGGGTCCGGGGGCCGTGCTATCGACATGGTCTACCAGCCGGATCTGGGGATTGATCCGCAGGTGGTTGAGTGTCCACAGGCCCACCTCCCGGAAGACAGGCCCGGATACCACACCGCCGTAAGAAATGCCTTTGGGCTCATCGATCACCGCCACAATCACCAGTCTAGGCCCATCCACCGGCACAAAGCCTGCGAAAGTGGCCACATGCTTGGTCCTTGAATAGGCCTTGGTCTCGGGGTCCACCTTTTGTGAGGTCCCTGTCTTTCCGGCCGCCTTGTATCCCGGGATGGCCGCCTGGGGAGCGGTTCCCCTGTCGGTTGTAACCCCTTCAAGGATCCTTGCCACTTCCCTGGCGGTGCCGGGGCTAATGACCCTCCTCAGCATCTTGGGGTAGGTCTTCTTGATGGTCGCCCTTGAGGCGTCCACCATGGATTTGACCACATAGGGCCGCAGCAGTTTGCCTCCGTTTGCGATGGTCGACATGGCCATGGCCAATTGTAGAGAGGTTGCAGTGGCACCCTGTCCGAAACAGATGGTGGCCCGTCCGATGGGTTTGGTGTCTTTGGCCGGCCGGATAAAGCCGCTCCTTTCCCCCAAGAGGTTGATGCCGGTCTTGCTCCCGAATCCGAACTTTCGCAGGTATTGACAAAACCGCTCATACCCCAATCTGGCGCCAACCTTTATGGCCCCGATGTTACTCGAGTGGACCACGATATCCGAGACACTCAGTTCCCCGTATTCATGGGTATCGTGTATCAGATGCCTACCCACCCTGAAGGCGCCGTTCTCACAATCAAATGTTGTTTCAGGGGACACCACGGATTCCTCCAAACAGGCCGCCAGAAGAAAGGCCTTGATAGTGGAACCGGGCTCAAAACAGTCTGTGATGGTACGGTTCCGCCATTCGTGGGGCTTGTACTTATCAAAAATATTCGGGTTAAAACCCGGAACCACGGCCATGGCCAGGATTTCTCCGGTGTTGGGGTCCACTACCAGGCAGTGACCGCTCTTGGCCTTTGTCTTTTCCACCGCGGATTTCAAGACCTGCTGGGCCTTATACTGGATGTCTTTGTCAATGGTGAGGACCAGGTTCTGCATGCCCTGGTCGGGAGCGACAGGCCTGCTGATGGAAAAGGGCCGGCCCAGGGCGTCACGCATATGGATAAGGCGGTGTTGGGGCCCCCTCAAGAATTTATCGTATCTCTTCTCAAGGCCTTCAAGTCCCTGATTGTCGGTGCCCGCAAACCCTATCAGGTGAGCGGCGATCTCTTTGCACGGGTAATAACGCCTGGTTTCCGGTGTCACCCCCACCCCCTCCAAGTCGAGGGCACTGACCTTTTCCGCCCGGCTCGTCGGGATTCTCCGGGCGAGCCACACAAAGGATTGGGAACCCTTTATGAGTTCCCGGGTTTCGTCAAGGGGCATCCCCAGGACCCGCGATAAAGATCGCGCTGTGGTGTTCTTGTCTTTGATTCGATTCGGATGGGCATAAACAGAACCCACCTCGATACTTACAGCCAGTTCATGGCCTTCCCGATCATAGATGGTTCCCCGCTTGGGAGGCAGTTTGGTGGTCCCGATATATCCCTGCCGCGCAATGGACTCCAGGTGATCCTTTTCCAGGATCTGGAGCTGGTAGGCCCTTGCCAGTATTGTGCCCAGGCCGGCAAGGTAGAAACCGGCCACCAGGTAAATTCGGAAGCGTATCCATTTCTTGTCCCTGACCTTCATTTCAAGACGACGATCTGCTCGGGTGAAGGCGCTCTTAGGCCCAGTTTGCGCACGGCTATGTTTTCCAGGTTCTCTGTGGACTTTAAGATGGCCAGCTCCACCTTGAGCTTGCGGTTGATCTCGAGGAGTTTCATTTCCTGTTTCTTCAACTGGCTCAGATCATAACCGATCTGGGTCCGTTCAAAATTGGACCACACATAACCGATACCGCTCCCCATAAACAGGAAGAGCAAGAGGATAATGAGGAGAACCTGTTTTCGAGTTATATGAAAACGCCTTTGCCTGACCCGGGAGTTCCTCACCCGCACCCCGGTCCTGGCGTTCCTTGACTGCACCATTTTGGCCACTCTCTCCGGTCTGGTCATGATTATACCCTCTCCGCCACCCTCAACAGGGCACTTCGGGCCCTTGGATTTTTCTCGATTTCCTCGGGACTCGGCCTTAGAGCCTTCTTGAAAAGGCGTCTAAACACAGGCCTGTTCCCACACACACAGCGGGGAAAATCGGGGGGGCAGGTACACCCCCTCTCCCAATCGGCCATCGCCCTTTTTACCTTCCTGTCTTCCAGGGAGTGGTAAGACAGGATACACAGCCTCCCACCCCTCTCCAGCAGGGAGGGGACCTTGCCCAGAAACACTTCCAGGTTTTCCAACTCCCTGTTCACCGCTATTCTGAGGGCCTGAAATACCCGTGTTGCAGGGTGCCTTGTTTGGAAACGGCGAGAGGGAGGAAATACGGATTTGACCAAGGCCGCCAGCTCGGAGGCCTTTTCTATGGGTCTTTTTCTCCGTCCCCTCACAATGGCCCGCGCAACCGCTTTGGCCCTCCTTTCTTCACCATAATCCCTGAGTACCTTCTCCAGCTCCCTTAGAGAAAGCTGGTTTACCAGGTCTTTGGCGGTCAAATCCTCACCAGGGTCCATGCGCATATCCAGGGTTTCATCCCGGGTAAAACTGAAGCCCCGTCCGGATTGCTCCAGTTGATAAGAAGACATGCCCAGGTCCAGCAGGATCCCGTGAGGCAAATTGAACCCCCGCCTCTTGAGGATCCTGTCCAGGTCCGCATAGTTGGCCTGGACCGCCCAAAGTCGCTCGCCGAGAAAGCCGAGCCGCCTCCTTGTGAATTGAACCGCTACCGGATCCCTGTCCAGACAAATGAGGCGTCCCTCTCCACCCAAGGCCGCGGCCACGGCCACGGCGTGTCCGCCGCTACCCGAGGTGCCGTCCACGTATAAGCCGTCAGGGAAATGGACAAGGTGCTTAACAACCTCTTTTTCCAGGACCGGTTGATGAGGATAGTCCAAGACCAGGCCTTCTAAATACCTAACTCGGAAAGGGCTTGACTGGCCTTCGGAAAATTCTTCTTAGCTCTCTGGAATTCCTCCTCCCATCGGCCCTTTTCCCAGATTTCAAACCGCTTCAGTTCACCTACCAGGACAACCTCTTTATCCAGTCCGGCGATCTCACGCAGGTCGGGGGGGATGGTGATCCTTCCCTGTTTGATGGGACATTCCACGGCACCGGAGATGAAGTACCTCAAATAGGTATTTACCGCGTGATCGAATTGGGGAAGATTGGCCGCTTTCTCCTCAACCACCCGCCAGTCTTTGCTGGCGAAGGCCCACAGGCAGGCGTCATGGTTGGTCAGGAACAGGATGTTCTCTGATTTTTCCTCCAGGACATCTCTGAACCTTGCGGGTATGGCCAACCGGCCCTTGCTGTCAAGGGAATGTCTGGAACGCCCCCGGAACATGGCACCACCTTTGTGACACTTTACACCACTTTATTCCACTTTATGCCACTTATATGGAAACAAGATTCGCTTGTCAAGGAAAAAACAGAAAAATTTTGGGGTTATTTTAACGGGAGAGGGTATGGAAAAAATAAATGAGGGAAACCACATAGACCCCCGTGAAGAGGAAATTCAAGGTGAGGCCTGAATAGGCATAATCCTTGTCCCCCCTCTCGGGGATAAGGGGGATGGATTTGAGGGAAGAAACCAGTCCGGAGAGCAGCACAAGGGGCACGATGGTCAGGTAGGGGATGGAAAACCTCAACAGGTTGAAATCCCCTCGGTCAATCAGGATCAGGATACCGGTCACGGCGGCTGCAACAAAGGGCAGCAAAAAACCGGCTATTGCGAAATGATTGGTTTTTTTGAAGGCGTAAGGTTTCACGATCCTGCCCCGGTTTGCCCACTCGGAGCTGAGCCGCCGTCAGGGATTACAGATGATGGGGAGGACTCCAGGGATCACATCAATCTCAACGGGAAGCCGGCCGAACTGCTCACCGTCCATGTCCAGCAGCACGGTCTCCGTTGAAGATGCCGTGACCCGCCTCCCCTCTTGCTTCTTGATCTTGGGGTGCTCATAGATCCGGCCGTTATACAGTTTAGGGAGGTTCCAAAAGACCTGGGCCAGGTTCAAGTCACCGATGAGGGTGATCTGAAACAGGCCGTCGCTCAGATCGGCTCCGGGCGCCACCCGCATGCCTCCTCCATGGTACTGACCGTTGGCCACCGCCACATTCCACGCCTGAATCTCTTCATCAAAATCCCCGTCTATAGTAACGCGCATGATCTTCTTGTTATAGAGCAAAAGGGCGAGGAGGGTGGCCCATATAAAGGAGAAAAAGCCGCCAAAGACCTTGGTGGTCTTATTCACCCGGTCGTCGACCTCTCCGCCCAGGCCGAAGCTGACCACATTGTGAAAGTAGCGGTATGACGGCCGACCCTCGCGGTGGTGAAAAGTCAGTCTTCCCAAATCCACATACCGCACATGCAAGCCCAGGATATTGTCCAGGCCCCGGTCCGGGTCTCCGGGAATGGAGGCGGATTTGGAGAAATCACCTCCCGTGCCCCGGGGCATAAAGGCAAGGGGGACAGGGCGGAGCAAATTCCCGGCTTCATCCAGGAGGCCGTTGATGACTTCATTCAGGGTACCGTCCCCACCCACGCAGATCACCATGTCCGCCCCTTCCAGTACGGCCTCACGGCACAACCTGGTGGCATCTCCCGGGCCCTTGGTGATGCGGGTGGCAAAGACGCCCAGGCGATCCTTCACCTTTTTTCGGAGGCCGGGCCATTGCTTGCCCACGGCCCCGTTCGCCGCCCTGGGGTTGACAATAAAGACCAGATTTCCGGCCACGGCCTTATCCCCCGGATAAGCCCTCCATGAGGGCCATCACATTGTGGCCCAGCACATGATGGTTATATCCGCCCTCCAGGATAGCGAAGCACCCCCCGCCTCCCTTCCCGGCGGCCTCCAGGACAAGCTCCCCGATCTCCCGGTAATCCTCTGTGGTCAGGTTGCCGCCCCAGTCGTCCTCGTGGTTATCAAAGCCTGCGGAGATGCCTATAATATCGGCTTCGCAGAAATCCATTTCTTCTTTGACCTCCGCCAAACAGGCATCCCGATGGCCGGCCGCCACATTGTGCACGGTCACGTAACTCCTGCCCTTGAGGAGGTTCACCGTTCCATCCCCAAAGTGCAAGTCAATATCCAGGACGTAAGCGGTCTTGATCCGCCCTTGGGCCTTGAGGCATTCCAGGGCAACAGCCATGTTATTAAAATAGCAGAAACCCCACGCCGACCCTGCTGATGCGTGATGGCCCGGAGGCCTGATAAGCCCGAAACACGGCTCTGACAGGCCCAGGGTGGCCGCCTGGATGGCACCGCCCGCGGCCAGGGAAGCGATCTCGAACACCCCCTGTCTCTTCACCCTCTCTATATGCAGGGCCTCATGGACCCGGGCGATATCCTCCTCGGAGGCCGGGCTCGCCGTGACGAACTCCGCCTTGGGTCGGATCACTTCCACCACCGCCTCCATGCGGCCTGGGGCAGAGGCCGGGTCCGAGGAATAAACCTGGTAAAAGTCCTCATGAAACACGGTTTTCATACCCATTCCCCTTTTTGGACTTCGCTCGGCGCAAGCCCACCCCCTTCGGCCTGCTCAGGGCAGGCCCTCCGGGGGCGATTTTCCGGCTATTTCTTCGGGCCAAGGTCCCTTTTTTAGGGTTACTTCTTGAGCTTCTTGATCATCTCTTCCACTTCTTCGGCGCCCTCTGCATAAAAGCGCTCCTCCTCCGGGTCCAGTTGCCTGAGCAGTCTCAGGAACTCGCCGGCATGGACCCTTTCTTCATCCGCGATGTCTTTGAGCACTTCCACGGCCAGTTCATCATCAATGGACTCAGCGAGCTGCATGTAGAGCTGGACCGCCTCATATTCCGCAGCCACCAGAAAGCGGATGGCCCGGATCAGTTCTGGTTTGGTGAGTTTCCTGTCCCGGGCAAGGCCAGAAAAAGGGGTTCCAAATTCAGGCATAGTCAGTCCTCCTTTGGGGTTATGAATAAATATAACCTTCAGTAACCATCTCGATTCACGTATCTTCCGTCATTGGGCGCCCCTTTGGAGCCACGGCCACAAAGGCCGTAGGCCCTGCCACGACATGGATGCCGTTCTTCAATTTAAGGACGTAGAACTCATAATCCGATTCCGTCATTTCAATAATCCTCCCCCTTGCCCCGCGATATCCCTTGGTCATTTCCACCAAGGTCCCTGTTTCATACATGTTATCCTCCTCTTGATACGCCTAACCGGGGAATCTCTCTTCAAAGGGCCGGACCCGGTTTACGCTTACAGGGTGGCATAGATGAGGTCTTGCGCCCGGATATACTTGGATTCGTCAATGGTCAGTCCCCTGCTTAGCAGCGCCAGGACCTCCTCTTTTGTTTCAGGAAGCTTATAACCCTCATAGGACTGATCCAGGAGAGGCATGGGCCCCAGCTCCGAGCGGTAACAGGGATTCATGGCGTGATCAAAGCACAAACGGGATGTCACCGTGAGGTCGCTCACGAGCATGCCGATCTCCCGGATGACGCTGTGGGGAGACAGGAGCCTGAGGGTCCCCTTTTCATATTCCTCGAAGATGGGAGTCCCGAATCGGGGGACAAGGGGCCTTGACCGGATAAAGTGCGGGTTGATTTCATTCAGGACCCGGGCGGTATTCTTTGCGTGCTCCATGGATCCGTCCAGGCCCCCCAGACCGGGCATGACATAGAGGGAGAGCTCCATGCCGGCCTGGATCACCTTTTTCCCGGCCCTCACGTGTTCCTCGCCGGTAATCCCCTTTTTCACCTTTTTCAAAAGGGCGTCGTCTCCTGTCTCCAAACCCACATGCAGCCTTGAGAGCCCCGCCTGCCTTAATTCCTTGAGTTCTTCGAGGGGCTTTTTCAAGGCCGTCTTGGCCCGGGCATAGGAGGTTACCCTTTCCAGGGAGGGAAAGCACTCCTTGAGGTATCTTACAATCTCAAGGAGTTCATGGGTTCTCATGATCAAGGAGTCTGCGTCCTGGAGAAAGGCGGACCTGCCCCCTGAGGCCAGCCAGTAAAAAACAGTGGTAAAGGTGGGGCTGGAGGTCATCCCCGAATACCTGTCCACCACGGAACGAAGCAAGGAGCTGTCCACCTTTCCCTCACGTCCGGATTGAACCGAGGCCTCCACAATCGCGTCGGTGATCGCCCTGACCGTATCAATATCCCTTTTGATCTCTTCCACGGGTCGCAACTGGAATTTCTGATGATCATAACTGATCCCTGAACAAAAGGTGCACCTGTTCCAGGGGCAATTCCTGGTGGCACGGATGAGGAGGGAATGACTCCCCCCTTCACTGGGCGGCCTTATGAGCCCTACATCTATTTCCTGATCCAACGCCATCTCCTCACCCTCTCTTTGATGGGTCAACCCAAGTCTCAAAGGCAGGGTTGTACAGACAATTTTTACCCACAATTCCCAATAAGATCAACCCCGTTGTTGCAAACGCATTGAGTTCCAAAATATACAACTTAAGCAAGAACAAGAACCTATGCCATTTTACATCCAGGGTCTGGATATATCACTATTGGTGAATTCCGAACTTAAAGCGTTAAAAGTGGCATTTGAAGCCCTAGAAGGCAAAATGCGGAAACCTTAAGCGCCCTTTATGCAACAACGGGGTCAAGACAAAGATGTTGGTAGTTCAGGGGAAAACCTGATGGACCAGTCTCTTGATCTTAGCCGGGTCCACCGCACCTTTATGCAGGGTGCAGGCGAATTGGGCCTCCTCGCGGATATCCAGGCTGGGACTGCTCGCCCGGCTGTCGGTTCCCAGGTAGACACGGACCCGTGCTTCCAGATAGGCTTCCAGGGGCATACGCCCGCAGGAGAGCAAATAATTGGATCGAGGACAATGGACCACGGAACACCCGGAACGGGCAATGGCCTGGATGTCTCCTCCGGTCACGTGAACCGCGTGAACAAGGATGGGCCGGGCCTCCAGGACCCCTCTGGAGGCAAGGTAGGCCACGGGCCTGAGGCGGGGGATGGGTTGTATTTGGGGCCAGAGCCTTTCCACCGCCGACCCCGGTAGCCCGCCCAGACTCCGGATCTTCCCCTGCCCCAGCCACTCCGTCTCCGCAGGGGACTCGGCCACGTGCACGGAAAGGGGCACACCCTCGGCCCGGCACCAGACCGCGGTCCTTTCCAGGAGCTCGGGATGGCAGGAATAAGGGGAATGGAGGGATAGGCCCACTTCCATGGCCCCGTAATTCGGGTGCCTCCGGGCCTTAAAAAGGGCCTCTTTGGCCGCTTCAAGCCTTTCCAGGGCCTTTTGTCTCCTGAGACCCAACACCTCCAGGTAAACCACACCCTGAAGCCCGCTCCCGAGCAAGGGCTCTACGCTCTGCCAGGTGGTTGTGATATCACCGACATGGCTTGTCCCGCAGGCCTGGAGTTCCCGGATCCCCTGTCGAACCCGCTCCTGGATCCGGTTTTTCGGCTGGCACAGGGTCCGGAGGGCCAAGCGGGCCATCCATCCCGGGAAGGAGACCGGCTCAGACGGGCAGAGACAGGACAGGCCGGTGAGTTCCAGGTGGGTATGGGCATTGGTGAGGGGCATCATTTCAGACCAGTTCCCCCGGCCCCTCATTTCTCTCGACCTCAATGAGATGATTGACGAGGATCCCCCAGAATTCCTTGAGACCCCTGTCTGTTAAAACCGCCTCATAGCGCCAGCCCATGTGCTGGCCGCAGTGACCACAAAAGGCCAGGCGCCATCGATATCCAGGGAACCACGTGTGGGCCTCAGTGGCCTCCCCCGCGACTACAGCCCCCGGACAGGCGGAAAAGGCATGAAAATCGCATTCCACCCTTGAGGGGTTGACGAAGAAGTGCCTGGTCTTGCCCCCTATAGGGATTTTTTCATCCGAGTGGGCAATAAAGCTCCCGCACACAATACATTCATAGGCCTTGGCACCATTGTCCTGGTTTCCATCCATGACCGTGTGAAAGGACAAAACAGGCAACTCACCTCTCCAGGATTGAGGCCGTTCTCTGTCCCCGGGCCTCATAGACATACAAGAAGGCGGGTTTCATTCAGGGTCATATGAGGCGGTCGGGGTGCATACCATTCCCCTAGATGACGGGGCCCACCGTATAAATATCCATGGCCTTTGCATACCCGGATATTTCCGCCTTGGTCAGCTTACCCGAAGCCACCTCCAAGATCTCCTCAACAATCCGGCGGCCTGCCTCTTCCAAGGTTTCTTTCCCCGCCATGACCGCACTGACATCCATATCCATGTGGTCCCTTAATTTGTTCCAGGTCAGCGCATTTCCCGTGATTTTGATCACCGGCACAAAGGGAAACCCCTGGGGAGCCCCCAGACCGGTGGTAAAGACGATCACATTACAGCCCGCCGAAGCCAGGCCCGTGAGAAGTTCCGGCTCCCTTCCCGGTGAATCCATGACCACGAGGCCCTTCAAAGACGGCTGGACCCCGTATTCATAGACGGCCTCTATCGGAGCATGGCCTGCCTTGGCGATGGCCCCCAGGGACTTTTCTTCAATGGTGGTAAGGCCCCCCTTGATGTTCCCCTCGGTGGGCTGTCCTCCCCGGATATCCACCCCGGCCGACTTGGCCCGATTCTCCATGTCTCGGACCAGATCCAGGATTTGCCGGCCCACCTCTTCATCCCGGGCGTGCTGGGCCAGGAGGTGTTCCGCCCCGATGAACTCGGTCACCTCCCCCAACACGGAAGTGGCCCCTGCCTCAACCAGGATATCCGAGGCAATGCCCAAGGCTGGATTCGGCGCCAGTCCGGAGGTGGTGTCGGAACTGCCGCATTTAAGGCCTAACACGAGATCACTGTCCGGGCAGGGGACCCTCTTCATGGTGGAGGCCTCCTGGACCATGTCCTGGGCCAGCAACACCCCCCGGGACAGGGACCGGGCTGCGCCGCCGACATCCTGAATCACAATGGTCTCCACCCGTTTTTCCGCCTCCATGATCCCTTGAGCCACCTCTTCCACCGGGGTGCTTTCGCAGCCCAGACTGACAAGCAAAACAGCAGCGAGGTTGGGGTTTTTGCCCAGGCCGATCAAAGTACGGGTTACGCGTTCGATGTCAACCGGGGTCTGGCAACAGCCCTGGTGGTGGGTAAAGGCGGCGGCCCCCTGAACCTGACGGGCAATCCCCTCCGCCACCTCATTGGCACAAACAACGGTGGAAACGACACCCACATCATTTCTGGTACCTGCCCTGCCGCTACTCCGCTTATATCCTTCAAATGGCATGTTCCCACCCCCTATGTTTCCAGGTCCCCCCTCCCCCGGAGGCTCTCGATATTATGGATATGGGCATGGGTTCCTGAAGGGATATCCTTCGTAGCCCTTCCCATCACCTCTCCGTATTTGAGGATATGGCTCGCCTTTTCTATGTTCCGCACCGCAATCTTATGTCCATAAGGGATGTCCTCCTGGACCAGGATTCCCACTGTCTTCTCCCCCACCCCGATCCGCACCGTCTCCCCTGGGTGAACATCCCGGAGCGCCGTGGCCACATTGTCTGATTCCTTGATCATGATGGCATCCTTTTCCATGGTCACCCCCTTGTGAGTGGTTCTCTCCCTCATTTCCGGGCCGCCCTTTCGGCCCGGCCCCCTTACCACAGGTCTGAAAACCTGTTCAGGCCGGACAGAGGATCATAGGATATGCGGACCCTTTTCCCGATAGGCTCCTCGGTAGTCATGGCGGTCACAAGGGACATATCCCTGCCGTTGACGGCATAAATCCGGTCTCCTTCCCCTGTATTGGCCACAACCAGGCCGGACCGGGGCCTGCCTTCCTGGTCATAGGAGACACTGTAGGTCTCCAGTGTATAAACACCCTCCCCTTGTTCAAGGACCCGCCTTTGGGGAAGGCCTTTTTCCACATCGTGGGCGTATTCTTCTGGATCACCAAGATGGAACCCCTCCGGTCTGACGCCCGAATAGATGCCCACCGCAAACTTGTGCATGTGCCAGCTCAGGCACTCCACAAGACCTCTCCTCTCCGGTCTTTCCCGCAGAAGTCTCACCATTTCACAGATGGCGTGGAGGGCGTAGTGGTTTCCAGGCCCTCCAAAATAGGGGAGCCCCCCTATGACCGTGGGGACGGTCTTTTCGGGCAGGGAGAGGGTCTCCATGGCGATTTGGACGGCCACCGGGAAACAGCTGTAGAGCTCCCAGTAATGGATGCCCTCCCGGCCCGTCCGGGCCTCTTCAAAGACCTTTTCAAAGGCCAGTTCCAGGCCCGGTGAGGCATGATAGTTGATCCGGTCCGAGACATACCACTTCTCATAGACCTCACTTGACCCCAGGAGGTAGACCCTCCTTTCTTCAGGGATATGGAGGGAATCGGCCTTGTCTTCACTCACGATCAAAAGGGCCGCGGCCTGATCCACATTCATGATGGCGTTCATATATTTGGTGAAGGGATAATTGATCATACGATTGGACTGTGTGACCGTGGCGATTTCAGGAGCCTTCTTGCCGTCTCTGAACCACGCATACTCCTGGTCCCGGGCCACTTGAGAGAAGGTCTCACAGAGAAGGGCGGTATTCCGAATATACGCCTCGAGGGACAGTCCCCGGGCCTTTCGAAAGGCGTTGGCGAAAAGGGGATATACGTTGGACGGGACATGAAGCCCGTACCTTCTCTCCAGGTCCGTGGCGTGGTCCCTCACGTCCCCCACCAAGGGATAGGGGATCTGATCATAACGGGGGGTGGTCAATTTTTCCCAGTCGGGTTTCTGACCGGAATAAAAGGCCTCGGCCCCACAGATGAGCCCCGCCTCGCTCTGGCCCCTAGCGATACGACGGCATAATCTGGCTGTGAGGATCTGTGGAATGGTCGCCCCGGTGGTGGTATAGACAAAATCACGCGGGTGGGCCCCCAGTCCTCCCGCCACCCCCTTCAATTCGTGGGTGTAGTCCCTGGACATGACTTGAATGATCCCCAGGCTGTCGATCTTCGGCAGGATATGGGGGATGTGAGCGTCATGGCCCGCCCTTTTGGCGCACGCCACCATATATTCAACGGGATCACCGCCCAGGGCCGGATCCTTGGAATGATTCACCAATTGCCCCACCCCCACCAGGACCGGCATTCTTCCAGAAGCCATGAACTAGCTTTCCCGCTCCCTTTTCATTTTTTGCATGGCCTGAAAGATTTCCTTCATCATAGCGGACTGCACATCCGCCATGAAGGGACCGAATTTTTTCAAGATCGACTTGCCCACCGGACTTCCATAGAAATCTGCCATGGCATTGAGTTCCTGGATGGTAAATGTGACAAAAAGAACACCTCGTACTTTCCAAGGACCGTGCCGATTATGCCCTAAATCCCTGGAGAGGTAAAGCCCCCTTCATCGCGGGCCCTCGCCTGACCAACCGCGGAGCGGTTGTAAAAGACAGGTCCATGGGTTATGATTCTCTTTAAAGGGACGATAAAGGGATCAGAAGAGGACGGCATTCATGAAGATCATCAGAAAGAGCCTGGCAAGGGGGGCGGAAGAGGCGCGGGGGCTTGCCGTTGTGATTGACGTCTTTCGGGCCTTTTCCTGCCAGCCCCTCTTTTTTCACCTGGGCGCCCAAAGGGTCATCCCCATCCCCGAGCCTGAAAGGGCCAGGAAAATCAAGGAGCAAAACCCGGAATTCATACTTGTGGGGGAGGTGAACGAGGCGCCTCTTGAGGGGGCGGACATGGGCAATTCCCCCTCCCAAGCCATACTCAAGGGAGAGGGATTCTTTAAAGGCAGGACGGTCGTACACCGCACCACCGCCGGGGTGACCGGGGCCGTGGCCGCCGCAAAAAACGCCGACCAAGTGGTTCTAGGCAGTTTTGTGACAGCCCGGGCCATTGCCCGGTATATCAAGGACTATGCCCCCCGTGAGGTGACCCTGGTGGCCATGGGGGACCGGGCCCGGGAAAAGTGCCCTGAGGACGAGGCCTGCGCCGATTACCTGGAACACCTCCTCTCCGGCGGTCCCTATGATCCGGTGAGGGCCTTTAAGGAGGTGGTCTTCCAGAGAACGGCCCAGAAATTCATTCAGGGCCGAAAAACCTACCTGCCCAGAGAAGACCCCCTCTTTTGCCTCCAGAGAGATGTCTTTGATTTTGTCCTGGTCCTGGACCAGACAGGCGAGGAGCTTCAGGTCTTGCGGATGGATATGCCCTGAGAGGAGACGGCGATGGTTATTATCGGTGTGGACACGGGAGGGACCTTTACTGATTTTGTCTTCAAGCAAGGCCCCCGCTGGGGCGTCTACAAGGTGCTTTCCACACCCTCAAATCCGGCCACCGCCGTACTGGAAGGCCTTGCCCATGTGGGAGGAGACCGGGCCAAGCAGGTCATCCACGGTTCCACAGTGGCAACCAACGCCATTCTGGAGCGGAAGGGCGCAAAGACCGCTCTTATAACCAACACGGGTTTTACAGACGTCATTGAGATCGGCCGACAAAATCGGAGTCGCATCTATGATCTGGCTTATCAAAAGGAGCCGCACATTGTTCCTCCCTCCCTCAGATTCGGGGTAAAGGGGAGGATCCTCCATACAGGGGAAGTCCCTCATGGCCTGGATGAGACCGAACTCCTTGAGGTAGCCCGGCACCTTCAGAGGCTTGACATAAAATCCGTAGCCGTCTGTCTCCTCTTCTCCTATCTCAATCCCTCCCATGAAGAAGAAATCAGGGAGATCTTAAAACCCACGGGTATTCCCGTATCCCTCTCTCACGAGGTCCTCTCCGAGTTCCGCGAGTTTGAAAGGACTTCCACCACGGTGGTCAATGCCTATGTGGCGCCCAAGATGCAGAAATACATCCGCTTTCTCACGGGTCATTTGGGCGAAGGGGACACCTTGAGTATCATGCAGTCCAACGGAGGGAGCATTTCTTCAGAAACGGCCATGAGGGAGTCCGTAAGGACCATTCTTTCAGGCCCGGCCGGTGGGGTGGTAGGAGCCCTTGAATTGGGAAAGATGGCGGGTCTTTCAAAACTCATCACCTTTGACATGGGCGGGACCTCCACCGATGTCTCCCTCATTGACGGGGAACTGAGCGTGACCATGGAATCTAAAATATCCGGATATCCCCTCAAGGTTCCAATGATCAATATCCACACCGTAGGTGCAGGGGGAGGCTCTATTGCCTCCCTGGACGTGGGGAGATCTCTCAAGGTGGGGCCTGAAAGCGCAGGGGCCCATCCGGGGCCTATTTGTTACGGTCGAGGTGAGGAAGTCACGGTCACGGATGCCAACCTTTATTTGGGCAGGCTTATTCCCGAACATTTCTTGGGAGGGGCTCTCCGCCTGGAGGGAGAAAGGCTGACCCCCTATTTCCAGGATCTGGCCGCCCAGGCGGGACTTACCGCCCTTGAACTGGCAGAAGGAATCCTGGCCGTGGCCAATACGGCCATGGAAAAGGCTATTCGCGTCATTTCCGTCGAAAGGGGCCATGATCCCCAGGGATTTACCCTCTTTACCTTTGGAGGTGCGGGAGCCATGCACGGGGCCTTTCTCGCCCGGCTCCTGGGTATACCCAAGGTCCTCGTCCCTCAAAACCCGGGCATCCTCTCCGCCATGGGCATGATCATGGCGGATGTGATCAAGGACTACTCCCTCACCATCATGAAAAACCAGGCCCACGCCTTAAAAGGCGCCTTTCATCCCTTCTTCGTGGACATGGAAGAAAAGGCGGCCCGGGACCTTGCCTATGAGGGCGTCCCTTCAGACCGTCTTTTTCATGAGAGATACCTCGACATGCGCTATGAGGGGCAATCCTACGAGATTATGGTCCCCTTTGAGGGCGACTATATAGAGGGCTTTCACAGTCTCCACGAAAAGACCTATGGATACCGAAACGACGCCAAGGCGGTCGACATTGTGAACATCCGCCTCAGGGCCAGGGGGATCCCGGATAAACCGCAATTCCCCCGGTCTGAAAGGGGCGAAGAAAGGCCCGGCATAGAGGCCCTCCTGGAGAAAAGAGAGGTGATATTCGAGCAAAAGGCCTTACCCACAGAGGTCTTTGCCAGAGAGAAACTGGTGAGCGGGAACAGGATAACCGGACCCGCCGTTGTGGTCGAATATTCGGCCACAACAGTGATCCCGCCCTTTGCCCAGGCTTGGGTGGACGATTACGGCAACCTGATTATGGAAATAACCGGCTGAAAGGGACAAGACAGGGCCCACAATTTTTTGATCAAAGGGAGAACCCATGGAAATCAATCCGATCCTTTTAGAGGTCTTCAAGAACCGCTTCTCTTCCATCTCCGATGAAATGGGCGTTACCCTGACCAGGACCGCCTTCTCCCCCAACATCAAGGAGAGAAGAGATTGTTCCTGTGCCCTTTTTGACAGACAGGGCGACATGATCGCCCAGGCCGCCCATATCCCTGTTCACCTCGGCTCCATGCCCCTGTCCGTCAAGGCCGCCATAGAAGGCACGGCCTGGCAGGAAGGGGATATGGTTATCCTGAATGATCCCTTCAAGGGAGGAACCCATCTTCCGGACATCACCCTGGTTGCGCCTGTATTCGCCGGGGGAAAGGCACCCTCGTTCTATGTGGCGAACCGGGCCCACCATGCGGATGTGGGCGGCATGAGTTCCGGATCCATGCCCCTCTCCACCTCCCTCTTCCAGGAGGGTGTTATCATCCCACCCCTGAAGCTGGTGGAAAAGGGGCGCCTCGATTCGAAAATGCTGACATTCTTCCTCAACAACGTCCGGACCCCTGTGGAAAGAGAGGGCGATTTTGCGGCCCAGATCATGGCCAACCATACCGGGGTAAAACGGACCCGGGAATTGATCAACGCCTATTCTCTGGCTACGGTGGATTTTTATGCCCGGGCACTCATGGACTATGCGGAACGGGTGACGCGACATATGATTCAGCAAATCCCGGACGGGGTTTATACCTTTGAGGACTTCATGGATGATGACGGCCTGGGCCGGGAACGGGTGAAAATCCATGTCTCCCTCACCATTCAAGGAGATAGGGCGGTCCTTGACTTCAGCCAATGCGACGACCAAGTCCCGGGGAGCATTAACGCGGTATATGCCATTACCCTGTCTTCGGTCCTCTTTGTGTTTCGATCCCTGATTGAACGGGATATCCCCACCAACGCCGGATGCCTGAGGCCCCTTGAAGTCATAACCCGAAAAGGGACCGTTCTCGATGCCCGTTTTCCCGCCGCCGTGGCCGGGGGCAATGTGGAGACCTCCCAGCGTATCGTGGACGTGGTCTTGGGGGCCCTTTCCAAGGCCCTGCCCCATCGCATCCCTGCAGCCAGCCAGGGCACCATGAATAACATCACCATTGGAGGCCTGGACGATAAGACGGGAAAGGCCTTCGCCTATTATGAGACCCTCGGAGGCGGTATGGGTGCTTCCGCCCGGTTTGACGGGGAAAGCGCCGTTCACTCCCATATGACCAACACCCTAAACACTCCCGTGGAAGCCCTCGAGTACAGCTACCCTTTTCTGGTAAAGGAATACTCCATCCGGCGGGGGGCCGGAGGAGAGGGCCTCCACCGTGGGGGAGAGGGCCTGGTCCGGGAGATTCAAATCCTCTGTGACGGGGAGGTGACGGTCCTTTCGGAAAGGAGGACCCTCCCGCCCTATGGTCTCCAGGGGGGCGGTCCGGGGATGCCGGGCAAGAACACCATCATCCGTGGCGAAAGGGCCGAGGTCAAGGCCGGCAAATTCTTTGCTCTTCTAAAAAATGGGGACACCTTGAGGATAGAAACACCCGGAGGAGGAGGTTACGGGGTTGTAAAACGAAAGTGTGTACGTTATAGTCCCCCCACAAAAAATTGAAGTACAGACATCCCTTGTCTTGATGTGAGAGGTGACAAAGGTGGCCTATTCCAGCCGTCACACAGAAGAGGGCAAGACTGCGCAAAAGGGGAATCACCCTGCTTCAAAGCGGTCTGAAAAACCCAAAAAGAAATTCAACCAGTTTATCTTCCGGGACTGGTGTAAGTGCTGCGGCATCTGCAGTGCCTTCTGCCCCAAGGGAGTCATCGGCCGTGATGAAAAGGGGGCCCCGGTCATCCAGGACCCGGATGCCTGTATCGGATGCCGGTTTTGCGAACTCCACTGCCCGGACTTCGCCATTACCATAAAAGAGCGCGAGGCCCCAAAAGATCAATAGATCAGGTTAGGATCGTGAAGAAAACAAAAAAAAGACGGCTTCTACAAGGCAACGAGGCCATTGTGGAAGGGGCATTGGCTGCAGGTTGCCGTTTCTTTGCCGGTTACCCCATCACCCCCGCTTCGGAGATCAGTGAACTCATGTCCGTTCGTCTCCCCCAGGCAGGTGGGACCTTTATCCAGATGGAGGATGAAATCGCCAGTATGGGGGCCGTAATCGGGGCCTCTCTGACCGGGCTCAAGAGCATGACCGCCACAAGCGGACCCGGCTTTTCCCTTATGCAGGAGAACCTGGGTTTTGCCTGTATCGCCGAGGCCCCCTGTGTGGTGGTGAATGTGATGCGCGGCGGCCCCAGCACCGGGCTCCCAACCAACCCCGCCCAAGGGGACGTGATGCAGGCCCGATGGGGCACCCACGGCGATCACCCCATCATTGTCCTGTGCGTTTCCACGGTGGCCGACTGCTTTGACATCACGGTCAAGGCCTTTAATTTTTCGGAAAAATACCGGGTTCCGGTCATCGTCCTCTCCGACGAGACCGTGGCCCACACCCGGGAGACGGCCATCTTAGCTTCCCCGGGGGAAATCGAAATCGTGGACCGGCCCACGCCGAGCATGCCCCCTGAGTGGTATATCCCCTATAAAGACAATACCCGGGGGGTCCCGCCTATGGCGGCCTTTGGCACGGGTTACCGGTATCATGTGACGGGACTTGTCCATGATATACGCGGATTTCCCACCCAGCGGGCCGAGGAAATCGATGCCTTTACGAGGCGCCTGTTCCGAAAAATAACCCTGGGGTTCCACGAAATCCAGATCACCGAATCTTTCATGATGGAAGATGCTGAGGTGGGGATTATCGCGTACGGCTCTGTGGCCCGTTCGGCCCGCCGTGCCGTGCTGCAGGCCCGGGAACACGGCATCAGGGCCGGGATGCTGCAATTGATCACCCTCTTTCCCTTTCCCAGACACGCCGCGGAGAAGGTCCTCCTCCAATGCCGGGCCGTGCTGGTCCCGGAAATGAACATGGGCCAAATGAGCCGGGAGGTCAAACGGGTGGATCAGGGTGTTTGCCGCATAGAAAAATACAACCGTGTGGACGGGCAGGGCATTACACCGGAAGAGCTTTATGAGGGCCTCAAAAAACTGTAATAGCCGGAATAGAACGGAAGGGAGTCAAACATGCCCGAAGAGGTGACGAAGCTCATTCATAAGTACCTGCGCCATGACAAAAAATTTCCCCATGTGTGGTGTCCCGGGTGTGGCAACGGTATTGTGCTGGGGGCCCTCATCCGGGCCATTGACCGCCTGAAGCTGGAGAAAGACCGTATTGTTTTGGCCTCGGGAATCGGGTGTTCCGGACGGATGCCCGTTTACGTGGATTTCAATACCCTGCACACGACTCACGGTCGGGCCCTCACCTTCGCCACCGGAATCAAGCTGGCAAACCCGGACCTCACGGTGATCACCATCATGGGAGACGGGGATGCCACCGCCATTGGGGGGAACCACTTCATCCATGCGGCCAGGCGGAATCTGGACCTCAATGCCATTATCATCAACAACCAGATTTACGGCATGACCGGCGGCCAGCACTCACCCACCACCCCCTACGGTGCCTTTGCCGCAACCTCATCATACGGTCATATCGAACACGCCTTTTCCATTGCGGAACTGGCGGTCACGGCAGGTTCCGATTTCGTTGGCCGCGGCACGGTGTACCATGCCCACCTTTTGGAGAAGCTTATTGAGAAGGCCCTGTTAAAGCCCGGCTTCAGTGTTGTCGAGGTCATGTCCAACTGTCACATCCAGTTCGGGAGAAGGAACAAATTGGGCACACCGGTGGCTATGATGACCTGGCTCAGAGACCACGCCGTCACCCTGGAGAAGGCCCGTCACATGACACCGGAGGATCTAAAGGGGAAATTCACCATAGGGACCCTTGTGGACGTGGACAAACCCGTTTATACGGAAGAATACAGCCGGATCCGCGAGATGGCCAAGGCTGAAAAGAACCAAACCGCTTAGCAAAACATCAGAGCCGGAGGACTATGGACAGACTGCCAGGCCCTGTTCAAGAAAGGGGGCACGTGGAGAACAGCCGATACGAAATACGCTTGAGTGGTTCAGGCGGACAGGGCATCATCATGGCCGCCCTCATCCTGGCGGAGGGGGCCGGCGTCCATGACGGCAAGTATGTGAGTCAGACCCAGAGTTACGGTCCCGAGGCACGGGGAGGGAAAAGCAAGGCCGAAGTGGTGATCAGCGGCAAGACCATTGATTATCCCAAGGCCATACAATTGGACCTGCTCCTGGCCATGAACCAGGCCTCTTGCGATGAATATTTTAAGGACCTCAAGCCGGACGGGCTGCTTGTGGTGGATTCCTCCTTGGTGGAACAGGTACCCACCAGCCGATCCCTGGCCCTGCCTTTTACATGGATCGCCCGCAAACGGATGGGCAATGAGCTTGTGGCCAACATGGTCGCCCTGGGTTCCGTGGGGTATCTTTGCCCTCAGGTGTCCCTTAAGGGACTTGAAGCGGCCTTGAAAACCAGGGTGCCGGCGGGTACTGAAAAGAAGAACCTAAGGGCCTTCAGGGCAGGCGTGAAGGCGGCCCAGGAAGTGGATCTGAGTGCCCTGCCCCCTTTCATCACCCCGGCCGACGAAGAAGTCTGACCCATTTATTCCAGCTTGTACTCCTTGATCTTGGCAAGAAGCATGGGGCGGCTGATCTCCAGGAGCCTTGCCGCTTGGGTCCGGTTCCCCCCGGTCTCCTTGAGGGCCTTTTCTATCAGGTTCCGTGTGAGTTCCTTGGTCGCCGCCTTAATGGAAAAGGTATCGGCCGGATCCAGGTAGGAAGGACGTCCCTTGGGGGAGGAAAGGGTTGAAGGCAAGTCAGCGGGAGTGATATATCGGCTTGTGGCCAGCAATACGGCTCTTTCGATAACGTTTTCGAGCTCCCTTACATTTCCCGGCCAGGGGTAGTCCATAAGCAGGGGCATGGCGTCGGAGGAAAGGCCCTCCACCCTCTTTTGGAGCTTTTTGTCGAAGCGGTCCATAAAATGGCCTACCAGGAGCGGGATGTCTCCCCGCCTGTCTCTCAGGGCCGGCAGGCGAACGGGCATGACATTAATGCGATAAAAGAGATCCTCCCGGAATCGCCCAATTTCTACCTCTTTTTTTAAATCCTTTGAAGTGGCGGCGATGACCCTGACATCGATCGTTTTGGTTCCCGTATCGCCCAGGGGCGCGATCTCTTCTTCTTGGAGGACCCGGAGCAGCTTTACTTGCAAAGCCAAAGGCAGTTCTCCGATCTCGTCAAGAAAGATGGTTCCGCCGTGGGCCTCTTCAAAACGGCCGGGCTTGTCTTTAACCGCATCCGTGAAGGCCCCTCTTTTGTATCCGAATAATTCGCTTTCAAGAAGGTTTTCCGGAATACCTCCGCAATTGATATTGACCAGGGGCCCCTCCGCCCTGGCCCCGTTGAAGTGAATGGCCCTGGCGATCAATTCCTTGCCTGTTCCACTCTCCCCGATGATAAGGACCGTGGTCTTGTGATCCGCCACCTTTCGGACCAGGTCAAAGACACGGGCCATCGCTTCGCTACGGGCCACAATATCTCCAAAGGAATACTTCTGCTCAATTTCATGGATCTTGGACTTCAACTGCAGGTTCTCTTTCTGCAGACGCTCCCTTTCCTCGGCCTTTTTTAAAGTCAAAAGGACCTCATCCGTCTTGAAGGGTTTGGAGATGTAGTCGTAGGCCCCCTTTTTCATGGCCTCCAGGGCGGTCTCAATGGTCCCGTAAGCAGACATCATGATATAGGTCTTCCCGGGGTACTTCTCTCGCGCCGCCTCTAAAAAGTCCATCCCATCCATGCGGGGCATCCTGATATCGCAAAGAATGTAATCGAAGTCGCCCTTTTCCATATGCCCAAGCGCCTCAAGTCCGTCTCCGGCACTCTCCACCTGATAGCCGGCCTTGCTCAGCATGACTTCGAGCATGTGGCGCATGTTCTTTTCATCATCTATAATGAGGACCCGCTTCTGAGACATCATGGGACACCCCATACCTCGTTCATGTCTTCACCTGCCCGGGGATGTCGATAATAACAATGGTGCCCTCCCCTGGGCTGCTCTCCACCCTGATGGCGCCCCCCAACCCTTCTATGATCCTGTAACAGACCGAGAGTCCAAGGCCGGTGCCCTTGCCCGGTTCCTTGGTGGTGTAAAAGGGATCAAACACTCGAGGGAGCTGCTCTGGTGAAATACCCGGCCCGTTGTCGGCAAACCGGATCTCAATAAAGTCTCCCTGGCTCAGGGTCTCGATGTTCAACACCCCCGTATGGCCCGGTCCGGCCTGTTCCCCCATGGCATCGGCTGCATTCATTATGACATTTAAAAAAACCTGCTTCAACTGATTGGGATTGGCCCATACCCGGTCTGCAGAGGCCTTGAATGAGGTCTCCACCCTGATATGGGCCATCATGGGCTGGGGGTTGAGCATATTGATGGTCTCCATGATCAGGTCGTGGACCCCTGTCTCCTCCTCTTCGCCGCCCTCGGGGCGTGAAAAGTCCAGGAGTTGCCTGATAATCTTGCTGATCCGGGTTATTTCAGATTCAATGCGGTCCAGGAAATCTTGCTTTTCTTCCCCCTTGAGGTCCGTCCGTTTCAGCAGTTCCAGGTAACCCAGAATAATCCCGATGGGATTGCCGATTTCGTGGGCCACCCCTGTGGCCAGCCGACCCACAGAGGCCCATTTCTCAGACCTTACCACCTCGTCCTGGGCCTTTTTAAGTTCCTCATTGGCCTTTTTCAGCGAAGAAATGTGAGACTTCAGGGCCTCCTTGTTTTCATCAAGACGTTTTAACATCATATTGAGGGAGTGGAAGAGCCGGCCGATCTCGTTTCCCATCTCTTCCCTGGGGGGCTCACCCAACCGGGGGAAAGGTTCCCCCCCCTTGAATTCCTCGGTAATGCGAAGGAGCCTGTGAATGGGTTTGACCACTGTTCGGGACAGGAGATAAATCCCAAAGAGCACTAGGAGAATCGTGTTGAGACCGATATAGAGAAGGATGACCTTCTCTGTCTTTCTCATTGTGCTGTAAAGGGGGCGGAGGTCCATCTTCATGGCAGCGGCACCTACCAGCCGCCCCCTAAAAAAGAGCGGGGCCGAAAGGGTAACCCCCCTGTGGGCAAGCCAGATCACCGCCCAGGTGGTCCCGTAGAAATCAACGGACCACTCCCGGCTGGCCAGGGCCTGACGGGCAAGGGACAGCTCCCCTTCCTCCGCGCCAACACCGGTGCCTGTCCGCAGGGCCCGGGTCCCTTCCCTGTTCAATACCAAAGCCTCTTTGAAGCCCGCGGCGCGAACAAGGGAAGCCAAAGCCTTTTCAAAGGCAGGGCCGGAAATCCCTCGGGGCCAAGCCCTTTCCCCGGTCTCGAGCTCGTATCCCACCATCTGCTCCAGGGCATGGGTCAGGACCCTGCCTGTCCGGATCCCGGCCTGGATAAGATCCCTTTCCTGAAACTTCACCATGACCACGTTGATAAGGAGCATGGCACACAGGAGCAAAAAGGCCAGATAGGTGACGATGCCCGTTCTGAGGCTGTAGAATGAAAACCGCAAGGATCAGGTCCTTCTAGTTCAGGAGATGAAAATACCACCTTGTGAGCTGGGGTCCAAAAAAGAAAAATATCAATGTGCCCAAGGAGAGAAATGGCCCAAAGGGGATTTTGACGCGATAACCTTTGCCGGCCGCCAGGATAAAGATCAAACCCGCCAGTGCACCGGTCATGGAGGAAATGAGCACCACAAAGGGGAGAGACCGCCATCCCAGCCACGCCCCGATCATGGCCAGCAGCTTGACGTCACCCCCGCCCATGCCCTCTCTGCCCGTAAGCCCCTTGTAGGCCCAGGCGATAAGCAACAAGCCCCCTCCGCCCGCCACGATGCCGATCAGGGAATCCGTCCAGGAAATATGCCTGGTCACAAAAACGGCGCCCCATCCCACAGCTATCCCCGATAAGGAAAGGACATCGGGGATGATCTGGTGGAAAAGATCTATGAAACTGATGGTAACCAGGGTTGCAATAAAAAAGAGAAAGAGAACATATTGATAACTCACTCCATATCTGATAAAGAGGGCAAGGCTCAACCATCCGGCCAGGGCCTCCACAGCCGGATAGTGCCACGGAATGGGTCTCCCGCAGTGTTTACACCTCCCTAACAGTATAAGATAGCTGATTAAAGGGATATTATGATAGAACCTGATCCGCTCTCCGCAGTAGGGACAGGCCGACGGGGGATAGACGATTGATTTCCTGCGGGGCAAACGATAAATACAGACATTCATAAAGCTGCCCAAGGCAAGGCCGAATAAAAAGGCATAAACACCCAGGAGGGCATGGGAATTCATAGGGCTCTCCCCGGGGCTTCAAGAGTGACCAAGGGAAGGTCTGCGTCGTTGAATAAGAAGGCACAAAAAAAGGCTCTCATACTCTCCATCAACCGGGACAACCCTCAACAGCGCCTCATAGATCGGGTCAGTGATATCCTGGAACAGGGAGGGTTGATCGCCTATCCCACAGATACCTTTTACGGTATAGGGTGCGACCTATACAACAAGAAAGGGATCCAGCTCGTGTACCGGCTCAAGAACCGTCCCCTGAAACAACCCTTTTCATTCGTCTGCGATTCCCTAAAAGAGATCAGCCACTATGCCAAGGTTTCAAACTATGCCTATAAGACCATGAAGCGTCATCTCCCGGGCCCATACACCTTTATCCTGGAAGCCACCCGGCTGGTACCCAAGATCATGTTGACCAAAAGGAAAACCGTGGGCATCCGTATCCCGGATAACAAGATATGTCTGGACCTCGTTCGCACCTTCGGCAGGCCGATTATAAGCACCAGCGCAGGATATGACGACCCCTATTCCATAAAGGAGGCCTATGGGTCATACCTGGATGTCATTATCGATGGCGGGGTGCTTTACCCGAGTCCTTCCAGCGTCATCTCTCTCATTGACGATGTGCCGGAAATTATCAGGGAGGGGAAAGGCGATGTAATCAGTTTCCTATGATTCCCCCGGGCGAGAACCTGGTCGACACCTTGGGCATCAATATAGATTGCTCTGCCATCTATACTCTACTTCGGGGGTCATGGATTGTAAGGTCCTTATCACCGAGCGCAGCCCCCGGTCCAAGAACAGGTCCCAGAGTTCCAACCCCTTCTTTTCAGGATATACCAATTTCACCTCGCCCTGGAGACCGGCCATCTGCTTGGCAATATCCACCGCATCCTGGAAGTTGCCCAGAAGGTCCACGAGATCCAATTCCTTGGCCCTGGCCCCTGAAAAAATGCGACCGTCGGCGATGGCCTGGACCTTCTCCACGGGCAGATTCCTGCCACGGCTCACGCCCTCCACAAATTGTTGCTGGATATCCTGGATAACCCGATTGAGAACCTCCCGTTCCTTCTCAGTAAGTTTCCTGTGGGGGGACCCCATATCCTTGTATTCCCCGCTTTTTAAGACCTCCAGGCGAATGCCCACTTTCTTGAGCAGGTCCTCAATCTGTACAAACTCCATGAGCACGCCGATGCTCCCTGTGACGGTGCCCGGGTTGGCCACAATCTTATTGGCCCCGGCGGCGATGTAATAACCGCCTGAAGCGGCCACCTCTCCCATGGAAGCGATGACCTTTTTAACCCGGATGGTCCGCCTCACCTCCTGGTAGATCTCCTGGGTGGGGCCCACTCCACCGCCTGGAGAATTGATCCTCAAAATGATGGCCTTAATGGCATTGTCCTTTTTGAATTTGACCAGGTTGGATACAATACGCCCCGAATCTGATATGGCCCCCTCAACAGGAATAACTCCGATCTTGGCGCCGAAAGAGAGATCCCCACCCGCGCCGAACATCCTCAACACGAGGACCATGACCGAACCCAGCACAAGGGCCGCCACGCCCAGTATGATCAGGACGGTAAGTATGGGATGCCTTTTTCCTGCCATCTATTTGGTCCATGAGGGCCCGGGCCTCAGACGCCCGGGGCCAAATTTCTTATCTCCTTTTGATCAAGGACTATTTTCCCAACCGCTCTTTTCTCGAAAGGCAGGGCAACCACTGATGGACGGGGATCTTCTGGCAATGCTATGGCTCGACCGCCACCTCCCGGGCCGCGGATGCCTCCTTTCGGTGTTTGAGCCCCGCATGGAAAGGACGAAGCGGTGTCTTAAAGCGGTTTTAGGAAGGAGTTTCTGGGTTATCTTCTTGGTCTTCCTCTTCTGAATCAAGGGTGTCGGAGCCTTCCAAATCCTGCTCCTCGGTCTGGGCCTGGCGGTCCAAGTTCATCATCTCTTCCCTGAGCAGTTCCCCGAGATTGGATGTGGCCTCTTTGTGGTTATCCAGGTAGCTCCTGTAAATCTCCTTCTCATTGCTCTCTTCCAGCTTTCGCACGGAGAGGCCTATCTTCTTTTCCTCCCGGGAGACATTGAGCACCTTGGCCTGAATTACATCGTCCACTTGGTATCTGGAAAGGGGGTTACCGTGTTTATCATTGGGGATCTCAGAGATATGGACAAGCCCTTCTATCCCTTCTTCCAGTTCGAGAAAGAGGCCGAAATCGGTGATGTTGGTGACCGTGCCGGTCACACGGGTTCCCGGCCTGTATTTGTGGGGGATCTCGTCCCAAGGATCAGGGGCAAGCTGCTTTATCCCCAGGGAAAACCGTTCGTTTTCCTTGTCGATATTGAGCACCACGGCCTGCACCTCCTGGGATTTCTTGTAGAGCTCCGAAGGGTGCTTGATCCTCTTGGTCCAGGAAATATCGGATATGTGTACCAGGCCGTCAATCCCCTCATCAATACCGATAAAGATGCCGAAGTCGGTAATATTCTTTATCTTCCCCTCTATGGTGGTTCCTACGGGATATTTCTCTTCGATAATATCCCATGGATTCGGCTCAACCTGCTTCATACCCAAAGAGATACGCTTTCTGGAGGCATCAATATTCAAAACCATGGTGTCTACAATATCCCCGACCTGGAGAATCTGGGAAGGGTGGCGTATCTTCCTGGTCCAGGACATCTCAGAGATGTGGATCAATCCCTCCACCCCTTGTTCCACCTCCACAAAGGCACCGTAATCGGTAAGGCTCACCACGCGGCCCTTGATCCTTGTGCCTATGGGATATTTCTTTTCAGCCTCTGTCCAGGGATCGGGGGCCAACTGTTTTATACCCAGAGAAACCCGCTCCCTTTCCCGGTCGAAGCTCAAGACCTTGACATCTATCACATCCCCGATCTGATGCATCTCAGAAGGGTGCCCCACCCTTCCCCAGGACATATCCGTAATGTGCACCAGCCCGTCGATGCCGCCCAGGTCGATGAAAAGCCCATAATCGGTGATGTTCTTGACCGTTCCTTCAAGGACCGTCCCCTCCTCGATCAACTCGAGGGTCTTTTCCCGCATGGCGGCCCTGGCCGCCTCCAAAATGGCCCGGCGGGACAGGACGATGTTCCCTCGCCGCTTGTTATATTTTACGATCTTGAATTCATGCTCTGTACCCACCAGGGCGTCCATGTCTCTGACGGGTCTCAAATCAACCTGGGAACCAGGCAGAAAGGCCTGTAGGCCGATATCCACTGAAAGGCCTCCTTTGACCCGGTTTGTGATTCGCCCTTTGATGGTTCCGTCATTTTCGTAGACATCCTTAATCTGGTCCCAGATCTTGATTTTGGCGGCCTTTTCCTTGGAAAGGATAATGGTCCCTTCATCATCCTCCCTCCGCTCAAGGAGCACTTCCACCTGATCTCCCACCTTGGCCGTCAAATTGCCTTCGCTGTCAATGAACTCGTCGAGCTTGATCTGGCCTTCTGACTTATACCCGATGTCAACAAGGACATATTCTTTGTCTATCTGAACGATTTCACCCTTGACAACCTCTCCTTCCTGGATGCTTCGTAGGCTTTCTTCATACAATTGCATGAAGTTGTCACTATCCTGCACCTCTTCCCCCGCCTCGTCACCCTTGTCTGGGCCCTTCTCCGTCATGAGCTCCTGCTCATCCGCGAAGGAGGATTCCGTGTTTTGGTTTTCTGTGGTTTTGTCCTGGGTTGCCTCGTTCGTCCTTGTATCCATTAAAGTAAGTACCCCCCTAAATGTTATTGCCCCTTGGTTTTATATTTTATAGGCGTCTAAATCTTATACTTTAACAGACATAACCGCCAACTTCAACCATTTATTTAGAAAAATCTCGCTCTATTTCACACTTTCCAGGCGCTCCAGGATACGATCCACCACCTGCTCTGCACTCAAAAAGGTGGCGTCTATGATGAAGGCGTCTTCAGCCGGTTTCAGGGGGGCCAAGGCCCTTTCCGTGTCCTGGCCGTCCCTCTTGACCATGTCTTGCTCCACCTTGCTCAAGGAGACGGCTTCCCCCCGCTCCAGCCTTTCTTGATACCTTCTTTTGGCCCTGACCTCGGGGGATGCGGTGAGGTAAAACTTGCACCGCGCCTCGGGAAACACAACGGTGCCCATGTCTCTGCCCTCGGCAACCACCCCCATCCCTTCGGCCAGTCTGCGCTGAAGCCCTGTCATGGCCGCCCTCACCTCCTTCACCGCGGACACGGCCGAGGCGAGCATGTCCATATCCGGATCCCTGATGGCCACAGAGATGTCTTCGTGCCCCAAAAATAGCCGCGGGGGGTTTTCATCAAACCGGTAATGGAGGTCCAGAGACCCGGCCAGTTGCCCCAGACAGGGGCCGTCCCGGATGTCTACACCCGCCCTTTTTGCAACCAGGGCCACGGCCCGGTACATGGCCCCTGTATCCAGATATACAAAGCCGATCCTCTTGGCCAAAAGGCGACTTACCGTGCTCTTCCCGGCCCCTGCCGGCCCGTCGATGGTTATCACCTCACCCATTGTTCCGCCCACCATCATGGTCACCCGCATCTTTGGGGATGGCGGTACTAAACCCCCAGGATACCCCGAAGGGCCTGGATAAACCTTTCATTCTCCTCCGCGAGACCCACGTTTATCCGAATATATTCGGGGAGGCCGTAGCTATCCATAGAGCGAACGATAACGCCCTGCTTCAACAGGAGATCATACGCCCTCTTTCCGCCTCCGGGCACCTTAATGAGGAGGAAGTTGGTCTGGGAGGGCACATATTCAAGGCCCATGTCATCAAGCGATCGGTGCAGGTAGGAAAACCCGTCTTTCACCAGGGCCAGGGTGCGGGCCACAAAATCTGAATCGTCCAGGGCGGCGGTGGCGGCCGCCTGGGCAAGGGTATTGGCATTAAAGGGTTGCCTCACCCTGTTCATGTATTCAACGACCTTTTCAGAGGCGAATCCATAGCCGATCCTCAGCCCTGCCAGGCCGTAGAGTTTTGAAAAGGTCCTTAAAACAAGTAAGAGGGGATGGCTACCGAGCAATTCAAGGCCTTGGGCGGCATTTTCGTCGGTCACAAACTCGATGTAAGCCTCATCCAGGACCACAATCATGTCCTCAGGGACGTGCTCCAGGAAACGGTGCAACGCCTCTTTTGAAAGCACAGAACCGGTGGGGTTGTTGGGATTGTTGACAAATACCATCTTGGTGTTGGGCGTGATGGCCTGGGACAAGACTTTCAGGTCAACCCTAAAACCGGACAGAGGTGCTGAAATCATCCGCCCCCCTGCCCCGGTGACGATCTTTTCATACACCAGGAAGGTGGGAAAGGCCTGAACCACATGCTCACCCGGAATAAGAAAGGTCCTTACCACCAATTCGATCAATTCATTGGATCCGTTTCCCAAGATGATTTGCCCCGGGGGGACCCCGCACTTCTGGCTCAGCTTTGCCTTCAGGTAATAGCCGCTCCCATCAGGATACCGGTGAAGATTATGGACCTTGTCCAAAATCGCCTGAACGGCCAAGGGTGAGGGACCGAGGGGATTCTCGTTGGAGGCGAGCTTGATGGATCCCGTGATTCCCACTTCCCTTTCCAATTCTTCTATGGGCTTGCCTGGCGGATAGGGGACCAACGCCTCCACCCCGTTATGGGTCAACTTCCGCATCATTCGACTCCTTATTTATTTATCCCGGGCATGCCCGACCGGGTCCTTGCCCGGGGCCGACATCCCATGAAAGGGCCCTGATCGGAGGCCTTGGCGCCTTATAGCGCAAGGTCGAGAAAAAGTAAATACGGGATCAACAAGGCCACCCTCCGCGCCCTTTTGTGGACTCTATGCCCGATTTGCGCTTGACTTGCGACCTCTGATCCATTATTTTTAACTGCCAGTCCACCTAAACAGTTTTAATTGTTCCCTTATTGGAGAGAGGAAGCCCATGAACAAATCTCAGTTGATCGAAGCCCTTGCAAAAGAAGAGAACCTGCCCCTGAAAAAGGCCGAAGAGGTCGTTAACACCGCTTTTGGGGACATGGAAAGGGCCCTGATTCGCTCGGAAAGGGTTGAGATCAGGGGCCTCGGCAGCTTCAAGGTGAAAGGGTATGAAGGTTACAAGGGCAGGAATCCTAAGACGGGAGAGGTCATTGAGGTGGCCCAGAAAAAACTCCCCTTCTTTAAGGTGGGGAAAGAACTCAAAGAAAGGGTGGATGTCTACTGAACGGTTGTTCAGGCCTTGGTCGTGCTAGACGGGGAGCTAGCGGTGCCCTGTAACCCGAAATCCGCTTATGCGGGGTCGAAAGCCCTTCAGGAGATCCTTGCTACAGGTTGTGCTTTTGCTGCCCCTGGGGCAGAGATGGACCTCACGTAACGGGCGCTTACGAACCCCGTCAGGTCCGGGAGGAAGCAGCGGTAAGTAAGAGAGCCTGTGTCGTGAAGGGATCTATCTCCTTTACCCGGGTAGCGGAGCCTTCCCGGGCAAGGTTCGAATAAGGACGCACGGCCAAGGACTTTTTTCCCATTCTTCCCACATTTCCTCTCTTCCCTTAAAACCCGCGATAAAAAAATGGATCCCCTGGATTCCTCGAAACTCTTGTGGTCCCATCAAGGGGCCACCTATTTTAGATACCCAAAACTCTCCTTGGACCCCAAGGTCGTGCACGGCGTGTTCACCCGGTTGGGAGGGATCAGCGCATCCCCCTTTGACAGCCTCAATACCAGCTATTCGGTGGGGGATCACCCGAAAAAGGTCAATGCCAATCTCACGAAGATCAAGGAGGTCATGGGGGCGGACCGCCTGCTTTACATGAATCAGTGCCACGGCCATGAGGTGGTGGTTCGCCATGAGGGGGAGCCCTATGAACCCGGGGAAATCCCACAGGCCGACGCCCTGGTCACAAACCAGCCCGGTTTGGCCCTCATGGTGAAACAGGCGGATTGCCAGAGCATCATCATTTTCGATAAAACGCTGGGGGTGGTGGCTAACCTCCACTGCGGATGGCGCGGCAATGTACAAAATCTCCCGGCCCGGGTTGTCTCCCGTATGACCAAGGAATTCGGATGTGGAGCCACCGACCTCCTGGCGGCTATTGGGCCGTCCTTGGGGCCCTGTTGCGCCGAGTTCAAGGGCCACTGGGACATATTCCCGGAGCATTTCAAGGCCTTTGAAGTGCGAAAGGATTATTTTGATTTATGGGCCCTCAGCACCCGTCAACTCCTGGATGCGGGGCTTAAAAAGGAAAATATTGAGGTGGCCGGTATCTGCACCCGCTGCAGGACAGACCTCTTTTTCTCTTATAGGGGGGAGGGGGAGACAGGCCGATTCGCCACCGTGGCCATGGTGGCGTAACAGCCCGGCCGGGCGATCCTCTTAGAGCCCAGGCAGAACAACACACAGCGAGGAAAAGACCATGAAGCACTTGAAGACAGGGTTGTCCCTTTTTATGCTTTTTGCGTCCCTGGTTGCCTTGGGGTGCACCACCCAAACGCCTGCCCAGACCCACGAAGGATATACCCAGTTGCTTCTCAGTTATATAGGTCAGGACGTGGAGGGACTCATGGATGCCTGGGGAAACCCGGGAAGGATATTGACTGCACCCGATGGAAACAAGGTTTATATGTATGAAGAAATCAAGGATCCCTTCAGTTACAGTCTCCTGGACTACCCTGCACTTATCGACTATCCACCGGCCATTCAATACCCGGAAAAGGAAGGAAACGTGACCGGAGGGTATACCGGCCGGGAAGATTGTGTCACCTACTTTGAGATCAACAGCCAGGGCAAAATCGTGAAGGCCATTTGGACGGGGGATTGCAGGGCCATCGAGCGGCGTTGAACTCAGCCTTCCAGTTCCTCGAAAAAGGCCTCCAGACGGGTCCGGGTCTGTTCTTCGGAATAGGTGCGGAAGTCCGTCATGTCCGCCTCAATGATCAAGGCCTTGATTCCCAACCGTTCCGCCAAGAGCCTCCTAAGGTCATACTGCCCCACGGAGTAAGGCTTACAGCTCCTCAGGGAGAGCATGACCATCCCGTCCACCTGGTAGTCCCGCACCATCTCTTCCATCAGCTTCAGGCGATGGTCCAGGTTATTGTTCAGTATGACCAAGCTGTAGGCCCTGGCCATAGATTCAAAGGGAGATTCCCGGTTCAGATAGTGAATGGTCTCGGCCCATGCGTTGGTGTAAGTGGCCGCCACAAAGTTGAAGTCCCTTTCGGCAAACAGGAGCGACCACTCCCTGAGCTTAAACCAAACGGCGATGTTGTCCCACAAGAGTCGTTTCCGCTCATGGGGGACCGCTCCAATACCCTGCCTGACCCGTTCTTTGAGTTCTTCAAGGAGGATCCGGTAGTAGTCCAGTGCCACGGGAAGTCCCCTGAGGGAGACAACGGGGGCCATGTGTACAAAGGCGTCAAAAATAGTCATGGGCGCCGGTTTGTGCTTCATGGTCGCCAGCACCTCACCCCAGGTGAGAGAGGACTCGGCCCCTATCCCGATAATCTCCTCAAAACGGGATTCCGAGAACTTCTTGCCCGAGATCCTCTCCAGCAAGGGGATCATCTCCTCCAGCTGCTGGACCATATAGGAGACATCGACTTCCCGGATATCCCTGAAGTTGAAAGGGGTGTCAAAAAGGATCAAGGGGATATCCCAGTTATGGGACAAGGCCTTGTACCAGTAAAGGACGGTCTGACAGATGTTATTGGAACAAAAAAGCACATCCGGCTTGGGCAGGTGTCCCGCCGGGGTTTTGCCGGTAAAGGCGTGACCCAAATCTATCCTGGCATAGGAACACAGATCTGAATGGTATCCCCGGTGCTCGGCCTCCGCACACAGATCAGGTCCCATTTTCTGCGCCCCGCACAGGGCCCCGTGGTTTTCCGGATAAACGGTGTAGAAATCAAAGGCCCGCAGGATCTCCACGGGTGCACCACTGGTCACCCAGGCCACCGGCCTGGCCCCTTGTGCAAAGCGGGACAGGTAGTAGTGACGGGTCATGATCTCCCTGAGGCGGCCTGCACATTTCAAAGGGGGGCCCAGATGGGGATTGGGTTTTGGCGGCTTCTTCTTTTTCCGCTTCCTTTCCAGCCAAAACAGGGCGGGTGCACCCAGGTCTTTCATAAAACCGTATTGAGCGGACCGATAAAAGGACATAAACCCCCCTCAGCCTATCATCTCCGTAAAGGCCTCCACCCGGGTGGCCATCTGACCCGAGAGGCCCTGGTTTAATTCCGTATCCAGGACCAGGGACGGCACCCCTTGCCTCTTTAACCCCTCCACCAGATTGGGGACATCAAACCATTCCGGCTCACAGAACTTGACCACATTAAAAATAACCCCCTTTGCCCCTGTCTTTTGAAGGAGCCCGAGGAGATAGGCCTCCCGCCGTGAAATAGAGGACCCCTTTGTAGAACAGGGGTTCATGGAGAAGTAACGTTCCACGAGCTGCTCATAAGGATCAACCCGGGTCGCCTGCGGTACCAGGAGCCTCCGGCTGCACGCCAGGAGATCGTCGTGGGCCACCCGGATCTCCAACTCATCAAGGAGGGTAAGCAGTTCCGGCGGATTGGGCAGTACCCCGCTCAGGATAACCGGGACCCCACCCCTTGCCTTGGCCTCCCCCCCTTTTTTGACGTGACCTTCCAATTCGGGGATCAGGTCATCGGGGAAGAGAAATTCGTTACGGCGGATTGCTTCGTAGAAGGCCCGGTTGCTCATGTCCAGCTTGTCTTGGGCACGCAAATCGTAGAGGTTTTGAAAAAGGCCTGAGATCTTTTGGCCCTGCGCCATTTGCTCCTGGAGCGCCTCATTTTTCAGCACACCAAGCTGGCCTTCCAGGGATTGGGCCAGGCCCTCCAATTCGTGGCGGTAAAAAGCCCTGGCCCCTTTCCCATAAGGCTCTTTGGGATGGTAGAAGAAATGGCATGCCTGGGGCCCCTTGATATGGTCATTTATCAGGGAGGCCAGGTTTTGCATGGAGTCGCAGGTATGGGGGAACAAGAAACCGTCCAGAAAACCGGTTTTCCCTTGGAGGACCAGTTCCAGTCCCAGCCTTACCACCGAGCAGATGTATGGCTGGAGGTGGGCGCTGGCTGCCGCCACCTGCAAGGGCGGATCCCATATCTCAACAGGCACCGTATCCAGCGCCCAGAAGACTTCCTTGGGATACAGGGCAGGGAACACGCCAAAGATGCGGCGTCCCTTTTCTTTTTGCTGGAGCAGGTATTCCTTTCGGCTCATGAACGGGTCCCTGCCTTCCTCCCTGGGTTAAGGATTCGAAGATGTATACGGGTGACCTTGAGGAATGTCAAGCCCTTGCATATAAGCGGCCGGAACCCGGTTCTTCTCTCTACTTGCTCTGGCCCACCTCCCGGCAAGTCCGGTAAATGACCTGCCATCGGCCTTGCCGGTCCCGCATCTTCACAAAGGCCGTATCCCCTTTGTTCCACCACACCAGCTCCCGCTCGTCCGTATACCGGGCTCCGGATGCCGACACGGCTTGAGGCAGGGTGTACTCCTTGCCACTGGGCATCCATACCTTCACGAAATGGAGGCTTTCGTCTGACAGGCTGAAGTACCTGGCAACGATTCGAACACCCCCTTCACATCGGTAGGTCACCTGTTTTCCTCCCACCACCGTCATGGTTTCCGGCTGTATGCCAGCACACCCCCAAACAACCATAAGAAGAACCATCACGCAAGAAATAAGCGAGCCCCTCTTGGACATCTTCAGCTCCTTCTTTATGGGTACCTCGCTCGGCCAAGCCCAAATATTCGCGCCCAGTTCAGGATCCCCCCCATCCCAAGCCTTTTCCTTAAAATGCGAAAAAAGCCACCTACCACCATTCTACCTGAGTTTCTCGTCTCACCGGGATGCGTTGATAAGAATATTTCGGATACCCGGCCACCATGGTACCAAAAATGCGATGGCCGGCAGGAAGGCTCAATATGTCTTTAATGGGTGGATAATGCGCCGCAGCAAGCATGAAATAGCCCACCCAGCAGGTCCCCAAGCCCAAAGTGGCCGCCACAATATCAAAATAGGCCATGGCGATCACACAGCTCTCAAGCGGCAAGGAGCCTGTTTCCGGGGAATGGGTCATTAAAACCAAAGGAGCGCCTCGAAAAATCCTGTCCTCCCCCCTGTGCCAGCCCTCAACAACTTTTGATAAGTGCAGTGTGGAGGCAAAGGGATGCTCCGCATCAATAACTTCCCTCATCCAATCAATAGTCAGCGCCCCTAATTGCCTGATCCTGTCTCGATCATCGACAATGATCCACTTGACCTGTTGGGCATTGCTTCCCGTGGGCGAGTAACGACAGGTATCC
>Ga0180432_10000369_pt1 | contig 73064 bp, 45 predicted proteins | sample SS_ome_10_FD_132414 | JGI IMG/M metagenome (GOLD analysis project Ga0180432, IMG submission 132414) | Hypersaline lake sediment archaeal communities from the Salton Sea, California, USA - SS_1_MS_2 metaG | ecosystem: Environmental > Aquatic > Non-marine Saline and Alkaline > Hypersaline >...
CGGAGCCGGTTGCGTTGTGGGTGTAGCACGGGCATCTTGCCCGTGAAAAGAGAGTCCGGCGACTCGTTTTCACGGCGTTTTGTCCATGGGCAAGATGCCCATGCTACCTTGCAGGCCCACAACACAACCGGCTCCAAGGCGCGAGGGAAGATTACACGACGTCGAGGGCATCCCCACGACCTGCCTGCCGGCAGGCAGGCGCAGTCGTGGGGCGTTGCTCGGCATGCTGTCGGGCGCCGCCCGTTGCCTGGACCGGGGCGGGTGAGTATAGTGCGATCTCATGAGCGAAGAACCCAACGATCACGGCCGCATACGGAACCTCTGGGCGCCCTGGCGGATCGAGTTCATGAAATCGCTTGCCGACCGCGACGAGGACGACTGCTTTCTGTGCACCTACCGCGACCAGCCCGAGCGGGACAGGGAGAACCTGGTCCTGTGGCGTCGCGAGCATTGCCTGGCCGTGCTGAACCGCTTTCCGTACACCGGGGGGCACATGCTGGTGGCCCCGCTGGCCCACGTGCCCGACCTGGCGGACATGGACGGGGCCGCGTTGCAGGAAATGATGGAGATGCTGCGCGATCTGGAGGCGGCGCTGGGCAAGGGGCTCGGCGCGCACGGCTTCAACATCGGGATGAACATCGGCCGGTGCGCCGGGGCCGGTCTGCCCGGCCATCTGCACGCCCACATCGTGCCCCGATGGGCCGGAGATACGAACTTCATGAGCATCTTCGATCAGGTCCGCGTGATTCCCATGTCGCTCGAGGCGATCTACGACGCCCTCTGCCAGGCCACGCAGCGCCTCGGCCTCGACGACGGCCGGTGAGATCATGGGCCCGACGCCGACGCCCAAGCGAGAGGCCTACCAGAAGCATCAGCGCGGGTGGCTGTCCCCGTGCGCGGTGGCCGAGAGCGACTGCGGCCCGCGCACCCACGGCGAGGACGAGCACCCCTACCGCACGTGCTTTCAGCGCGATCGCGACCGGATCGTGCACTGCTCGGCATTCAGGCGGCTGGACTTCAAGACGCAGGTCTTCGTGCCCCACGCGGACGACCACTTTCGCACGCGGCTGACGCACACGCTGGAGGTGGCCCAGATCGCCCGGGACCTGGCCCGCGCGCTTCGGCTGAACGAGGACCTCGCCGAGGCCGTCGCCCTGGCGCACGACCTCGGGCACCCGCCCTTCGGGCACGCCGGGGAGGCGGTTCTGGACGCGTTGATGGGCGAGCACGGGCGATTCGAGCACAACCGCCAGTCCTTGCGGATCGTGGACTACCTGGAGCACCCGTATCCGGACTTTCGCGGGCTGAACCTGACCGCCGTCGTCCGCGAGTGCCTGGCCAAACACGAGACGAAATACGATTCGCCCATCTGCGAGGACTTCGATGCGGCGTTGGCGGCGCCGCTCGAGGGGCAACTGGTGGACCTGGCCGACGAGATCGCCTTCACCGCCGCCGACCTCGACGATGCCCTGGCGGCCGGATGGATCACGCTCGAGCAGTTGGGCGAACTGGCGTTGTGGCGTCTGGCCTGGTCGCGGGCCGAGGCCGACGCCCCCGGCGCCCGAACCGTCCACAAGCGTATCCGCGCCTGCAAGAACGTGCTCTCGGCGATGGCCGACGACGCGATCGCGACCACCGCCGCCGCCGTCGGGCGCCTGGGGCTGCGAAGCGTGGACGACGTTCGCCGCACGCCGGGCAAGTGCGCGGCGTTATCGGCCGAGACGGCCCGAGGCGTCACGCAGCTCCAGCAGTTCCTCCATGACAACGTCTACAGTCATCCGCGCGGGGCCGAACACCGCGACCTGGCCAGGCGGGCCATCACCGAACTGTTCGCCGCGTACACGCACAATCCCGACCTGTTGGGCCCGCGATACAGCCGGCGCATCGCGTCGGACGGCCTGCACCGCGTGGTGTGCGACTTCATCGCAGGCATGACCGACCGCTACTGCCTGGCGACGCACGCCGAGCTTTGCCCGGACGGATAGACGTCCACGAACGGCACGAATAGACGAACAGCAAACGGCAACGACGGGGTTCACAGATTGCAGAGATCGGAAGACAAGAAGACGTTGTTGTTTTGAACTCTGTGCACTCTGTGTAATCCGTGGCCAGAGCCGTTGTCGTTGTTGTCGTTGTCTGTTGTTGTCGTCTTCGTACAGTTCATCCGCGCAGAGAAACGGGCCGGAGAGACTCCGGCCCGGAAGCTTCCCAAACGGCTGGCCGAACTAGACCATGTCCTTGAGGCCCTTCAGCGCGCGGACCTTGACCTTGGTGGAGGCGGGCTTGGCCTTGATGTCCATGAATTCGCCCGGCTTGAAGGGGTTCGGGACGTTCTTCTTGGCCTTGCGTGCGGGGACCCTCTGCTTCTGGATCTTCAGCAGGCCCGGAATGGCGAACGCACCGGCGCCCTTAAGGCCCTTGCGAATCTGGGCTGCCAGGGAGTCGAAGACAGCCGCCACCTGCTTCTTGGTCAAGTCGCAGTCCGCCGCGATCGCCGTCAGAATCTCCGTCTTCGTCATCGGTTTCTTGGCCATGTTTGAGGCTCCTTCATGAAAGATATCAACCAGCCAGAGCCCACAAGTGAGCCCCGGGGGCGACGGCCCAGCCACGTCCCTGAGGGACCGCCATCCCGTGAAAGGTCCGGGCCACGCGACCCGAATCGCAAGTATGTTGCGCCTGCGTTAAGGGCAGGTCAACACGAATTCCCCCTGAAAAACAAATAAATTTGCGGCGCGTCCGGCTGGATCGACGTGTCGTCAACTCCACGTTTGGCGGGGGATCGTTCCCGAGGTACCTCGGGAACGATCCCCCGCCAAACATGGAGCCAACGACATGTCATTTGCCGACCGAGACGCAGACGAGGGTCCCGGCGGTGTTGCGGGCGTAGATCTTCCCGCAGGCCAGGACCGGCGCCGTCCAGCACTTGCCCCGGAGGATGCTGCCGGAGGCCAGCTCCTTGAACCCGTCGGCGGAGGCCTCGGCGATCACGAGCGTGCCGCTGTCCGACAGGACGATCAGCTTTCCGTCGGCCAGCGTCAGCGAGCCCCGACCCAGACCGCCCTTGATCCACTTCTTCTTCCCGGTGGCGAGGTCCTGGCACGTCAGCGCCTTCTCGTTGAAGCCGTAGATCGCCTGCCCATAGAGGATCGAGCAGGTGTGCTTGTTGCACATGTTCAGGTTGATCCAGAGTGCCTTCGGCGAGGCGCCGGAGGTATCCAGCAGCGCGCAGCCCTTGCCGTATCCGCAGGACATGAAGACCTTGCGGCCGGCATCCATGACGATGGGATCGCCGGCGTTGACGTCGTACTTGTTCTTCCACGGATACTCCCAGAGCCGTTTTCCGTCGGCGGCGCTGACGGCCAGGATGCGCTTGGAGGAGAACAGCACGACGTTCGTCTTGCCGCCGCTGGTGTACGGCACGGGCGTGGCGTATCCGCCCCGGCCGGGGTCGGAAGCCCAGACGATCTTCCCGGTGGTCTTGTTCAGGGCGATGCCGGCCGAGTGGGCGTTGAGGATGATGTTATCGCCCACCACCAGCGCCGAGCCGGAAAAACCCCACTTGGGCATCTCGGCCGACAGCGTGAAGGCCCATATCCTGGTGCCTTTCTCGGCGTCCAGGCAGAAGACGTGTCCCTCTTGCGAGACGGTGTAGACACGGTTGCCGTCGACCGTGGGCGTGGCGTGCGGGCCGCCTTCGTGGAGCTTGTCCAGCAGCTTGCAGGCGTAGCTGAAGGCCCAGACCTTGTCGCCCGTCTTGGCGTCGAAGCAGGAGACGGTGTCCTTGCCCTTGATCAGTTGCCCCATGGAATAGACCCGCCCGTTGGCCACGACGATCGAGCTGAAGCCTATGCCGATCCGCTTGCTCCAGACGGTCTTGATCCCCGCCGAGGCGTCGAACCAGCCCGTCTCGCTCGATATGCCGTTGTGTGCCGGCCCGCGGTAGACCGGCCAGGGAGCCTTGTCGGCGGCCGGGGCCGGCACGGCGGCCAGCGCGACGGCCAGGCACGCCGACATGAGAGCGTATCGCATACGGCGGGGGTGTCTTGACGATGCCATGGTGGTGTCTCCTGCTGCACGGGGTCATGATGGATTCGCAGCCGCTGCGAGTATCGTCACTGAGGCGCGGGAGTCAAGTGCTCGACGCTTCGCGGCGGACGTCGTCCGGGGTCATTCGGCCCTGATGAGTTCTCGGGCACGTGCCCTGGCGCGCTCGCGCTCGCGTTCGACGAGTTTCTCCATTCCGGGCGGGGCGGGGAAGGCCGTCTCGAAGTCCAGCGGGGGCCGGGCCCGCTCGCACTCGCGGCGAAGCAGCGGGGCGACAAACCCGTAAAGCATGACTCGGGTCTTGCGGTTCAGGCTGGTGTATATGCGGTGCCGGGCCGGGATGTCCAGGTCGATGCCCACCGTCCATGGGGAGACCAGCATGGGCGCCAGGATACTCGCCACGTGCTGTTCCCAGGGGTCCAGCTTGAGCCTCTTGGCCGCTCCGGACTGGTAGAAGGTGTAGACCCGCTTGGCGTAATTCAGCCGCTCGCGGTACTTCGCGCTGTTGCCCAGGGCGTAATACTCGTACGCGGCGACGACGGAGGCGCGGATCTGGCTGCGGGCCAGGCCCGGTATGGGCCGGCCGTCTTTCCGGATGTCCTCGACCACGTACTGGTCCAGGGGCAGGTCCCACGTGCCCCCGCTGACCTTGTACTCCCGCTTGAGCCACTGGAAGTAATGCATGGCCCGTTGCACGCGGCCGCCGGCGTAGAGCATCTGGATGGCCTGCGAGAGGAAGTTTTCGTGCCCGGTCTTGAACTTGTTGGTGTCGAACGTCTGGCCCCCGACGAGGTCCTCTCCCTCGAGGGTGATGGCGACCTTGGCCAGTTCGATGTGCGCCTGGTGGGTCGGCTCGATGAACCGCCAGTCGGAGGTCCACATGATATGCGGCGACTCGGGATGGTCGGGGTTCTCCGCGTAGGTCAGGCGCCCTATCCACGTCAGGTCCTTGAAGGAGTTCAGCACGTTGCGGTCGATGTTCAGCGACTCGGTCTTGTTGGTGCCGATGATCTGCCCGCAGACGTGCTGGCCCAGCGTGAACCAGTACAGCCCGTGGGCCTGGCAGGTGCGCCAGTCGAACGGCGCGTGGTAGCGTTCCATCATGCCCAGCATCCAGGTCGGATCCAGGCGGTAGGTGTTCCACAGCACCTGCGCCCGGACGAAGGCCAGCGCGGCGTTCCGCGCCTCGGCCCACGCCGGGGCGTTGATCAGCACCGAGATGGCGCGGTTGGTCTTCGTGGCCCGGTCGTCTTGGCCTGTCAACGGCGGCTGCCGCCGCCGGACGACTTCGACGACGTCGTCTCGGCTGAATCGGCTGTAGGCCTCGATCAGCGACTCGTCGATCGTCACGCCGTGTTCGCCCAGGAGCCTGGCGTACTCGGCGACGGCGGGCCGGCGTTTGAAAAGGAGCTTTCGCCTATCCGGCTGGACGGCCGAATCGTCGTCGTCCCAGTGCGGCTCGCCGTCGTGGGCGAGTCCCCTGCGGTGGTTTCCCCTGAAGGACCCTTCCCTGGCGCGGTAGGGGTCCCTGTCCAGCGGGGCTTCGGCAATGGGCCTGAACGCCGCGATCACCGCCGCGGTGTCCCCGTACGGCGGCGAGGCCAGCAGGTGCTGCATCCGCTCGGCCCATCGCTGCTTGTAGACCTTGTGCATGTTGTCGGTGTTCTGCCCCATCTTGTTCAGGAAGATCCACCCGAGTTCCTTGTAGAGCGCCAGGCTCTTGGGGTTCTGGGGGATGGCGCGGTCGCGAAGCAGGTTGATCCCGCTCTGGATCCACCGCCAGCGCTCCTCCTCCTGGTGACACGTCACCGAAACGTTCCACGCCATGTTCCACGCGTGAAACGCCCACACGCCGGGGTAGCGTGGCATGAACTGGCAGATCCAGTCGCTCAGGTCCCTCATTTCGTGGTAGCGGCCCTTTTGTTTGAGGTCCTCGACGCGAATCCAGAGGAAGGTCACGATGGGCGCCCGCAGCCCGCCCGGGGCCAGCGTCAGCATCGTCTGGAGGGGGCTGCTGACGGCCGTCGTGTCGCCCGGCATCACGAACGCGTTCTCCCGGGCCTGCGTGTCGAGGGAGGGGTAGAGCATCGCCGCGGCGGTCAGCGCCGCCGACGCGACCAGCAGCAGAATCAACTGTCTCGTTCTCAGGCCGATCATCGCTCTCCGCTCGCTCCCTGCTTCTTCTACGCCACCTGCACGGCGGCCAGTTCGCGCTTGGTGAAGATCAGGCACGCCAGGGCGAGGATGACGGCGGCCTGGATGGCGACGACGAACCCCACGGTTTCCCCCAGGCTCGACCAGGTCACCGCCATCCCGTCCACCAGCGCGTCGCTGCGGTTGGTCTTGGCGAAATCAGGCAGCGGCACGCTCATGATCTTCAGGGCCACGTGCCCCATGAGGGTGATCACGTCGGCGTCGCCCCAGCCGCCCCGTGGCATCTTCAACGCCTCGTTCAGGAAACCCCTCGCCAGGGAGAACGGCAGCAGGCCGAACGCCAGCACGCACGCGACGGGGAACGACAGGAAGCTTGCGGCCAGAACGCCGAGGGCGGCCAGGAACATCAGTTGGCACAGGATCAGGATCATGACGCGGACGAAGTTGCCCGTGAAGTTCCCCACGCGGGTCAGCACGGACACGTCGTCGTGGAGTATCGTGATGCTCGCGGGGGACTGGTTGAAGAAGCGCGCGACCGTCTTGCCGCCGCGGATGGCCCGCCCGGGCACGGCGATGGTGATGGCCATGTTCGGCGGGTCCTCGCGGTTGAGGTAGTAGCATCTCAGCTTGCCGTCCGGGGTCGACACGTGCCAGGAGTTGTTGATGAGGTTGCCCGGCAGCTTGGCGCCGGCTTTGGCCTTGAACGACAGTTGCAGCGTGGGGTCGATGAGGATATCGACGGTGCTGCCCGGCTTGAGGCGGGCCACTTCGGGCCTGGCGGCGTCGGCCAGTGTGAACGCCGCGTCGAAGTACCTGTCCCCGATGTGCGCGACGATGGCCTCGATGGACCCGATGCGCACCGGGCCTCGGTAGAGCAGGCGGCCGACCAGGGCCCGGTCGGCCTCGAAACGGAGCAGGTCCTTGCGCTCCCATCCGGGCGGGGGCTCGAGAACGGTCGCGGTGCCCGTGAGGGACTCGCCCTCGACGTGAAGCCCCTCGAAGGTCCACGTCAGCGTCCCCCCGGGGCCCACCGACTCCATCATCTTGCGTTCTTGCCTGGCGATGTTCTCCCGGTACTTCTCCAGTCCGGTCTGCTCGTCCCCGTACCGCGAGATCATCGCGCCCATGACGCGTTCGTACTCGTCGGGATTCCCCCGGCGGAACGTCTCGATGCGCCTCCGGGTGCGCCGGGCCACTTCCTCGTCGATGCTGACCGGTTTGATGCGGGCGCGGGCGGTGAAGACCTCGGTCTCGACAGCCAGGCGGTCCATCGGGCTGCGCCACTGGCCGCCGCGAAGGTCCTGCGACACCATGTAGATGTCCACAGCCGCGATCACCAGAAGCAGCCCGTCGAGCATGACGATGCCCACCCAACGCCCCAGGATGTACTGCCACCGGGCCACCGGCTTGCAGACGACGCTGAAGACGGTTTTTCGCCTCACGTCCGAGGCGACCACGTCGACGGCCAAGAGCAGCGTGAGGATGCTGAGCGTGATGGCGGTGACCGTCGTGCTGTAGGACAGGAACGCGCGGATTTTTCCGGCCAGCGTGCCGTCGCCCTCGATGTTATGCGGCAGCGCCACCAGCAGGACGGTCAGCACGAGGATGAAGACCCACGCGGTCTTCGTGCGAACGATCTGGAAGAACGTCTGCCTGGCCACGCTCCACAGGCCGCCCATCGTCAAGACTCCCGGTCGTTCGGCTTGCGGGTGATCAGGTCGTCCAGGATGCTGCGATCGGCCTGGGGCTGCGGTTCGGGCGAGGCGGGGGCTTCGTCGGGCGCGGGCGCCGGGGCCGCGCCCCCGTTGTCGCGGGCGGCGGCCTGAAGGTCGCCAAGCAGGTCCTGGTCGACTCTAGCGCCCGGCGGCTCGGGCGGCTCGGCGGGGGGGGCGACCTCCTCGGCGGCGGGATGGTCGGCCTTGGCCTGGGCGACGAGCTGCTCGACGACGGCCTGGCCCTCGGGCGCCTCGGCGCGGAGGAACTCGGCCACCCGCCCGCCGGAGACCGCCCCCCCGGTGGCCAGACGCCTGGACCGCGCGTCGGCGACCACGCGAAGGAACAGCGCTTCCAGCTTGTCCCGCGGGGCGGTCACCTCGTGGACTTCCTTTCCCGCCGAGACAAGAAGCTCGTCAATCCGACCCAGCGTCTCGTCGTCCAGCTCGTCGGTGACCAGTTGCGTCAGGCCCTTGCGCGACAGCAGGTCGTTTATGTCGCCCAGCTCGCGCTGTCGGCCCCCGTACAGTATGCACACGCGGTCGCAGACGTCTTCGACGTCGGCCAGGAGATGGCTCGACAGCAGGACGGTCTTTCCCCGCCGGGCCAACGTGCGGATGATGTCCTTGATCTGGCGTGTGCCCAGGGGGTCCAGCCCGGTGGTGGGCTCGTCCAGGATCAGCAGGTCCGGATCGTTGATCAGCGCCTGGGCCAGTCCGATCCGCCGCTGCATGCCCTTGGAGTACTCCCCGACGCGGCGATAGGCGGCGGCCTTCAGGCCGACCATCTCGAGCAGCATGTCGATTCGGCTGCGCCGGATGCGCTTGGGCTGGTGGAACAGGCGCCCGTAGAAGTCCAGCGTTTCGTACGCGTCGAGGAAGGGATAGAGGTAGGACTCTTCCGGCAGGAAGCCGATGCGGTTCTTGACGGCCACGTCCGTGGCCCGCTTGCCGAACACCGACACCCGCCCGCGCGTCGGAAAAAGCAGCCCGAGGATCATCTTCAGCGTCGTGCTCTTGCCCGATCCGTTGGGCCCCAGCAGGCCGAACACCTCGGCCGGCTCAATGTCCAGGTCCAGTTCGGACACGGCCGTCACCTTCTCCCGCAGCCAGAAGTCGCGGAACACCTTCGTCAGCTTGACGGTCTTGACCACGCTGTTGTCGGCTTCAGACATTGGGGGCATTTCCGATTTCCGATTTCCAATGGCTAATTGAACGGTCGGGGCGGTCAGCAATTTGCGGTTGGAAACTGGATATTGGCACTTGGAGACTGGAAATCACTTTTGCTTCTCTTCTCGGGCCTTTGCGGCTTCGACGAGCTTCTTGAGCAACTGCTTGCGGACGAGTGACGGATCGCGGTTGATCTTGACGATCAACTTGCCCTGATCGGTCGAGACGTAGTACTTCTCCGCCGCCGCGGCCAGGATCTCCTCACGCGCCACCGCCCACAGCCGAGCTATCGTGAACGCCGGGGCCTTCTTGTACTCCGGCAGGAGACGCTCGAACTCGACCGCCCGCGCCTGGACCCGCTGCTTGATCCGCGTTTCGTAGGCCCGCGCCTGGGCGATGATTCGGCTGGCTTCGCCCTTGATGTCCCCGCTGAGGAGCACCTCGTCGATGCGCTTGAGGACGGTTTCGGCCTGTGCTTCGAGGCGGTCGGCTTCGGCCGACTCCCCGTCCGTGCGGGCGCCGCGGGCCTTGGCCCGCAGGGCCCTGTACCGCCCGATCAGGTTGGCGTCCTTGCGCTTGGCTTGGGGCCCCTTGTCCGGTTCGGCTTTGTCCCAGGGCTTGCCCACGAGCTTCTCGTACCCGGGTCCGGCGGCTACGCGGAGGACGCGTTCGGCCTCGCTGCGGGCGGCGTACATGCGCCTGTCAGCCGTGATCACCGCCTGCTGAACCGCCTCGTAGTCCGCGCGGGCGCGAAGCGGCCAGGTGATCTTGGTCACCTCCACCTTGGTGATCGCCAGTCCGGTGGGGTCGGCCGGGCGGGCCCGTTCGCCCGAGCGGGCCGCCTCGCCCCGGAGAATCGCGTTCCCCAGCCGCTTGACCTGGCTTTCGAAATCGGCCTTGCCCCCCGTCTGGAGTCCGAAAGCGGTCTGCGTCGCGGCGGCGAAGATCCCGGCCCGGCAGACAGCCGAGCGAATGATCTCGGTCTTCGGGTCGATCTCCATCGGCTTCTCGCTGCCGGGTATCGGCGTCGGATACGGGTCCCGCACCCAGCGGATGAACGCCTTGGGGTCTTCGACGACGTACAGGCAGTCGATCTTGACGTGGATCAGGTACCTGTCCCCGGTCAGCAGCGCGCCGTCCCACCCGGGGCGAAGCCCGTCCTCGGCCGGGGTGATCTCCGAGAGCGACTTCTCGACGTCCTCCGGCATCTCGTTGAACCAGAAGTCGTGGATCGTCATCCGCTGCTCGTCGGTCTTGACGATCTCGATCTGCCCGATGGGGAACGGCCAGTTGTACGTCAGCCCGGGCTGGGCCGTCCTGACCACGCGCCCGAAAACCTTGACGATACCCACCTCGTTGGACGCGATGCTCTGCACGCCCGTCAGCAGGAACCCGACGACCATGAGGGCCATGATCACCGCAAGCAGGATGAAGCTGACCCGCAGCGCCTCGGCCAGCGACTTGCTGCCCGGATCGCTGCTCTCGGGCAGCGGGCCGGCGCCAGGGGCATGGTTGTGCCCGCAGCAGCCGACATCGGCGGGGGGCTGGGTGTGTTCCGGATCGCTCATGCGTGGTGCTCCACGTGTCTCGGCGCCCGCGCCTCAGGGGACGTCCGGCGCGGGGGGGGCCTTGGTCTTGTCCGGCTCGACGGACGGGCCGTCCTTGAACCACCGGACCTGCGGCAGCGCGCTGCCGTCCAGAAGGAAGACGGTCTTCTCGGCCAGTTCAACCTTCAGCGACTCGAGTTTTCGCAGGAAGATGCTGAACTCGGGACTGGCCTCGAACCGGCGGTAGTATTTGGCGGCGGCCTGGTCGCCCTCGGTGCGGATCTCCTTGCCCTTGCGCTCGGCGAAGGCGAGGATCTGGTCGCGGTCGGACCGGGCGCGCTCCTCGATGGCCGTCGCCGCCGAATGGCCGTCCGACTCGAGGCTCTTGACCTCTTCCTGGCGCTCCTCCTTCATGTTATCGATCACCTTGACGGTCACGGACTTCGGCAGCCCGAGGTTCCGGATCCCGATCCCCACGATCTCGACGCCATAGCTGTCTTCGGTCTCGTCGCGAACCCGGGCGAGGATCTCGCCCTCGATCTTCTCCAACTGCATCAGCGTCGGGTCGGTGTTGATGAACTCGGTCATGTCGTGCTTGCTGACGATGTCGAGCTTCTTGCTGCGCACGATGGCGCGGAGGCGCTTCTCGACCTTGGCCATCTTCTCGTCGGGGTTGTCGGCGTCGATCGCGCTGTGGAACGTGGCGGGCTTGGCGATCCGCCAGGCGCAGTAGACGGTCACGAGCAGGCTCTGATCGTCCCGGGTGGTGGCCTGGTCCCCGGTGTCCTCGAAGACGGACGTCCGCGAATCGTAGCGGACCACCTTCTCCACGGGATAGGGCCACTTGAACTTCAGCCCGGGATCGTCCCGCCCGATGGTTTCCCGCGTGATCTCCCCGAACGTCTCGATCAGCACGATGTCCGTCTTCTCGTCCACCTGGTAGGCGAAGGTGTAGACCGCCAGCGACCCGACCACCAGCCCCGCCAGGACGAGAACTCCAACATGCTTTTTCATATTCGGCATCCTTATGGTCCGTCGGTCTCCATCGGCCGCCGGCGCCGGTCGCCGCCGGCCTTGGGCCGATTCCTCGTCACTCATTCTCGCCGGTCATCGCGCCGGCCATCGGATCCGTTTGCTTCTCGATATTCAGCCAGATCTCTATGTTCCGGCGATTCACCGCCAGGACGTACTTGGTGATCGTCGGGAGCGCCTCGTCCCACACGTCCAGCCAGCGGTCGACCATGTAGACTTCCGGGCTGGCCTTGTAGGCCAACATCTCCCGCCCGAACGATTCGAACCGCCCGCGCTCCTTCAGTTCCGTGGTCCATCGCTCGGACCGCGCGCGGGCCAGGAGTTCGGCGGCCCGTCCGGTCGCGCGATCCAGGCGCCAGTTGGCCTTGTCGCGAGCGGCGGCGACGTGCGAGGCGTACTCGAACGCGCCCGGGGCCTTTGCGGCCTTGTCGAGCAGGGCGATGTAGGCCGACAGCTCGCCACGGTAGTCCAGTTGGACCGTCGGGCGCCGCCCGAGAATCCGCTCCTGCCGGATCTCCTTGTCGATCGCCCCCAGGTCGCCCCGCGCCCGCGCCAAGTGGGCCGAGAGACGCTCACGAAGCGTCGCGGCGCTGCCGCGAAGGTCCTGAAGCTCCTGGAGTTCCTCGAGGATGCGAATGGCCAGGGCGAGTTTCCTGGCCTCGGCCGGGGCGCCGGCCACCTCGGCCAGCATCGCGTTGGCCTTGCCCTGGGCGACGTAGCGCTTTTCGTCTTGTGCGCGTTCGGCCTTCAGCACGTCCTCGTACGCCGGGGCCACGTCCTTGGGGGGGTGCGCCGCGTCCAGGCCCACGTAGACGATGTCCACGCCGAGGCCCAGGCTGTCGGCCCGGGCCTGGATGAGTTCCTCGAGTTTCTGCCCTATCCGCCGGCGCCCGTAGGTCATGATCGCCTCGGGCCGGTCGGCCTGGCCGCCGCCCACCGGGGAGGTCAACGTCGCGCTGGCGCAGTACCGCACCATCTCCCGATAGGCCATGTGCTCCAGGAGGGCCCCGCTGTCCTGCGCGCCGTAGCCGTACTTGTACGGATCGCGGATCCGGTAGTGGACCATCGCCCCGAGCTTGATGATGTGGACCGAGGGCGCCTTCTTGTCGGTCGTGTCGTCCTTGGCGTTGTCCCCGGGGCGGTTATCCTTGGGCTTCTTGTTGCGCGGGGGCACGGCGACCAGAAAGTCCAGTTCCTCGCGGTCCCCGTGCTCCTCGGTCCAGAGGAACAGCCTGTGCCCGTTAACGTAGGCTTCGGCCCGCTTCTCCTCGTCGCGCAGCTCACCCGCTCCGAGCCTGATCTCGTGGACGCGACTGGTGTCGAACATCTCCACGCGGTCGACCGGCCAGGGCCATTTCAGGGCGATGCCCGGCTTGATGGTCTGGGTCCTCGGCACGCCGAAGCGGAACAGGATCCCCTGGCGGCCCTCGGGGACGATCACGATCGTGCTGATCAGGAACATCACCAGGATGCCGAGCACGACCAGCGGCACGAAGGCCCGGCTGAGGAGCTGGTAGAACCACGTCTTGGAGACCTCGAACCCGAACTGGTAGTTCAGCGTCTCGGCGATGGTGTGGCCGACCCGCCCGGGCTGGGCCACCAGGTTGAACAGCCGTGAATCGAAAGGCGGGCGGTCCTCCTGCCCCGGCACGCGGGGGCGGTACAGGTCCAGGATCACGTTCAGCACGAGTTCGACCGCCAGAAGCAGTTGCACCGCCGGGGCCACGAACGCGATGATCCGGTCCGCCGAGGTGTACTTCTGAGACGCCGCAAGCAGCGCCCCCAGCACGCCGCCTATCAGCACGACGTTGACCAGCAGGTAGCTCCCGGTCGCCCGCAGAAGCCGCCACGACCGCTCCGTGCCCAGGCCGGTGCAGTATCGGCTGAAGAGGAAGGCCGCGAACGCCGTCAGCACGGCGAACAGCGCCGCCGGCGCCACGCCGGTCAGCTCGGCGGGGTTTTCCAGGGCGGCCAGGTGCCGAACCGTCAGCACCCCGACCGCGGCGTGCCCGCAGGCCCACAGGACGGCGAAAATGGGCACCACCCAGCGTTCCATGGCGGCCAGTCGGACTGCGGCCGGCCTCATCCCGATGCCGTCCTCGCCCTCGAAGATCGTTCCCCGCTCGTCGCGGGCGGCGATCTCGGCCAGCTCGATCTCCTCCTGGGCGGCGAGTTGTCGGCAGTAGAACAGCACGGCGACCATCAGCCAGAGCAGCACCCCGGCGGCCAGGGCCCACGTGCACGCCATCGCCGACAGCGACCCCGTCAACAGCCACATCGCCAGCAACGCCGCCGTGAAGACCAGTTGCAGGAGGGTTCCGGCAATGGCCACGTTCTTCCCACGTTTGGCTTCCGTCATGTTCTCGCCTCTACCGTGCGCGTGCACATCCCGCCAGTCGAAACAAACATCCCCCAGTGCGAAGGAACATTGCCCGGACCGGGAGCGTATGTATGATACCCAAGATGACCAAGTGCCTCGCAATCAGTCAGAACACGTTCGTGCAGACCGTCAGGCAGCCGGTGTTCTGTTGGATGTTCCTGGTGGCCCTGATCGTCCTGGTCCTGTCCGTGCCGCTGACGACCTGGGCGATGAGCGTCGACTACCACCAGACCAACCAGAAGATGCTCGAGGGCCTCGGGCTGGGGACGCTGCTGATCTGCGGGCTGGTGGTCGCCTCGCTGAGCGCCTCGAGCGTTCTGGCCCGGGAGATCGAAGACAAAACCGCCCTGACGGTGATCTCCAAGCCCGTATCCAGGCCGACCTTCGTCGTGGGCAAGTTCCTCGGCGTCGCCGCCGCCGTCATGCTCTTCTTCATCCTGGGCGGACTGGTCTACCTCATGTCGCTGCGCCACGGGGTGGTCCCGGCCAAGTTCGACCCGATAGACTGGCCCGTGATCGTGCTGGGCAGTTCGGCCCTGGTGCTGGGCCTGGCGGTGGCCGTCGCGGGAAACGTCCTGTTCAACTGGACATTCACGTCGGCCCTGGTCTACTCGCTGACCGCCACGCTGTCGGTGGCGATGGGGTTGATTGCGTTCATCGGCAAGGGCTGGGAGATTGTCCCGTTCGGCCAAGACCTGCGGGGGGAGCTGTTCCTGGCGTTGGCGCTGCTGGCGATGGCGCAGCTCATGTTCGTGGCCATCGCCGTCGCCGCCAGTACGCGGTTCGGACAGATCGCCACGCTGCTGATCTGCCTGGGCGTCCTGACCGTGGGCTCGGAACATGGCAAACTCTTCGACCACTTCAAGAGCCGCCTGGTTCTGACGTATCCGGCCCACTGGGTCCTGCCGAACCTGCGGTACTTTTACGCCATCGACGCCCTGACCCTGGACCACGACATCCAGCCGTCCTACGTGGGCCTGGCGCTGGGCTACTGCGCGTTCTACGTGGCGGGCGTGCTGGCCGTCGGGGCCGCCATGTTCCAGCGAAGAAGCCTCGAAGGGTCCGAATCGTCCACGACGATTCCCGGGGTGGTGGGTTTTCTGGCCGTTGCGGGACAGGCCGCCGCCGTCGTCGCCGCCGCCGTCGGACTCGAGGCGGCCCTGGCCTGGCTCGTGGGATACTGGCACGCCGACTTCAGGGCGATCGCCCCACCGCCCATGATCCCGCTGATCGCGGTGGGCGGTGTGCTGTGGCTGTTCTGGAACCTCTTCGCGCGGGGAAACCGGTGGTGCTACTGGATCCTGGTCGCCGCGACGGGACTGGCCTCGGGGGCGCTGCTGGTGTCGCTGGTCGGCCTGTGGGCGCAGCCGGGACGCATCGCCGGGGCGGGGCTGCCCGTCCCGTTCGTCGTGCTGGCCATGCTGTTGTCGCCTAGAACGCGTCGTCATTTCCGAACCGCCGCCGTCGACATCGCAGGACAGACCGCCTGGCCGCCCTGACCCCGGCCGGGCGGCCGAGCGTCTCTACCCGGCCGCTACAGGCTCGACCCGAAGGCGCGGTGCCTGGTCGGGCACGACCGGCTTGTGCATCTCCTCCCCGAAGCGCACCAGCCGGGCACTGTTGAATATCACGAAACTCGCCGCAAACATGTGCAGCACCGCCCCGACCACCGGCGTGATCCACGCCAGAGCCGCGAGGATCTCGAACGCCACGATGAACGCCACGCCGCACATCAGGTTCTGGTGAATCACCTTCACCGTACGCCGGCTCAAGCGCATCAGGAAGCCGAGGCGCCCGAGGTCGTTGTTCATCAGCGCCACGGCGGCGGAGTTGATCGCGACGTCGCTTCCGGCGGCGCCCATGGCGATGGACAGGTCGCCCGCCGCCAGCGCCGGGGCGTCGTTCACGCCGTCGCCCACCACCGCCACCTTGTGCCCCTGCCGCTTCAAGGCGTCAACCAGTTCCAGCTTGTCGGAAGGGAGGATTTCGGCCTGCACTTCGGTGCAGCCCATCTCCCGGGCCACTCGTCGGGCCACCGACCAGCGGTCACCGGTGACCATCACCAGGTCGTTGATGCCCAGGGCTCGCAGTTCGTCCATGGCCATGCGCGCCTCGTCCCGCGTGCGGTCTTCCAGCCCGATCCACCCCAGGACCTTCCCGGCGCGGGCCACGTAAAGCGTGCTGAGTCCCTCGGGTTCGGCGTAGTCTTCCCCGTCCATCGCCGCCAGCGAGATGCCCCGCTCGCGCAGCCACGTCCGCCGGCCCACGTACACTTCCTGCCCGCCCACGTGCGCCGTGACGCCCTGCCCGGAGACCTCCTCGAAGTCCGACGGGTCCGTCAGCGTCACGTGGGCGCGTTCGGCCACCTCGACCACGGCGCGGGCGACGGGGTGTTTCGACAGGTGTTCGGCGGACGCGGCCACCGCAAGCAGCTCCGCGCCGTCAACGCCCGGGGCGGGCATCATCCGCGTGACCGACAGCTCGCCCGTGGTCAGCGTGCCGGTCTTGTCGAACACGAAGGCCGTCATCTGCCGGGCCATCTCGATCGTCGAGACGTCCTTGACCAGGATGCCCAGCCGGGCCGCACACGACAAAGCCGCCACCATCGCCGTGGGTACCGCCAGCACCAGCGCGCACGGACAGGCGACCACCAGCATCGTCACCGTGCGCTGCATCGGGTTGTCCGTGTTGCGCGTCATGTACAGCACCGTCGCCGCCAGCATCAGGATCACGGGCGTGTACCACCCCGCGTACCGGTCGATCAGCCGCATGATCGGTATCCGCGTCTTCTCCGCCTCGAGAATCAGGTGGCGCACGTGCCCGAGCGTGGTGTCCTCTCCGGCCCGGGTGACCCTCACGTCAATCGCTCCGCTGGTGTTGCTCGTTCCGGCGAAGACCTCGTCGCCGGTCTTCTTGTCCACCGGAAGCGATTCGCCCGTGACGTTGGCCTGATTGACCGAACTCTGCCCCGCGATGATCTCGCCGTCGGCCGGGATGTTGTCGCCCGGACGGACCCGAACGACGTCGCCCGGCTTCAGGTTCCGCGGGTCCACCTCGTGCTCGGCGCCCGAGGCGTCCAGCCTGCGGGCCTGCGTCGGCGCCAGGCGAACCAGGCTCTCGATGCTCGCCCGGGCGCCCAGGGCCGTCCGCGTCTCGATCAGATTGGCCAGCAGCAGGAAGAACGCCACGGCGCCGGCGGCCTTGTAGTCCGTGGCCGTGATCGCGGCGATGACCGCCAGGGCGACCAGTTCGTCCATGTGCGTGTGCCCGTGGAACAGGTGCTTTGCGGCGTGGGCGATGATGGGAATGCCCAGCAGCAGTGCCCCCAGAAGCGCCAGGGTGTCGCTGTAGAAGCGATTCTCGAACGCCCAGGATGCTATGTACGAATTGATCACCAGCACGCCCCCGATGAGGATGCCGATGATCAGCAGCCCGGCTCGGCCGGTCTGGGCCTCCACCGAGTCCTTCAAGATGTCGTGAGCCATTCGCCGCTCCGTCAAGCCAAGTCGCTATGCCTTCGGCGCAGCGAAAGGACCGCCCGCGCCGCGTCACCAACGCCAGATCATCTGCTCTTGCTACGACGGCCCCGCCGGGCGGGTTCGTCGAAACGCTCATTTTGTGAAGAACGCGCAGAGATGCAACCTTCTTCGCCGACCGATCTTGGCATTGTGCCGCGGTCACTTGGCCGCTACCCTGTTGTCATGGCAACGACCCGACCGAACATGCTATGGATCATGGCCGACCAGTTGCGGTACCAGGCGCTGGCGTGCAACGGGGATCCGAACGCGCGGACGCCGAACATCGACCGCCTGGCCGCCGAAGGCACCATCTGCCAGACCGCCGTCAGCCAGTGTCCCGTCTGCATGCCGTTCCGCGGCGGACTGGTCACGGGCCAGTACGGGCACATCAACGGCCTTCGCGTCCACGGGGACCTGCTCTCCCCGGACCGCCGGACAATCGCCCATACCTGCCGGGCCGCCGAGTATCGCACGTCCTACGTCGGCAAGCTCCACCTGGCCAGCACCAACAGCAACTGGTCCACCGGGGAGGAGTTCTGGGTCCACCCGCGCATGCGGGCGGGATTCGAGGAGTTCTCCGGGTTCGATATCTCGAACCACTACTACAATACGCACTACTGCACGGGCGATCTGGTGCGCGGTATTCGGATCGAAGGGCACCAGACCGACGGGCTGACCGACATCACGCTGGAGTACCTGGCCGAGCGGGCCGCGGCGCCGGCGCAGCCCTGGTTCCACGTCGTCAGCTACGAGGCCCCGCACCCCGGCCGGGGCAACGGAACCAACCGCTTCCCGTCCTTCCCCGCGCCGCCCCGCTTCGAGGAGATGTTCGACCCGAAGACGCTCCAGCTCCGGCCCAACGTGCCCGACGCCGACGACACGGCCGTCCGCGACAAGACGGCCGGCTACTACGCGATGATCGCGCATCTCGACCACAACGTCGGGCGGATCCTCGATTTCCTCGAGTCCAGCGGACAACTCGATAACACGCTGGTCGTGTTCCTGGCCGACCACGGGGAGATGCTCGACAGCCACGGGCGCTTCAACAAGGAAGTCACCTACGACGAAGCGATTCGCATTCCGCTGATCTTTCGCCTGCCGGGTGCCGTCCCGCCCGGGCAGCGATATGACGGCGTGGTCAGCGGGATCGATATCTACCCGACGTGTGCGGGCCTGTGCGGCCTCGACGTGCCAACCGACGTGCAGGGGCTGGATCTCTCGGCGTCGCTGGGCGGGGGCGACGGGCCGCAACGCCGCGCGGCGCTGGTGCAATGGCTGGGCAAGACGCTGTACGGCTGGGGGGACTACCCCTACCGCGCCGTCCGCACGGAGCGATACACCTACTGCGTCAGCTCGCCCGAGGTCAATGAGGCCAACGGCGGACACTTCCGCCTGCTGTTCGACAACGCCTCCGATCCGTACCAGATGGACAATCTCTTCGCCCGGCCCGAAGCGGCAGACCTCCAGCGAGACCTCCACCGCCTCCTGGTCGGCGCCATCACCGACTCCCGCGAAGAGGTGCCAGAGTTCGTCCGGGACCTGTCGCGAGAACTGGGCGTTACCGGTCCAGCCTGAGGGTCGTGGTCCCTCGATTGCCCTTGAGTTTGAGCTTCCACGGCTCGACGACGCCGCCGGCCCATTCGATCCGCCTGAACTCGGGTTTCGGGCCGGCCCACTGCTTCCGGACGGGTGAAAGCTGCAACTCGGTGATCTCGCACCACGTCGCCAGTGGGGATGTGTCCGTCCCGACGGGCTTGAAGTCGCCCAGGGCCAGCTCGATGCGCTGCGCGCCGCTTCGCAGCGCCACCTCCGCCCGGTGCGTGCCGCGCTTCAGCCCCAACGCATACCCGCGCCACGCGTTGGTCTCCAGCGTGACCGCCAGCCGGTTCGGCCGCGCGCAGCGCAATGCAATAGCCAGCCTCGCCCCCCGCGGCCCGCGGTACCTCGCATCGCACGGCTTGCGGGTGGCGCAGAGCCAGTGCACGGGATTGGCCCACTGGAGGGTGTACCAGTCGTGGAACCCGCGGGAGAAGTCCTCGATAAGACGCGAGTGTTTGGCCGTGGCGCGCACGGAAGCGGCCTTCACCGCGTCCGGATACGCTGACCGAAACTGTGAACTGAGCGTGAATCGCTTGACGGTGGTGTACCCCCGAGGCAGCGCCAGCGGCTTGTCCAGGACGTACGTCACGTTCGCAAACGCGAACAGCGGCTCGTCGAGGTCCATGACGGGGCACTCCGCCTGCCAGTGGTCGGCAACCTTCCCGGCGCGGGCATCGTGCCAGAAACGGTTCCGCGGGTCACGAGCGTAGCCGTAGTAGATGTCCACCTTCGCGATCGCCCGCGACGTGTCCGGATAGACCTTCATCAGCGGTACGCCCGAGGGCCGCTTCAGGATCAGCTCCGACCGGGCGGTCTTCGGAAACGTGAACGTCTTCTTCAGGTGAGTATCGAACCACAGCGGCCGACACGCGTACGTCCCCGAGGTGAACCGGTGGTTCAGGTGCGGCGCAAACGCCGTGCGCTTGGTCTCGTGCCCGACCAGCCGCATCCCCGCGACCGCGAAGTCCATCGGCGCGTTGAAATCATTCGTCGCGCTGAGGAACAGCACCGGGCATCGGGCCGCTGCAAGGTGCGCCGCGGAGCTTATCGTCTTGCGGTACAGATCGAAGCTCCCGGCGACGCGCCTGGCCGAGCCGGGCAGGCCCCACATGTCGTAACTGAGGAAGCCCGACCCGCCCACGGAAGGCACGGCGGCCTTGATGCGCGGATCCGTCATGCTCGTCACCGTCAGCCGCCCGCCCATCGAGTGGCCCTCCATGCCGATCCGGCCGGCATCAACCTCTTTTCGGCCCTCCAGAAACGTGATGGCCCTCCGGGCGGCACAACTTATGAGATACCAGTTCGAGTTCTTGGGATGCTCGCCTTTCTCAATCGAGTACGGCCCGGGCAGGACGCTCATGCCGCGAAACGCGAAAGGCTTCGGCCCGGCAAAGCCCGGGGAGACCTTGCCCCAGTCCGTGTTCGGCGTGTCAGGCCCTTCCAGCACGAGCCCTCCCCAATTGACCGAAATGCACGCGTACCCGCGAGACACGTGATACGCGACGATCTCCTTCCTCGCGCGCTGCCCGCCCCCGTGCAGTTGCACGATCGCCGCCGAGCCCTTGGCGCCTCCGGGGTATCCGTAATACGCCGCCACGCGGCTTTTCGCACCTAAAAACGTGCCCACCGTATAGAGCACCAACTCGTACCGCCCGCCGTTCTGTTCCCAGCGCTTGACGACCTTCACGTCCAGCGGCTCGGCCCGCGGGTCGTAATCCGCCCAGAGTTCCCGCGCATCTCGCGGCACGCCGGCCGAGGCGGCCATCCACGCCGGAAGCAGGACCATCGAAATGGCAAGCCTGTTTCGCATGTCAAAACGTCCTCAAAAACGTCTCTATCGTTCCATTCAGCGGTACCTCGCGACGATCTCTTCCATCCGGTCGGCCTTGGCCTCCATGTCCTGCACCATTCTGAATTGCGTCCGACAGCGGTCCCGGTTGTGCTCGGCGCGGGCGGTCTTATAGTACACGTCGCCGGACAGGTAATCGGTCAGAAAACGCATGCCCTGCGTCAGCGTTACCAGCCGAGGCGACGCGGCCAGGTGATCCACCTCGCAGCGGGTAAGGAATCGGCTCGCCGTCCTCAGGTACCCGCAGGTCAGCCGGTCGAACATCGCCAGGTCCATTGACACCCTGGCCAGGTCGCGTTCGTCCTCGGCCGCCGCCGCGGCGCCCATGCGCACGGCGTCGCCGAAGTCGAACATCGCCAGGCCCGGCATGACGGTGTCAAGATCGATCACGCAGATCCCCTCGCCGGTCCGGTCGTCAATCAGGACGTTGTTGGTTTTCGTGTCGTAATGGATGATGCGTTCGGGCACGGCGCCGGCGAGGCGAAGATCCTCGAACATCGACACCGTCGCGCGCCGCGCCGTGACGAAGTCGATTTCGTTTCCGGCCGCCCGTACCCGGCCCGCGGGGTCACGCCGGACGGCCTCATCCAACGCCTCCAGGCGCTTGACCGCATTGCCGAAATGAGGAATGGTCTCGTACAGTCTCGGCCCGGGAAGGTCCGCAACCCTCTCCTGGAACTCGGCGAAGGCCTTGCCCGCAGCGTACACGTGCTCCGGGTCCTCGATAACGTCGTACGTCCGGGCGCCCTCGACAAAGAGGTACGTCCGCCAGTACTCCCCGCCCGGCGTCTTCAGAAAGCTCTGCCCGTCGACGGTCGGCACCACGGTGAGCACCCGCCGACACGGATCCGCCCCCGCCGCCACCAGCTTGGCGCGGATGTGCGCCGTCACGCGAACGATGTTCTCCATGACCTTCTCGGGCGAGGTGAAGATCGTGTGGTTTATGCGCTGGTGGACGTATCGCACCACCCGCCGGCCCTGCCGCACGCCGCTGACATAGGTCGCGTTGATATGTCCGGACCCGTAGGGCTCGGCGTCGAGGAACTCTCCGTCGATCGCAAATTGGGAAGCAATCTCCGCAACATCCTCACCGGCGCGGTCCCGAGGGTGGCTCATGTCCTCACATCCTCCGGGTAGAGGCCTCGGCGAACCATGTCGGCGATGGCCTCCTGCACGCGAGGCTTGTCCTGCCTGTACGTCACGCCGTACCACTGCTGGTTCGTCGGCAACACCCTGACCCGCGCCTTCCCCGATCGGATCAGCGAATCCACCACCCCGGGAATGAGGTACTCCGCTTTTGGGGCGTTCAGGTTCTCTTTGAGGAACGCCTCGAAGCCGGCCTCGATCGCGTCGAAGAAAGACGGCGTGAAGCCCCACATGTTCATGGACACGATGGTCTGGCCCGGCAGGTCGTGCCAGGTCTGTCCGTCTTCGGTATACCGCACGGCCGGGCCGAACCGTTGTACCCGCGTTCGCTCGGTGATTTGGGTAAGGTATCCGTCGGCGTCGATCTCGCAGACGCCTCGCGCGACGTGCCCGTGCTCGGTGAGCGTCCGGTCGAGCGCGTATCCGATCATGCAGAAGTCACCGCCGGCGGCGGTGTCCCGGGCGGTTTTTAGGTGCCCGGCGAGCAGCGCGAACGGCCCGGCGCCGTAGAGATCGTCCGCGTTGATGACGCCGAACGGCCCGTCGACGGCCTGCCGGGCAGCCAAAACGGCCTGGCCCGTGCCCCAAGGCTTGCTTCGCCCCGGCGGGGGCGCCAGGCCGCCCGGCAGGTCGGTCAGGTCCTGGTAGACACACGCCGTCTCCACGTGCCGCTCGACCCATCGGCACGTCGAGGCCTTGAACGCGCCGGCGAAGTCCCGCCTGATCACGAAGACCACCTTGCCGAACCCCGCACCGATGGCGTCGTAGACGGCGTAGTCGAGCAGCATTTCCCCCGCCGGACCGACCGGGTCGATCTGCTTGGCCCCGCCGTACCGGCTGCCAAGCCCCGCAGCCATCACGACTAACTGTGGTTGCGACATTGTTCTTCCGGCGTCCGGTCGCCTATTTGGCGCTCACCTTGTTCCACGTCTTGCCCAGGAACACCGCGGACCCTATGGCGACAACGCTGAGCACCACCGCGGGAACGATGTTGCCATAGAGGTAGTACCCCGTGGCGAACAGGGCGCTGTAGACGGCCAGGCACCCGATCATCATGCACAGCAGCGCCAGCGGAACCGTCCACTTGGGCTGTCCCTCGACGATCGGCTCGCCGTCAGCGTCGGCCTGTTCGATGACCGTCCGCCAGCCGGGCCCGCCAGGCTCGGCCTTGCGATAAAACTGCCGCAACTGGCCCTTGGCCGTCGGCCGCGTGAGAAACGTCACTACCACCCACGCCACCGTCGTTATCCCCACGCCGATCACCAGTTTGAGCCCGCTGTGCAGCACGACGTCCGGGAGCACCTTCGGGTGGATCAGTTCGAGGTAGACCGCAACGAGGAACGAGACGATCATGGCCGTCAGTTCACTGTAGGCGTTTATCCGCCACCAGAACCATCTCAGGATGAACAGCAGCCCGGTGCCGGCCCCAACCTGGAGGAGGATCTTGAACGCCTGGAACGAACTCTCCAGCCACAGCGCCAGGATCCCGGCAAGGACCATCATGCCCACGGTCGATATCCGCCCGACCCAGACGAGCTGCTTCTCGGTCGCCTCGGCGTTGACGAACCGCTTGTAGAAGTCGTTGACCACGTAGGACGAGCCCCAGTTAAGGTGCGTCGAGATCGTCGACATGTACGCGGCGATAAGCGAGGCCAGGACCAGCCCCAGCAGGCCGTGAGGCAGGAACTTGAGCATCGCGGGATAGGCCATGTCGTGGCCCATCTTGTCTTCCGGCGTCTTGGGGAATGCCTTTCTCAGGGCGGTCAGTCCCTTGGCCTGGAGTCTGAACTTCTGGAGGGCGTCCTTGTCCGTTTGCTCGACCGCGTCGGGGTTGTCCCTGACGGCCTCGGCGATCTGCCTGATCCGGGGCGTCTTGAGTGCCTCCTGGGCGGCCTGACGGTCCGTTGCCGAGTCCATCGGGAAGATGATCAGCGAGCACAGCGCCACAATGATCCAGGGCCAGGGGCGAAGTGCATAGTGGGCCGCGTTGAAGAACAGCGTCGCGCCGATGGCGTGCTTCTCGTCTTTCGCCGCGAGCATGCGCTGGGCAATGTACCCGCCCCCGCCCGGCTCCGAGCCGGGATACCATACCGACCACCACTGAACCGTCAGCGGGATGATAAGCACCGTCAGGAGCGTGCTGGTGGACTGCTCGGAGCTGAAGTCGAACGCCGGGGCCAGCGAGAGCTTGTCCGCCAGTTGGGGGCTGCTCAGCAGTCCGCTCATGCCGCCGACGGCCGGCTGGTCAAGGGCAATAACCGCGGCGGCGACGGCGCCGATCATCGCGATGATGAACAGCAGGAAGTCGGTCAGGATCACCCCGCGAAAGCCCCCCAGCGTGCTGAAGATCACCGTTACAAGCGCCGCAACGAGGATCGTCTTCATCGGCGAGAAGCCCAGCAGCACGTCCCCGATCTTGATCGCGGCGAGGGTCACCATGGCCATGATCATCACGTTGAAGAACACGCCGAGGTAGATCGCACGGAACCCCCGCAGGAACGCCGCCGAGCGGCCGCTGTAGCGGACCTCGTAGAACTCCACGTCCGTCATGACGCCCAGGCGGCGCCACAGCTTGGCGTAGACGAACACCGTCAGCATGCCCGTCAGGAGGAACGCCCACCACGCCCAGTTACCCGCCACGCCGTTCTGGCGAACGATGTCCGTCACGAGGTTCGGCGTGTCGGTCGAGAACGTCGTGGCCACCATCGACATGCCCAGCAGCCACCATGGCATGGACCGCCCGGAGAGGAAGTATTCGGCCGAGCTTGACCCGGCCCGCCTGGCCACCCACAGCCCGATCAGCAGGGCGACGGCGAAGAATCCGATAATGAAAGACCAGTCCAGGGCGATGAGTTCCATATGCGTTCTTCCTCGGACAAGGGACCGGGAGTTTCAGGCGCCGGCGGCGCGGGGCCATGATATCGCCCCGCCGCCGCCCAGGCAACTCCCCGCGCGCGGGTTTGGGCGACCCCGGCCAAGGGCACGAATCCTGCCCTTGTGCCGTCCCGCGAGTGTCGCGGCAGAGTGGGGAACGCGAATTACAGATTGGCAAGTCGCACGCCCTAGTCCGTCTTGTCGTCCTTCTTGAGCGGCGCGGCGGGTCGGCGGTGGTACATGGGGAGGTAGCGGTAGTAGACTTCGAGGGACAGCGTGCTCATGGCGGTGGACATGGCGCGGCCGCCGCCGTTCTTGCCGGTCCACTTCCCGGTGGGGGGCCAGGAGCCCGCGTCATCGCCGACCAGGACCTGGGTCTTGAGGAAGACCTTTTTCATTTGCTCGTTCCAGGCCTCCCAGATCGGGCCCTGGTGCTGGAACATGGACAGGCACCCGTAGTACCAGTAGTAGTAGTTGGTGCCGCTGGCGGACTTGCCGGACCGGCTGAGCCGGGGCAGGTGGCTCTTGAGGTAATTGGCCGAGTCCTCCATCCGCGGGTGGGTGGGTTTCAGGCCGAGCAGTTGCTGGCAGAACATGGCCTCAGCGGTCATGGCGGGCGAGGCGCCCTTGTTGGTGTATCCGTATCTTCCGCTGTTGGGTCCGCCGGAGACGCGGTCGAGCCAGCGGGCGGCGCGGTGGAACGGCTCTTCGGGCACGCGGATGCCGGCCATCCGGGCGCTGGTGATCGCCATGACCTGCCAGCCGACCACGGACGTATCGCCGTCGCGCGACGTGGGCTTGTAGCGCCATCCGCCGTGGTCCTTGGACTGGGCGTTGATGATGAAGTTCGTAGCCCGTCGGACGGGTTCGTAGAGTGCGGGGTCTCGGCTCAGGCCATACGCTTCGGCCAGCGCCATCGTGGCGATACCCTGGTCGTACATGCCGTTGCTCTGCCTGTTGGTCAGGTCCCCGTCGGGTCCCATCTGGGCCACGAGCCACTGGACGGCCTTGGCCATGGCCTTTTGCCTGGCGCGGTCCATGTCGCCCTCGCCGGTGGCGGCGGTGTGCTTGATGTTCCACCCGAAGTAGCACAGCATGGCAAAGCCCGTCGCGGCGTTGTCGTGGCCCTTGACGCCGCCGTGCTTGGCGCTGTCCCACCGCCCGTCGGGTTCCTGGTGGCGAGTGAACCAGTCGATAGCCCGTCCGATGGCGGCCTCGGTCTCGTCGGACCCGCCGAGGCGCCCGACGTTCTTGCGGTTTTCCAACTGGCGCATGGCGTAGTTGGATTTCCGGTCGGCGGGCGCTTCGAGTTCCATGGTCTCGCCGATGTCGACGCGTGGCAGTTGGCGTGAGACGAGGTCCCCGGGGCCTCGGAGTCTGGGTCGGCCCTTGCCGGGCAGGCCTGAGGCGGCTGCGATCTGCCCGACCCTGGCGTCGAGGGTACCGGCGGCTGATCCGGCCGGGCCGACGGTACGCACCATGGGGGCCCCGGCGGGGCCTGTGGCCATCGTGGAGGTCTTCGGCCCCATGCTGAACGCCGCGGCCGCGCCCGGCGTGCCCGTGCCGCCCTTCCTGCCCCCGCCCGGGCGGGCCTCCAGGTCCGCCGACGTGCCGAACGTCAGGCCCTTGAAACGGGCCGGCTTCGACTCGACGGCACCGGCCTTGACCGGCGAGGCGTCGACCGAGTCGCGAAACTGGGTGTCGACCTTCTCGGCGGCGGCGTTGAGGGCCATCTCGGCGGCGTCGGCAGGTACGGCATTGTCCTTGAGGGGCTGGTCCTTCGGGTCCGACATCGTGGGCACGGGCTTGCCGGGCGACAGCGGGGCCGCGATGGGCACCTCGTCGGATCGCGAGGGCTTGTCGGCCGGAGCCTCGGGCTTGGTCTCCAGCATAACGTCGGTCTCGAACCTGACCGGCTGGGCGGTCTTGGCCACGCGCGGCGCGGGGCGCTTGACGGGCTCGGGCGTGGCGATCTCCGTCGTGTCGACGGGCAGGTCGGACCGGGCAACGCGGACCTCGGACCGGGCCATGACGGCCGGGGCGACGTTGTCGGAGGGCAGGTCCGGCAGCGGCCGCGGGTCGCGCTGCGAGACGACGCGGACGATGTGCGGGTCGCTCTGCAGTTCGGTGACCTTCTCGCGGATCTCCAGGGCGAGCTTCTCGCTGGCCAGGGCGTCGGCGTTGATGCTGATTTCCCGGGGACTTCCGGCGGGCTGGGTCAGCAGCACCGTCAGCATGTAGATGCTCAGCAGCACGAGGAACAGCGCGTGGGCGGCTACCGAGACCAGCAGGCACTTGGCCAGCAGACCCAGCTTCTGGCGGTTCTCGGACTTCAGGTACCACAGCAGCAGCGCCAGGAGGGTCAGCAGCCCCAGAAGCAGCCCCAGAAGCCACCACTTGATGCTCTCCAGATACGACAGCCATTTCTGCACGTCGGAGATCGGCGTCAGTACCGTGTGGTACAGCAGGGGCAGCCGACCGCCGTCCTCTGGGCGGTTCGAGCAGAAGACCATTTCGCCCCCCCCGGCGGCCAGCTCCGGGGAGATCTCGTGGTCGGCGGTGTTGATCGGGTCGCCGGCGTTCTCGGGACGGCTCTGGATGATGCCGTGGATTACCGGCGCGCGGTAGATGTCGAACCCGCCGTGCCCGCCCTCGCGGTTCGAGCTGAAGTAGACCCAGTCGCGCTGCGGGCTGAAGGACAGGCCCCCTTCGGTATAGGGTGAGGTGAGCGGCTCGACCCATTGCGCGATCAGCGGGGTGGTGTGCGAGACGGGCCGGGCCGCCGGCCGCGACGCCGCTATCAGCTTGCGCTCGACCCGCCGGGTGGTCTTCTTGATGCCCTTGGCCTCTTCGCCGGCCCACTCGATGTTGTACATGGGCAGGTAGCGGTAGTAGACCTCGAGCGAGAGGGTGGCAAAGGCGGTGGCGATGGTGCGGCCGGACTGTCGCCATTGGCCCGGGGCCCAGGTGCCTGCATTCGGGCCCGTGTTGGTCTGGAGGTCCAGCAGGAGGGGCTTGACCGCATCGTTCCACTCTGTCCACATCGGGCCCTGGTGCTGGTGCATGGCCAGGCACCCGTAGTACCAGTAGTACAGGTTGGTTCCGCCTCTGCGTTTGCGTTTGCCGCGGTCCCCGGGCCGGGCCTTCTCGACCGGGAGGTTCTCGACGAGGTATGCCGCCGATTCGTCCTGGCGGGCGTTGGCCGGCGATACGCCGAGCACCTGCTGGATGAACATTCCCTCGGCGGTCATGGCGTCCTTGGGCCGGCCGTCCTGGTAGCCGTAGAGCCCCTTGTGCTTCCCGCTGGAGGCGCGGTCCATCCATTTTCGGCACAGGTCGAAGCTCTCTGCGGGCACGTCGATCCCGGCCAGCTTGGCGCCGCGCAGGGCCAGGATCTGCCAGCCCACCACCGACGTGTCACAGTCGCGCGAGGTGGTCTCGTACCGCCAGCCGCCCAGCGTGCGGTGCTGGGACCTGACGATCACGTCGATGGCCTTTTCGAGCACCGGCCTGATCGCCGGGTCCTTGGTGACCTGGTAGACCTCGGCCAGGGCGATGGCGGCCGCCCCGTGGCCGTACATGCCGTGATGGACGCTCTTGGCGTAGTCCCCGTTGCGTTTCTTCCCTTCGGCCACCAGCCAGGCGACGGCTTTCTTCATGGGCTCGTGATAATCGGTGGTGGCGTCGTCGTGCCTGGCCCCCCAGCCGAGGAAGCTCAGGATGGCCATGGACGTCGCGGCGATGTCCTGGTCGCGTCCGCCCCCGTGTTTGGCCGCGTCCCAGCGCCCGTCGGGCTCCTGGGTCTTGGCGAACCAGTCCAGGGCCAGGCGAACCGCACGCTCGGTCTCCGGGCTGCCGCCGAGGTCCACGATGACCATCTCGCGGTATCGGCTGTCGCGCAGGGGGTTGGAGCTTTTGGGAAACAGGACGCTATCGGCGACGAAGACGTCGTAGTCGCTTTGCTGGATCTTGTCGCGCAGGGCCTCCCAGTATCGCCGGCGGTCGCCGGTGGCCATGTACCGCTTCGGCCGGTCCGAGACGAAGTACAACTGCCTGGGCACCAGGCCCATCGCCGGACCCCGCTCGTTGAACTCGCTGTTGACCCGCGGGCCGAGATTCACAGGCTCGGTCCATCCCTTGTCCCCCAGCGACGTGACCCACAGGTCGTAGCCGCCCATGCCGTCGAACCGGTCGGCGGCGAACAGCAGTTGGCTGGTTCCCGCGACGAAGTGCGGGGTGGTTTCGTTATCGACGGTGTTGAGCAGTTCGAGTTCTTCGGGGGCTTCCCAGTCATCGCCGTCCCGGCGGGCGATGTACAGGTCCATGTCCCCGCGTGTGGATCGGCGGGCGAAGACCATGGTCTTGCCGTCGGCGGAGAGCGTGGCCGAGAAGTTGTGGGGCGTGTCGTTGACGTCCCCGGGCAGAAGTTCGGGGTCCTCCCAGGCCATGATGTCGGCCACGCCGTCGGGCCCGATGGCCTCGAACCCGTTTCGCCCGGTGTGCGCCTTCCACTGCCTGGGATACGCCAGCGCGAACACAAGCACCCCCGCCGCGGCCAGGACGATCAGGCCCAGAACGCCCCACAGCACCCACCGCCAGGGGCTCTTTTGGGCCCTGGCGGCCGGGGCGTGGGCCGTCGATGCGTTGGCTGTTGCTTCATCGCTCATGGCCGGCACCTTCGATTGCGGATCGCGGATTCCCCGCGCCGCGCGCCGCCCTTGTGCGCGGAATCCGCAATCCGCAATCCGCAATGGATGAATTCGCGATCATAATCAGTTTTCCGTCGTCGAGGTCATGTAGGCGATGTTCACTTCCTTGACGCCTGCGTTCTGGCATTCGGAGATGGCCCTGGCCACGTGCCCGTGGAAGGCCCACTCGTCCCCGCGAACGATGACCTTGTAGTCGGGGTCCTGCTTGATGTTGTCCCGGACTTCCTTCGTGATCTGGGCCAGGTCCATCTTGCGCCCGTGGACGGTGTAGAAGGCCCGGCCCTGGCTCTTGCGGACGTTGATGACCAGCGTCTTGGTGTCCGAACTGAGCGTCGTCCGCTTGTTGCTGTCCTTGGTCAGCTTGACCCTCCTGTCGTGCTCGGCCTGCTGGAACGTGGTCGTGGCCATGAAGAAGATCAGGAGGATGAACATCACGTCGAGGAGCGGCGCCAGGGTGATGACGGCGCCTTCGGACTCATCTGCCCGCGGTATCTTCATCGTCGCGCTCCTACAGGTCTTCGACCGGCCCCTGGTCACTCGACGCGGGCGGCTCGGGGTTCGCGGCGGTCACGGCCGCGGCGGGCAGGGGCTTGCCGTAGGCCGCGTGCTCGATGAATTGCAGGGCCTCGGCGTCCATGTGGTCGACAAGCACGTCGATCTTCGTGGTGAACAGGGCGTAGACGATCAGGACGGGAATGGCCAGCGTCAGCCCCGCCGCCGTCGTGACCAGGGCCTCGTATATGCCCTTTCCCAGGGTGGTGGCGCGGCTGTCGATGCCTCCGGCGGTGGCCGCCTGGAACGCCGATATCAGCCCGTACACTGTCCCGAGCAGCCCCAGCAGGGGCGAGACCGTCGCGATGACCGACAGCGGGCGCAGCGAACGCTTCATCTTGGCCACCTCGCGTCCCCCGGCGTCCTCGATGGCCTTCTCCATCGCCTCGGCGCCCTGAGGCAGCCGGTTGATGCCCGCCTTGAATATGTTGCTCAGCGGCGAGGGGTGCGCCTCGCAGTATTCCATGCCCGGGTCGACATCCCCGGACCCGACGAAGACCTCCCGAAGCCCGCGGATGAACGCCTCGGGGATGACCTTCTCGCGCTTCAGGCTGATGAGCCTCTCTATGGCAAACGCCAGCGCCAGCACCGAGCAGATGCCGATCGGGATCATGACCGGCCCGCCCTTGACGATCAGGTCGAGCAGGCTTATGTCGGTGTCGTCCTTGGCCGGGGGCGGCTTGGGCCCGGGGGCGGCGTCGAACTCCTGGGCCAGTGACGGGGCCATTACCCCGAGCCCGGCAAACAGCGCCGCCACCATCACGATGCGCAGTGTCGCGGATTTTACGTCTGTCATGGCCATCTATTCCTTGTGCAAAAGGTGCTACTGAAGCTTATCGAGCAGTTTTCTGGCCGCAGCCGCGGCGCTGGTCTTGCCGAAACGCGCGATGACCTCTTTGTACCGCGCGATGGCGTGTTTGGGCTTGTTCTGCATTTCCATGACGCGCCCGATCTCGACCAGGGCCTTGGCCTTCCAGTCGGGGAAATCATAGGTCGACTCGACGCGGATCAGCTCTTTGACCGCGTCGTCGAGCTTCTTGAGGTGCAGGAGGCACTCGCCGAGCTGGAACTGGGCCCGCGCGGCGTTTTCGTCGCGCTTCCTGAACGCCAGGACCTTGCGATACTCCACTATCGCCTGGGCGTACTGTCTCTGGTTCTGAAGCGACCAGCCCAGCTGGTATCGCGCCTGGGGCAGCAGCTTGCTGGGGGGCTTGCTCTTTTCGTACGTCTTGATGAATTCCAGGCAGGTTCGGTGGCTCTCTCGCCATCGGCTGGTGAGGGCCTCACATTCGGCCCTTCTGAGCATGGCCGGCTCGTGCGTGGTGGTGCCTTTGCCGGCCGATACCGCCTTGGAAAAGTGCACGTACGCCTGCTCGTGGGCCTTGAGTTTCCGCCGGGCCTCCCCGGCCTGGAAATACGCCGAGGCCAGCGTTTCGCCCTTGGCCTTGCCCAGGGCGGTCATGGCCTCGAACGCCTCGGCGGCCGGGGCCCACGTCTCCCGGCGGAAATGCGCCCAGCCCAGCAGGTACAGGGCCTGGCTGCGAAGCGTCGCCGAGAGCTTCACCTTCGACTCGGGGCCCGTTACGGCCTTCAGGCGGGTAATGACCTGCTCGTGCTGCTCGGCGTCCAGTTCCAGGCGCGACAGCTCGACCGTCACGTCGCCCAGCATTTCGCTGTCGGGAAACTGCTTGAGGAAGGCCTTGTACGTCTCGATCGCCCTGGCCGGGCCCTCCTTGCCGGACCGCTCCTCGCACTGCGCCCGCCAGAACAGGGCGTTGTCGGCCTTGTCGCTCTTGGCGTACGCCGACAGGACCTTCGCGAAAAACCCGATCGCCTCTTTGTACCGGTTCTGCCGGGCGTGGCACAGGCCGAGGTAGTACGTGATCTGGTCGGCCTTGACGTGGTTGGGCTTGTCCCTCAGGATCCGGTCCAGCGTCGCCTGGGCCTCGCGCAGCTTGCCGGTGCGGATCTGGAGTATCGCGGCCTGGAGGGACGAGTCGGTGGCGAAGTTGTGGCCGGGGTACTGCTTGAGGGCCTCGAAGTACTTGGCCGCCTCGGCGTTGTCGTTCTCCTTCATCGCGATCCAGGCCAGGTAATACTCCGCGTTGCCGTTGCCCTTGGTCCGCGTATCGCGGTACGTCTTCATCGCATCGAGCAGGACGGCCTTGGCGCGCGGGTATTCTTCGGCCTCGTACAGCAGCCTGCCGAGTTCCACGCGGGCGGGCTGGAGTTGCGGCTGCTGGTTGTGGGGCCGGGGCCGCCTGGGCTTGCCCTTGGCCGGGTCTCGCTTCTTTCGGCCGCGAACGGGCTTGCCCTGGATTCTCCTGCCGTATTCCTCCTCGATGAGCTCGGTCAGCACGTCGATGGCCTTTTCGGGCTCGGGCGGGGTCTTGCGCTGATAGGCCAGCGACAGGTTGAACATCGCCCGGTCAACGTTCAGCGCCGCGGGCTTTTCGTCGATGAACGCCTTGTAGGCCGAGATCGCCTTGTCCCACTGCTCGAGCCGGAAGTAGCACTCGGCTGCCAGGAAACGCGCCTCCTCGAAGACCTTGGCACTGTGGTCTTGGGCGAGCACGGCCTCGATGTCTTCGACGGCCGGCTTGAACTTCTCCTGACTCGAGAGGATTTGTGCCCGCCTGAACCGTGCGAGCATGGCGCTTTCGTGCTTGGGGGCGACGGTCAGGAATTTGCTGTATTGTACGAGCGCCTCGGGGGCCTTCTTCAACAGCATGAGGTTTTCGGCCTGGTAGAAGATCACGTCGGGAACCTTGGGATCCTTCGGGAACTGGGCCAGGAACTTCTGGCACAGCGCGATGCTCTGGGCGAACTGTCCGGCCCGGTACAGGCAGAAGGCCTGCATGCGGAGGAACTCGGCCTTCTGTGAGGGGTCCTTGCCTGCGGCGAACGCCTGGGCGTAGGCCTGGGCCGCCTCGGAATGCTTGCCCAGCCGCATCTGGGCGGTCGCCAGTTCGTAGAGTAATCCCGGCATGGCCGGGTCGGCCTTGAGCTTGGGCATCGAGCGCTGGAGGTTCCGCACTACGATGTCCCACTTCTTCTGCCTGGCGTACGTCCTGGCGTACCACAGCGTGGCCTCGCCCATCAGGGGGCCCTTGTTGGCGAGCTGGCCCAGCGTGGTCCCGGCCCGGCCGTAGTCCTTCACCTCCAGGTGCGCCCGGCCGAGGTACAGCTTGGCCTCATTCTTCAACTTGCTGTTCGGATAGTCCTTGCCGAACGCCGTTAACGCCGCCACCGCCTCGACGTGCTGGCCCCTGGTGAACAGGACGAGGCCCAGGTTGTACTGCGCCAACTCGCTGTAGATGCCCTTCTTGGTCTGGGCGGCCGTCTTGTACAGCTCGGTCGCCTCGGCGAGCTTGTCGGTCTGTCTCATGCATTCGGCTTGCTGGAAGACGGCTCGATGGACGAGATCGGCGTTCTTGTCGTTGGCGACGATCTGCTTGAAGACGGCGACCGCCGGGGCGTATCGGCCGAGCTTCAGCCGAGCTACCGCGCCCTGGTAACGGGCGTTCGGAGCGCGAGGCGAGTTGGGGGCGACCTCGAGCATCTCGTCGCTGGCGAGGATAACGTCGGCCCATTTCTCCTGGAGATACAGCGCCTCGATCAGCCCGATCCGGGCGTTGGATACGTGTTTGCCCTTGGGGTCCTTGGCGTGCCTGATGGTCCAGGTGAAGGCCGCCTCCGCGTCGGCCTTGCGGTCCATCTCCAGCAGGCACGTGCCCCAGAGGTTGTGCAACTGGTCCTGCTCGGCGATGGCGGTGTTCCTGGCCAGCTTGGCCAGGAGCGGCTCGGCCTGCTTCAGATCGCCCATGCTGTACAGCGCCAGGGCCAGACCCCACTGCGCCTTGGGGACCTTGGCATGCTTGGGGTACTTGGCCAGGAACGCCTTGTACTCAGTGACGGCGAGCTTGTAGAACCGGCGGCTGCAGAGCGAGTTGGCGCTGTAGTACAGGTCCAGGGCCGGATCGTCGCCGGCTGCCTGTGCCCGCGCGGACGCACCGGCAACCAGAACGAACCACGCTGCGGAAAGCAGCGCATGTGCCGTCGCGTCCTTCATGCCGGCGTCTCCCAAGTGCAGATTGCGCGCACGTGACAGTTGTTTCGCGAATGCCTACTCCGCGGTTTTCTCTCCCCCTATAACATTGGCGAGACGGTAAAGTGTTGCTCGATCGTCCAGGCCTGGGTCGCGGCCGGGGGGACTACCGGCTCTCCGGCGCTTTCAGGGCGGCCATGGCGTGCGAGAGGTCCGGCTGCAAGTCGAAAATGCGGGTCATCCGCGTCAGTTCCATCACGCGCAGCCGCTGCCCGGACAGCCCCGCGATGATCAGTCGACCACCGGCTTCCTTCAGTCGCTTCAGCAGGATCACCAGCGTCGTCAGCCCGACGCTGCCCAGAAACGTCACCCGCGTCAGGTCCAGGATCAGCGAGACGCCTTGCTTCTCGGCTATGGCGCCCGTGACTTCCCGTTGAAGCGCCTCCGAAACCTCGTGGGTGATTTCGGAGAAGTTGAGCGTCGCAATGGTCGCATCCGGCCTCACGTCAAACGTCACGAGTTGCTCTGCCATGGCCGATCTCTCCCGCACCGGCGAACCCGGAGATTCACGTCCCCGGAATCGTTTCGTCCGGACATGATACAACCGCCCGGCGCCGATGTCCACGCGGCAAGACACTTTTCGCGATTGCGGGCGCCTGGGTTGAGTGGCTCGAAGCCAGGGTGTATGATGACGGGTGTGCCATCATGGACTTGTCGCCTTCGCAACAGCCCGCCCGGCGAGACGTGCTCAAAGCCGCCGCTTTCGGCGTCACGGCCGCCCTGTCGGCCGCCGGGGCCGAGCAGAGCCCCGACGCGCAGGATCGCAAACCGAACATCCTGCTGATCATTTGCGATCAGCTCGGGCTGGACGCGATTGGGGCGCACGGCTGTGCGGACGTGCGGAGTCCCCACCTCGACCGCCTGATCGCCGGCGGCGCGACGTTTCTCGAATCGCACAGCACCAACCCGGTCTGCTCCCCGGCGCGAAGCTCGATCATGACCGGGCTGATGTCGACCGAAACGGGCGTCATCTCCAACGGGCGGCCCATCCACTCGAGCCGACGCAACCTCGGGCAGTGGTTCGGCGCCCGCGGATACGAGACGGTCTACTGCGGCAAGTGGCACCTGCCGGGCGGGTACCAGCCCAGGGTGCCCGGGTTTCACACCCTCCCGGCCGGCAAGGGCCAGGGCGACCTGAACGACACGCTGGTCTCGCACGCCTGTGAGGCCTACCTCCGGAGCCGCCCCAAACAAAAGCCCTGGCTGATGGTCGCTTCGTTCCTGCAGCCTCACGACATCTGCTACTGGGGCAATGTTCGCCAGCGCCGCATGCCCAAAGGCTTGCCGTTCGAGCCGTTGCAGGGCAAGCTGCCCGCACTGCCCCCGAACAACACCTCCCGCCCGAAGGCCCCCAAGTGGCTCGATGCCCGACGCGTCGATGACTACTCCCCCGAGCAGTGGCAGTACTACCTCTACATCTACGCCCGAATGATTGAGATGCTGGACGCCGACGTCGGGCGCCTGCTGCGCGCCGTCGAGGACTCCGGCCAGGCCGAGAACACCATCATCGTCTTCACGTCCGACCACGGCGACGGGCGAGGCCGTCACAAGCACGTCTCCAAGTGGTATCCGTACGACGAGGCGATGAAGGTGCCGCTGATCGTCTCGTACGCCGGGCGGATCACGCCGGGCACGGTCGACCGGACGCACCTGGTCAGCGGGACGGACATCATGCCCACGCTGTGCGACTACGCGGGCATCGAGGCGCCGAAGCCCTGCACGGGGATGAGCTTACGCCCGATTCTGGAGCGGCGCGACGTGACGTGGCGCCCGTATCTCGTGGCCGACTACGGACCCGCCGGGCATATCGTCCGCACCGCGCGATACAAGTACGCGACATACAAGGGCGACCCCGTCGAGCAGCTGTTCGACATGCAGGCCGACCCGTGGGAAACGACCAACCTGTACGAACAGGCCAAGTATGCGCCGGTGCTGGCCGAGCATCGCAAGATGCTGGCCGCGTTCCAATCGACGCTCGATCGGGTGGCTCCGACGGCGGGTCCGCCCCGGCGTCGGCCCGGGCGCGGGCGGAGTTGAGGACGGCCCGCGATGAGCAAGATGACCCCCACCCAGCCGATGCCCGAGCACTTCCCGCTCGATTCGCTCGGCCCGCTGCTGGCCAGGTACAAACCGCCCGGGGGCCAGTTCGCCCCGGCCGCCGCGTGGACCCAGACGTACGGCGTGTATACCCTCGCCGGGAGAAGCCCCGCAGGCGGCGGCCGCCGCGTCGGACGCGTCGAACTCAAGCGTGCCGTCGGCAGCAAGGGCGCCGCCGCACTCCACGTGCGATATGACCGCAGCCTCACCGGCGGGGCCCACAGGACCGCCGGCACAATCCACACCCGCGCCGACGACACGCTCAACCAGCCGCGCACGTGGACCTTCCAGACGCAGCTCCTCGACGCGGGCGGAAAGCCCATCCTACACACCCGGCAGAGCAAGACAGGCACGTTCGCCGACGGCGTGGTGCAGATCAAGGACGCGGCCGGCACGAAGCGGCACAAGGTCCCGGGACGCTGTCTGATGAACTGGGCCCTGTTCGATACCGTCCAGCGCCTGGCCGGCGAGAAGACCGAACCGATCGCCTTCACGCTGATCGACCACTTCGATCAGGTCAAGGGCGGCTACACGCTGTCCTGCCGCAAGACGCTGGGCGTGGCCGTCGGCGGGAGGACGATCCGCCTGAGGGCCTACGACCAGCTCGGGCGCGGAAATGTGCCCTGGGTGTACTGGGTCGACGAGCAGGGCCGCCTCCTGCTGATCGTAGCCGGGCTGGAAGCCTACATGCTTGAAGCCTCCGGCCAGTGATCGTCGTGGAGTGTGGTTTGGGACACCCGCAGCTATGGCCCGGCAATCCCGCAATCCGCAATCTGGTAATGTCTCTTGCAATCGTCCGACCGGGGTGATAATTATTCCCTCGTCGTTCCAAGCGTGTGAATGGAGTCACGAGTCCGAAGCAACCTTTGGCGTAAGGGAGCACACTATGAAACTAGGTGTAATGTCGGCCTGTTTTGGCGGGATGGAATTGAAGGACGCGCTGGCCTACTGCAAGAAGGTGGGCCTGGACGCGATCGAGCTTCCGTGCGGGGCCTACCCGGGCGACCCGTGGAACCTCAGCACGATTCTCGAGGACAAGGATCGGCTGGCGGACCTGAAGAAGATGCTGGACGACAACGGGCTGGTCGTCCAGGGCATCGCGGTGCACGGCAATCCGGTCCATCCGGACGAGGCCATCGCCGCCGAACACCAGGCCGCCCAGCGCAACGGCGTCCTGCTGGCGGCGGAGTTCGAGACGGTCGTGATCAACTTCTCGGGCTGCCCGGGCGGGGCGGCGGGCGACAAGACGCCGAACTTCGTGACCTGCCCCTGGCCGGATGAGTTCGCCGCCGCGGCGAAGTACCAGTGGGAAGAGGTCATCATTCCGTTCTGGACGAAGGAAAACGAGTTTGCCGCCTCCAACGGCGTGAAGGTCGCCTTCGAGGCGCACCCGGGCATGGTCGTGCACACGCCCGAGGACATTGTCAACCTCCGCGAAGCCGCAGGGGACAGCCTCGGGGCGAACATCGACCCCAGCCACTGGTTCTGGCAGGGCATCGACCCGGTCGAGGCCACCCGGTATCTCGGCGAGGTGGGCTGCATCTACCACGTCCACGCGAAGGACTGTGGGATCGACCAGCGAGCGGCGGGCCGCTGCGGCGTGCTGGACATCAAGAGCTACGGCGACGTGAAGAACCGCGGGTGGGTCTTCCGCACCGTCGGGTACGGGCACGGCGACGAGTTCTGGAAACCGTTCATCTCCATGCTCCGCCTGTACGACTATGACGGCGTGATCTCCATCGAGCACGAAGATTCGCTGATGTCCATGGGCGAAGGCTTCGAGAAGGCGGTCGCCTACCTCAAGCCGATCATCCTCACCCAGCCCGTCGGCGAGGCCTGGTGGTTCTGACAATTGCGGATTGCGGATTGACGATTGCGGATTCCTCGTGCCGGGCCGGGCGGTCTGGCCGAGGAATCCGCGATCCGCGATCGATTCATCCGAGGTAGGCGCCCTGCTTCTTGAGCAGGGTCTGGAGCTTGGGCACATCGACGTCGCGGGGGCGGCAGTTGTCCTTGACGGCCAGGGCCGCCGCGGCGCCGGCGGCGTGGCCCAGAACGAAGCACGGGGCGATCAGTCGCGTGTAGTTCATCATCCTGTTGTCCGCCGACACGCATCGACCAGCCGCCAGCAGGCCGTCAACCTTGGCCGGCACCAGCACACCGTAGGGCACCTGGCAGCTTTTGTTCCTGGTCACGCTGTAGCCGCCGGCGACGGCCACCACGTCCTCGTACGTCCGCCCGGCCAGGGCGTCGGCCTGCTTCATCTCCGTGACGCCCTGGAGCGTCCGGGAGAGCCGCACGCCCAACTGGGCCGCCGTCTCCAAAAGGTATACGTCCTCGCAGCCGGGAATCGCCTGGAGGGCCCGAACCTTGTTCCAGATGGCTCGCCGGGCGTCCATCTCGCAGCGCGACAGGGCGGTCACGTCGAGGCAGTCGGCCGTCGGACCCTGCATGTTCACCCAGTTGACGCTGCGGATGGGCGTTCGTGACCCGAGCCTGGGCACGCGTTTGCCGGCGGCCTTGACCTTGGCGCGATCGATCCGGTCGACGTTACCCAGGCGGTGAACCAGCCCGATGCGGTGGACGTGCCTGACGTGCTCTGCCCCGGCGGCGTCGAAGACGTCCCCGTCGCCCGTGGCGTCAACGACGACCTTCGCGCGGACGGCCCGGCAGCCGGACTTGCTCTCGAAAATGATGCCCTTGATCGCGCCGCCGGCCACGATCGCGTTCGTGGCCCAGCAGTGCAGCAGGACGTGGATGCCGGCCTCGCGGATCATCTCGTCCATGACGAACTTTGTGGCCTCGGGATCGCTGGTGGGGTTGACCTTCCCGGGCGCCTGGTTGATGATGCCGTTGTTGACCTTGACGAGGCGTTCGCACATTTCGTCGCCGATCCCGCGGACGCACTTGACGAGTTTGCCCCCGGTCCGGGCGTGCGTGGCCAGGACGATCAGCACCAGCCCCCCGGTCCACAGCCCGCCGAAGCACCCGTAGCGTTCGACGAGGGTCACGTCGACCCCCGCGCGTCGTGCGGCCAGGGCGGCAATGACCCCCGCCGGGCCGCCCCCGACGACCAGCACGTCGGTCGAGCGCATCACGGGGATGTCCCGCCGGGGCTGGACGATTCGCCCGTCGACGATCCTCACCGGCCCGCCGCGCGGAACGGGCTTGCCCTGGATGATCTTGCCGGCCTTGTCGATCGAGTCGGCTCGCGCCCGCCGCGGCCGGCCCGTCGCGGCCGCCCCCAGCGCCGCCCCTGCCGCCGTGAACCCCGCACTCCTGAGAAGATCACGCCTGTTCGGTTCGCTCATGTTCGGTCTCCTGGCCTAACGATTGTAGCCCTCAGATTGTAGATTGTAGATTGTGCGCTGACGAGAGGCGCTATCCCAAGCGCGCAATCTGCAATCGCAAATCTGGAGTTGACTCCCCCTTGCTCGATTCTCTTCACTCGCGTCAGCAGAAGGGGTCAAAGGTGCTGTTGCCGTTGGCCTTGATGGCGATGCCGTCCATTTCGATCAGCCAGGTGGGTCGGCAGACGGCGCCCTGGACGACGATGTAGGCGGTCTGTGACGGCATGCGCTGGTCGAGGTAGTCCGTGACCATCGGGTAGTCGGACAAGTCGCGCAGGTAGACGACCATCATTTTCATGTCATCGAGCGTGGCGTCGTAGCCTTCGAGCAGGGCGTTGATGTTCTCGAAGGTCCGTTCGGTCTGCTTGATGACGTCCCCGACGTGGACGACCTTGCCCCGGTTGTTGATGCTGGCGGTGCCGGAGATGTAGTAGTGCCGCCGGTCGCCGTAGGTCACGTTCGTGGCGCGTTCGAAGGTGACCCCGTAGTCGTGCGTCGGGTTCAGGTGGGTCAGGGCGCTCATGTACTGGACCTGCTCGGCTTCCAGCCCGAGCACGGCCAGGTAGTCCGTCTGCACCAGGTCCGAGACGCGCTCGGCGCAGCCCTCGATGCCTGTCGAGGCGATATAGTGCGTATCACGGGTCATGCCCTCGTCGGCGAACCACTCCCTGCGGGCGTCGACCATGCCCTGGTAGTTGTTGTCGATGTCGCGGACGTAGAACCACGTGCGCATGACGTTGTCCCGGACGGTGCCCCCGTGGTCCCGCATGATGCTCGAGAGACTATCGAGGATGTTGGTCGTCTGGGCGTAGGACGGGGCCTTGTGCCGGGGCAGGAGCCTGCCCCAGATCGACCGGTAGGCGCCGTGGGCGATCTCGAACCCGTCCCCGTTGGGTTTCTTGACGACGGGCCCGGCGGCCGGTTCGATGTGATAGGCCATCATCGCGACCTTGCTGCCCGAGGCCGGGGCCTGCTGCATGAACGAGATCATCACCGACTGCTCGTAGTCGGCCAGAACCTGCCTGAGCGTCTGCGCCTGGGTGAATATATCGCTGACGTGGAACCGCCAGAAGACGGCCGAGTCGCGCGTCATGTCGTTGGCGGCCAGAACGGCGTCGTATCGGGCCATCAGTTCCTGCAGGGCGGTATGGAACGGCAGTCCCTGGGGGGCCTCGAGTGCCACGTAATGCTCTTTCCCGCACGCGTTCGCGAACGTCGTGATCATGCCTTCCTCACGGCTGGTCCGGCGTAAACGTATCGGCCGCTTCGTCGCGCGTCTTTCGACCGTTGTGCCTGCGTCCGGTGATGTCTGTCTTACCGTCATGTCCGTCCCTGTTCGGCGCCGCAAGCCGCTGTCCTGCACCGGGGCGGTGCGGGCCCCGGCTCCGGGCGCCGGCGCCTCGAGGCCGGCCGAACATCAGGCCAACAGCTTGACCGTGCCGAGCATATCGCGGTCAAGCTGCTGCCGGGCCGGGCCGATCCGTTCGCCGACAACGCCGCGCTTGGCCAACAGAAACCACACACGTCCTGCACGGGGCGTTATCATTCTCGGCGGTCGCCCGAACATAGAACACAACGCCTGACGAGTTGGTTCCGTCCAACTTCCGATTATTCATAGTCTACCGCGCGATCGAGAATCCGTCAATAGGGACAGTCGTGCCGCACCGCGCAGAGCGGAGCATCTCGTCGGTGCAGAGGAACATTCAACCCGGTGAAAGCGAAGCGTTTAGCGGATCAGCGTGTCGTTCACTCCACGTTTGGCGGACGCGTCCGTGCCCCAGAACTCCAACTCGACCCACGCGCACCAGCCGAGCGGTTCGGCCTGAACGAGATTCGTCAGGCGAGCCCACGTGACGGTCCGCCTGGTGAACGTGACGCTTTGCTTGCCGGCGATCTTCTTGATCTCGATGGGCCGGGTGGACCCGTCGGAGAACGCGATCACGGCGCTGTGCCAGTGCCTGTCGTGGGGGAAGTCGGCCCGGATGTACAGGTCGAGCCTGTCCACGGCTACGGGGCGCCCGAAGTCGATCTTCAGCCAGAGGTCCTTGCGCCTCTCCGGGCCCCACGACTGGAACGGCCAGCCCCCGTGCCGGCCCTTCCGGGTCTGCTTGACGGCGTCGATGACGTTTCGGGCGGCCCAGCGGGCGGCGTTTCTGAACTCGCTGCTGGCGGTGGCTACCGGATAGATGGCCTTGGCGTGCTTGCCTCGCATGCAATAGGGGTTCAGTGCGAGGTTGCGGTAGGCGGCGGTTTCCTTGGCCGTCGCGGCCCGGGCGGTCACGACGTGCCCGGCCCCGCCGAACGCCCCGCGCGGCATCGCCTCGCGGTCGCTGTTCCGCCCGCAGGGCACGGCGTATTCGATGACCCCGCTCGGGGCGTACACCGGCGCCTCCGGTAGCGCCGCGTCCAGCCGAACCACCATGTGCTTCGGCCCCGTGATGCGGATCACGTCCCCGACGACGTACACGCGGTCTATCGTCAGGGAGACGGGCTTGTCCTTGACGGCCAGGGCAAACGTCTTGCCCGCCGGGGGGACCTCGGCGCGGGCCGAGGCGGGTATCGCCGGAACCTTGTCGAGAATCCGCACCGTGGAGACCCACCTGATGGCCTTATGGTCCTCGAAGAGCCACACCACCTTCCTGTCCGGGGTAACCTCGAAGATCTGCCGGCCCTTGCCCTCCTGGCGGTGACCCAGCCAGTTGCCCAGGATGGTATTGCCGTTGGGCAGGCGCTGGATGGTGGTGATCCACTTGAAGCCCATCTCGGGCAGGTCCTTTCCGGTGACGGCCCAGACGGCCTTGCCCCGGGCGTCGTACTCGCTGGCCCCGGTCTGGTGGGAGACCAGGGTGTGGCCGTCGGGCAGCCTGAGCGCCTCGTAGGCCATTCCGGGCGGTGTGATCTCCAGGATCACCTTGCCCGACGCATCGTACTCGCGGACGACGCGATCGCCGGTATGGGCAACGAGGTAGGTCCCCGCGGCGGTCTTGCGGGCCATGCGCATGCACATGTGCCCGCCTTTCTTGAACGTCAGTTCAATCGCCTTGGCGACCTTGCCCTTGGGGTCGACCTCGACCAGCCGACCTGCGGTGGCCTCGCCGACCAGCGTGTTGCCGTCAGACAGCCGCTGAACGGCAAACGTCTCGCTCCGCGTGGTGTACTGCCAGACGACCTTCTTGCCCAGCGTGACCTCCTTCGCCCCGCGCCCCGTGCTGAACAGCACGTTCCCGTTGTCAAGCAGCCACGCGTCGTACGTGCTGCCCGCCGGATACTCCCACAGGCGCTTGCCCTCGGCGGAGAATATCGCCACCACCTTCCGACCGCTGTCGGCCAGGAGGAATGCGTGACGGCTCGTGCCCTTGACGGGTCCGTCGGCCCGGGCCGACGACGTGAAGGCGGCGGCCAGAACCAGCGCGACAGTCGATAGCGATCTTGTGGTCTTCATGGTGGCGGTCTGTTCCTACTCCTGCGCGATCCGCTCGTAGTGATCCACGCTCATCTGGGCGCCGTAGCCCACGCAGACGATCTGGAGGGTTCGCGGCATATTGACCATGAGTCTCTTGTGATAGTGGGCGTAGTGCGCCAGGTTGTCGCTGCCTATCTTCAGCGTCTGGGGGCGCTCGCCCCTGGGCGTGAAGACGGCCTCCCACCTGGGCCGGCCGTCCTTCGCGGCCAACGTCAACTCCCAGGTCATCTCCGTCGCCGTGGTCGGCGCGCCCCTGGCCACCTGCCGCCATCCCACCTCCGGATGGTGCGTGCCCACCAGCGGAAGGCCGTTCCGCACGGAGAACGTGATGTAGAACTCGGCGTTGTCCCTGATGTGTATGTCGTAGTTCCGCGACGGGCCGTGGTTCATCGTCTTCAGGTCGATCCGCACGGTGAAGGCGCCGATGGGCATTTTACGGCTGAGCGACCGGTTCTCGCCGATGCCGTTGGACAGTTCCAGGGCGCCGTTGGCGAAGACCGCGCCGGGTTTGGGCACCGACCAGCCCGGCAGGTCGAAGCCTTTCAGCACGACCAGGCCCTCGCCGGCGGCCGAGGCGTGCTTGCCGCGGCCGCTGAACGATTCCCCCCCGCGCGCGGGGGGCGCCGGCCAGAGCACCGCGGCCAGCACGATCACGAGGACGGCGGCGGCGGCGACGGCGCCGAAGAGGATCAGGCGTTTTTTTCGCGCGGCCGGGGCCTGGTCGTCGGCCGGCTCGGCGCCGGCTGCGGCGCGCGGCGGCGCCGTGCGGGCCCGGGCGGGCCGCTCGGCCGGCGGCGCGTCGGACTGCGACCCGGTCAGGACCGACAGCGCCGCCGCCGCATCCCCGCCCCGGGCGCGCCGGGTTGTTTCGGCGGCCCGAAGGGCCGCCGTCAGGTCCGCCAGCAGCGCCCGGCCGTTCTCGCAGCGTTCGGCGGGGTCGGCCCGAAGCAGCCGAGATACGATCGTCGCTGTCGACGCCTCGACCGTCCGACGCACGGTCCGAATGTCAGGCGGGACCGACGCCAGGTGCGCCTGGCGAATCTCCTCGGCGCTGTCGCCCTCGAACGGCAGCGCGCCGGTCAACGCGTGGAACATCGTCGCGCCCAGGGCATAGACGTCCGCGGTGAAGTCCGCCGACTGCCCGCGGATCTGCTCCGGGGCCAGGTACTGCGGCGCGGCGGCCGAATCGACGTCCTCGGCGTCCGACTCGACCCCGAAGTTCACCACCTTGATCGCGTCCTTCCCGACGATGATGATGTTGTCCGGGCAGATCCGCCCGTGGCACATGCCCTTGTCGGCCAGGTCGCGGATCACCCCCGCCACGTCAACGGCCATCTTCAGCACGACGCATTCGCTGATGGGGTCGTCAGCCGAGATGAACTGCGACAGCGGGCGGCCCTCGATCAGCTCCGTGACGCTGTAGGGTCGCCCCCCCTCGTCGCCCACGAAGAACGCCCGCGCCACGTTGCGATTGTCCAGCGAGGCCAGTGCCCTGGCCTCGGCCTGGAAAGCCGAGACCTGCCCCGCATCGTCGCAGAGGTCCTTCAGGAGGACCTTGACTTCGACGTGTCGGCTCATCGCGGTGTCGAAGCCCTTGAAGCTGACGGCCGTGGCGCTGTGCCCGATCGGCCGCAACAGCACGTACTGCGCCAGCTTGCCCGGCGCGGAGAACTGCGTGCGGCAGCTCGTGCACTCGATCGTCTCAAAGGCCGACACGCCCGAGACCTCAACCATCACCCCGCACCGAGGGCAGACGGTCTTGTCGACACTGTCGATCTGCATGTCCGGTACGTCGCTCTGGGCCATCGTCATCCCGCCGCCGGCACGCGCCCGGGGAACCATGACCCCGAGCCGGGGAACCCTATCATACTGTCCCGGTCGCCCGGTGTCACGACCCCGGCAGCGTGATCCGCCCTCGGCAGAGGACGTCCTTGCCGTCCTTGCCGGGCTTGACGTAGAGAATGTACCTGCCCTCGCTGCCGATCGGACGCAGCGCCGGGGCGGCCACCGTCCAGGTCTTGCCGCCGGCCGCATCGTGAACGGCCAGCTTGTCGCGGGTTTCGTAGGAACAAAGCACCATCGTCGTCGCCGTCGGGCCCGGGCCGAGGGGAATCATGCCGGGTACTTCGGGCGCCAGCTCGCCCTTGATACGGTCCCATATCCGTGACTCGTACTTGCTCTCCGTGCTCCCGTCATCCTTCGGCTCGCGATCTACGCCCACGTAGTAGAGGTATCGTCCGTCAACCGTCCAGTGGGGGCAGTAGTCGTCGAGCTTCGTGTTGCCCTCGCGTACGGGCAGGCTGGCGGCGATCTTGTCCTTGGCCAGGTCGAAAAGGACCAGCGTGTTCTTTCGCCTGCCGCCGGGCTCGCGCTTGGGGGGCAGCAGCAGTGCCAGAACATCCGCCGTGGGGCAGATCCCCCGCGGCAGGCCCCACAGGCCCAACTGCCGCAGCTTTACCTTGTCCGCGGGTGTGGTGTACATCGTTCCGCTCTGGGCCATCACGTCCGCCGAGATCAGGACCAGGGCCTTGCCCGTCCGGTCGAACGATGCCACGACAACAGGGGCCGGGGCGCCGACCTTCGTGATCTTGTCGGTAGCCAGGTCGTACAGAATGGCCTGCATGGTCTCCTTGGGGAAATCGTGCCGTCCGTCCTTGTTCACATCCACCCCCATGCCCAGCGCCAGCCGCTTGCCCGAGGGATCGAAGACCCTTGACGACAGCATGATCACCGCAATGTCGTCGTCCTCATACGGCACGATCTTCAGCTCCTTTTCCTTGGCGGCCTTGATGTCGCGAATGATGAGCTTGTAATCGCGATCCCGGTTTCCGTCCACACAGCGGCGGATGTAGAGCAGGTTCGTTCCGTCGGGGCTGAGCCTCATCGAGCCGACGCCGCGGTTCTCTCGCACCTTCGCATCGTCGCTCATCTCGAAGATGACCTTCTCATCGACGATTCTCGCCGCCTCCTCGGCCCGGGCAGCCGTGCCCATCGCAACGATACTCGCGACGGCCAGCGTTCTCAGCAGCATTATCCTGGTTCTCCTTTCCACGTTCCCTTTTCTGTGGTGATGCTCGTAGCCACGACGTCGACGCGGGCGCGTTTCAGCGCTTGTCGAAGTTAGGCGTGCGGGGCTTTTCCTCGGGCAGGGGGGCCTTCTGGCGCGGGTCCTTGTACAGGTGGACGTTGTCGAAGAGGAAGGCCCCCGGCGGCCAGTATGCGTAGACCTGCACCTGAAGCCATTCGACGTTTTTGGGCAGCCCTCCGCGGGGCGGAAACGGGGCGGCGTAGTGCGTCCAGACGTCCTGCTCGTTGCGGCAGGCGAGGTACCAGCGGAAGCACTCGCGGAGGTAGCGCTTCGGGTGCTTTTTCGCGTCTTCCGCAACGAGCATCCTCCGCCCGGCCGGGGTCAGATCGGCAAACTGGCGGGCCGTCATCTTCCGCTCGGCGAGCGAGGCCTCGGGCAGCCCGGCCGTCCGGGCCGACCAGTCGCGGAACCCCTTGACGAAGATCTTCGGGAAGAAGATGCCGACCGTCTTGCCCTTCATGTCGGCGACCAGCCAGTAGCGCTGGCCCGGCGTGGCCTTGATCCACTCGGCGCGGTGGAAGACGCCTTCCAGGCCGGCCAGGGAGGCGTAGCTGGTGTCGCGCTTGAGTGTGGGCGGCTTGTCGGGGGTGGTCAGCCCGAACCGCAGGGCGCGGCGGTAGGCGATGTACTTGTCCCGCTCGAGGTCCGTCTGTAATCGCAGCACCTTCCCGCGCCCGGGCGGGCCGGGCTCGATGAACGTCGCCGCGTTGTCGGGCGGCTCCCACCCGGCCGGGCCGGACTCGAAGTCGCCATTGGCGTTGAGCGGCTTGCCGAACGCCTTCGGCTCGGACTCGTCGCCGTACTCCGGCGGGCGCCATTCGGGCTTGCCCACCAGCGTCTCGATGATCTTCGTGGTGATGATGCCCCGCGCCCGCTCGGTGTTATCCGAGAAGACCCCCGCCCGGATCCGCGGGGCCTTGGGCGTGCGCAGGTCGACGAAGCGCAGTTCGGCCTTGGCGCCGCCACCCGCGAGTTTGTGCACCGTGCCGTACACGCCGACGTTGGCCGCCAGCTTGTCGGTCATGACGGCCGTGACCTTCTTCAGGTCGGTCTCGATGCCCAGCGCGCCGGCAAACTCCTGCGTCGAGAGCCGGTCGATCACCTCCCACCCGTCGGCCTTGTGCCGGCGAAGCTTCAGCCGAACGCTGTCGGCCAACTGCGCGCCGTAGGAGGCCTTGCCCCGCCCGGCCGGGACGGTCTTGAAATCAAAGACGACGACATACGCCTTCGTCTTGGCCGGCGGCGCCGTGGCGCGAAGCGGCGCGAACAGAACGATCAGCGCCGCGACAGCGATTGTTGAGATGTGTCTGGTCATGTCTGCGGTCCCTGATTACAGGAGACTCTGTAGCGCCCGCCCCAGGGATTGAGATCCCCGGGCTTGGGGGGGCGTACCGAAGAGTGCGGAATCCGCATTCCGCAATCCGCAATGATATCATTTCTTTCCCATCGCGCGCTGCGCGCGGAAGAAGTCGCCAAGCAGTTTCCCGCATTCCTCGGCGCGAACGCCCGCGACGACGTCGACCTGGTGGTTCAGCCGCTCGTCGGTGCAGACGGCGTAGAGCGTTTCGACGGCCCCGGCCTTGGGGTCCGCGGCGCCGTAGACCACGCGGTCCAGCCGGGCCAGAACGATCGCCCCGGCGCACATGCAGCACGGTTCGAGCGTGACCACCAGCGTGCACCCCGCCAGCCGCCAGTCGCCCAGGGCTTCCGCGGCGGCGCGTATGGCGAGCATCTCGGCGTGCGCGGTGGGGTCGGCGTCGATGATCCGCCGGTTGTGGGCGCGGGCGACGGTCCGGCCGTCCTTGAGGACGACCGCCCCGACAGGCACGTCGCCGAGCGCTTCAGCCGCCCGCGCCTGGGCGATGGCCTGGCCCATCGCGTCATCGTACTGCGCTTGCACAGCTTGCATTGTGAGCATCGTACCGCCCGCCCGCGGCCATGCCAAGGGACCCACCGGAACGGCATGGACTCCTTCCGGTCCAAATCCGTGCCAAAAAGAATAACTTCCCTCTTGCGTTATCACGCTCGTCCGCTAGACTATATCGTTGTACTGGCACGGGTCGCTGCTGTACGTTGGCCCGTGCTGGCTATTGGAGTTTGGCTCCTGGTTGGCTTGCTCGCGTGGCTCGACCAACGCTCACTAAGCCAGGGCCTTGTCGAAGAAAAGGAGATGCATGATGTTCAAGGCAGGAACATGCCCGATCACACTGACTTCCGTGCTGGCCGTCTTCTTGCTGCTTGGCGGGTACGCCGACGGGGCGAATGTAGATTTGCGAACGTGGAGCCAGCAAGGGAGCGCTGGCGCAGGGAACTGGGTCGTGGCTGCCGACGGCTCGTCCGTACTGCAGACGATCAACGGTGCGCCGACCATGTTCGTGAGCCTGAACAGTTTCCTGGACACCACCGTTTCCGGCTCCTTCGGCGTAGAGCCCGCCGGCGGCGACGACGACTTCATCGGGTTCGTGTTTGGCTACAACTCCCCGCTTGCATCCGAAAGCGACCCCGTGAACGACATGGACCTGATACTCTTCGACTGGAAGCGGGGTACTCAACTCGGAGCGTCGGCGGGCTTCTACCTGTACAAAGTACTCGGGACGCACAACGGTGCGGCTGGCCACACCAACGAACTGTGGCCCCACGTCGATGCGGCGTCTCTGGACGTGACTCAGTTGGGCACACCCCTGGTCAACGCCGGATGGGTTCATAATGTTGACTACGACTTTGAACTGATCTATCAACAGACCAAGATCGAAATCCACATCGAGGGCGGAACGGGCACCTTCGCGACGAAACAGAAGGTCTTTGACGTGGACATCGGCGACCTGCCGGCCGGCACGTTCCCCGGCGACGTCTTCCCGGATGGACGGTTCGGCTTCTACAACCATTCCCAGCCACGGGTGCGCTACGAAAGCTTCACACAGGTCGACGACCCGATCCTCGTGACGAAACCCGACGACGGGGGCACGCTGAACCTGGGATCCGTGCGAGTGGGCACGACCTCGGCTCCGGGCGACCTGACCATCACCAACGGTGCAGAGGTCGACTCGATGCTGACCGGGACGGTCAGCGACGCAACGGGCGAGTTCGCCGGGCCGACGCCGCCCGGCGGCTTCGCGGCCGATGAGGACGACGTCGTCATCAGGCAGTTCACCTATACTCCCACGGCCCGCGGGGCCGATACGCAGAACATCGACGTGGTCAGCGACCAGGACGGGACGCACACGATCACGCTGGCCGGCAAGGGCGTCGGGCCCGTCTACGCCGACGACTCCGGCGGAGAGCTTGACTTCCAGGAGTGCGACAACAGCGGCCCGGAAAAACTGCTGTCGCTGAGACTGTTCAACAACTCCGTCGACGCTGAGAAGGACGACCGGACGAACCTGACCATCCTCGCTGCCGACATCACCGGCGACGACGCCGGCATGTTCAGCCTGGTCGGCCTGACGCTGGGTACGGTCATCCAACGCGGGAGCTTTGAGGACCTCGATGTAATGTTCGACCCGATCGGGGCGGCGATCAGCGAGAAGACCGCCCTGCTGACGTTCACGACCGACCAGGGCGCCGCGGCCGGCACGCCGGGCGAGACCTTCGAGATCAACCTGAAAGGCAAGGTCGTCCCCGAGCCGATGACCGTCTCGCTGCTGGCGCTGGGCGCTGTGGCGCTGGTGCGGCGGCGACGACGCTAACACCTGTCGATGACTCCACGTTTGGCGGGCGAGCACCGCTCGCCGTGTGCCGTTCGAACGACACGCGGCGAGCGCTGCTCGCCCGCTGAACAGCAGATGACAAGTCCCCCCGCTGTCCACCGCACCAAATCCCGCCGGGGGCGTTGTTACAAACCTTTTACGATCAGCCCGCGCAAAGACGCCGTCTAATACACCAGGGCGGCGGGACCGGCCCGGCCACCCATATGCCACGTCATGATGGCCCTGTACAAGGAGTTGAACGATGGCACGTTTCTCTCGGCGGTGGATGAATCGCAGGACGGCGGGTCTCGTCATGGTGATCGCAGCGACGGGGATGCTGCTGGCGGGCGTGGTGGCCGGACCGGCCGAAGACGCCGGCCCGAGCCGACCGCAAGAGGCGACCAGGCCCCTGACGCCGCTGTTTGCCAAGACGACGCCGGCGGGGAACCCGGCGTCGGTGATGCTGGCGGTGGACGAGCGGAAGGTCCTCGGGTGGATCAGCGGGGGCACGTCATACGCCGGGCGCGAGGTGGCGATCGTCGCAGGCGACGTCACCCAGACGGTTCTCGTCCAGCGCGACAACACGTTCACGTGGCATTACGCGGCGGCCAAGGACACACCGGTCACGTTCAAGGTGGCTCACCTGACCGCCCACGCCTGCGTGGGCCCGCCGGCCAGGCACGCCTCGTCGGTCTTCTTCGTGGTCGACCGGACGGTCTACCGCCCCGGGCACAGGCTTCAGTTCGCCGGCTTCCTCCGCGAGGTCGACGCCAACGGGCGGTTCCGTCCGCTGGCCAAAAGGGAAGTCGAGGTCGTCATCCGCTCGAAGCAGAAGAAGACCGTCGCCGCCAAGCTCAAGCTGACCTCCGACGCGTTCGGGCGGATCACCGGCCAGTACCGCTTCATGCCGGAAGACGCCCTGGACGACTACACGCTGACGGTGCCCGGCTTCGCGGGCGAGGCGCAGGTCAAGCTCGCCGAGTTCCGCAAGGCCAAGATTCGCCTGCACATCACGGGCAAGCGGACCGACGGGTCGCTGCGTCTGCGTTTCGAGGCGCGGGACTTTTTGAACAAGCCGGTCCCGGCCCAGCGCGTCCAGTTCACCGCGAAGGTCTTCCGCCGAGGCGCCGAGGCGGCCAAGACCACCCTGGACGGCTCGGAGTTCGTCTATCACGGCGAGGCCGCCGCCGGCCTGCCCGATCCCGACGCGCTGACGGAAGAGCAGATCTACCGGTGGACGTACGAGGGCCTCTGGCCTCAGCGGGGGGAGACGTTGATGGCCGAACTGTCGGAGCAGATTCCCCTGGCCGGCAAGACCGCCGCCGTGCACGACCTGGAGCTGAAGGACGCCTGGCTGGCGGGGCGGTCGGTGGTGCAGGTCACCGGCGTGCTGATCGACGAGAACGGCCGCGAACAGCGAGCCGCGAAAACGATCCCACTGGACGCCGCGACCGGCCGCGGCAAGACGCTGGCCGTGACCGTGCCCAAACGCGTCTTCGTGGTCGACGAGCCCATCCCCATAGCCGTGAGCCTGACCGAATCCGACAAGCCATGCAACCTGCCAAAGAACACCACGCTGGTGGTCATGCGGACCACCGGTGCGCGGGCCATGCCGATCCACCGGCCGTACTACCTCAATTCGGTCCATCCCGGCCAGTGGTGGAACGGCGGGTGGAACGGGAACTGGGCCGGACGATACTGGCGCGGGCATCTGGCTGACAGTTCGGTTGCGTTTTCGCCCGGGTGGGTCACGTACCGCCGCCCTGCGGCCAGCCGCGGGGAAATGGTCACCGCCGCGGTCGTCGACGACGGCAAGGTGACCGTCACGCTGGATGCGCCCGGGACGTACGACCTGGTAGCGGTGACGAGTCTGGCCGGGGGGGCCAGGCTCCGCCGCAAAACCTCCTGCACGGTTCTGTTCGAAGGGGAGCGCACGCTCGTGCTGCGAACGGACAAGCCTGAGTACGAGCCCGGCCAGACACTGCGGGGCGAAATCCACTCCCGCCTGACCGGCGCCCGGGTCCTGCTGACGCTCCGCGACAGCCGGGGGATCCGCCTGTGGCGAACGGTCGACGTCAAGGGCGCCGCCGGTCGGTTCAGCCTGCACCTGCCGGCCGACCTGAACTACGGGTGCAGCCTGGTGGCCCAGTACGCCGGGAAGGACGGGCAGGTTTACACGGCCCACCGGAACGTCCGCGTCGTGCCGAGGGATCGGATGCTCGACATCGCCACGACCGTGCCGAAGCTCGTCGAGCCGGGCAAGGACGTGACGTTGAAGATCAGGGTCAACCGCCGAAAGCCGGTGGACCTCGTGGTGTCGGTATACGACCAGTCGCTTCTGGGCATCGCGGCGGACAAGGCGGTGAAGGTCCGCAATTTCTACCTCGCCGACGAGCGCGCGTTTGCCGAGACGACCCGCGACGTCGTTCGCCGAATACTGGGCGACGTGACGATCGAGCAGCTTCGCGCCCGGGCGGAGAGAATCGTCAAGGACAAGCCCAAAGGCCCGCAGGCCGCCATGGCAAAGCGGATGGCCAACATCCTCAGCCATAACTACATCTACTACTACCAGTTGAACCAGGTGCTCCAGTTCGCCGGCGTGCGCTCGCGCGTGCTCGCCTGGTACGGCGGGTGGCACGTCAAGGTCGACAAGACCAAGGGAGCCGCCAACCGCCTGGCCGATGTCATCGACCACACCCGCAACGGCTGGTCGCTCGAGGCCCGGCTCTACGGGGACCTGCTGGTGCTGGTGGAGACCCACCCGAGCCACCGCGACAACGTGCGGAACTGGCTGCGGAGGTACAGCCAAAACCTCCGGGCATATGGTAACAACGCCTACGCGTTCTCCGGCAATGCGTTCATGTCATCGGCCAATGGCATGTTCTCCCTTTCGGGTCAGTCGTTCATCTCGCACATGCCCGTCGCCGCGGCGCCGACGGCCGAACTCATGCCCGACACCGACGTCGGCGACGTGGCCGTGCGACGCGACTTCTCGGACTCGGCGTTCTGGAACGCCGCCGTTCGCACGGACGACCGCGGCGAGGGGACCGTCACCTTCAAGCTGCCCGACTCGCTGACCAACTGGCGCGTGGTGGTCACCGGCATCACCGACGACATGCACGTCGGGCAGACCGAGGACACCTTCCGGACGTACAAGCCGATCATGGTCTGGCCGATGATCCCGCGGGTGTTCACCGAGGGCGACAAGGTCCGCGTCTTCGCCCGCGTGCACAACCGCACCGACGGCGAGCAGGTCATCCGCGTGAGGCTCAAGGTGGACAACGGCAAGGTGATCGGGCGCGAGACGGCGTCGGTTCGCGTGCCTCCAAAAGACTCGGCCGCCGTCTACTGGACCTTCCAGCCCGGCGCGGCCGGGTACACGCAACTGCTGATGAGCGCCGACTGCCCGGCGGGCTCCGACGCGTCGCTCAAGCGCCTGCCGGTCGTGCCCACCTGCTCGGTCGAGCAGTTGATCACGGTGGCCGGCTTCTGCGTGGACCCGGCCAAGTTCACCATTCCGGACGAGGTCGATCTGAAAAACGCCCGGCTGGAGGTGACGGTGGTGCCGTCGCTGGCGGCCGACATGGTCGACTCGCTGGACTACTTGGTGCGCTATCCCCACGGGTGCGCCGAGCAGACGATGAGCAAGTTCGTCCCGGCGGTGAAGGTCTCACAGATGCTCAAGAAGGCCGGGCTCAAGTGCCCCGAACTCGAGGCCAAGCTGCCCCGGTACGTCGAAGTCGGCATCAAGAAGCTGATCAACTTCCAGCGGTCCGACGGGGGGTGGGCGTGGAACGGCAGCGGGCGCACGCACGAGATGATGACGCCTTACGTGATGTTCGGCCTGCTGGAGGCCGAGGCCGCCGGGTATACGCTGCCCAACGAGACCGCCGTCAAGAGAGGCCTGGACCGCTTGAAGTCATTCATCGACCAGATGAACGAGAAGCAGGCGGCCGACCGGATCTACTGCATGTACGTCTACTCGATGCGGCGGAAGATGCAGGAGGCCTGGTGGAAGTTCATCGCGGACCAGGACGACAGGAACCGCCTGAGCGATTACGCCACGGCGATGGCGCTGGAGATGGCGGTTCGGCACAAGAAGGGGGCCCTGGCCCGGTCGCTGGCGGCCAAACTCCGAAAACGCGCCGTCGTCAGCGGGGACGAAGTCAACTGGACCACCGCGAGGTTCAGCAAGTGGAGCGACGACCCCCACGAGGTCACGGCCGCGGCGTTCAAGGCGCTGGTCGCCGTCGACCCCAACGACAAGCTCATCCCGGGCATCCTGTCGTACTTCGCCTCGACCAAGCGGGGCAAGCGGTGGAACGCGACGAAGGACACGGCGATGATCCTGTTCGCCATGTGCGACTACCTCGCCGCCAGGGACATGCCCGTCAAGGCCAACGCCTCGGTTCGCCTGGCGGTCAACGGCGGCGAGCAGCGCGACGTTCAGTTGACCGGCGGGCTGATGAAGAAGGTCGTGATCCCCGGGACGACGCTGCGGCGGAAGGACAACGCCGTCCGGTTCGACCGGGCCGATAAGGGCACGATGTACCGCCTGGTCTTCCGCTACCGCAAGAGAGACCGGGACGTGGCGCCCTTCCAGTCCGGCGTGAAGGTCGCCCGGTCGTTCCACCTGGTGGACACCGGCGGGAAGATCCTCCGGCAGATCAAGCCGGGCGATACGGTGCCGCGCGGCTCGTACATCCTCAGCATGGTCCGGGTCGATCGCCTGAACCGCTCGCGGATGAGCTACGTGCTGGTCGAGAGCCCCAAGCCCTCGTGCGCCGAGATCGTGCCGGTCGACGACAAGCGGTTCGCGCAGGTCGGCAGCTCGACGCATTACGTGCTCCGCGAGGACAAGACCCACGCGGTGCTGTACCATCACGAGCAGACGTCGGCCCGCATCGCGGACAACGCCGTGTTCCACGCCGAGCTTGCCGGCGAGTACACGGTGCCCCCGGCTCAGGCGGAGCTGATGTACAAGACGACCGTCCGCGGGCACAGCGGCACGTTCCGCTTCAAGGTGAGCGATGAAGGATGAGCGTTCGCTTGCGAGTGGGCGCCCCGGCGCGCGATGATGGGCTGAACGCGGTACTGACAAGGTGAAGCGACGTGGCGCGAACCCAGCGTATCCTGATTGTCGAGGACGATGCGGCGATCCGCACGGGCCTGGCCGATGCGCTCGGGGCCGAAGGCTACGAGACCCTCCAGGCCGGTGACGGCGCCGCGGGCCTCGAGGCGGCCCTGGCCGAAGAGATCGACCTGCTGCTGCTGGACCTCATGCTGCCGGGCCCCGGCGGGCTGGAGATCCTCGCCCAGGTCCGCCAGACCCGCCCCGTGCTGCCGGTGATCGTCCTCACCGCCATGGGCGCCGAAAACGACCGCGTCAGGGGCCTGGACCTCGGCGCCGACGACTACGTCGTCAAGCCGTTCTCGATCCGCGAGCTGCTGTCCCGCGTCTCTGCGGTGCTTCGAAGAACGCCGGGGCGGAGCGTTCAGTCGCCGCTGTTTGCCGTGCCGGGCGGGCAGGCGGACCTCGAGCGCAAGACGGTTCGCTTCGACGACGGAAGCCTCTGTGAGCTGTCCGAGCGCGAGATGGACCTCCTGCACTACCTGGCGGTCAACGGCGGTCGGGCCATCGGGCGCGACGAGATCCTGCTGCACGTCTGGCGAATTCGCCCGCGGGGCGTCGAGACACGGACGATCGACATGCACGTGGCCCGCCTGCGGGACAAGCTCGGCGCCGAGAGGCCCGCCGGCGAGGCGATCAAGACTGTGCGGGGAAAGGGGTACCTGTTCGACGTCGATCCCCCCCGAGGTGCATCATGAGCCATCCGCGAAGAGTCTGGATCGTCTTCGCCGCGGCGCTGCTGGTGGTCGTCGCGGCGATGGGATACGTCAGTGTGGTGGCGGTCGGCCTGGACCGGGACCGCCGACAGGCCAAACGCCAGGCGGAACTCGAGGAGTCGGTTCGGCTGGCGCTGTGGCGAATGGACGGCGCGTTGACGGCGACCGTCGCCCAGGAAAGCACACGACCGTTCTTCGAGTACCAGCCGTTCTACCAGCCGAACGATACCTACACGCCCGCGTTCATGCCGGTCCCGCGAGGCTCGGTGGTGCTGCCGTCGCCCCTGCTCTGGCAGGATCCGCCTCTGGTGCGGCTGCACTTCGCGATCGCGCCGGACGGGACGGTCAGCTCCCCGCAGGTCGTGGCCAGGCCCACGGACAACCCTGCGGTGTCGGGTCGGCTGTCGACGGACCGCGCCGCCCTGACGGTGCGTCGGCTGAAGGCACTCAAAGCCGTCCTGGCGCGGGGCGACCTGGCGTCGGCTTTGCCCGCACCGCCGCCGGCGCCCAAGCACGCCGAACCCAACGTCACCATCGCGGCGCTCGACAACAAGGCCACGGGCCTGGCCCGGCAGGGCCAGGCCGTACTCAACGGAAACGAGTTCAACGCGCGGTTCTTCAACAACGCGGTGGCCAACAGCCAGAACTTCCAGTACGCCCAGAACCGCGACCGCGTCTGGGCGCGGACGCTGCGCGAGGGCCCGGCCAGGGGAGTCTGGCTGGGCCGGGACCTTGTCCTGGCGCGGCGTGTGGCCCGGGGCGAGACGGAGCAGGTGGTGGGGTGCTGGCTGGACTGGTCGGCGATGAGGCCGCTGCTGCTCGAGACGATCGAGGACCTGCTTCCGGAGGCGCAGCTCGTGCCCGCGTCGCACGGTCGCGCCGACGGGTCCCGCAGGCTGGCCTCGCTGCCGCTCCGCCTGATTCCCGGCCCGGCGCCGACGTCGCCGGACGAGCCGGACACGCTGAGCGTTTCGCTCGGGGCCGCCTGGGCCGGTGTGCTGCTGGCCGCCGCGGCCATCGCCGTCATGCTCCACGGCGTGCTCGCCCTCAGCCAGCGACGCGCCGTCTTCGCCACAGCCGTCACCCACGAACTCCGCACCCCCCTGACCTCGATGCGGATGTACACCGAGATGCTCGCCGGGGGGCACGTCACCGACGGCGACAAGCGGACCGACTATCTCAACACGCTCCACGCCCAGACCGGGCGCATGTGCCACCTCGTCGAAAACGTGCTGGAATACGCCCAGGTCGAGTCGGGTCGGGCCGCCGCGACCGCCCCGGCGGACATCACCGCGGGCCAACTGCTGGACCGCGTGCGGCCGCGACTCGAACAGCGCACCGAGCAGGCCGGTATGGAACTGCTGGTCGAGGTCGACCACGACGCCGGCAGCCGCGTCCTGCACGCGGACCCGACGGCCGTCGAGCAGGTCCTGTTCAACCTGGTGGACAACGCGTGCAAGTACGCCTGCGCGGCCGAGGACAGGCGGATACACCTGGAGGTCCGCCCGGCCAGGCGAACGGTGGAGTTCAGCGTTCGAGACCACGGCCCTGGTATCCCGGCGTCGGAGGCGCGGCAGGTATTCCGTCCGTTCGCCAGGGCCCGCCGGGACCGGGCCGGCACCCGCGGAGGCGTGGGACTGGGCCTGGCCATTGCCCGGACCGCCGCACGCCGCATGGGCGGCCGCCTGACCTGCCGAGGCGCCGACGACCACGGCGCCTGCTTCGTGCTGTCACTGCCGCACAAGTGAGGGGACAGGCACCTGCGCCTTCGGCTCCGGAGCCAGTCCCCTCCCCTACACCGCCGAGCCGAGCGCTGCAATCACGTACTGGCCGCTCAGGTCGTCCAGGCGCATCTCGACGGTTTGCCCGACGGTTTTGCCCATCATCTCCTGGGCGATGGGGGCCTTGTAGTTGAAGATTCTCTGGGCGACGTTCCCGTCCCACGGGCCGAGGAAGCTCACCGTCAGTTGCGCCCCCCCGCCGAGAGGCTCGAGGGTGACCTTCGACCCGATGCCGACGCTGTCGGGCGGGACGTCCTGGGTGTGGAGGATCCGCACGATGGCCAGGTCGTCGCGCATCTGCGCCACGCGGGCCTGGAGCCGCCGCTGCTCCTCGACGGCCGACTCCCACTCGCTGTTTTCGCTGAGGTCCCCCAGGGCAGCCGCGGCGCCGACGCGCTTGGAGTTGTCCGGCACCTCGACCTCGATCAGGTGCTTCAGGGCCGCCTCTTGCTGCCTGGCGGCGGCCTCGGTGCTGTAGATCACCGACTCGTCCTGCCAGGGCTCGACCCGGGCCCTGAGAAACAGCCCGTAGAACTCCTCGCGGAGGATCTTCATGAGTTTCTCGCTCGAGCTGGGGCTCAGCCCGGGCGACTGCTCGATCCGCCGCTTTATCGTCCCGGCGACGCCCTGGTCCATCTGGCTTACCGCCGCGCGGAACGTCTTGCACTTGTCGGCCACCAACGCCGCACGGATCTGCTGAAACGCCTCGCGCCGATCCTTCCGGTCGACCCGCATGTCGTGCCCGATCTGCTCCATCACGCCCAGAATCCGCGACAGGAGGATCAGCTCGGCCGGCGCGGAGGCGACCGGCTCGCCCGGACCTTTCCACAGTCACAGGCAGATCTGGAGGTTCCTCGCCGCGTCGGCGACGGCGTGTTCGACGGCGTGTTCGATGGTCTCGCCCCGCCCGGCGGCGCGGATGCGGGCGGCGATGTCGTCGAGCTGGGCGGCGGGCATCCGCGTCAGCAGCGCCACGAAATGCTCCGGGGCGTCGTCGCGCCGGGCCAGGGCCTCGATAGCCGCCGGCCAGAGCGATGCGTCGGGCAGCGCCGCGATCACCTTCGCCGGGGCCTCCAGCGCCGCGACCGCCGCGACCGTCGTCGGACACGCCACGGGCGGGCCCTCCATGCCGCCGGCCGTCAGGGCGTCCACCACCAGGCTGGCCGTCAGCGCCTCGACGGGCCTGCGGGTGCGGAACGACGTGGCCTGGTGGGCGAGCATTCTCATGATGGGCTGTACGAAGCTTTCCTGGCGGGGCAGTTTTCGGCTGCGGGTCTGGGCGGCGTACTGCTTGAGAATAGCGAGATAGTCCAGCGGGGTCCGCGCCTTGCCGACGGCGTCGGCCAACTCGTCCTCGGGGCTCAGCCCCTCGGGATGGTAGCTGATGACGGTGGGGTTGCGCCCCGTGACCGAGAGGTTGGCCGACCGCTTGGCCGCCGTGCGGGCGCGGTTCCACCACCCGCTCCACTTGCCCGGCTCGACGTACGTCGGCACGAGCAGGTCCTTCAGGTCCTGCGCGTCTATCCGCCCGCCGTTCGACATGCAGATGCCCGTCAGCACGCCCCCCGGATCGGTCATCAGGATCTCGCCCATCTGGTCCTTTCGGAACTGGCACAGGACGCGGAAGTCGTTCGGCTGGACGCACTCGAACTCGTCGGCCAGCGGCTTCGGCTCGATCTGCGAGGTGCGTCCGTCGGCCTCGGTGACCTCGAACCAGCCCATCACCGGGTCGTACTTCTCGGCCCGGACGGCCCGGTTGTCGTACCGGTTGGCCAGGAAGCATCCGCCTGTAACGGCCAGGGACGTCTCCAGCGTGCGAATCGCGCGCCGAAGCGACTGCGCGCCCAGGAGTCCCGAGGCGTCGAGGAAGTCCTCGAAGTTCTCCCCTTGCCCGTGAACCTGGCTGTACAGGTCGCCCAGCATCGTCCGCAGTTCGTCGTTGCCCGGCAGGGCGGTCAGGACCTCCCGCCCCACGTCAAGGGCATGCTCGGCGCCGTGCTGCTCGGTCGTCTCCGACAGCAGAAGCCAGCCCAGCGTGTGGGCCGTATCCAACTTCCCGGCCTTGACGAGCGCCTCGAGTACTTCTCGCGTTTCCCTGGGCGGGGCCTGGTCTTCGATGCCCGCCATCCAGGCGTTTTCGATGGCGTTGTCGGCCCCGTCGGCTATCCACTGCTTGATCTCTTTGACGTTCATTCACTTCGCCCGGCGGATGCTCTTGATGACCACGGGCGTGATCGGCACCTTCTCGTGCCCGCCAACGTCCGCGACGGGCACCGCGGCGATCTTGTCCACCACGTCCGTCCCCTCGATCACCTTGCCGAATGCGCAGTAACCGAAGCCGCGAGCCGTGTTGTCTTTGTGGTCCAGAAAGCCGTTGTCCGCGTGATTGATGAAGAACTGCGACGTGGCGCTGTGGACGGCGCCGGTGCGCGCCATCGCCAGCGTGCCACGAAGGTTCTTCTTGTCGGCGGTGGCCTCGTTCCTGATCTGCTCGTGCGTGGCCTTGAGCCTCATCATCACGTTGAAGCCCCCGCCCTGAATCATGAAACCCTTGATGACGCGGTGGAAGATCAGGTTGTCGTAAAAGGTCTCGTCGACGTATCGCAGGAAGTTCGCCACGGTGATCGGGGCCTTGTTGATCCACAGTTCGGCCCTGATCGTCCCCATGGAGGTTTCGATGACGACGACGGGGTTCTTGTCCGCCGCGCCCGCCGCGGGCCGGGTGGTGGGCCCTGCGGGCCGGGTGGTGGGGCCGGCGCGCTGTCCGGCGCCGGCGGGGGAGTCGCCCGAACCGCTCGGCGGCGTGTCGTCCGAGCAGCCCGCGGCCAGGGCAAGGGCCGCCATCGCGGCCAGCATCACGATCGGTCTCGTTCGCAGCATGGTTCGGTTCACCTCGTGAAGGATTCGTTCGCGGTCGCCGCCGCGCTACTCGGCGCGGCGAATGCTCTTGATCTGCACCTGGTTGACCGGAACGTCGTCGTATCGCCCGGCCCGTCCGGTGGCCACGGCGCCGATCTTGTCCACCACGTCCAACCCCTCGATCACCTTGCCGAACGCGCAGTAGCCGAAGCCTTGCGGCGTCTCGTCACGGTGGTTCAGGAAGCCGTTGTCCACCAGGTTGATGAAGAACTGCGACGTGGCGCTGTCGACCACGCCGGTCCGGGCCATCGCCAGCGTGCCGCGATCGTTCTTCTTGTCGGCGGCGGCTTCGTTCTTGATCTGCTCGCGCGTGGCTTTCTGCTCCATGCCCGCGTCGAACCCGCCGCCCTGGATCATGAAGCCCTTGATCACGCGGTGGAAGATCAACCCGTCGTAGAACGTCGCGTCGACGTAGGTCAGGAAGTTCTCGACGGTGATGGGGGCCTTGTCGTCCCACAGTTCGGCCTTGATCGTGCCCATCGTGGTCTCGATGATCACAGCGGTTCTCGTCGGGGCTGTTTCGCTCACGGTGTCGTTCCTTGTTCTTGGCTGGGGGTTCGGTTTGCGGGATGGCTCGTCGAATGTCTGGGACGGATCTTTCGGCACGACCTCGGCCGGCGTCGGCGGCACGGGCGCGGACGAGTCGGGCTCGCCGCTCGACCGAACGCAGCCGGCGCCTCCCGCGACCGCCGCCGCGACCGCCGCGGCGACGAGGGCTGTTGTCAATCGAATCGTATGCATTCCACTCCAGGCGGCATTATGCAGAATCTCCCCCCGCCCGCAAGGCGGCGGGGAAAATCCGAACGGGGTGCCGTTGTCTTGAGCATCTAAGTTCTACTATTCGAATTTGTTTCGGATGTCGGGTTTCATGCTTCGGATTCGCGTCACCCCACGTGTGACTGAATCACCGCAATGAACTGCTCCCCGTAGCGCCGCAGCTTCTTCTCCCCCACGCCCGTGATCTGCCGCATCCCGTCCGGCGAGGTCGGGCAGTCCCGCGCCATCTCCCGAAGCGCGCGGTCGGAGAAGACGATGTAAGGCGGCACGTTCTGCGCCCGGGCGAGGGTCGTCCGAAGCGACCGGAGCTTCTCGAACAGCGCCTCGTCGTAGTTCTCGACCACCTCCGCCAGCGCCGCCGAACGCTTCCGCTTGCGGGCCTTTTTCGGTTCGGCCGCCTTGAGAATGTGGAACTCGGCCCGGCCGAACAGGACCTCGGCGCCCTTGTCGGTAATCCGCAGGCCGGGATAACGCGAGTCGGTATACGCCACGCATTCCTGGGCGACGAGGGTGTCGATCACCCGCCGCCAGTGGGCCTTGGGCTTCTCGGCCCCCGTGCCGTACGTCACCAGCAGGTCGTGCTGGAAGTCGCGGATCTTCTGCGTATCGGCCCCGGTCACGACGTCGACGACGTGGGCGGCGCCGAAGCGCTGCCCGGTTCGCGCCATGGCCGACATGACGATCTGCGCGTCGCGCGTGGCGTCGACCTGCTCGACCTGCCCGGCGCAGACGTCGCAGCCGGCGCAGTTCGCCTCCGCCAGCCGCTCGCCGAAGTAGCCCAGGAGCTGGCGACGCCGGCACGCGTTGACCGTGGCGAAGTTCACCATCTCGTACAACTTGCCCGTGGCGACCTTGCGCTCCGTCTCGTCGGGGATGTCGTCGATGAAGTAGCGGATCTTGGGAATGTCGCCTCCGCCGAACAGCAGCAGGCAGTGGGCCGGCTCCCCGTCGCGCCCGGAGCGGCCGGTCTCCTGGTAGTAGCTCTCGATGTTCTTCGGCAGGTCGGCGTGGACCACGAAGCGGATGTTCGACTTGTCGATGCCCATCCCGAACGCCACCGTCGCAACGATCACGTCGGCCTCATCGCGGTTGAACGCCTCCTGGTGGGCCTTGCGGGTCGCGTTGGGCAGGCCCGCGTGGTACGGCAGGGCCTTGACGCCCTGGGCGGTGAGGAACTCGGCCGTCGTCTCGACGCTGTCCCGCGTGGTGCGGTAGACGATGCCTGCCTCCCCGGGGCGACCGCGAACAAACGAGAGGACCTGGCGGTTGGGCGCGGTTTTCGGCAGCACCTGGTAGAACAGGTTGGGGCGATTGAACGACGCGCGGACGGTGTGGGGCTCACGCAGGTGCAGCTTGGCCGTGATGTCGTCCTGGACCTTGGCCGTCGCCGTCGCCGTGAACGCCGCCACCGGAACCCCCGCAAACTCCGCCGCCAGCCGAGACAGCCGCAGGTAGTCCGGGCGGAAGTCGTGGCCCCATTCCGAGATGCAGTGCGCCTCGTCGATGGCGAACAGGCTCAGCCTGACCGACGTCAGCGCCCCCAGGAAGCTCTCCACGGCGAACCGCTCGGGGGCGACGTACAGCAGGTCCAGTTCCCCGGCTGCCAGGCGACGACCCACCGCCACGCGCTCGGCCGGATCCAGCGAACTGTTCAGGAACTCCGCGGCCAGCCCGTTGCCCTTGGCCGCGTCAACCTGGTCCTTCATCAGCGAGATCAGCGGGCTGATCACGACGCACGTGCCGTCCAGCAGGTACGCCGGCAGTTGATAGCACAGGCTCTTGCCCCCCCCGGTGGGCATGACCGCAAAGACGTCCCGCCCGGCCAGGATCGCCCGGATGATGTCCTCCTGGTTGGCCCGAAACGCGTGAAACCCGAACACCTCGCTCAGCGCGCGCCTCAACGCGTCCCCTGCCCCGGATGTTGCGTTGGGCTCAGCCATGAACCGCCCTTGCCTTCCCGCGCAGCGCCCGCAGTGGGCGCCACCCCGCGGGGGTTCATTATCCTTGTGGAGCCCGTGCATTGCAACCGAACGGCGCGCGAAACCGCAAGCGGACGCAAGGAGCAGCTTTGACGACCCGGGCGCCGCCGTGCTATACTTGCCCGGAACCGGAACCACGACGGTCCCCGGACGGATGTGACCCATGGATGGATTTACGCACCTGCACGTTCACTCGCATTACTCCCTCCTCGACGGCGCCTGTCGGCACAAGGACCTCGTCCGGTCGGCCAAGGCGTTCGGCATGGACGCCCTGGCCCTGACCGACCACGGGAACCTCTTCGGGGCGATGAGCTTCTACAAGGCCGCCACCGCAGGCGGCATCAAGCCGATTCTCGGCATGGAGGCCTACATCTCCCCCACCACGCGATTCGACCGGACCATGGGGCAGATCGCCACAGCCGCCTACCACATGGTCCTGCTGGCGATGGACGCAACCGGCTGGCGGAACCTGGTCAAGCTCTCGTCCCGGGCCTATCTCGAAGGGTTCTACTACAAGCCTCGCATCGACCGCGACCTGTTGAACGAGTTCGGCCGGGGCCTGATCTGCACCACCGCGTGCCTCGGCGGGGAGGTTCCCCAGGCCCTGCTGGCCGGGCAGCACGACAAGGCCCGGCGCATCGCCGCCGAGTACCGCGACATCTTCGGCCTCGAGCGGTTCTTTATCGAAATCCAGAAGCAGGGCCTTCCCGAGCAGGACCGCGCCAACCCCCTGCTGGTCGACTTGGCGCGGGAACTCGGCGTGGGGATCGTCGGCACCAACGACGTGCACTTTCTGCGCCGCGACGACAAGGCCGCCCACGAGGTCCTGACCTGCATCGCCACCGGCAAGACCCTCGCCGACGAAGGCAGGCTCACCTATCCCGACCAGGTCTACTTCAAGAGCCCCCAGGAAATGCGCCAGGCCTTGGCCCAGTGGCCCGAAGCCGCCGACAATACCCTCAAGATCGCCGATATGTGCAACCTCGAGCTGGATTACTCGAAGGCACACCTGCCCGTCTTCCACACGCCCGACAGCTCGGAGCCCAGCGACTACCTCAGCCGACTCGCCTGGGAGGGCCTGGCACGCCGATTCGACGGGCGAACCATCCCCGACGAGTACCGCCAACGGCTCCAGCGCGAACTCGACGTCATCCGCGACAAGGGCTACTGCTCCTATTTCCTCATCGTCAACGACTTCGTGCAGTACGCCAAGGCCAACAGCATCCCGGCGGCCCCTCGCGGCAGCGGGGTGGCGACGCTGCTGGGCTACTGCCTCGGCATCGCCGACGTCGACCCGATACGCTACGGGCTCCTGTTCGAGCGCTTCACCGATCCCCAGCGCGAAGAGGCGCCCGACATGGACATCGACCTCTGCCAGGAGGGCCGACCCAAGGTCATCCAGTACGTCCGCGAGAAGTACGGGCACGTGGCGCAGATCATCACGTACGGCACGCTCAAGGCCAAGGCCGTCATCAGGGATGTCGCCCGCGTGCTCGGTATCCCGCTCGGCGACGTCGATACCATCACCAAACTCGTCCCCGACGAACTGAAGATGACCCTGGACAAGGCCCTCGACGCCGAACCGGAGCTGCGTCGGCTGTACAACGAGGACGAGCGTGTCCGGCGGATTTTCGAGTACGGCCGCCGCCTCGAAGGGCTCGCGCGCCACGCCGGCGTGCACGCCGCCGGGGTGATCGTCGCCCAGGAACCGCTGGAGGGCCTGGTGCCCCTGTGCAGGCAGGCCGACAGCAGCGACGCGATAACGCAGTGGGACGGGCCGACGTGCGACAAGATCGGGCTGATGAAGATGGATTTCCTCGGTCTGCGGACGCTGACGATCATCCAGCGCGCCCGCGAACTGGTCCGCCAGCGCACGGGCAAGGACATCGACCCCGAGGCGCTCCCGCTCGACGAAGACAAGGTCTTCGAGCTGTTCCGCGAGGCACAGACCGACGGGGTGTTCCAGTTCGAGTCCGGCGGGATGAAGAACGTCCTGCGCCAGATGCAGCCCAGCCGAATCGAGGAGCTTATCGCCGCAAACGCGATGTTCAGACCCGGACCGATGGACCTGATCCCCTCCTGGTGCGCCCGCAAGCACCACGCCGAGGCCATTCCCACCGTCCATCCGAAAGTCGACGACTTGCTGGCCGAGACGCACGGGATCATGGCCTACCAGGAACAGGTCATGCAGGTGCTCAACCGCCTCGGCCACCTGCCCCTGAACCGGGCGCTGACCCTGATCAAGGCCATCTCGAAGAAGAAGGAACGCACGATCGAGGACGAACGCCCCAACTTCATGCGCGGCGCGCTGGCCAACGGTATCGCCGACGACGAGGCCGAACGCCTCTTCGCGCTGATCCTGAAGTTCGCCGGGTACGGCTTCAACAAGGCCCATTCCACGCGCTACGCGATCATCGCCTACCAGACGGCGTACTTCAAGGTCTACCACCCCAGGGAGTTTCTCGCCGCCACGCTGACCTACGAAGCCGCCGACACCAAGAAGGTCGTCCAGTACATGGAAGAGGCCCGGCGGATGGGCGTGATCATCGCGCCGCCCGACATCAACGCGTGCGGCAGCGACTTCGCCGTCGACGGCGACTGCGTGCGGTTCGGCCTCGCCGCCGTCAAGGGCGTCGGCGCCAAGGCCGTCGAGAGCATCCTCCACGCCAGGAAGGACGTCGGACGGTTCACCGACCTGTACCAGTTCTGCAAGCACGTCGATCTGCGGACGGTCAACCGGGCCACGATCGAGGCCCTGATCAAGTGCGGGGCGTTCGACGCGCTCGGCGCCCACCGCGGCGCGATGATCGCCGCCGTCGACCGCGCCATCGCGCTCGGCCACGCCGCCGCCCAGGACCGCAAGAGCGGGCAGATGAACTTCTTCGACCTGTTCCAGAACGGCCAGGGCGACGAGCGCCCCCCCGCCCGGTTCCCCGACGTGCCCCCCTGGTCTGAGGCGCAGCTCCTTGCCGCCGAGAAGGAAACCCTCGGGTTCTTCATCACTTCCCACCCGCTGGTCAAGCATGCCCGGGTGATCGACGCCCTGACCGTCCCGCACGGGTTCGCCCTGGCCCGCGCCAACGACTACAGCCACGATACCCGCGTCACCGTCGGCTGCATGATCGCCGCCACGCGATACACCGTCACCCGAAAGAAGCAGGAGAGAATGGCCATCCTGGCCCTCGAGGACCTGACCGGCAAGTGCGAGGCCGTCGTGTTCCCCGACGCCTACAGGCGCCTGGCCCCCCTCCCGCCGGACGAATCGATCCTGTTCATTGTCGGCTCGGTGGATCGCCGGCGCGAAGAGGCCAGCATCGTCGTCGACGAGCTCGTCCCCATCGAGCGAGCCGTCGAGCAGTTCGCCGACGGCGTCCACCTCCTCCTTCCCGGCCCCGGCGCCCAGGACGATCTGCTCGAGCAGATCCGGACCGTCCTGACCGCCCACCGCGGGTCTTGTCCGGTCTACGTCCAGATGCGCCCCGCCGGTCACGGCCGCGTCCTGGCCACCATTCGACTCTCGGACGACTGGTCGGTTACCCCCTCCCCGGCGCTGCTGGCCGAGCTGGGTACGCTCCTGACCGAGGAGAACGTCCGCCTGGCGCCCAAGCCCGCCAAGCCCAGGCCCCAACGGCGCCCCAGAAGGAGGGCCGCCGGACCCACACGCCTCATCCCCGCCAGCCAGGTCCCCTCCCCGGCCGTCACCCGGTTCAACTGACCGCGCGCGATCTCGGCTCCGCAATCTGCCCCACGGACCCCGCCTTGTCTCCGCGCCCTGAGTGTTCCAGTGTTACACAGGTTTCCACTTTCGCGCGTAACCTGGGGCGTCCTGCCGTGAGTAGAAATTATAAACTATTACACACAATGTAGTTGCGCTTGTCCTCGGCCCGGGTGAGTGTGCGCGCCGAGTTTGCAGTGGAACATTGCAAACTCCCCATCTTTTGTATGATTCTTGCCAAACGCGGCGCGCTATGACTCAGGACTCAGGCCCAGGCCCTCGGCGATCCGGTCGAAATCGTCCAGACTGTAGTACTCTATGATGATGCGTCCCGTGTTGGCCGACCGACCCGGGCGGATGCTCACCCGCGTGCCTGCCGCCTGCGTCAGCCGCTGCTCCATATCGCGGACGTAGGCGGGTCTGGCCCGGCCGCCCTTGCGGGCCTGGACGTCCGGCCCGTCCTGCGAGGCCCCCGCAGCCAGACCCTCCAGGTGGCGCACCGACAGGCCTTTCTCGGCGGCCTTCTTGGCCAGTCGCCTCTGGAGTGCCTCCCGCCCGGCCAGACCCGCCAGGACCTTCGCATGCCCGAAGCTCAGGGCCCCCTCGGCGACCAACTGCCTGCACGCATCCGGCAGCTCGAGTATCCGCAGGTAGTTCGTGACGGTCGCCCGCGGCTGTCCGAGCCGGCGACCGACCTCCGCGTGCGTCAGCGAGAAGCGGTCCATGTACTGGCGATACGCCTCGGCCCGTTCGAGCGGGTTCAGGTCGGCCCGCTGGATGTTCTCGACGAGTGCCCATTCGACCATCTGCTGTGCGCTGGCCTGGCGGACGATGCAGGGGACGGTCTGGAGCCCGGCCCGGCGGGCAGCCCGGAGGCGGCGTTCCCCGGCGACGAGGGTGTACGGCGGGCCATTATCGTCGCTTTTGTTCTTGACTACGATCAACGGCTGGATGATGCCCTGCTCGGCGATGCTGTCGGCCAGTTCGGCCAGTTCGGCTTCCTTGAACTGCCGGCGGGGCTGGTAGGGGTTCGGGGCGATCTCCGCCAGGGGTAGAGAGACCTGCCCCCCGGCCCGTTCGCCGGCGGCCATGTCCGCCTCGGCGTCGAGCCCCGGCGGGGCGTCGGCGGCGTAATGGCCTTCGTCGTGGTCGCGGGGCACGGAGCTTGAGATGAGGCTGGACAGCCCCCTGCCCAGCCGCGGGCGGGCCTGTGTGGACTTGCTTGCATCGGCCATTTCGGGCCTCCTTTCCCATGTACGTTTCACTGTGCGACGCAGCAGTGTTCCACGTGGAACATCCGTGTTGCCACTAAATAATAGCACGACTCACTCCCAGGGCAAGCACTTTCCCCGGGAAAAGTGGCGGGCGATACGGATTCTGATTCAGAATCGTGCACACGTGGAGAACGAGGCACCCCCAACCGAGAGCAGGCCCATCCACGCCCCCCGAGAAGCCTCCGGGGGATCCCCCGGACACAGTCCGGGGGCGATCATCTGCCCGGGACTACACGCACAACCTCCCATCCAACTCCGTGTGACTCGTAGCTGACACTCGGGCACCCCTTACGTTCCACGTGGAACATACCCCACGGTTACGGGCTACCGGCTACGGGCTACCGGCTCCCACCCTGGCCAGCCACCGCGACAGGACCATCAGCGCCCACAGCCGGTGGCTGTGGTCGTCCCGCCCTGCCAGGTGGTCGTTGACCAGTCCCGCCAGGGCGTGCGGCCGGCAGATGCGCTGTTCGACCAGCGGGCCGCCCCGGAGTGTGTCTTTCATCGCCCCGCGAAGCTCCCCTCGCAGCCAGCGGCCCAGCGGCACGCTGAAGCCCCGCTTGGGACCTTGGAAGACCTCCACGGGCAGCATGTCCTTGAACGCTCGCGCCAGGACGGCCTTGCCCCGCCCGCCGGCGATCTTCGCCTCGACCGGCAGCGACAGGCCCAGGTCCACCACCCGAGGGTCCAGCATCGGCGCCCGCAGCTCCAGCGAACACGCCATCGAGGCGATGTCCGTCTTGACCAGCAGATCGTCCGGCAGGTAGGTCAGCAGGTCGTGCCGCTGGGCCCGCGCGACCTCCGTTGCCAGGTCGCAGTCCTCGTACAGGTCGCAGAACCACCGCGCCGGCTCTTCGATATCGATCCCGGCCTGGAACTCATCCGTCAGCAGTCGCGGCAGCTCCTCCGGCGCGAACAGCGCCCGGTATCTGAGGTACTGCAAGGCAAAAGGTCCGCCCAGGCCGTCGGCGAAGCGGATCAGCCGCCTTGCACGACTCCGCTCGTGAACCGGCGCGAACGGGCGCGCCAGCGCCGCGGCGATCCGGACGCCCAGGTACTTCGCCCAGCCCATGCCCTCAGCCAGGCCCATCGCCCGGTACCTGTCGTACCCCGCGAAAACCTCGTCTCCTCCGTCCCCGCCGACGGCCACCGTCACGTGGCGCCGCGCGGCCTGGCAGATCAAGAACGTCGGCACGGCGCTTGAATCTGCGAACGGCTCGTCGTACATCGCGACCACGCGGTCCAGCATACGCGCGGGGTCGGGATGCACCACGATCTCCGTGTGGTCCGTTCCGCAGTGCCGCGCCACCCGCTCCGCTCGCGACCGTTCATCGTACTGCGGATCTTCGAACCCGGCCGTAAATGTCCGCACGCCCCCGCATTGCCCGGCGGCGGCGGCCATCACCGCCACGACGATCGCCGAGTCCGTGCCGCCGCTCAGAAGTGCTCCCATGGGCACGTCGGCGAGCATACGCGCCCTGACGGCGCGCGTGATCTCTTCGCGGACGACGTCCGCCGTACCGGCGGGGGGCACTGCGGCTTCACGTGCAACGGGCGTCCAGTAGCGCTGCGGATCGCTCGGCTCCCGGCCTATGGTCATGCGGCAGCCCGGGGCCAGCTTGCGGATTTCGGCCCATGTGGACCGCGGCGAAGGAATGTAACCTACGGTGAGATAATGGGTTAGAGAAATCCGGTCGGTCTCTTGGCCGATGCCCGGATGGCAGAGCAGGGCCTTGGCCTCCGAGCCGAAGACGATCCGGTCAGCAAGCACGGCGTACCACAGCGGCTTCTGTCCCACCCTGTCACGCGCTAACATCAGCTCCCCGCGGCGGTTGTCGTATATCCCAACCGCAAACATCCCCTCCAGGTGCCCCAGCATATCGACGCCGTCACGTGCGAACAGGTGCAGGAGCACCTCCGTGTCCCCGGCCGTGGTAAATCTTGCCCCCTCTCTGGCCAATTCTGCCCGCAGCGACTGGAAGTTGTATATCTCCCCGTTGAACGCGACCGTCAGGGACCCGTCAGGCAGTGTCATGGGCTGGGCGGACCCTTCCGGATCGATGACCGCAAGCCGCTGGAACCCGATCGCGCAGCGTCCGTCGCCTGAGAGCGTCGCGCCGCTCTGGTCCGGCCCGCGATGTCGCAGCGTCTGGGCCATCCGCCTGGCGCATGCCAGGTCGGCCGAGCCCTGACCGAAGAGCACCTCACCTGCAAAGCCGCACATGCGGGGTATTGTAGCCACTGTCGACGACGGCACAACAGCCAGTACGCCGCGGGTCGCACCCGTTGTGCGGCTCCGCCGAATCGGCCGAACATCCCCTTGTTTGGGCGCGGCAGCGGCCTATACTGTTCTTGACCCGGGGCGATCCGCGCCTCCGGACCACGTGAAGGAGCACTGGCATGAGCGACGGGTCGGTTGCGTCTCTTGAGGACATTTGGCCGCTCCAGGCGGCGTTGAATGCCAAGGCCGGCATCGACACGCTCGCCATAGGACACGCCTTGCGCCAGGCCGAGCGCGACGCGGCCGCCGACGATGATGCACGGCTCCACGCCGGGCGGGCGCTGAAGAACTATATAGACGCCCTGGCCGCCGAATGCCACGAACTCCAGGACTGCCTAAGTTGGAAGCACTGGTACGCCGAGGCCAAAGAAGGCCGACAGCACCAGTTGCAGGATACCCAAAACGCCCGGGTCGAGGCGACGGACATGCTCTTCTTTTGGGTAAGCATCTGCCAGCTTCTGGGCATGTCGCCTGAGGACGTCTACCGCCTTTACGCCAAGAAGCTCGGCATCAATCACCGCCGCCAGGACGAGAACCGTTCCCAGGCGGAGCACGACGCGCACGAGGCCGAGAACCGGGCTGTGCTGTGAGTACACAACAACGGCGAACAACGACTACAACGACAACGGCTTTGGCCACAGATTACACAGATTTCACAGATGTGTTTGAGAGAAGAACAACAACGGCATTGGGTGTGGGGATGCAGAGACACGGGGAAACGGGAATGTCTTCTTACGCCTCCCCTGTGCCGCTGTGCGTCTTTGTAGGGATTTCGGCCTTTGTCGTGTCGTTGCCGTTTAGTTCTCTTACCATCCGCGAAATCTGCGGCTAGTGCTGTTGTCGTTGTCGCCGTTGTTTGCCGTTGTCGTTTTGTCTTTAACAAAGGCACCTAAGAATGGCTAACGATCCGTTGCCTGTGGTTGTGATCGGGGCGGGGGGGGGCGGCACGAGGATGCTGTCGGTACTGGCCTCGAGTGAACGGTTCGAGATTGTGGGTATCTCGGACCGGGACGCTCACGTGGCCGACCGGGTGAGCGCCGAGGCGGGCGTTCCGGGCTACTACGACAATCGGCGTTTGTTGGCGGAGACGCGTCCGGCGGCGGCATTCCTGTGCGTCCCGCCGGCGCCCGCGGCGGAGCTGATTTCCGCCTGCGCCGACCGCAAGATCCACGTCTGGAAGGACCTCCCCCTGGCGCGGACCCTCGACGAGGGCGTTGCGATGGTGCGCCGGATGGACGAGGCGGGGCTGAAGTTCACCGTCGGCACGCAGCGGCGTTTTGCGGTGGGGTACCGCCGCGCGCGGGAACTCAGGCGCCGCCTCGGCGAGATCTTCCTCGCCCGGACGCATTACCTGTTCAATTGGGGTCCGGACTTGGGCTGGCGGGGCGACCTGGCGTCGGCCGGCGGGGGGGCGCTGCTCCAATTGGGGTACCATGCCGTCGATCTGCTGGTCTGGCTGCTCGGCATGCCGGATGAGGTCTACGGCGTCAGCGCCGTCGGGAATCGGCCGCAGCCGGCCCAACACGACGACACCGCCCAGCCCATCTACGATACGGACGATACCGCCGCGGCGATCATGCGATACGTCAACGGCCCGATGGCCTCGGTAGTCACCACCCGCTCCTCCGGCCCGGTCAGTGAGGAGTTATGTCTTCACGGCCGCTGCGGCTCGCTGCGTGCGGACGGGCAGACCTGCGTTCTCCGCGACCCGGACGGGAATGTTCTGGGGCACGCCGAGGATGAGCCCGCGCCGGCGAGCGTGTTCAAGCGCCAGGCCGAGGCGTTCGCCCAGACCGTCCTCGGCGACGCGAAGACCTATGAGTGCTCCGGGCGGGAGAACCTGCTGAACCTCGCCGTGATCGAGGCGATCTACCTGTCCGACCGCACCGCCCAGTGCGAGCAGCCGCATCGACTCCTCGAGCCGCACGGCCTGACCGTCGAGAACTGCCTGTCGCTGTGTCCGCCGGAGGTGGAGGACGAAGGGTCGGAGACCCTGGTTTGACGCGCAGCGGGAAGCGCTTGTGGGGTTTTCGATTTGCGATTGACGATTTCCGATTGGGGGGGGTGATGCGACGGGGCCATTTCGCCCCGGGGGTAATCACCTCGTTGTTCTACACATCTTCTACGGCTCAGATAGCCGAAAGAGAGGTACAATACCGGGCCGTTGGCGGTTTCAGCCCAAAGGGCTGGCATTCGACAGCCCAAGGCAGAGCGAACTGCCGCCAGGCAGGAGCGACGCCCTGGGAATCACGGCAACAGGGACCCAAGCCCCAAGCGGGGCGCAATTCAGAAAGGGAACCTCCGATTTGACGGGCGCTCCGTGTCGGACCGCATTGCGCACTTTCAGTGCTTGGTTCGTAACACGCCCCCGTCCCCAGGGCGGCGCTGCCGCCTGCGGCGGGCAGCTCTGCCC